>WNFB01014679.1_pt1 | contig 12084 bp, 9 predicted proteins | sample 5400501 | NCBI WGS metagenome assembly WNFB01 (sample SAMN13153341, study PRJNA577476) | soil metagenome | isolation source: 200 cm saprolite under Douglas fir tree site 2 hole 1 | place: USA:California | collected 2015-04-18 | reverse complement strand
CATGAACTCCTGAAAGTCGACGTTGTTGTCGGCATGCGCGCCGCCGTTGATGATATTCATCATCGGCACTGGCAAAGTGTTCGCGTCCGCGCCGCCGAGATAGCGGTAGAGCGGCAGCTTCTGATAATTCGCGGCTGCGCGCGCGTTGGCCATCGAAACGGCGAGCAAGGCGTTCGCGCCCAGATTGGATTTGTTCGCCGTGCCATCGAGTTCGATTAACGCGCGATCAATCGCTGCTTGATCAAGTGCGTCCTTACCCTTCAGCTCGCGCGCGATCGCATCGTTCACGTTCTGCACGGCTTTCAAGACGCCCTTGCCGCCGTAGCGTTTCGCATCGCCGTCACGCAACTCGACGGCTTCGTGCTCGCCCGTGGACGCACCGGAGGGAACCGCCGCGCGGCCGCGCGCGCCGCCGGCCAGCACGACGTCGGCTTCGACTGTGGGGTTGCCGCGCGAATCCAGGATTTCGCGGGCGTGAATTCGATCAATCTGATTCATCGATTGCCGTTGACTTGCTGCCCAACTTTATCACTGGACTCGCGGAATCGGGAACTGTGAAAAAGAAAGGGCGGACCGAAGTCCGCCCTGAGACAAGATCGATGCTCCTAAGAGTTGGCGCGCAATTACTTCGTCGGCGTCTCCTGGTGAAAGACCGCCAACCACTTGCCGCCGCGATTCGCATAGATCGTGCTGCACCAGACCGTTGGGATTGCCTGCCCCGCGCAGGTCCCGTCGCTTTTGCCTTTATAGGTTACCAGGGCGGTCGATGAGTTGATCATGGTCAGCTTCCAATCGCTCAGCTCGTAAGACTTAATCTCGCAGGGCGCCGTCGGAATCATCTTCACAGTGTCTTCCTTCTTTTCAATGCCGTTCTCGCTGATCGCGAAGGCTTCGGCAGCCAGACCTGACTTGAACGGTTTGGGATCCTTGTTCTTGAATGCGTCCCACAACTTCTTCTCGGCAGCTGACAGCGTTTTCAGTATTTGCGCCTTACTCATTGCCGGTTTGGGCTTTGGCGACGGCGAAGGTGTGGCCTGCGCGGCCGGCCCGGCGAAGCAAACAGAAGCGAACGCCAGCAAGATGCCGGCAGCCAGGGGTAGATGTTTCTTCATTCTTGGTCTCCTCGTGTTGAAAAATAGTTTTAGCTAGCTTTGGCGAACAAACGGATGGGAGGAATGCCCGCACGTTCTACTACTGCGGCGAGCATTCTGTCAAATGTGTTCGTTCGATAAGTTGCCAAGAAGAGAAAAGACGAAAACCGCAAGGAACCCGAAGGCTAAAGGTGGAGTTGGACTACGTGCGATTACGAGCCGAGGAATTGGCCACGTGCGCAAGGTCAAACGCGGGTTGGGTTGAGTCCTTCGCGTCAACGGATCACGTAGTAAAGAGGAATCTAACCAGGGCCATTCCGAACGCGAACAGAAAGCCGTACGCAAAACTATCTAGCCGTATCACCAGCTTATCCTGTCGTCGGCGTATCCAACCGACGCCAGCCATCGTAAAGCCGGCCAGCAGCGGAGTGATGAGCAAGCTGATTCCGTGGAGTCTAGAACTGCGGATAAATGAATGCGGAAAGATCATTATGCTGAGCCAGCCAGTGATAACGCCCAACCCGAAGTACATCAGCACGGCGCGAGTTGCATCAAAGTTCTTGTGTGCCCAGGCCGCGCCCGAAAACCTCTGAAGCGCTACTTCAACAAACACTTCTCCAACTATCTGCAGGATAAACTCGATGAACAGCTCAAAGATGATATTGAGGAGGAGTTCCATGACCGTGCGGCCGTAATGCGACCCAACTACGACTTCAATCGCGGCGCGCCGCCGTGACCGAACGCGAGGATCGTCCCGCCAAAGCCAACCGCCCAACCATGATTCTGATCCGTGAAGAAGAGCCGCTCCAGCGCGTGGGTCGTGCCGCTGGTTTCGGTTGACCAATGCACGCCGCCGTCGGTCGTGTGCAGCAGAGTCCCACCGGCGCCGGCGATCCAGCCTTCAGCTGCGTCGATAAATCTCACGTCCAGCAGGTCTGCATCGACACTCGTTCGCTGCTGAAACCATGCGCGGCCGCCATCGGTGGTGGCGAATACTCGTCCCGCCGCGCCGACCGCCCAGCCCAGACGATTCCCCACGAAACTGGTCGCGACAAATCGGGTGCTTGCGCCGTCGCGGACAATACCGTTGTGCCAGGTCGTGCCGCCGTCGCTTGTCTGCAAGATGGTCGCGCCCGCGCCCACCAGCCAGCCGTGCTGTTCGTCCACAAACGCGCCGCCCAGCAACAGAAACTTTGTCGGCAGAGTTTGTCTCGACCAACTGGCGCCGCCGTCGCGCGTAACCAGCGCCACGCCGCCTTCGCCGAAAGCCCAACCACGCTCGCTGCCGTTGAATACCGCGCGTACAAGTTTCGCGCCGGCGTCAACCCCGTCAGGAACAACGCGCTGCCAACTCAGTCCACCGTCGCTTGTCTTCAGCAGATAACTGCGCGGCTCATCGTTGGTCTTTAGTTTAAAAATGTCGCGTTCGCAAACCAGCCAGCCGTCGTGATCATTAGCGAAATAGACATCGCGCAGGGTGTCTCCACTCGGCGGATGAGCTTTGTTCCACGTCTGACCGCCGTCGGTTGTCTCCAGAAGCGTTCCGTTGCCGCCCGCGACCCAGCCGTGCTGCTGATCGAGAAAATAAACAGCGTGGAGCCAGCCCATCGTGCCTGAGCGCTGGCGAGTCCAGGCAGCGAAAGAAAGAGAGCAGTAGGCGGTAAGCAGTAGGCAGAACACAAATCCGCGAAAACAGAATCGCCCTTGATTGACTAGCTGCACCCTTCTCAAACGTTCCTCCTGCCGTCTGCTTTCTGCCTACTGCCTACTGTTCTTTCAGAATCCACCTGTAAACAAACGCGCAAAGCTCAAAACCGGAAGGAAGGTACTCAGCGCTGTCTGCCACTTCTTGAAGCTATTGCCGGGAACGACAACTTGATCGCCGGGTAAGAGATAAAGTGAATCCGGCGCCTGACCTTTGTATATGGCCGAGATGTTGACCGGAATCGGCGCAAGATTGCCGGTCTTCTGCTTGCGCAATACGAAAACTTTCTTCTTGTCGCCTGTCTGCAAGACACCGCCGGCTTCGGCGATCGCTTCACTGACCGACAAACGGCGCGTCATCAATCTAATTCCGGGTTGCGTAACGTCGCCAATCACGCTGTAGCGATACGATCCGGCCTGGTCGAGCGAAACTGACACCTGCGGATCGATGATGTATTCGTCATAGCGCTTCTTGATCAGTTCGGCGACCTGGTCCACTGTTTTGCCGCTGACGAAAATGCCGTCGGGTATCAGTGCCAGCGAGACGCGTCCGCTCGGCGGAATCTTGATGCCGCTCTTTGAATAACGATCCTGTCCAAAGACCGTGACTGAAATCACATCTTCGGGTCCGAGTTGATAGGTCGTAAAGAAATTATTGTAGTTCTGTACGATCGCGGCTTCGTCAGACGCCTGATCCGTGCGACTCGTCTGCGCGTCTGCCGCAGCGGCGTCGGGTACCTTGCTCTTATCCTTGCTCTTGTCGCCTTGATCAATCGGCGTCACGGCGTCGGTCGCAGTCTTCTGATCAGACGCGGCCGGTTGGGCAGCGTCCGCGGAAGTGCGGCGCTGGCGCGTCGCGGTCGTGGGCGACTGCGCGAACGTGCTTACGCCGATCGCCAGTGCGATTACCAGAACCATTGTTTGTGTCAGCAACTTTTTCATCGTCTTCAACCTCCGAATCCTTGCCGGCAGGATGCCGGCGAGCCGCACGCAGGGAGGCGTGCGCTCCTATCGTCCTCCGCGTCCAAGCAGAATCGTCTTGATCGTCTCGAACATGATGATCGCATCGAGCGTCAGGCTCTGGTTCTTGATGTAGTAAAGCTCGTATTGCAACTTCTGCCGTGCGTCTTCGATCGACGCGCCGTACGGATATTTGATTTGCGCCCAGCCGGTCAGGCCCGGCGCGATCAGATGCCGTTGTTCGTAATACGGAATTTCCCTGGCGAGTTGCGCCACGAAATGCGGGCGCTCTGGACGCGGGCCGACAAAGCTCATGTCGCCGCGCAGGATGTTCCAGAATTGCGGAATCTCGTCGAGGCGAACTTTGCGTATGAAGCGGCCCACGCGCGTCGTGCGATCGTCTTCCGTCTTTGCCCAGACAGGTCCGTCCTTTTCGGCGTCGCTGCGCATCGAACGAAACTTCATCAGCGTGAACACGCGACCGTTGCGCCCCACGCGCTCCTGTTTGTACAGAATTGGGCCGCGCGAATCGAGCTTGATTACAATCGCCGTGACGATCGCAATAGGTAAAGAAAGGATCGCGCCGACTAAGGCCACCGTGCGATGCATGGCCGCCCGCGCAACTTCGTTCAGACGCGCGCGCCGGCCGCGGCTGGAAAAAATCAGCCACGAAGGCCGCAGCATGTCCAGCGACACGCGACCCGTCAGCCGTTCATAAAACGACGCGCTCTCTTCGATGGAAACGTTGCCCGAAAGACTCAAACGCAGAAGTTCCTGCGTTGGAAACTGGCCGCGCCGGTCGCCCATCGCTACCACGATCCGATCGATGTTCTCGCTGACGACCAACGGTCCCAGGTCGGCGGTTAGACCGATAACCGAAGGGTTGATCAGGCTCTTGCCCAGTAATTCCGGATCGTTATCGACAAAGCCTACGACGCGATAACCGGCGTCGGGCCGATCGAGCGTCTCGCGGGCAATCTCAATCGCAAAGTTGCCGGACCCGACAATCAGTATGCGCTCGCCAATTTCCGGATGACCCAGCACCCAATGAATTGCCAAACGCCAACCAACCATCAACATCAGCGCCAAAGGCAATGAAATCAAAGACACGCCCCGCCCGATCATCGCCTGCGGCAGTGGCTCGCGGCGATCGTGCATCACGACGAAATCGTAAAGGTCGAGCAGATAGAATGCCGCGAGACAGAAGATGGTCGCCAGCGCGGCCTTGTAAAAGCCCCGGTGCTGGATCAGCGCGTCTTCCGCGTCGATCGCACCCAAGCGCAGGTACACAGCGACTATCAAGCCGCCGAAAAGCAACATCGCTTCGCTCAGCAGCAGGAGCACCATGCGCGCGTTGAGTCGCGAAGCTCTCATAAAGTAAGTTCCCTCTCCCTCTGGGAGAGGGTTAGGGAGAGGGCGGCAGTAAGCAGACCCACGAAAATTGTTTGCTGTCTCTTTCCCATCTAAATCCCTCACCCCGGCCCTCTCCCAGCGGGAGAGGGAGTCTCTCAAGAAACGAAACCCTCCTCGATATAAATCATCTCAGGTTGGTCGGTTGCCTCATCGTCAGCAGCTTCTTCAGTGCCGGCTTCGACCAGCGGTGCCTGACGCTGACAGCGCGATTGATAGTAGTAGGCAGTCTCGTCCGCCCGTTTTTCGGCACGATTAAGCACCACTCCCAGAACTCGCTCGCGCGGCAACTGCTCGAGCAAGCGATCGACGACCGCATAGCGCGTTTTGGAAGCGCGCACGACCAGCAGCGCTGCGTCGGCGCGATTGATCAGCAAATTCGCGTCGGTGAAGATCCCCAGCGGCGGCGCGTCAATAATGATGTAGTCGAAAAGCTTCCGAGCTTCGTCCAGCAACCGCGCGAATCGCGGTCCCGAAAGCAACTCGGCCACGTCTTCGCGCGCCGCGCCGCCCGGCAACACGTGCAATCCTGCCGGGTTTAGTTTCACGATCGCTTCGGTCAGACGTGTTTCGCCGGTCAGAACTTCCGACAGACCGCAAACCGTTTCGATGCCGAGGTAATCGGCGGCACAAGGCTGTCGCAAATCTGCGTCAATCAACAGAGCTTTCACGCCGTCCGTTTGCGCCAGCAGCCAGGCAAGGTTCAAAGCCGTCAGAGTCTTGCCTTCGCCCACGCCCGGACTGGTGATCACGAACGCGCGCATCCGCTTGCGCTCGCCGGCTTCCAGCAAACGCGTGCGCAGGGCGCGAAATTGTTCGCACTCAGGCGAACGCGGTTCGGTGATTGCCACCAGATGCGGTTCGACACGCGCAGCCAGAATGTCTCGGGACGTAAATCTGGCTGCGCGCGCCGATCCAACAGCGCCCAAGGTTGCCCCAGCATCACGCGAAGCTGGTCCGCCGGGGAGTGCCGGCCCGCCGGTTTCTTCCGCTGTGTGCGCAGTGGGCGCTGAATCGATTACCGCCGGCATCGCCGTGAAAGGCGAAGCTGACCACGGATGTTCCTGCTCGCTCGGAGTGAAGAGCGAAACGTTATCCGAGTCGCCGTTGCGGGGGACTGAAAAACTTTTGTGGTTGTGGCGCTGCGCGCTTTCCGCGCGCTTCAGCGCATCATAGACTCTGCCCATTGTTTCCTCTCCCGAGACCGGAACGATTAAATGCTGCTCCAACATCTTCAAGGGTCGCTGGAGTTTCGCCGCCGATGCGCACGAACTCGTTAATGACGATCGAGGGTTCGGGCACGCCCGGAGTTTGCGGTCCGTCGTGGCCATTACCGTTACCGTTGCCGTTGCCCGCGGCCCAAAGTTCGGCGCGTCCGGCAGCGCTAAAGATGCGCGCGGCTTCGTTGTCTTCGGCGATTGTCGGCTTGCGATCGCGCGGCAGCAGGTCAAACGTGGCCGCTACCTCTTCGATGATCGCGCGGCTGATGATTGGCGCGCTGGCCGCAAAGCCGTTCAGCAAAGCGTTGTCGCAAAGATTGTTGATGTTGCGTGGAATTCCTTCCGAACAGCGAAAGATGTAATCGATCGCGCCGGGCGAAAAAATGTCCGCGGCGCGCGCGGCCCCGGCCACCGACAGGCGCGAAGCGATGTAACGCGCGGTCTCTTCGACGTTCGGCAAAGCCTTGATATCGCAACGTAACGCGACGCGCTGCTTGAGTTGCCGTAGATCGGGATAGTTCAAAACGTTGCGCAGCTCAGGCTGGCCCGTCAAAACGATCTGCAACTGCTTCGCCGTATCGGATTCAAAGTTGCCCAGCAGGCGCACTTCTTCCAACACGTACGGCGACAGTCCATGCGCTTCGTCGATGATTAGCACCGTGCGCAGGCCGCGGCTGTGACGGGTCTCGAGGACCTTGCCCAATTCGATCAGCAGATCGGACTTGGTTTCCCAATTCTGGATGTCAAACAGCGCGGCCAGATGTTGATAGAATTCCGGCACTGACAGGCGCGGATTGAAGATGTAGGCGACCATCACGGTGCGATCCAGACGCTGCATCATCCAGCGCAGGATGGTCGTTTTTCCCGTGCCGACTTCGCCGGTCACAACGATTAGGCCTTTGCCGCTCTCGACGCCGTAGTGAAGGTTGGCCATCACTTCGGTGTGCGAGGGTGTGAAATAGATGTAGCGCGGATCGGGTGTCAGCGCGAATGGCAACTCTCTTAATCCATAAAATTCAGCGTACATGTTTCCTCCAGTTCGCATGCGGGCAAAAGCCGCGACTGATGGCTTGTCAGATCAAAAATCTTTCGAAGACATGGGTTAAGCGCAACACAAACGCGAGCGTCGGCATCGCGACAATCGTGAACGCAAAGCCCGCGGCCAGCGCGAGTTTGTGACGGCGCGGAACGGCGCGCGCTTCAGCCGCCGTCAGCAATTCAGGAATGGTGACCAGCACCGGCAGATTCGTGTAGTGCTTGGCGTCATCCGCGGTTTGAATCGTGAACAGACGCGGGATTTCGAACACGCCAGCCAACAGCAAGCCCAGCGCGAATCCGATTCCGAAGCCGGCCGCCGTCAGCAGAAAGCGCTTGGGCGCCACCGGTCTTTCGGGCAGGTTGGCCGGATCGACGACTTGAATCCCGCCGCCCAGTTGCTGGTTATCGACGTTGGCGCCGAGATTGATTTTTTGCTGCTGCACCAGCAGCTGGTCGTAGTTGGCTTTCTTCGTCTGATATTCGTGGTCGAGCGCTTCAATTCCGACTTCGGCGTTGGGAATCGCGTTGATCCGCGAATCCAGATCGGCGATCTGCGCGTTGGTTTCGCTCAGCAGCTTTTGCTGTCGCTCGACGTCACTATCCATCATCGCGATCTGTGTCTTCAGACTGAGAATGCGCGGGTCGCTCAACTGGATGAGTATTTGCTTCTGTTCCTCGGTTCGCGCTTTCCAGTCTGCGATCATTTGATCCTGTTGCGCCTTGATGTCTTCGAGCTGTTTCCGTTTGGCAATGACGTCCTGATGCTTCTCCTTGTATTGCGTCAGGAGACTCTGTAACTCGCCGTCGTATTCCGAGCGCCGCCTGACCAGTTCAGCCCAGGCCATCGTCGTTTTCGGATCCGTAACATTCTTCGAGGTCATCGCAATCTCCTGATCGCGACTCTTCGAGATATCGGCAAGCTGGCTGCTATAGGCCGCACCCAGATCGCGCGAACGGCCAAGCTCCGCAATCAGAGCTTTCTGCTCTTCATGCAGCGCCGTTAAGCGGCCAACCAGTGCTTGTGACTGCGAAGGCAGGTTGTTCATGTTGTGTTGCAGGTAATCCAGCCGGCGCTTGTCTATGTCGTCGAGTTCCTGTTTGGCGTTGGTCACCTGGTCTTCGATAAACTGCTTGGCCGAAGCGCCGGCGTTGACTGTGCCCTTGGTTTGTTCGTCGATGTACCGGCTGGCGAGTTCGCCGGCGACGGCCTGGGTGGATTTCGGATCGCGGCCGCGATAAGTGATGTTGAATCCGTTGGTGATTTCGTTGCGACTGGTGTTGACCTCGACTTTGATTTGCTTGCGCATCGCGTCGATCAGCGTTTCCATCGGCTCGCCGCGCAAGCGCTCTTCGTGATAGAGGTCGTATTTTTCCAAAAGCGGCTGCAGAGAACTGCGGCTGGTAACGACCTGCGAAATGCTGGTCAGCTCACGCGTCAGGTTCTCTTCGGTCATCGTCGGCACGACCGAGTTGGGCAACGTCGACGGCTTGACGACGATCAGCGTCGATGACTCGTAAATGTCCGGCAGGCGGAAAACGACGTAAGCGATGGCCAGTCCAATCGCGATCGTGGGAAGCAGGATCAGCCACTTGCGCTTAAGCGCGATGCGCGCATATTCGCTGATTCGTCGCTGTCTGAATTCAACACTCATGTTCGCTCCTTAATTAGCCACAGATAAACACGGATTTTCACCGATAAGAAAAGCGGGTTCAGATCTGTGCGTATCTGTGTTCATCTGTGGCTGGCCTTCCTTTTTTGCGCCGCTCCTACAGAGTCGTCAAAGCCTTTCGCGCTTCGTCCGCTTCGGGAAAGCCCGTCTTTTCGCCCAGACGCACAGCGCTTTCAATCTCGCGGCGCGCGCCGGCTTTGTCGCCCTTGGCTGCCAGGGCCACACCCAGATGAAAGTGATACGTCGGGGTTGGCGAGGTGCTGCTTCTGCGCGCGGCGGCTTCGTCAACCGACACAGCTTTCTTCAGTTGCTCCACAGCCGCGGCGTACAAACCTTTTTTGTAATAGACCCAGCCGAGCGTATCGACGAAGCTCGGAACTTCCGGATTCGTCTGCACCGCGCTTTGCGCCAGCCGCACGGCTTCGTCCATGTTGCCTTTGCCGTAGACGGCGTAAAGCCACGCCAGATTGTTGGCCGCGAAGGTTGCGTTTCCATCCTGCGCCAGCGCCTTGCGATAGTTGTCAACCGCGGCGTCGATGTTCTGGCGACTGAATTCCAGCATGCCGATCAAGGTGTAAGCCGTGGCGTTGTCTGGCCGACGCTCGGTGATCTTCTGATACTCAGCGATGGCCCGTTCCTGCTGATTCGTGTTCACGAACAGAGCGCCCAGCGCTGAATAAGCGGGCAAGTAATTGCCATCGATTTCGAGTGCGCGACGGAATTCAAACTCAGCGCCCGACGCGTTCATTTCGTAACCGTAGATCTCGCCCTTTAAGAAATGCAGCGAAGCGTTGCGTGGTTGCGAGTTGATCGCTTGATCGATTCGCATGTGTGCCTGACCGGTCTGCTTTTGCGCGGCGTAGATATTGATCAGCCCGCGCAGCGCGTTAAAGTTGGCGCCATCAATCCCGAGCGCGCTGTTGAGAAATCCCATCGCCTCGTCCGGCTTGTTTTCGTTTAGGGCCACCAGCGCCAGATTGTTGTAAGCGTCGGCGCTGCCCGGAGCGGCCGCGTGCGCCGCGTCAAAATCAGCGCGCGCTGTCCTGGTGTCGCGCAAGCGCAAAGCCGCCGAGCCATGCGCCATCAGATTCCTGGCACGCAATTCGGCGAGCATCTGCGGCGAAGTGTTGTGGTCGGGCGTGGCCTTCGCCAGCCGATCCTGCAACTGAGATGAAAGCTGCAACGCCGTCTTGGCGTCGCCGCCGGCCAGAGTGATCTGCACTTGCATCAATTTCGCCGGCAGATAATCGGGATAATTGCGATCGAGATCGCCGGCAAACGCGCGGGCTTGATCGATCTGGCCCAGACGGAAGTTCGCTTCGGCCATAAAAAACAAACCAGCGCGCGAATTCGGTTCCTGCTTGAGCACTTCCCGTAAATCTTCGATGGCGACTTTCAGGTCGCCGGTCTCTCCGCTTTGCATTTCAATGCGCGCGCGCAGAATCAGCGCCTGGCGGTCGTGCGCATCGTTCTTTAGGACTGCATCGACTTCGTTCCTGGCGCCGGCGATATCCCCGCGCATCAGCATGATCTCGCCAAGCCGGTAGCGGCCCTGCGTGTAGTCCGGCGCTTTCGCCACGACTTCCTTGTAAATCGCAATCGCTTCATCCAAACGGCCGACCCCGGAATAGAAGTCCGCGAGCACTGCTCGCCCTTCCGGCTTGTCGCTGTTCAGCTCCGCAAGTACTTTGTAAGACTCTTCCGCTTTATCCAGACGCTTGTTGACAAGATAAAAGCTGGCAAGCACGAAGCGAGCTTCTCGGTTAGTAGGCTCCCCTTGCACGGCCTTCTGAAACTCCGCTTCCGCGGCGTCCTTCCGATCTGTTTGGACCAGGAACTTTCCGAATTCGTAATGGGCCAGCGCCGAAGCGCCGTCGACTGAAATCGCGCGTTGGAACGTCGCTTCAGCTGTCGCTGTGTCTTTCATCATCACATAGAAGCGCGCCAGACTCAGATACGATTCAACTCGCTTCGGATCGATGGCGATCGCGCTGTTGAGTTCGTCGAAAGCTTCCTTCTGGTGATCCTGCGCAAACAGGACGCTGCCCATCAGGATGCGGCCTTCGATGTGATTGGGATCTTTCTGGAGAACTTCTTTCGCCAGCCGCTCGGCTTCGGTCACGGCGGTGGGCGACTGTTTCGCGCCAACCAGATAGTAGTTGCCCAGCTTCACGCGCACGTCGAGATTGTTCTTGTCCAACTCGACGACTTGCCTCATCTCATCGAACGCTTCCTGATAGCGCTGGAGGCCTTCGAAAGTTTGAGCCAGTCCCCAGTGGGCATCGGCGAGCTTGTCGTCAATCTGTATCGCGGCACGAAATTCGAGCGACGCTTCCTGAAACTTTTTGTCTTTGAGCAAAGCCTGACCGCGCGAGACGTGCTGCGCTTTGGCTTTTTCCGGGGTGGTGCAGGCGCCCAGCAAAAGGGCGGCGGCGATTATGGCAACTAACAGAGGAAGGACGTAGAACTGGCGGCGGCACTCGTGATTTCTCATTATTGCAGGTCTCCATGGCGGCTCGGCTTTCTCAGGCAACTTCGAAAGTCGGCCGCGGTTTAGTCGCTCCGGCGTTGTCTTCCGCGACGGGCAAGGCCAGCGGAGGAGCGCAGGAAACGACGAGTCTCAAGGTGTCAAAAACCTGGTTTCATCTCGCCACAAGGTGCGGGCGAGCCATAGGTAAGAAAGCTGTAATTCGAACTGCTTTTCAGGAAAAGCGGTAAGAATCCCGTCCCATCGGGATAATTGACGGATGGATCAAGTGACTTAATTCGGCACGAAAGGCGGGAGTTGTGTCGCTGCTTGAGAGGCGAGTTCCGTAGCGGCCTTGAGCGCGGCGTCTTCCGAATCGCCAACCGGCACCATCACGCGGACAATCGCTCCGTCCGAGCGCCGCCGGCGCACGCTGTCGACGACAGTGTAGATCTTCCCCCAGTATTCGCTGGCCGTGGCGCGGCCCCGGCCCAGGTACCAATAGACCATCAGCTCGCGGTCGT
>WNFB01013683.1_pt1 | contig 12085 bp, 15 predicted proteins | sample 5400501 | NCBI WGS metagenome assembly WNFB01 (sample SAMN13153341, study PRJNA577476) | soil metagenome | isolation source: 200 cm saprolite under Douglas fir tree site 2 hole 1 | place: USA:California | collected 2015-04-18 | reverse complement strand
GCGCGAACTCGATCCCTGGTTGCGTCGTCAGCCATTTTGACTTCGCTCCGTAGGAGCGATTGAAAATAGCCCAGCCATTTATGGCTGGGTTACAGTCGCCTTGATTAATTTATCCCGCAGTGACGACAATTTTTGTCGTCACTGCGGGAAGGAAGAAGAAAATCGTCACGTTTCCCAGCGCTAAAGCGCTGGGCTACTATCAAAACGTCCCTACGGGACGAAAGCAATTACGATAGTGACGCATCCCGCAAATCCAACAACCGCCCGGCGTACGCCATCACTTTCCCGTCGCGCAGAGTGAAATCCACGCGGCCAACGTAGATGCCGCTGCGGCCAACCTGAAAAATGATCGTGTTCTTGCCTGACGGAGTTTTTTGCAGCACCGGCTTTTCCATGAACGTGTGCGTGTGGCCGCTGGCGATGAAATCGATCCCGTCAACCTGCGCGGCGACTTGCGTGTCGCCGATTTCGTCTCTTTGGGGGTTGGGATAGTAGCCGAGATGCGACATGCCCAGCACCAGCGCGCATCGCTCCTGCTCGCGCAAAAGCTTCGTCACACCACGCGCCATGCGCACCGGATCAAGATACTTCAGGGGCTTGAAATTATCCGGCGTGATCAAGCCCGTAGGGCTAATTCCCATTCCAAAAAGTCCGACGCGAATGCCGCCAACTTCTTTCACGACGTGAGTCTTGACGCGGCTCTCAAGCGCGCTGCCACGCACATCGTAGTTGGTTGAGACGACATCGAAGTTGGCAAACGTCAGAGCCTTGGCCAGCGATTCGACGCCATTATCGAATTCGTGATTGCCGATCGTGCCCGCGTCATAGCCAATCAGCGACATCGCTTTGTATTCAACTTCGCCTTTGTAGAAGTTGAAGTACGGCGTGCCTTGCAAGACATCTCCCGCATCGATCAAAAGTGTGTTCGGGTTTTCTTTGCGTACGCGTTTGACCAAAGTCGCGCGGCGCGCTACGCCGCCTTTGCCGGCGTACGTCTTATCGTTGTCGAGAATCGGATCGATCTGCGAGTGCGTGTCGTTCGTGTGCAGAATCGTGATTAAGGTTTCGCCGGCGAGTGGTTCCAAAAGTGGCGCGGCGATCGACATCGCCGGATCGCGCCAACTCAACAGCGACGACGAGCGCGCCAAAGGAAGTGACAAGCCCGCGACGGCTGCGGTTCTTAAGAAGTCTCTGCGGGTAGTCATTTCGGGGGCGCCTCCCCTGTTAGCACTGAGTTGGCTTTGTCCAGAACAAAGCGCTCGTCCAGATTTGGTTTGATGTCGCGACCGGCGGCGGTCTCGGCTTTCACATAGTCCATCAGGGCGTCGCGCACAGTGATGCCGAGCGGCCGCAGGTTCTTTCCCTCGCGCAGGACGGCGTACCGATCGCCACCAACATTGACTATGTAATCAATCGTTACGATCGTGTAGGTCGCTTTCGGATCGATCTCTTTATTACCAAGTTTGGCAGCTTCAAGCGCGGCGCTCTTGTCCGCCTTAGTGATGTACGTTATGCGCGCTCCCGATTGCGCCTCGCGGCCGGACACGACGACGCCGAGTATCTTGAGCACTTGTTCGCCGGTCAGATCGAGTGTGACCAGGGCGTTTTCAAACGGCAGCAATTCGAAAATGTCGCGCGCGCGCAACTCTCCTTCGCTGATCGTATTGCGTCGCAAACCACCGCCGTTCATGATCGCCAAATCGACGGGCTTGGCGAGCTTAACGCTCGCTTGCGCGCGCATGCCGTCCGCCACGAAATTGCCCAGTGAGCCCGCGCCATAGCCGCCCTTGCGCAACTCGCCCTTCAGTTTTCCGATGACCACGTCGAGAGCGCGCACCTTCGGCCCGTAAACCGCTAGCATCTGATCGACCGCCGGGTCGTCCTTGATCGACGCGTCGACCGCGGACTGAGTGACGATGGCGTGAACCTCGCGCGCCGGGGCTGGCGCTTCCGGAGCAACCTGGGGCGCGGGTTTTTGCGCCAGCGCCCGGGGCGCGCTAATCAGCAGCAACAGGAGCAAAAGCCAGCGCGATGAAACGATCTTTCTCGAAGATTTACGCATCGTCATTTCTCGATTCAAACGTGGAAGGCAAATATAACAGGTCAACGGACTGAAACGAATTGACCTGCGCGGAGAGCTTCAATAGTATCTCGCAGCATCGGCGCGGGGCGCAAACAGCAAATGCGTTCAGAGTTCCGACTTTAGTCGGGCGGTTGCCTCAGGCTGAGAAGCAAACTAAAGTTTGAACTCTAAACGCCGGTCTACCAACGAAGGAGAGAAAACTTTGGCAACATCACCGGCACGAATCATGTCCGAATTCAGTAATCCTAATCTTGAGCCGTTAATCACCGGAGAGGCGATTCAAGCTCGCATCAGGGAGTTGGGTGCGGAAATCTCGCGCGATTATGCCGGGCGCAACCCTTTGTTAATCGGCGTGCTGAAAGGCGCGTTCATCTTTCTCAGCGATCTGATGCGGGCGATCGAAATCCCGCTGGGCATCGAGTTCATCGCGATTTCCAGCTATGGCGCAGAGATGCGCACGTCCGGCGAGGTGCGCATCCTAAAGGATCTCGACGTGGCCATCGAAGGCCGGCACATCCTCGTGGTCGAAGACATCGTCGACACCGGCCTGACACTTTCTTACTTGCTCGCGAATCTGAAATCGCGCGGCGCGGAGAGCGTGAAACTTGCAGCTTTGCTCGACAAGCACGACCGGAGAGAGAAGGACGTTCCGATCGACTATCTGGGATTTCAGATTCCCGACAAGTTCGTCGTTGGCTATGGCCTGGATTTCGCTGAGCGTTATCGCAACTTGCCATACATTGGGGTACTAAAGAATCAGGAAGAAGCACAGATGGGATTGCCGATGAATGCGCCAGTTGCCTAAGGACGCTGGATGAGATTAAGGCGTTCTGTGCCGCAACTAGAACGTGATGCCGTAATAGGCGAAGAGCGCGTTGTTCCGGCGGCCATGGTTGCCGATGCTGTAGCCGGTGTACAAGTTGCTGTGCTCCGTAGTCGCGAAAGACAAACCCGGCGTGACGTACCCAAAACGATTCCGGCCGCTCGCCCAGTCCACGACGAAGCTCACACGCCGGGCGAGCGGCTGTTCATAGCCGGCCATCGCTCCACCTTTTGCTCCCGTGCCGTCGTCGCGACCAGGCAAGGCATAGCCTCCGCCGGTCAGACGAGGCCCGAACGCTCCCGCCATCTTCTTACTGATCAGCGCGTACAGCATGACGAAAGTATTCGTTCCGGCGCGATGCGTGACGGGCGCATACAGCATTAAACCCGCAACTGCGGACACGCGCTGTTTCTCGTTTCGGTAAAACCGCCACTTAATGTTGGGCTGAAGTTCGACCGGCTGCTTGACGCCAAAGCCGTCGGTGTAAACTACGTTCGCTCCGACTTCGACGTTGTGCCCGACGCCTACAGCCACGCGCGGCTCGAACGTTTGAAAGCCGCCGTTGTGGTGGCTGGCGTAATGGCTAATGTAGTCGAACTCGAGATAGACGTTGCGCTGTGAGACGACATCGGTTGAAGGAATTGTGACCAGAGTTGATTGCGCACCGGCGGTCTGGGCCCTGAACGAAAGCAGCGCCACGAGCAGCGTCAGATACAGAATCTTCGATTGGAACTTGTCCATCATCTCAAGTCCGACCGGCTTAGCCCTCAAGTTATGTTGTCCGGTCTTTGTTTCTCATAAAAACTACTAAAGGCTTTCCGTTCCCTCAATTGGCGAAACATCACGAAGGAAACTCTGGCCGGCACTCAATCCCAGCGCAAAGTTCTCGGCGATCGTTTGGCCGATATCTGAAAGTGAATCTCGCGTGCCGAGGTCGACGCCTTGTCTCGCGCCCTTGCCGAACACGATCAGCGGCGCGTACTCGCGCGTGTGGTCCGTGCCTGGATAAGTCGGATCGTTGCCATGATCGGCGGTAATCATCAGCAGATCGTCGGCGCGCATGGCGGCTTCAATCTCAGGCCAGCGCGAATCGAAATGCTCAAGCGCGCGCGCATACCCTTCGGTGTCGCGGCGATGGCCGTAGAGCATATCGAAATCAACCAGGTTCGAAAAGATTAAGCCGCGAGTGTCGTCGTTCAGGGCGCGAATGGTTTGGTCGATCGATTGCTCGTTGTTCCTGGCAGTCAGGTCCTGCGTCACTCCCGCCGAATCGTAGATCGAAGCAATCTTGCCGATGCAAACCACCTCGAGCCCGTGCTCACTCAACAGCGGCAGAAGATTTGCGCGCGGTGGCGGCACCGCGTAATCGTGTCGATTTTCAGTGCGATAGAACGAGCCGGGCTCGCCGAGGAAGGGACGAGCGATGACGCGGCCGACTTCGTGCTCGCCGCGGAGAATGTCGCGCGCCGTTTCGCTGATGTCATAGAGCCTTTCCAACGGAATCACCTGCTCGTGCGCGGCAATCTGAAAAACTGAATCGGCGGAGGTGTAAACGATCGGCTTGCCGGTCTTCACGTGTTCTGCGCCGAGTTTTTTGATGATCTCAGTCCCGCTCGCCGCAAAGTTACCGAGGATTCCCGGCACGTGTGCTTCGCTGATGAAGCGATCGATGATCGCTTTGGGAAATCCGTTTGGATAAGTTGGAAAAGCGCGCTCAAGAATAATTCCGGCCATTTCCCAGTGACCGGTCGTGGTGTCCTTGCCGTTTGATTTCAGCGCGCATTTGCCATAACTGCCGCGCGGGTTTTCAGTCGCCGCGACGCCGGCGAGCGGACGAATGTTGCCGAGACCGAGACTTTGCAGGTTTGGCAGATTCAAATGACGCGACTCGCAGATGTGACCAAACGTGTCTGAGCCCGCGTCGCCCCATTCAGCCGCGTCCGGCATTGCGCCGATGCCGGCGCCGTCGAGGACAATTAGGGTGATTCGATTGAAAGGAGAGTCACTCATTCCAAGTTTGCAGAACCTGCGATTACTCTTAGAGATTCAGCGTGCTAAGTTATATAATCAGGCGCATGGAAGCAAATGGAACCTACACGTTCACGATGCTCTTCGAACCAGCTGAAGAAGGCGGGTACGTAGTTACGTGTCCGGCGTTGCCTGGCCTTGTGACCGAAGGCGATACGCTGGAAGAAGCTCGGCAAATGGCGGAAGATGCTTTGCGCGGTTATCTTGAAAGCCTTCGAGAAGATGGCCTGTCGATTCCGCCCGACAAAACTCCTATAACCGAATCAGTCGAAATTGCGCTCGCTTCGTGAGCTAGCCTGTCTTGTACACTCCTAAGGCCTTTGAACTGAATTTCTTTTGCTCGCGGTTACATGGATGCCTAAGCCTTATGATTCCTATTGCCGCTGACATATGTTGTACGCTATACAGACGCGGCCCCGCTTAAGTTGGTAACGTTGAGTCGTGAAACGAAGCCTACCAGCTATAGGACCCAAGTATGTTATTCGCGCTCTTGAGCGGGCGGGCTTCGTTATTCATCGTGTGACCGGAAACCACTCCATTCTGAAGCATCCGGCAAAGACAGGTGTTCGAATAACCGTTCCTTTTCACAACCGTGATCTGAAACGCGGGACGCTTCAATCGATCGTAAAGCAATCGGGATTCACGAATGAAGAGTTTTTGAAGCTTCTCTGAAAGCCCTCCCTCACGGTCGGGCTACTGCCCCGCTTGCCGTCTCCTGCTTACTGCCCACTGCCTACTGCTTACTTTCTTTCGGCGCATAGTAACCTTCACGCGCGCGCGCGTTCGCGTCTCTCACCCCGCGCAACTCGACGCGGATCTTTCGCAACTGACCGTCGTGCAATTTGTTTGAGGGATAATACCCGAGGCTGTATTGGGTGCCGATTTCATTGGCCACCTCAGCGAAAGCGGCGCGCGCATCCTGCAGATCGGCGGCGGAGAAATTCTTCCCGCCTGAGTCCTTCGCCATCGCACTCATCTCGCCGCGCGCCAGATTGTAAAGTTGCCGGCTGATGTCCATCCGTTCGAACTGTCCGAGCCGGCAAAAATCCTGATAGTCTTCCTTTGTTGCCGTCGGGACGAAGAGCTGACGGAAGCGTTCGAGTTGCTTTGCCGAAAGACTTAACCTGCCGTCGTCCTGGCAATCTTTCAAGAGACGATCTTCGACATAGTCTTCGGTGCTGACCTGTATGAAATAGCAAGCCAGGCCCGCGCGCAAGAGTTTCGCGCGCGCCTCATCATAGCCGGAATTGCTGCTGGAATCGACGCCGTCGGTCAAGGCCACGATCGCCCGCCGGCCGCGCACTTCTTCACGTGGCGGATCGCGAAACACTTGCTCGGCGATGCGTCCCAGAGCATCGTAGAACGGCGTGCCGTTGCTGGTGCCGATGTTGTCGATGGCGTTACTCAGCAACCGACGATCGCTCGTCAGCGGGGAAAGGACCTCGACCGCCGCGACGGCCGGGCCGTTTTGCGGCGCATTGTTGAAGGCGACGAGCGCAACCCGATCTCCGGGGCGCAAGGCGCCGACGAAAGCTTTCGCGGCCCCGCGGATCAAGCCGAGTTCTTCCCGGGTCGATCCGGAAGTGTCGAGCAACAGCGCGATCTCAAACGGCGCCTCGGTGGTCGAGAAGTTCGTGACCCGCTGCGGCCGGCCATCTTCAAAAACCGCAAAGTTCTCGGCGTGCAGGCCGGTGACCGGGCGGCCGTTCCGGTCAGTGACAACCGTGGGCACAGAGACCAACTGCGTCTCAACGCGGATCACGTCGCCTTCGCCGACCTCTTCGGCGGACGAGTTTGTTTGCGGTCGAGTGTTGGTTGTGCCTTGCGAGCCGACTGTCCGCGGTCGTTGCTGCTGATTTGTTTGTTGCGGTTCTTGGCGCCGGGCGTGGCTGGCGGCGACCAGGGAAGCGAAACACAGCCCCGCGAAGACGAAACAACCCAACAATCTGACTGCGATTCGTTGTCCGCGCATGATTCCGACCTGAATAAGTGCTGGGGCTGTCTAAATAATAATCGCAAATCTCCGGCAAACCAAAGTCCTTCGAGCGACAGGTGTTTAGAGTACCGACTTTAGTCGGGCATTGTCCTGGTGATTAACTACAGTTGGTACTCTAAACACCTGTCGAATTCGGATCTGCTAGACCCCTTTCCTTGACAGCTATCGATGCTTTCCCTACGATCACCATTCGACGCGCAGCGGCAGTGCACTGATTTTTGAAACGGGCACGTATGTCAATGGTAGACGGCTTCCCTTACAAGGAAGAGGTTGGGGGTTCGAGTCCCTCCGCGCCCACCAAAACCAGATGTCAGAAGTCAGACGTCAGAGATCAGATGTTGGGTTTTGACTGACATATGACCTCTGATTGACATATGACCTCTGATATCTGCTATCTTGGGTTTGAATGCGGAGTCGTAGTTCAGTTGGTTAGAACGCCGGCCTGTCACGTCGGAGGTCGCGGGTTCGAGTCCCGTCGGCTCCGCCAGTTCGAAGCGGTTGCTTTTCACGGTTTGAAGAGCAACCGCTTTTCCTTTTAGACTCACGGCAATGATTCCAGTCAAAGAAGCAATCAACATCGTTCTTCAGCACTCGCCGAAGTGATGGGTCGCATCCTCGCTGAAGACATCATCGCCGATTCCGACTTGCCGCCCTTCGATCGCGCACAAATGGACGGGTACGCCGTGCGCGCAGCAGATGTCGCGCGCGTTCCCGCGCGTTTGCGCATCGCGGGTGAATCCGCGGCCGGCGCCGGCTGGCATCACGAAATGAAACCGGGAGAGGCGGTACGGATCATGACCGGCGCGCCCGTCCCCGCCGGCGCTGACGCCGTTCAGCAGGTTGAGCTGACGCGCGAGGTCGATAGCGGCGCGGTCGTCGAAATTCTCGAGCCCGTCGAAGCCGGCAGATCGATTGTGAAGCAAGCCGCCGAAATTAAAGCCGGTGCAGCTGTCTTGCGCGCAGGCGAAGACATCAACGCGGCGATGTTTGCGACGCTGGCGTCGTTCGGCTATGCGCAAGTCAAAGTTGGGCGCAGGCCGCGAGTGGCGGTAATGGCTACTGGCAGCGAACTTGTTGATGTCGATCGAAAGCCCGGTAAGGATCAAATCCGCGATTCCAACAACTACACAATCGCCGCGTACGCTTCACTGGCCGGGGCAATAGTTGAACGCTGGCCGCTGGCCGGTGACGACACCGAAGAACTAAAGAGACAAGTCAAACAAGCGGTAGAAACGTCTGACGTGCTCATCACTTCCGGCGGCGTTTCAATGGGTGTTTACGATTTCATGAAACCGGCGCTGAAGGAACTCGGCGCAGAAATCTTTTTCGAGCGCGTGGCGCTGCGGCCCGGCAAGCCGACGGTCTTCGCGCGACTCGGCAACACACTCGTGTTTGGTCTTCCCGGTAATCCGGTTTCAGTTGCAGTCACGTTCAGTCTGTTCGTGCGCGCGGCGCTGCGTAAAATGCAGGGAGCGAAACAGCCGGGATTGATTGAAGAAACCGCCGTGCTGGCGCGAGCCGTCAAAGGTTCAGGCGAACGCGAGAGTTACTTGCCGGCGATCCTGCGAACTGACGAGAGGGGAATTTTGCTGGCTGAACCTTTGAAGTGGGGCGGCTCTTCGGATTTCGTGGCGTTCGCGCGAGCGACGGCTCTGGTGAACGTGGCGGCTGGCGTTGGATTTCTTGAGTCGGGCTCCATCGTGAAGATCGTTCGGCTACCGAATTCTCACTGACGTTCAGCTTTCTAGCTCCGAAAACAAGAATTAACCGCAAAGAACGCAAAGGTCTTCGCAAAGGACGCAAAGATGACTGAAAACCAGCTATCGAGTATTGTCATCGGCTGCGCAATCAAAGTTCATTCGGCGCTTGGGCCAGGCTTGCTGGAATCAGCCTATCAAGAGTGTCTCTTCTATGAGCTGCGCCGGGCGGGGTTAGCTGTTGAAAAGCAAAAGCCTCTCCCGCTTGTCTATGAGTAAGTGAAACTTGAATGCGGCTATCGGGTCGATTTGTTGGTTGAAGGAAAGCTAATAATTGAGATCAAGTCAGTCGAAGCGCTCACCGACGTTCATTTCGCCCAGGTATTGACCTACCTCAAACTGTCAGACTGCAAGCTCGCGTTGCTCATCAACTTTAACGTGGTCCAGCTCAAACAGGGAATCAAACGCGTAGTAAACAATCTGTAATTCTTTGCGTTCTTTGCGAGATCGCTTTGCGCTCTTTGCGGTTGTATCTTCTTCAGAACGAGCCCCGCGACTATGCCTGCACAATCGGCGCCAACCTCTCAGTCAAAGCCGAGAAGTTCGCGAAACCGGGCAAGCGTGCGACTCTGCTCTCCACGGTGCGATTAAAGAACTCCAGACCTTCCTGTCCACGAAACAGAGTGGTGATGAGGTAGTTGGTTTCGCTCACAGGCTTTGCGCCCTGGCCCACCGGCGTCCAGAAGCGGTTGATGATGAACCGGGCCAGTTCGCGCGAAAACTTTGCCTGACTCAACTTCACCCGCGCCATGTTCCAGAAGAAGCTGGAATGAACCGATTCTTCCTGCATGATTGAGCCGAGTAGGTGTGTTAGGACTGGATGCCGCGCCAGCTCGGACAGGCGACGGTAACCCTGTAGGGTTGTGATCTCGTTAATTGTTCCCCAGACCATGTGCGCGGCGTGAAAGTACTTGCCGAACGGGGTCAGCGAATAGTCAAGAATGTAACTTTCAATCGTGTAGCGCCAGGGAATCTTCGCCTTCGCTTCAGCCCGCCACTTCTCGGTGCTGGGAACACCGGCCTCGTTGAGAAAACGGTTCAACAACTCGGCGTGCTGGCTCTCTTCGGCGTTCCAGCGATCCATGAACTTCTTGATAATTGGATCTCTGCCGGTGGGCGTGCGCATTAGTTCGTGGTAGTAGATCTCAGTGAAGTATTCAACGTCGCGCATATAGATGAGCACCGGCACGAATGCGGGGTTCAACTCGTGGTTGGAAATCTCGCGCCAGGGAACGCTGTCGACAAATTCCTTAGTCAGCGCGCGCGGTTGGCGCTCGTACCAATCCAGAACTTCTCTATCAGTCTCGAACACGTTTAAGCCTCCTGGAGCCAAGCTGCCTGATTTTGAAAATCACCAACTTTACGTGTGTCATCGGGCGAATGGATTTTCGTGCGGGAATTATTCTGATATGCTCCGCGAAAAGCAAGCGGAATTCTCCTGAGCAAAGCCAATTGCAGAAGGACAAGACATGAGCCAACTGACTCATCTGGACGAACAAGGTCGCGCCAGGATGGTTGACACCAGTGAAAAGCCGGTCACGGCCCGCCGGGCGATCGCCTCGGCCCGCGTGTTGATGTCGGCTGAGACGGTGACCGCGATTCGAAATCACACCACGCCAAAAGGTGATCCGCTGGAAACCGCCCGGCTCGCCGGCATCGTGGCGGCAAAGCGCACCGCCGAATTGATCCCGCTTTGTCATCCGTTGCCGCTGACGCACGTCGAAGTGCGCGCCGAGTTGCAAGACCGCGGCGTGTATCTCGAAGCGGAAGTTACCACGCGCGCACAGACCGGAGTCGAGATGGAAGCGCTCACGGCCGTATCCGTGGCCGCGCTGACTGTCTATGACATGTGCAAGGCTCTGGACAAAGCGATCACGATTACCGACATCCGTCTCGAATCAAAGACGGGCGGGAAATCGGGCGACTATCAACGCGAAGCAAATCCGTAGGAACCAGTTGAGCACGTTCGACGTTCATGATCGTGGCATAGACCGAAGGCGCGGAGGATTTACGAATGAAATATAGAGTTTCCGACGATGCCAGGCCGCAAGCGACCACGCTTTTGCTGGCCGCGGCTCTGTCGATCGCGTTGTGGTTCATTCCCTTTGCTGAAATTCTTGGCTATCCGTTTCGTATCTTCGTTACGTTCATCCACGAGGGTGGGCACGCGATCGCGGCGCTCGTGACCGGCAACTCGGTGCAAAGTCTCAGCGTCGCGATGAAGTTGATTCGCCGGGCGGTGGCCGCGCGCGTCGTGCTGCTGGGCTCAGCGGTGCTGATCCTGGTGCTGACGACGGTGTTTGGATTATTCAAGCCGCTGTTGGGCGGCTCATGGAATTCGCTGAGCGGAGTTCCATTCACGTTGGTTGCCGGCGTCGCTTTGGCGATTGGCTTAGTCGCCGTCGCGCGATTTGCTTCGGCGCGCGTGGCGACTTTCGTAGTCAGCCTGCTGGCCGTGCAATGCGTCTTAAACGCGCTGCTCGATCTCAAAAACGTATTGTTCCTCTCGTCGCCGTTTGCGCCGACCGTTCCGACCGACGCGCTGAACATGCGCAATGCGACCGGCATTCCGGCGATCATCTGGGTCATCGTTTGGATTGCCGCGGCGTTCGGAATTCTCCTCCTGGCGCTACGGCTGTATGTAGCTGCCCGCGACCGCGAATTCGACGCAATAAAAGACCTGCCGTTCGAGCAGAAAGCGGAAATCTGATTTCCGTTGTTGGCCCTATCGTCGCGTGTTACCATAACGCCATGTCCAAAGTTGTTCACATCGATCCTGAAATTCTGGGAGGAACGCCGGTATTTAAGGGAACGCGCGTACCTGTTGAGACATTCTTTGATTACATTCAAGGGGGCGAGCCCTTGAGTGAGTTTCTTGAAGACTTCCCGACCGTTACTCAAGAGCAAGTGATGGAATTGCTGGAAGAGGTGAAAGGCGAAGTCTTGCCGTCGGTGAAAGCGGTGTGAGAATTCTGCTCGACGAATGCGTGCCGAAGAGACTTGGACGTTTCCTTTCGGAACACGACGTAATCACAACGCCGCAGGCTGGTTGGTCCGGAATCACGAACGGTGAGTTACTGCAGCGAGCTTCAAAAGACTTCGATGTCTTTGTAACCGTTGACCGGAATCTCGCTTTTCAACAGAGCGTATCGAATCTTCCACTCCCCGTCGTTGTCATACATAGTCAAACGAACAAGTTGAGCGACCTGAGCCTCCATGTTCCCGCACTCCAGCAGGTACTCGGCTCGCTGAGTCGCAGGGTGCACCATATCGGAGCGTTACGCTTAATTCCACCAAACTCGGAGTGACACAGCAAGTTGCTCATTCAATGGACAAATTAATCGCGGATCTCGACCGGCAGTTTTCGCAGCTTCATCAAGAGTCGCGTGAATTGATCC
>WNFB01011418.1_pt1 | contig 12085 bp, 10 predicted proteins | sample 5400501 | NCBI WGS metagenome assembly WNFB01 (sample SAMN13153341, study PRJNA577476) | soil metagenome | isolation source: 200 cm saprolite under Douglas fir tree site 2 hole 1 | place: USA:California | collected 2015-04-18 | reverse complement strand
TGTTTACCAACGGGAAGACCGAGGCTTGGATGGGAGCAAGGTTGAATGGTAGACCGAGAATCAGCCTATCTTCCTTCATAGTCAGGTTGTATTCGAGGGTCGTGTAGAGAAGGCGTTCCACCCCGAAACTTGGTTCGATAACGTGAGGCAGGAAACGGATCCCAGTCTCCTTCACTTCTTCCTCAACAACGTCGAAACAGTCGGAGGGAACAGTGTATGACCCTATTTTCACGGGCCGTCCGGCTTTCTTGGCAATGAGCAGTTTTTCGGGGTCGTCTTTGGATATTTGGTCGGCGATTCTTCCCGTTTGTTCTTGGAAGATTTTTCTGATGTTTTGGTGGTTTGGCCTTATTGATTTGGTTTTGCGGACCCGAGGAGTCGAGTAAGGTTTGAAGACTCGAAGGTCTTCCCCCGTCGCTTCCATATGTTTTCGAAGGTCGTAGTCTGTTCTGTACGCGAAACCCGCTACCTCAGTCCAGCCCCAGCGGTCCAGCTCAATTTCATGGTCGAATGTCTGGGCTGAATAGTGAGCTCTTTCCGTCGGAAGCTTTTCGAAGAATCTCTGATGTTGCCCGTCGACCCCGAGTTGAGTCAGGAACCGTTTCGAGAGGGCCATGAAGTACGCCGCCCAGGGTGCCTTGATCACTTGTCTCTTGAGGGCGTCTCCTACCGTGACCTTGGTTGAGTTTTCTGTGCCTTTGCCTCTCGTTTCTTCAGTAACAATCGATAACTCTTCAGATACGACCTCGTCGAGATATGGGCAGTCGGGTTCTGCCGGGTCGAAGAAGAGTTCGAAATCCATTATTGTGAACTCTCGCAGTCGTATGGGACCCTGTCTAGGTGATATTTCGTTGCGAAGCACGGTTCCGACTTGGGCTATTCCGATCGGAAATTTTTCCCTCATCGTCTCGAGGATTCGGCGGAAGTTCACGAAAATTCCCTGCGCGGCCTCCGGGCGGCCGTAAGCAGGGTCTTCGCCGTACGGACCTATGCTAGTTTTGAACATGGTCATGAAGTATTGAGGAGGCCCAAGTTCCCCGCCACATTCAGGGCATTTCACATGTCTTTCCTTCAGAAGGGCACCGAGTTGCTCTAGACTCATTCCTTCAGTTTCGAGGCCCGTAGCCTCCTTGACGAGTTGGTCCGCTCGAAATCTTCTCTTGCAGTTGGTACACTCCGTCATCGGGTCTTTGAAGTTCTCAACGTGGCCTGATGCTTCCAACACTCTGTGAGGAGTGATTATCGGGGTAGAGATCTCGACGAACCCGTGCCGTTGAAGGAAGAATTGTCGCCAAGTATCCTCGATCTGTCGCTTCAGTCCTACGCCCAGCGGTCCCAAGTCCAGGAATCCGCTGAGTCCTCCATAGATTTCGAATGAGCCCCAGAAGAATCCTCTTCGCCGAGCGGTCTCGGACAAGAGCTTGTGTTTGTCCTTGATTTGTTGCTGCAAGGGTTCTCGGCTCAGAGTTCGGTCAGAGAGAGTATTTTCGTCTTATCCGCTTTTCGAACGGAGTCGGTTGGCTCGGTTATCGGGCCTTCACATGCTTTACGATTGGAGGTCTTACCTTCCGGAGTATCCTATAGCCGCAGAAGGGGCATTTGATCTCCGGTGTCATGGCGAGCTGGTCAGCTGTTAGCTTGGAGCCACAGTTAATGCACTCGTAAATTAGCCCGCCGGGGTTTCGTTCTCGTGGGGGAGCTTCCGGTGGGATCGCTTCTCCTAGTGGTTCTTCGGGACCGGACTGCATATTTCTAAACCAAGAAGATCAGAAAAGGTAGTGAGTTTAAGTTAAGGATTTCGAGGTTGAGGTTCCGGGGTTTGGTTTTGTAGGTTTTCCGCCCGTCGCCTTCTCTTTCGCCGAGGATTCGGGTGCCGTCTCAGGTTTTTTCCGGAACTGGAAAAATAGGAGTATAACGATGGCTGCTGCCAATCCTATGATCGCCGGTATGATCACTTGGAGGCTGCTTTGAAGTACCGACACTTGAAGTGTGCCGGTGATCAGGGGAGCGCCGTATTCTGGAGAGAAGAACGTGAACGTGTGCACCCCAAGGCCAGACGGAGCGTTGAAGGTGAAGGGGACATCCATCTTTGATCCGTGCGAGATAGACACGTTGGACTTGCTTTGGACAAGCTGCCCGTCAACGTTCAAACCCACCGTGATATCCATGTTTAGTATTGTTGAATTGCTTTGTAGGTGCAGAATCATCGTTATCGATTGCCCTTGGGTCGCAGTTGGAACGTTGTCGATGGTTGCTTGAAGAATCGTAGATTCCGGTGTTGACTTGTCCTGCGTTGTGATGGTGACTCCACTGGGATCTTGCCCCAAAACAAAAAAGACCAACTTCTTTGCACCGAGTTCTCCGCCAGATGTAATTAGAGATGTGAACGTCCCGCCTGATTGCATTGCTATTGGAGCTGATCCCAGGAGTCTGCCGGGTACGGGTGGATTGACAAGCACATAAGCGTAGGTTGGAGATTCCATGCTGTTCGTGCTCGCGGGCGAGCCGCATGGGCTTGGCGCGCAGTGTGATTTACTAGTCACGGCTACCTTGAAGAGCCCTGAATGTTGCCTTACGCTGGTGACAGGCGGAGCGCTGGGTGTGCCAGCTGGGATGTTGACCGTCACGCTATTTACACGTGCCAGGCTAGTTACAACCAATCGGATTCCTCCAGTGGTCAGCGTGGCATTCAACTTGTACAAATACGAATTCGATTGAGAGAATGTGAAGGGCTGATCCCCTAGCGTCAAGGGTATCGTCACATTGGCACCATGAGTCGCACCACTTACCCATTCATGGTCGATGGTAACGTTAACATCCACTGGACCATTTGAGGGAGGATTGACGAGCGTGAAACTCATTATCAGGGATTCGCCTGACGTGAACACTCCATTTAGTAGCGTAACGTTCGAGATGTATACTCCCTTGTTAGTTCCACTCGAAATCGTTGGAGTCGATAAGGGGGCAGCGCCTGATCCGCTATCCACCGCGAAAATGTTTCCTACGATGTTAGCTGGCTTGATTGTAGAGTTGGACCCGTACGAGAGCACTCCGCTCGCAACTAAATGCTTGTTGTCACCAGAATAGGCGAAGGAGCCTTGGTTCACTTGAACTCGTTCGACTCTAAAGATGTGGAATATGACGCCGTAGTCAAAGTTGTTCGCAAAGAGGCTCGTGACGTTCCAGTTTCCCCCGAGGGGAGTTTGTGGGAGAGCGCTTGAGAAGTTGAACAGGAAGAGTCCTTGGTGGGGGGCGGAAAATGTTTGAGTTTGGTTGAACGCAGGCCCTGAGCTTGGCGAGAGGATTGACACGATGTTGGATCCCGTGACATTGACTCCCTGTTGGTCGTTTACCTTCACTTGTAGAGTATCCCCAGGAACCCAGACCTCCATTTTGACGCCTCCGAGAGTCGTTTGGAGAGATGCTTCGGCGTTAGCGCTAGCCGCTTTCAACACTACCGTCCATCCGGTCACAACGTTCTTTGTGGCGTTTAGCGCGATGAATTGGAACTGGGACTTTGTACAGAAGGGCACCGAGCAAACGCCTTGAGCTATCGGGTAACCGATTGGGGGTGACTTTGACCATACTATTGTTGTTCCGTTGAGACTCACACTGGTCAGATTGTAAGATGCTGGTAAGTAATACGTGGTTGCCATTTGGCGCCATAGGTGGACTCTAGTCACATTGAATCTGTTCTTGTAAGTAACTGTCGCGTTGTAGGTCTCAGTCATGTTGGCATTGTGCAGGACTTGATTGGAAGAGTTGAGAGTCATTGAATGGGTCGCTGCGAGAAGGGGTTTGTCGGCCGAGGATGACGTTTCAACGTTGACTATTCTCACATTTAGCGGCCTTCCGGTTGCAGTTGAATTGAACGTGAAGACGAGATTGATCCTATATCCTGCAAATCTTGTGATATCTAGGCATTCACTGTAGCCGGCGCAAGGGAGCGTATTGTTGAAGGTGAGAGGAAAGTTACTCGCTCGGGTTACATTTACGGCAGTGACCGGTGCCGTTGCATTATACAGTTGGTACCGAGCAAACGCCCCAATCCCAACTGTCCCGTTCCAACTGAATCTCAGGTACGTAGTTGGCGCCGACGTTGGATAGCTTCCTTTGTGAACGTTGAGGGTGTAGTTGATCACTTGAGTGATACTCGTAATGTTTGGAATGGAATACGTAAACGACGTCGCCGGAACGGGTGTACCATCGGCAGAACTGTTTAGCTGGCTAAACCAGGACAGCCTTCCAGATGGCGCCCCTGCATGGAGGCCCGTATTGTTTGTGAAGTAGCTTGTCGCGTCAGCCATAGTGTAGATGTCGAATTGAGAATAAGTCAAATTGAAGGCTGGACAAGGGCACTGTGGAGAATAGTTTGCCGGCGCTGATTGGCTAATCTGCGAGGAGTGACCTATCGACTGGTCAAATGATGCAGGACTTATCAGGAAAAGGGAAAGAATTATGAGAAACAGGCATAGCGAGCCGCGGATCAAGTCGTTTCACGGTGTTGGCCCGGCGAGTCCGAGTTTGATTCTATTTAACCTTTGTAAAAGTCGTTTTGCTCCAAAAGCCAATGTTCAGGGTCTTACACCCTTTGGAGTAGCGAGTTGACCAGGAGATCTAATACCTCAAACAACCGAACTAAGGGTTGCTACGTCGCCGAAATCATTGATGGACTGTCGTACATTCGTAATTCTGTCAAACATCAACGTTTGCAAGAAGTCCCGGTTAAGAGTCTTGAAAGCGTCACACTGAGTTAACTCCTGCTGAAACATTGCGAAAGAGAGGGCGCCTAACGTTTTGGTGGAGGAGAGACAAGGACGACGTTGTCTCCTCTGACTATAATGGTGCCAAGCTTCTTCGTTGCCTCGGCGTTAGTGACATCCTCTGCATCTTCCAGCACTAGGTTCATGTGCTGGTCGAAGCTGTAGAGTCTTCCTCGCACAGTTCGTCCGCCCTTAAGTTGGACGAGTACGACTTTGTTCAGGCTCTCTTCGAAGATCTTCGCCGCAACTTCAGACATTCACTGTTCAACCGGAGAGTTGTGGCTGTCCGGCGAAGGTACTCTTTTAAAGATTGTCTCATCCAGCATCTTGAAAAGTCTTGACAGTTAGAACGATACTCAAGGATCGGGACTCAAAGCCTCTGATCGAAGAACTGCGTAGACTTCCTAACCAACAACATCTCACCCACAAAGCCAGAGTAGAGATTGAGACTGTCAAAGACTCGGAAATTGTATTTGTCGATGGAGTAGCAATTGCGTTTAGGCGGAAAGGCGAGTTGGCACCGGTGTTAACCAATACTTCCGCCCTAGACGGGCTGCCACGGGTCATTGTCGACATGGGTGCCGTTCCTCATGTGGTTGGAGGTGCCGACATCATGGCTCCGGGCATAAGGAAGGTCAACGGAGAGTTTGCCGAAAGACAACTCTTGACAATCGTGGATGAGAAGCACGGCAAATATCTTGCAGTCGGAAGAGCACTGACGGGATCCGGACCATTGGCCGCAGCAAAGAAGGGCAAAGTTGTTGAAAACATGCACTACGTTGGAGACCTGATCTGGGAAGTGATAAAACCGAAGGGTCCGCTTTCGCCAAGCTCCAATTGACGATTTGGATCGAAAAAAGTCAGGGAAATGTTTAAAGTCGAACCGGTCTGACGCCCGATGTTAAGCTCTCGGAGCATAGTCTGATCTTTCCCCATGCAGCATTCTTCCATCTATGTGAAGGCCCTTCCTCTTCAGGAATTTGATGATGTGGAGACAATCAAGGGGGAGGTTCGTACAGGCAATATTCTCATTGTAAGAATCACTCCCTTGGCGAGGAAGAGCGTGGAGGAGACAAAGCTAGCAATCACCGAATTAACAGATTATGCAAAGTCTCTGGGTGGAGACATTGCTCGTCTGGGGGAAGAACGTATCGTTATAACCCCGGCTGGCGTGAGAGTTTGGAGAAAAGAGGCCGCCTCCTCGGAAAGTGCGATCCCTGCGACTCCGATTCAAACCGAAGCGGTTCCAGGCACTCGTTGACGTCTGAAGGCTATCGGAGCCTGATCGATTCCAGAACGTCAGGAACGACTGTTTTGATTCCAAATATGCGGTTGACGTTCTGAGCGAACAGGTCAGACTTCCTTCTCTCGCCGTGGTTGACTATGATCTTAGTTGGTTTGGGAGACATTCTCTTGATGAACCCTAGGAGCTGGTTTCGGTCTGAGTGTCCGGAAAATCCCTCAATGGATTCCACTCTCATATTCACTTTTACCATTTCCATTTTGCCGTCGTGAGCGTAAAGAGAAACCTCTTTCAGACCATTCTTGATTCTGTTCCCCAAAGTACCGTCTACTTGGTAGCTCACGTAGGCAAGTGTATTTCTCGGGTCGGGTGCAAGGTGCCGGAAGTAGTCGATCGCGGGTCCGCCTTCAAGCATTCCAGATGTGGCGATAATTACGCATGGACCACCGGCGATAATTTCCTCTCTATCACTCGGATGAGTTACTGGATGGAAGTACTCAGACTGGAACGGGTTGATGTCTTTGTGGAGGATCTGTTCTTTGATATCGCGAACTAGATATTCGGGGAAGGCGGTGTGAATCGCGGTTGCCTCATTGACCATTCCTTCGATGTAGATGGGGAGTTCTCTCAGGGCACCGTTCTTCATGTATGCGTCTAATACAAGCATGATTTCTTGGGCTCGCCCAACAGCGGGCACGGGTATCAGCACCTTTCCCCCTTTTTCGACTGTGTCGTTGACGATGCTGACGAGCCTGCCCTCCACCCCTTCTCTGTCTGGCATGATGTCGTCAGGACCTCCATACGTGCTCTCGATGATGAGGGTTTCAGCTCTCGGGAACAACGCTGTTGCGGGATCGAGCATCATTGTCCGTCCGAACTTGAAGTCGGCGCTATAGACGATGTTATGGAGGCCTTCGCCGATGTGTAGATGCACCATTGAGCTTCCCAGGATATGGCCCGCGTTGTGAAATGTGAGTTTGATGTCCGGAGCCACATCGGTAACTACATTGTAGCGTAAGGGTATAGTGTGAGTTACGACTTCTCTGACGTCTTTTTGGTCGTAAGGCGAGTGTTCGCCTTCCCTGCTGTGAACGTCGAGGTAGTCAAGCTGGTGAAGTGTCATTAGGGTCTGTGTGGGTTCCGAGCAGTAGACTGGTCCGTCGTAGCCATATTTGTAAAGGAACGGGAGTATCCCACAGTGGTCCAGGTGAGCGTGAGATATGACAACTGCATCGAGTTTTTCGAGGTCAAATTCGTCGGTGTCAAATCGTGGATAGGCCGAAGTAGGGTCCGACGCTCCTGGGTTTATTCCGCTGTCGAGTAGAATACTGCTGGATCCCGCCTGGATAAGCATGGCAGCTCGTCCAACCTCGTGAAAAGCCCCTAGGGTTACGAGTCTAACATAACCAGCTTTGCTGAACGTGGGGCGAAAGATTCTCTCGCCTACGTCTCGAAGGATCCTGCTGCGTTCTTCGCTCTCAGTGTGAAGGATGTGCCGGGTGCTCGAAATGATCTTGGAATGCAATGGGGGAGCTCGAAGTATTCGAGGCCGCCATCGAGTCTCCTTTACCACCTGTTGTAGAACCGCCGCCTCTTTCCCGATTGCCACCCCGGGTTTGGTTGCCTCGACCACGACCTCGCCTAGGCTAGGATCGAAGTTGATCGAGGAGATTTCCGCCTCTGGGGGAATGATTTTCCGAATGTAGGCTTCGGCCTCTCGCTCTGGGAGGCGTATAGATTGGTCGGACCTGATGACAATTCTCTTGTGAAGTAGGTTTACGATCTCGGTGACAACGTAACTCTGCTCGGCTAATAGTCCGACGTTCTTTACGTAGGTACGTCGTTGTAGGTTCTAGTCAATTTTCTCTACGACTGTGATATCTGTGGAAGGTTTGAAAGAAGGGATCAGGCGTGGAGGATGTGCTTCTTCTCGTCCTCTGTGAGTTCCCTGTATCCTTCCTTCGTGATTAGGGCAACGTCGAAACTGTCGCCGCTTGCCGAGTCTCGCTTCATGGCCGAATCGATTGCTCTCACAACTATTGGAACCGACTCCTTTACGTTCATCGAGTCTTTCCATTCCGATTCGAGGACACCATACGCGACTGGAGATCCGGATCCAGTCGAGACGTATTTTTCCTCCATCATGCTTCCGAGAGGGTCTAGCGCGTAAATGTGTCCTCCGCTGTCGTCGACTCCGCCGATTAGTGCTTGGACCCCAAGCGGGTAGTATCTGGCACCGAACAGAATGTTGGAAACTAGCCTCGCTGCGGAGTTTATGGGGATTGGCCGAGCGAGGTCGAGCCTGTATAGTGAAGAGTTCGCTCTAAGCATCTCTACCAACGCTTGTGCGTCTCCTACTGTTCCCGCGATGGTCATTGCCAAATGGTGGTCGATTCGATACACTTTTTTTGCGTGCTTATGGGCGACAAAGGAACCCATAGTCGCTCTCGTATCTGTCGTAAGGACAACTCCGTCCTTGCAAACAACGCCGATTGTAGTGGTCAATTCAAAACGCCTATTCTTGGTGGTCTAAGGTTTTCCAACGTGTCGTGTGTCCAGTTGCTCTTATGTTAGGTCATGCTTTCCGAGAAACGGAAAGAGTTGGTGCTGATCCGGTTTCTGATGGCTTAAAAACGTTTTCAGCGGTGATTGAGAAGTCCATCCACAGCGACAAAATCCATTCGATCACTCCTATTCGCGCCGACAGTCATAGATATTTCGACTAGTGATTAGAGGTGTTGATGATAGGAAGTATGTGGTCTTGTCCGAGTCCTTTTGTTCCTTGTTTGTTCGGGTATTTTCGTGGGCCTATGGTTATGTTTGTGAACCCTATCCGCCTAAGCTCTTTCTCGACCTGGATCATCAAGCCGTCTTGATGAAAGAGGGGTAGCTCTTCTTGGGATACCTCGATAGCCGCGGCCTTTCCGTGATGCCGAACTCTGATGTCTCGGGCGCCACTCAGGCGTTTGACGATTGATTCTGCTTCTCCAACTTGGGATAGCTTCTCAACCGTGATCTCCTCGCCGTGTGGTATCCGAGATGATAGGCAAGGCATGGCTGGTTTGTCCCATACTTCAAGCCCGAGAAGTCGGGCAGTTTCTCGCACGTCTTTCTTCGAGAATGCCGCTTCTAGGAGAGGACTTCTTACACCCGCTTCCCGAGCAGCAAGGAGTCCCGGCCTAGTCTCACCGAGATCGTCGAGGTGAGTTCCATCAAGAACCGCCTCAAATCTGGAGTTGTCAGCTTGGCGTCGCAGTTCGCGATAGAGCGTGTCCTTGCAGTAATAGCATCTGTTCGAGGGATTCACTTTGTAACTTGCGTTATGCACCTCATCGGTTCTCACAATAATGTGCCGGATCCCGATTTGCCTCGCAGTTTTCTGCGCGATTTCCATCTCCCCTGGGGCCAGAGATTCGGAGAGGGCGGTCACTGCGACCGTGCGGTCGCCTAATGCCCTTCGTGCAAGGGCAGCGACGAGCGAGCTGTCCACTCCCGCGGATAAGGCAACGACTGCCCCGTTGAATTGGCTAATAATATCAACAACCTTCTCCATCTTCACCTGCAAGTCCGTTCTCGCAGGGCTAGGCAACATATTCAAGACACTCCGCTCGTGGCAATTTAAACAGTTTACGTGCAAAAAGGAGTGGCCGATTTGTCCTCACTGAAGAAATTTCAGCGAAGTCGAAAGAGTTTCGAGAGAAGGGATAGACTTCTCGCTATCGCGAGCCTGTCTCGGTTTGCGAAACTCGACATTGGCCGAGAGAAGCGCAAAGGGCTCCCTGAGGTGATTCTAGCCGAAGGCAAGCTCGCCGCCGATGTGGCGAAGATTAGCCAAGCAATGCTCAGACGAACTGGTCGTGCAATCATAAGTCGCTCTGATGCTTCCCAAGTCAGGGCTGTTAGATCCATGATCGGAAAGGAGTCTAAGGTTGAATACTTTTCACGCTCTCGAATGATCGTTGCGAAGTCGAAGAGCTACAAGCCTCGGCGAAGTGGAGGCCGAGTGGGGGTATTGACCGCAGGGACTTCTGACATACCTATCGCCGAGGAAGCGGAGGTTATCGCTCGCGAGATGGGATGCGAGACCAGATCTTTCTATGATGTGGGGGTAGCGGGAATTCATCGCTTGTTCGAACCCGTCGGCGATCTTCTCAAATGGCAGGCCGATGTCATCCTCGTAGTTGCGGGTCGTGAAGGGGCGCTCCCCACGGTCGTCGCGGGAATTGTTGATGTCCCGGTCATAGGAGTCCCCACATCTAGAAGTTACGGGTTTGGAGAAAAAGGGCTCGCGGCCCTGGCCGCCATGCTGCAATCATGTTCTCTAGGCATGGCCGTGGTCAATATCGACGGTGGAGTTGGTGCCGGAGCCGTCGCGGCGCTGGTCGCAAATCGTGTAGGCGAGTACAGGGCTATGGCGTCTAGCGCCCGAAGTCAGGAGTAGTGGGGCATTGGGCGTGGATCTAGGGGACATCATTTCCCGATCCAAGATTTCGCTCGACGAGTTTGCAGGAAAGACTTTCGCGGTCGATGCCTACAATGCGCTGTACCAGTTTCTCGCAATAATTCGAGGGCCCACTGGCGAGCCGTTGATGGACCGGCAGAGTAGAGTTACAAGTCACCTAAGCGGGATCCTTTACAGAACAACAAACCTGTCAGAGAGAGGTATCAGGCTCGTATACGTTTTCGACGGAAAGCCCCCGAGTCTCAAAGACACCGAGATCAAGCGAAGGCAAGTCATCAAAGTCGAGGCCAAGACAAAATATGTCTCCGCGTTATCAACCGGGAAGTTTGAGGAAGCGAAGAGGTACGCTCAGGCAACTTCCAGCCTTAAGGACTTGATGATTGACGATGCTCACAGACTTCTCCGATACCTAGGTGTCCCGATAGTCCAAGCTCCATCCGAAGGAGAAGCCCAAGCCGCCTACATGGCAGCTCGCGGGGATGTTTGGGCCGCAGTCAGCCAGGACTACGATTCTCTCTTATTCGGAGCACGGAGACTTGTCCGGAATCTAGCAATAAGCGGAAAAAGAAAGCTACCCATGCGAGAGGCCTACGTCCAGGTGGAGCCGGAACTAGTAGACCTAGCGTCAACGTTGCAAGCTCTCCAGCTTTCACGAGAACAACTAGTAGACTTGGGGATTCTTATCGGCACAGATTTCAACCCGGACGGCTTCAAGGGGATAGGGCCCAAGACAGCGCTGAAGCTAGTCAAGGAGTACGGCAGGATCGAGAGAATTGCCGAAACGAATAAGAAAGTGGTGCCTCCGCCCGAGTTGGACCGGATTAGAGAGATATTTCTGAAACCCGCGGTTACCTCGAACTACACTTTGGAGTGGCGTGAGTCTGATGTTGAATCTCTTGTGCGGTTCCTCTGCGGAGAGAGAGACTTCAATGAAGAGAGAGTTCGGACTGCCGTGGAAAGGGCAAGGACTACAATGGCCAAAGAGAGTGGTAAGAAGACGCTTGAGTCATTCTTCGGCGGCTAATTGCTGAAGCCGTACTTCCCGATGAGAGGGACGAATGCGACGCCTCCCAAGGATTTCCGATCCAAGGTTCCATCAGGCGTCTTCCAGACCCGGATAAGTTCTTGTGGGAACATTTTTCCCCCGACGGGGACCACAAGGACTCCGTCTGGCTTCAATTGTTCAAGCAAGGCGGGCGGAACCTTTGGGGCTGCAGCTGTAACGAGTATTCTGTCGTATGGGGCTCTCTCAGCGTAACCTAAGGATCCATCGCCTTGAACTAGCGTGACTCGGTTAGCGTATCCTGCTCGATCCAGGTTGCTTCTCGCGATGGCAACGAGTTTGTCAACGTATTCGATCGCGAAAACATGTCCCGCGTCGCCGACAATTTCCCCAAGGGTGGCCGCATGGTATCCACTTCCAGCACCTACTTCGAGCACCTTCATCCCATGACGTAGTTCCAACGCCTCGTTCATTATGGCCACCATGTAACGCCCGGCTGGTCAGCCGAGTGGCGCACTAATCGTCTGGCCATGTTCAGTCGGCAATGGAGTATCGTTGTACGCATACTGTTGCATATGGGTAGACACGAACAGTTCCCTCGGAACTTTTCTCAT
>WNFB01004766.1_pt1 | contig 12086 bp, 13 predicted proteins | sample 5400501 | NCBI WGS metagenome assembly WNFB01 (sample SAMN13153341, study PRJNA577476) | soil metagenome | isolation source: 200 cm saprolite under Douglas fir tree site 2 hole 1 | place: USA:California | collected 2015-04-18 | reverse complement strand
CGGGCCAGGTACGCGTCGGTCTCGGACAGCTCCTCGCCGGCGAGCCAGCCGCGGATGATGCGCTCGAGGTCGCTGTCGTGAAAGCGCGTGAGCACGGCCTCGCGCAAGAGCTCGGTGCCGGCGGTCATCGTGGCCTCCATCACCCCCGGGAGCGAGACGCGCACGACGTAGGGGACGAGGTCGGATGCGGCCGGCCGGCCCTCCCGCGTGCGCGCGAAGGCCTGCTCCTGCGCATCCGCCAGCGCGGCCACCAGGCGCATCGGTTCCGCGACGAATTCGAAGCGCGCGCCGAGCTCCTCCGCGCGGCGCTTGCGGTCGCGGAAGACCGTCGTGCGCTCCACCACGGCGGTCACGAGATCTTCTCGATGTTCACGAGGAAGGCCTTGAACTCCGGCGTGCGCGCGTTCGCGTCGCCGACGAACGGCGTGAGCGAGTTCGCGAGCCAGTTCTTCGACAGCTCGGGGTTGCGCTCGGCGGAGATCCCGATGAAGCCCCAGTGGATCGGGATGCCGATGGTGTACGACTTCACGTTCCCCGCGAGCGTCACTGGACCGAGTCGCTTGGTCACGAGCGCCGCGACCTCGATCTTCCCGCGCTCGCTCCACACGCGCACGCGGTCACCGTTCTTGATGCCCTTCTCGGCGGCGAGCTCCACCGGCAGCTCGACAAAGGCCTGCGGCTGGAGGCCGACGAGCAGCGGCACGTGTTGCGTGACGTAGTGCTCGTGCTCGGTGAGGCGGTAGCTCGTCGCGACGTACGGGTACTTGTCGACCTTGCCGAAGCGGTTCGGCCGCCCAGCGGCCGCGTCGTAGAGGAAGGCGACCGGATCCTCGGACTGGTTCGGGTGCAGCGGGTTCGGGATCGGCGCCTCGATCGGCTCGTAGTGCTCCGGGATCGGTCCGTCGTTCATCGACGTGGAGAAGAGCCGGCCGACGCCCTCGCCGTTCATGATGAACGGCAGGAACGCGGTCGGAGACTTCGGATCGATCGCCGCGCCGTAGTCGGGCACATCCCCCACCCACGCCGTTCCGTTCCACTGGATGCCGGGGCGCTTGGGGTCCCACGGCTTTCCCTCCAGGTCGGCGGACGCGCGGTTGTAGAGGACGCGGCGGTTCGCCGGCCAGCTGAACGCCCAGTTCGGATAGAAGCCCATCCCGGTCGGGTCGTTCTTCGCCGGATCGGAGATGCCCTGGCGCCGCTTCATGTTGTTGCCGGCGTCGGTGTAGCTGCCGACGTAGATCCAGTCGCCGGACGCCGTCGTGCCGTCGGCCTTGAGGTTCGCGAACGAGGTCATCTGCAGGCCCGTGTTCAGATCCTTGCCGTTGACCTCCCGCGCGATCTCGTCCAGCGTCGGCTTCTTCGGGTCGGCGTAATCGAGCGTCATGGCCACGAGCGGGTCGGGGAACTTCCCGCCCTGCTGCCGGTAGAGCGTCTTCACACGGTCGAAGAGGTCCGCGAGGATCCAGTGGTCGTGCCGCGCCTCGCCTTCCGGCGGGAGGACCTGGTCCTTCCACTGGGCCCAGCGGCCGCTGTTGGTGAAGGAGCCGTCCTTCTCGATCCAGTGCGTGGTGGGGAGCATGAAGACCTCGGTCTGGATCTTCGCCGGATCCATGCCCGGCGCGCGCCAGAACTCGGAGCTCGTCGTCGGCAGGGGATCCATGACCACGAGCCACTTCAGGTTCGAGAGCGCCTGCATCACCTGATTCACATCGGGCCCGATGCTCGTCGCGGTCATGCCGCTGAGCATCACGCCCTCCATCTTCCCCTTGAGCGCCTGGTCGAAGATGGACATCCAGGACGAGTTCGTCGCGGGCTTGGGGACGAAGTTGAACGCGAAGTCGTTCGTCGGCTGGGCCGCGCCGCGGTACCAGGCTTTCAGCAGGCTGACGATGAAGTTCTTGTAGTTCGTGCCGAAGAAGTTCTGCGAGTTGGGATCGCTCTTCTTGGCGGCGCTCGCGGCGACGTAATCGTCGATCGTCTTCTGGCCCGGCGCCGGGATGCGCAGATAACCGGGCAGGTTCTCCCACGAGATGGCGTGGTCGGTGTTGCCCTGGATGTTGGCGTGGCCGCGCTCGGCGTTCATCCCGCCACCCGGGCGACCCATGTTGCCGAGCAGCAGCTGCAGCAGCGCGCCGGACCGGATGAGCTGGCCGCCGGTGGTGTGGTGGGTGAGGCCGACCGCGTAGACGATCGTCATGACCTTGTCCGGCCTGCCCATCTCGCCGACGATCTTCGCGACCGCGAGGAACTGCTCCTGCGGGATGCCGGTGATGCCTGAGACCATCTCGGGCGTGTAGCGGCTGTAGTGCTTCTTCAGCAGCTGGAAGACCGTCTGTGGGTCCTGCAGCGTCATGTCGCGCATGGCCTTCGCCTGCGTCGTGCCGGGCGGGCCGGGCAGCGGATCGCCCTCGGTCTGATAGCCCCACGTCGCGGTCGCGTACGAGCGCGTGGCCTTGTCGTACCCGGAGAAGAGTCCGTCGTTGAAGGCGAAGTCCTTGCGCACGAGGAACGACGCGTTCGTGTAGTTCTTCACGTACGCGTCGTGATAGAGGTTGTTCTGGAGGACGTAGTTGATCAGGCCGCCGAAGTACGCGACGTCCGTACCGGTGCGGATGCGCAGGTAGATGTCCGAGACCGCCGACGTACGCGTGTAGCGCGGGTCGGCGTGGATCATCTTCGCGCCGCCGCCGGCGCCCGGTCCCTTCGTCGGATCGAGCTTGGCCTTTACGAACCACTGGAAGCCAACGGGGTGCGCTTCCGCCGGATTCGCGCCGTTGATGAGGATGACATCGGCGTGCTTGATGTCACGCCAGTGGTTCGTCATTGCTCCTCGTCCGAATGTGGCGGCCAAACTGGTCACCGTGGGACCGTGTCAGACCCGAGCTTGCTGTTCGATATGCACGATGCCGAGCGTCCGCATTATCTTCGCAGCGAAGTAACCCTCTTCGCTGGTGAATGCGGCGCCGCCGGCAAAGGCGACCCCCTCGGTACGATTCACGACGTTCCCGTTCGCGTCCTGTGCGACGAACGTGTTGTCGCGTGAGGCTTTCAGGTTCGCGGCAAGCTTGTCGAGCATGAAGTCCCAGGACTTCTCTTCCCACTTGTTGCTGCCCGGCGCGCGGTAGAGCGGCTTCTCGACGCGGCGCGAGCTCGTCGCAAGCTGCATCGCGGTCGCGCCCTTTGGGCAGAGGCGTCCCTCGTTGATCGGGCTATCCGGGTCGCCCTCGATCTGGAGCAGCTGCGTCTTCCCGTTGACTTCCTTCGTGTACGCGATGAGCCCGCAGCCGACGGCGCAGTACGGGCAGAGCGACTTCACTTCCTTCGCGCCGGCCAGGCGGAAGTCCATTTGGATCTTCTTGGCCGAGCGGAGATCGAACCCGAGCGGGTTCGCAAATGGAACGATGGCGAGGCCGGCGCTCGAAGCGCCTGCCTTCAGAAGCTGACGTCGCGTCAGTTCCGTCATCGGCCGAGCACCGTTCTACTCCGACTACGTGCGCCGTCAAGTCGCGGACGTACGGACGCGCTACTTTCCGGCAGGTGAACGAGTTCTTCGTGGCGCTCGGCCGGCGCTGGGCGGAGCATGCCGCGAAGCGCGGCGCGCCGATCGTCGCCCCAGAGCTGGACCCGCAGGTCGCGGAGGAGATCCTCCAGCTCGCGCGGGTCGTGGCGCACACCAAAGAGCGCAGCTTTGCCCCACTGGCGTCCTTCACCGCTGGAGTCGCAGCCGAGCGTTTGCGCGTCGCGAAAGGAAGCGGTCCGGCGGATGTCGCTTCCTACGTGCGCGAGGTCCGTGAGTCGCTCGAGAGCGAGGCCGGCGGTGGCTGAGCCCGTGGCTGCGACCAAAGAGCTTCCGATCGGCGTGCGCCTCGCGCTGACCGGCGATCCGGGGGAGCTGTTCGCGGATGCCCGCGCCCTCGAGACCGCCGGCGCCCACTCCCTGTGGGTCGAAGCGGCCGACGGGGAGCCGTTCGTGGCCCTCGCGGCGCTCGCGGCCGTGACCTGGAAGGTCGCGCTCGTCGCCTCCGGCGGCGGATCCGCCGCGGGCCGCGCGACCTGCGCGCTGCTGGCGCGCGGTCGCCTGCGCGTGGCCGAGGAGCTGACGCAAAGCGGCGAGCGCTGGGTGCGCGCGGACTTCCCCGCGGACGGCGCGGCCTGGCGCGCGACGCGCGACGCGGCGATCGCCTCGGGCGCGGCGGGCATCGTGCTGCCGAACGATCCGCGCCTCCTCGATCTGCTTCGCAATCCCGATCAGGTGATCGACCGCGCCGACCTCAACCTCGCGACGGGCTAGGCACCCCACTAGCGCCGGCGATGCGCGCCCCGCGAACGCGCTCGGGACCGCTGTACACGTTGAACCGCTCGCCGCGCAGGAAGCCGACAAGCGTGAGGCCGAAGCGCAGCGCCGTCGCGACCGCGAGGCTCGACGGCGCGCCGACCGCGACGAGCATCGGGATACCCGCGGCGACGGCCTTCTGCACGACCTCGTAGCCGGCGCGCCCGCTCACCGCGAGCAACGCGGTCGCGAGCGGCACCGTCCGGTCGAGTACCGCGCGTCCGACGACCTTGTCCACGGCGTTGTGCCGGCCGATGTCCTCGCGCAGCGTGATCAGCTCGCCCACTGCGGTGAAGAGGCCCGCGGCGTGCAGACCACCGGTCCGCTCGAAGAGCTGCTGCCGCTCGCGCAGCCGGTCGGCGAGCGGCGGTAGCACCGTCGCGTCGACGACCGGTCCCGGCGCGAGCGGCGCGTGATCGTGCGCGAGATCGTCCATGGTGGTCGCGCCGCACACGCCGCACGCGGAGCTCGAGAGGAACGATCGCCGCGGGCGGCGCGCCGCGGTCGTGCGCAACCGGACGTCGACGGCGTTGGACTCGAGCAGGTCGGACGACACCGGGATGCGCTCCTCGCGCTCGTCGGCTTCGGCGGAGATGCGCAGCGAGGCGACGTCGTCGAGCGTCGTGATGACGCGCTCGGCGTGGAGCAGACCGAGCGCGAGCTCGATGTCGTTCCCCGGCGTGCGCATGATCACGCTCAGCGGCTCGCCGTCGAGCAGGAGCTGGAGCGGCTCCTCCGCCGCGATCTCGTCACCGGTCGCGACCCAGGCTCCCGCGTCATAGCGGCCGATCGACACGGGTCGCGACGATGCGCGTGCCATCGGATGAATCTTAGGCGCGCAGCGACGCGATGAAGGCGTCGTAGTCGGCGGGCGTGTCGAGATCGTCGAGTTCGCTCGCGGCGACGCCGGCGGCAGCGAGATCGGCTTCATCGACGTAGACGACGTTCAGACGATCAAGGCCCTCGATCGCGCGACGCTCGCCCGCATCGAGATACGCGCCGAGCTTCGTGGCCGCGCTGCGCGCGTACACGGCGCACGTCGGCTGGGCGCGGCCCGCGACGCGCGGCACGGCGGCGTCCACGCCGGCGGAGCGCTCGAGGAGAAGTGACGCGAGCCGAACGCCGGCGTTGGGCACGTCGCACGCCACCACGAACGCGCGCTCGGCGCGCATCGCGAGCAGCGAGGCTTCGATGCCGGCGAGTGGGCCCGCATCCGGATGGCGATCGGCGACGGCGCGCGCGCCGCGCGACGCGGCTCCGCCGGCGACGAGCGTCTCCGCGAACGCGGGCCCGAGCCGCGCGACGATCCACTCGAGCAGCGTCCCGTCGCCGACGGGCAGGTCGCGCTTCGCCCGGCCCATACGCGACGAGCGGCCGCCCGCGAGCACCACGAGCGCCGCGTCTCTTGTCAGCGGTAGGACTCGGGTGCGTGCTTCCAATCCGGCCACGAGGCGGCATCGTGCGACGTGAACACGCGCGAGAGGTCGTCCTTCACCAGCGAGCGGATGAGCGCGAGCGACTCGGTCGCGGCGGACTGATCCATCGCCGGGATCTCGCCGCGCTCCAGGTTCTCCCGCGTGAACGCGGCGTCGCCGGTGAGCACGACGCGCCCGGTCTCGGCGAGGTCGACGACCAGCGACTGATGGCCCGGCGCATGGCCGGGGGTCGGTATGACCTCGACCCCCTTCGCGACGCGCGAGCGACCCGACGCCGGGACGTAGGTGAGCTCGGGGATGTCCCAGTACACGCCCGGGAAGTTCGGCTTGCCCTTCGCGAACGCGAGGTGCTCGGCCTGAACGACGAACGTCGCGCCGGGGAACGCGCCGTTGTTCCCGGCGTGGTCGAAGTGGAGGTGGCTGTTCACGACGATGACGATGTCATCGGGTCGGACGCCGAGCGCCGCGAGCCGCGCGACCAGCGCGTCCTGCGGCTGCATGACGATGGTCATGTTCGGGTTCGGCCCGAACGTCGCCTCCGGCCGATCGATGTGGACGGGGTGGAGCCCGGTGTCGAACAGGATGTTCCCCTCCGGCGTCCGCAGCAGCGCCGACCACACCGGTGACCGCACCTTCTCGTCGCGCGCCGCGCCCTTGACCCAGGGCATGAACGCCGAGCGCACGATGTCGACGGCGCCGGTCTGGAACAGACTGAGCTCGATCACCTGTTTGAGCACATGATGACCGGACCGGGAGGGAGCATGACCGAGCTGACGCACATCCACCTACCCCGCGACGACGAGGAGATCCGCACGCCGGAGCTGGTGCGGCATCGCGAGCTCGCGCCCGCGCAATGGACCCGCTTCGAATCCCACATGGCCGAGATCTTCACCGCGTTCGGCCTGCAGCTCGACACGCCGGGCACGCGTGACACGCCACGCCGGTTCCTGCGCGCCATCTTCGACGCGACCGAGGGCTACGAGGGCGATCCGAAGCTGCTCACCGCGTTCCCGACGGAGTGCAAGGGCGGCGCGAGCTGCGAGATCAACCAGATCGTCGAGGGACCGATCCCGTTCTTCGCGCTGTGCGAGCACCACGCGCTCCCCTTCTACGGCAATGCGTACGTGGGGTATATCGCGCACGAGCAGATCATCGGGATCAGCAAGCTGACGCGCCTTGTGCGCGTGTGGGCGAAGCGGTTCACGGTGCAGGAGCGCATGGGCGACCAGATCGCCGACACGCTCGAGGCGCTGATCCGTGCGCACGGCGTCGCCGTGCAGCTCGAGGCGCATCACCTCTGCACGCAGATGCGCGGCGTCCGCGAGCTGCACCCCAAAACGCGCACCGCGGTATGGCGCGGCCAGTATGCGGTCAACGCCTCACTCCGTGGCGAGTTCTTCGATCTGACCCGCGCGCGACCGGACTAAGTGCTCGAGACGCTCCTCGACCGTTCGTCTGGAGCGGCGCTCCCGCTACCGCCGGCACTTCTGGAGCAGTACGGCGGGGCGCTGCGTTTTCCCGAGCGCGGCACGCACGTATTCGCGAACTTCGTGAGCACGATCGACGGCGTCGTCTCGTACGGCGTCGCGGGCCAGGACCGCGCGCGGGACGTGAGCGGCGGCTACGCGGGCGACCGGTTCATCCTCGCTCTGCTCCGCGGTGTCGCCGACGCCGTGATCGTGGGTGCGGGAACGCTGCGCAAGGAGCCCGACAGCATCTGGACCGCCGAGGCGGCCTTCCCCGACGCCCGCGACGACTTCGCCGCACTGCGCCGCGGGCTCGGGGCGGCCGCCCGTCCCCTGACGGTCATCGTCACCGCGTCTGGTGACATCGACCTTCGACTCCCTGCGTTCACCGACGGCGGCGCCCTGACGATCGCCACGACCGCGGCAGGCGCGAAGCGGATCGGCGCGGCCCCGCGACACCTCACCATTCGCGTCGTCGCCGACCGCGAGCCGCTGCGCGCGGCGGATCTGGTGCGCGTCGCGACCGAGGCCACCGGCGGACGGCGCATCCTCACCGAGGGCGGACCGAATCTGTTCGCGCGGTTCCTCGAGGAGCACGCCGTCGACGAGCTCTTCCTGACGGTGGCGCCGCGCGTCGCCGGCCGCACGCCGAACGCGAAGCGCAACTCGCTCGTCGACGGTGTGATGTTTTTGCCCGCGAATGCGCCGCAGGGGCGATTGGTCAGCGTGAAGGCCGGCGACGATTACCTCTTCACGCGGTTCGCGTTCGGAAACCGCGTGTGACCCCGTCCGATGGCCTTGAGTTAGCCGGCGGCCTTCACCTCGACCGCGCCGTTCTCGGTGACGCGCGTCTCGAGGCGCGGCTCACCGAAGGTCGCGGGACCGCCCTTCGCGTCGCCGTCCTTCACGCAGAAGCGCGAGCCGTGCCAGGGGCATTCGATCTCGCAGCGGTCGCCCCCGACGAACTTCCCTTCATTCAGCGGACCGCCGGCATGCGTGCAGGTGTTGCCCATCGCGTACAGCTTCTCGTCGAGCTTCACGAGGAACACGTCGAAGCCACTCTTCGTCTTCGCGACGACCGGCTTGCGGTCCTCGAGGCTGCTCGCGGTCACGTCGAGGCGCTCCCACTTCGCCGGCGGCTCGGTGAAGGCCTGGCGGTTCACCTCGGTCCCGTATCCGAAGACCATCTCGCCGCCGAAGTACGCGGCCACGGCCATGATCAGCCAGGCGAGCGTGGAGATCGCGATCGCGATGGTGCGCTGATCCCCGGCGCCCGCGACGCGGAGCCACAGCGACACGACGAAGAACACGGACGCGACGAGCATCAGCAGCCCGTGCAGCATCCCGGTGCGCCGTTCCTCGCCGTAGGTCACGTGCCAGTCGGTGAGTCCAGACACGATCGAGGCGAGCGAGGTGATGAACGACGCGACGAGCAGGAAGTCCGCGACGCGCACGAGCGCGGTCTCGCCCGTCACGAGGATGAAGAGGTCGACCGCGACGAGGGCGGTGTAGCCGCCAACGGTCGCGTCGGTGAGCAGCGGATGCAGCGGGTGATGGAGCGGCCAGGTCCCGTGCAGAAGCGTCTTGATCGGCCCGGTCCCCGGGAGCTTGTAGAAGCCACCGACGACCGCCTCGAAGAAGTCGGCGAAGGCATCGAGCCACTTCCAGCTCTTGACCAGCGCGTGGGCGACGGTGTTGCGCGGGCTGCTCACGCGCGCAGCCTAACGCGCACCGTGCACGACGGCGTGCCCGCGCCCGCGCTCGATATGCCACCGATCGACCACGAACGCCATAGGGAACGCGATCGCCAGACCGACGAGGAGGACCACTAGGCCCCGTAGTAGTCTTCTAGAAGCGTGCGCGTCTCAGTCGCACCCGGACCACCGGTCAAACGTCTCAACGCGGTGTTGCTGTTGCCCGCGTTGCTCATCGGTTTCGTCGGCGTGACCGTCGTCGAGACACAGGCCCGTCGGCCGCCATTCCAATCTGCATATTCGACGATCGAGAGCGCTCAGCTCACCCAATCCGCGCTGGCCCTCCAACAAGAGCAGGAGGACTTGAAACGACAGCTCACCGACCTGCGCTCGCAGCTCGATGCGATCCAGGAGCAAGCCGCCGGCGCCAACAGCGGCGCTCTGGCGCTGCGGCAGCAGATCGATGCGCTCAAGAGCGACGCGGGGCTGAGCGCGGTCTCCGGCGGCGGGGTGATCCTGACCCTCGACGACGCTCACCTCCCCGCGAGCCGCGACTCCCAGATGATCGCCCTGGCGATCGTGCACAGCCAGGACATCACCGACGTGTTCAACGCCGCATGGAAGGGAGGGGCTCGGGCCATCGCCGTGAACGGCGAGCGCATTACCGGCAGCTCCGCCTGCGTCGGTGCGACCATTCAGATCAACGGCACGTTGATGTCCCCGCCGTTCGTCATCTCGATCGTCGGACCGACCGACCAGCTGAGCCGCATCTTGAACGATCCGAGTGAGCTCGCCGATCTGCACGCCCGGCAGCGCGCCTTCGGACTCGGATTCGACGTCGCCACCGCCGACCGTCTCCACATCCCCGCATACGACGGTCCGCTGAACATCCGCTACGCAACCTCGCGGTAGCCGACACTACTATGATCCGTAGTAGAAATGATCCAGCCCTTCTTCCTCAACACCCAGGGGCGCTTCTTCCCCGTCCACACGCCTGGCGCGATCGTTTCGGCCGACCGGAAGCGCGCATACCTCGGCTGCGCGGTGCCGTGGAACGTGGCCGAAGATCAGGTCCACTACCCGTGCCACGGCTCCCTCTACGACACGCACACGGCCGCGTGAGCAAGCGATCACCGCGGCGCGCGCGGACTCCGCCCCGACAGGGGCGATCGACCCGCTGGGTCGCGACCGTGCTGGGACTTGCGCTGCTCGGCCTCGGGGCATGGCTGCTCACCGCCGACAACTCGCCGCTGCGCGCGAGCAGCACCGCGAGCAACACCACGCTCGCCTCCTACCGGCCCGCGGACCTGCATGCGCTGGTCGTGTCGCCGACCGATGCGAACACGGTCACCTTTGGCCACCACTACGGAATGCTCGTCAGCCACGACGGTGGCGCGACCTGGACACCGCTATCGGGCGCCGGAGGCAAAGACGCGATGGGCGTGGCCATCCCGCCGAACTCCAAGACCGCCTTCGCGGCCGGGCACGACGTGTTCATGCGCTCCGATGATGGCGGTCAGACCTGGACCTCGGTGCGCCCGGCACTTCCCGGCACCGACATCCATGGCTTCGCTGCCAGCGCCACGCAGCCGAACACCTTCTTCGCATACGTCGTCGGCTTCGGCCTCTTCAAGAGCAGCGACAACGGCAGCTCCTGGGCGCAGGTCGCACAGCCGCCAGGGTCGACCATGTCGATGGCGGCCGCAAAGTCGTCAGTGGGCGACGTGCTCTTCGCCTCGACCATGGAGGGGCTGGCGCAATCGCGCGACGGCGGGAGATCCTGGGAGCCAGTCCGCGACGTGCCGAATGGCTACGTGAGCGCGGTCGGCGCGACCGTCTACGTGGCCGATCGCGGAACCGTCATGGTCTCGACGGATGGCGGTCTCACTTGGCAGCGCCGCAGCTTCCCACGGAACGCCGGGCTGATCGCGATCGCGCCCTCTAACCCGGCCGTGGTCTACGTGGTCACGGATCAGCGCGAGGTGTGGCGTTCGTCCAACAGCGGCGCGACCTGGGAGCATGTCGGCTAGCGCCCGATGCTGCTGATCACATCATCGATGCCCGCGATGACCGCGGCCGGCGTGGTGAGGTCGCTGTCATAGCGGACCGTGAGCCGACGCTCGAGCGTGCTCACATCGACGTGCGTCACGCCTTTGATCGCCCGCGTTCCCGCTACCACCTGTAGCGCACAGGTGTGTCATATCAGCTCGGACACCTCGAGCGTGAGCTCACCCTCACGTACGGCTACGACAGCGGCTGTGGGTGCGGCCGGTACGAAGGCCGACCGAACCGCAGGACCGCTGGATGCGGGCGTGGCAGCGGCACACGCCGCGAGCACGACCGCGAAGAGCATCGACAGGGGCCGCCGCATTCGCACGAATTGTCCTCCTGTCCTAATGGCCAGCCGGCCGGGGGCACGGCGCACTCCCGACGCACACGAACACCGAGGAGGCGAAGCCCGTGTAGTCGGCGAGACCTCGCGAGAAGTAGTCGATCCGGAACGCGCTGACGAAGAAGGCGCCCGGATGCAGCGCGTGGATCGCGAGCACGACCGGGTAGCGTCCCTGACCCGGCTCGAGCACCGCGCCGATGGCCGGCGTGCCGCCTCCCGGGGGACGTACACGCTCGCTTCGGGACCCACGTGTGCGATCGATCGTGATGGCCGTGATCTCCGCCGTGTCCGCGAGAGGATCCAGCGGCTTGATGTCGGCCAGCTGCACCGGGGCGTCGGCGCAGGCGACGAGCAGGAGCGCGACCACACTGGTGCTCTGACCGACGTCGACTGCGATCGGCTCGGGCGTGGCCGCGTGCGAGAGCCCCGAGTCCTCCCGGATCGGCGCATAGGCGCAGTCCCGGTTCTGGCCGCCACGCGCTGGCACCGTGAACACGACGACCAACGATGCCGACGCGAGCAGTGCCAGGAGCAGCCCGCTGATGATGCGTGACTGGACACGACCGCCGCGGTCGCGGAGCGAGAGAACGCCGAGGAGCAGGGCGGCAAGGACGAGGAAGCCGATCGCGGCCACGTCGGCGAGCTGGCTGAATGCCACGAGTCGGGGATCGGGGTCGAAGCGACCGGAGGCTCGGGTGGCGATCCAGATCGCAGCGAGCAGCAGTGCTGCGAGCGGACTCGTCGGCCTAGCGGGCATACGAGGTA
>WNFB01004765.1_pt1 | contig 12087 bp, 5 predicted proteins | sample 5400501 | NCBI WGS metagenome assembly WNFB01 (sample SAMN13153341, study PRJNA577476) | soil metagenome | isolation source: 200 cm saprolite under Douglas fir tree site 2 hole 1 | place: USA:California | collected 2015-04-18 | reverse complement strand
AAAGAAGGCATCAAGCTCGATTTGGAATGGATGAACCGTGTCGGCATCGGGGGATTCCAGAACTTCGACGCGTCGCTGGGCACTCCCAAGCTGGTGGACAAGCGCCTGGTCTACATGACACCGGAGTGGAAAGACGCGTTCCTGTTTACCACCAAACTCGCCGACCAACTTGGCTTGGAAGAGGCAATTGCGGGCTCGCCAGGCTGGAGCGAATCGGGCGGCCCGTGGGTGAAGCCGAGCCAAGGGATGAAGAAAGTCGTTTGGAGCGAGATCAGGCTTGAAGGTAGCAAGCCGTTCTCTGGCATGTTGCCCCATCCGCCAACCGTTAGCGGTCCGATGCAGAACATCCCCATCTTCGATTTCCTGGCCATGATCGGTGGTGAAGCGCCGACCGCTCCTCCGACTTTCTATGCTGACACGGCCGTAATCGCGTATCGTGCGGCCGCGAGTGACGTCCCGGTATCCTCGCTTCAGCCGAGAATTACTTCCAGCAGCGGCACTCTTGATTTGACCTTGCTGACCGACGCTGATCTGGTGAAGACGACCCAACTGCCCAAGGCGCCCGCGGGCCAGCAGGCATGGGTTCAATACGAATTCTCGACGCCGCAAACCATGAACGCCGTGACTTTGGTCCTGAACGATCCGGGCGCCGCAGCAGCCAACATGTTCGGAGCAGCTCCGTCCATTGCGGATGTTGAGGCCAGCGACGACGGCCAGACCTTTCGCAAGCTGGTCGACATTCCCAACGACGGAGGACAGGAGCACACCATCGCCTTCCCGGCCACGACAGCCCGGTTCTTTCGTGTGGCCTTCACCGACAAGCCGCCTTCCGGCTTCAGCGATTTGACCTTTGATGTGGAGAATCCTTTCGGCGATTTCAGTGGAATGAAGCCCAATCCCAACTTCGAGATATCGGAACTGGTGCTCCATCCCGGCGCCCGCGTCAGCCGCTTCGAGGAGAAAGCCGGCTTCGCCAACCTTCTGAGTTTCGACCCCTTCCCAACCCCGCCGGTCGCTGCTGCCGATGCGATTCGCAAAGAGGACATCGTCGATCTGACTTCCAAAATGCGCCCCGACGGCACACTCGATTGGACGCCGCCGCCCGGCCAATGGATCGTGCTGCGCTTTGGCTACTCCCTGACCGGTGTGACGAACCATCCCGCATCCCCTGAGGGTACGGGACTTGAGGTGGACAAACTCAGCCGCGAGTATGTGAAGCAATACATGAATACCTACCTCGACAGCTACAAGAACGCGGTAGGTCCGCTCATGGGCAAGCGCGGGTTGCAATACGTCATCAGCGACAGTTGGGAGGCAGGCACGGCGAATTGGACCGACGACATGGTCGCCGAGTTCATCAAGCGCCGCGGTTATGACCCGCGTCCCTGGCTACCCGTGCTGGCTGGCCGCGTCATCGAGAGTTCGCAGGCGAGTGAGCGCTTTCTTTGGGACTATCGCAAGACCTTAGGAAATCTGCTGGCGGAATATCACTATGACCAGATCACCGACATCCTGCACCAGCGCGGGATGGGACACTATGGCGAATCGCACGAAGAGGGCCGCGCCTTCATTGGCGATGGCATGGAGGTCAAACGCAGCAACGACGTTCCAATGTCCGCCACGTGGACGCAAAAACCCGGAGTCAATAAAGACCTGCCCGGCTACAACGCCGATATTCGCGAGTCTGCTTCAGTCGCACACATTTATGGCCAGAATCTGGTAGCAGCGGAGTCGATGACGGCGTCCTCCGGTGCATGGGCGTGGTCGCCGGCAACGCTGAAGCCTACCGCTGATAAGGAAATGGCGATGGGGTTGAACCGTTTCGTTATCCACACCTCGGTTCATCAGCCGCTGCTTGATAAGAAGCCGGGCCTCGCGCTCGGACCCTTCGGACAATGGTTCACCCGTAACGAGACTTGGGCTGAGCAGGCTAAACCATGGGTCAGCTACCTCGCGCGCAGTTGCTACCTGTTGCAGCAGGGCCATTTCGCCGCAGACATCGCGTACTTTTACGGGGAAGACTCCAATCTAACAGCGTTGTTTGGGAAGAATGGACCAGGGATTCCCGGCGGATACAACTTTGACTATTTCAACGCCGACGCGCTGATTCATAAACTCTCCGTCGCTGACGGCCAACTGGCAACGCAGAGTGGTATGCGTTACCGGGTGCTGGCGTTGGATCCCCACAGCCAGCACATGTCATTACCGGTCTTGCGCAAGATTCGAGATCTGGTGCAGGCGGGAGCAGTCGTGGCGGGTCCAAAGCCTACCGATACCCCGAGTCTGAGCGATGACCCAAAGGAGTTTCAGAACATCGTGGACGAGATCTGGGGTTCCGGCACGGGTGAACATAGCTACGGGAAAGGCAAGGTATACGCGGGGCAGATATCAGCGGAAGTGATGCGCGCGATTCAAGTCGATCCCGACTTTGAGTACACCAAGCCGCAAAGCGATACCGAGGTCCTTTTTGTCCATCGAAAGCTCAGTGACGGAGATCTGTACTACGTAGACAACCGCCAGGAGCGAAACGAAAACCTGGATGCAACCTTCCACATCACGGGAAAGGAAGCAGAACTTTGGCATGCCGATACCGGGGTGATGGAGCCCGCATCTTTCCGGATCGTGGACGGCCGAACGACGGTGCCGTTGCATCTTGAACCGTGGGGCACGGTGTTCGTGGTGTTCCAGAAACGCGCGCAGACTTCCATGCGGTCTCTGCCAGAAATTGTCGACAGCCCGCTTGCTGCAGTGGAAGGCCGCTGGGATCTCACCTTCCAGCCGGATCGCGGTGCACCGGCAAAGATCACCGTGGACAAACTGGCTTCGTGGAGCGACAACGCAGACGAAGGAATCAAATACTTCTCGGGCACCGGTACTTATACCAAGGCGATTGAGGCTCCGCGAGACTGGTTTAAGCGGGACACTCACTTGTCGCTCGACCTGGGGGAGGTCAGGAATCTCGCGGAAGTCTCAGTCAATGGCAAGCCTCTCGGTATCGTGTGGAAGACGCCATACCGCGTCGATGTCACTAACGTTTTGAAGCCGGGCGCAAACACCGTTGAGATCAAGGTTACCAATCCTTGGGTGAACCGCATCATCGGTGATCGGCAACCGAACGTAACCAGGACGTATACATTCACCTCGCCGAAGTACTTTAAGGCTGACTCGAAGCTTGTTGCGTCCGGACTCCTGGGGCCGGTGCAGGTTATTCGCTCAACGCCCAAGACCAATCCAAGCAAGCAACAATCGGGCAGTTCAGAACCCTGAAGTCTGCGTGGGTTGCTGCTGCTGGCGCTCGTAGGAATAACTTCAGAGCAAACGAGCGAGAGACGGTAGGCTTTGGATCGCTGAGCAAAACCAGACAGAGTGCGTGTCTGCGCACCCTGTTAACACTGTGCCGTCGTCACCTCGCTGACTTGCGTGTTGCCGCAACGTCGGCACATTCGAGTGTTGCAGAACTTTCTGGTTGCACTTTGATGTTGGTGCCCCTCGCTCGTAGGAATGTCGAGTACACTGCCGGACGGGCAGGCGCGCAACAGTTAGTAACGGCTCAGTTTCGCGGGGAACGCGGTTGCGATGTAAACGAGATCCATCACTCCCACTGAAAAGCGGCCCCCTCCGAATAACGCCCCGTCATTGGAAGCCGACTGCAGCACCACCCAACAGTTCCGAACTTGACCTGCACCGTCCGTGGGAGCGGTAGGCTCGTTGCGCGACGAATACATGTTCCGCGCAGACACTCACCAGCGACTATAGAAATACGATTGTGCGTCTTTCATTATTGAACATTAGTTGCTGGCCACTTGCGCGCAGGAGAAATTGGGAATGTTACCAATCACAGCAAGAGCTGCGTGGTTGCTTATTTGAGATGAATGGAAATTAATGTGTTTTAACTTCTTGCTATTGAGTTAAGCTCTGTGGCGCACAGAAGGGAGCCCTCCCAATGGTTGGCGATTCAAGTGTGAGAAAGCTGTGTGTGAGTCTGCTGGTTTTGTTGATCATCTGCGGCGGCGCCGCAACACTGACCGCTCAGGTCGCGGGCGGAACGATCTCGGGAACCGTTACCGATAGCAGTGGCCGAGTCATCAACAATGTCAAGGTCATGATTACCAACGTTGCTACCGGAGTTACGCGAGAAGTCACCACGAACGACGAAGGCTTTTACTCAGCACCCAACCTGCTGCCGGGAACTTATGAAGCAAAGTTTTCCGCCCAAGGTTTTAGGACTCAGGCGCGCAGCAACCTCGAACTGACCGTCGGAGCATCCGTCGCCCTGGATCAGGTTCTACCCGTCGGTTCGAATGTCGAGACGATTGTAGTCCAGAGCGAAGTTCCCGCCGTGCAGCTTTCGACCTCCGATATCAGTGCGGTGGTGAATGCGACGACCGTCCGTGAGTTGCCTCTCAACGGCCGCAGTTGGACGGATCTCGCGCAGTTGCAGCCGGGCGTGAATGCCATCCAGACGCAGCCCACCTTCGCGGCCGGCACCGATCGAGGAAATCGCGGTTTCGGACAGCAGTTGACCATCTCCGGCGCGCGGCCGCAACAGAACAACTATCGTTTGGACGGCGTCAGCCTCAACGACTACGCCAACGGCGCACCGGGCAGCGTGTTGGGAGGAAATCTCGGCGTCGACGCAATCCAGGAATTCTCTGTGCTGACCAGCAACTATGCGGCGGACTATGGCAAGACCTCCGGCGGTGTGGTTAACGCGATTACGCGGTCAGGGACAAACCAGATTCACGGCAGCGCTTACGAGTTTTTTCGCAACAGCAAGCTCGACGCGATGAACTATTTCGATGTGGGCAAAATTCCACCCTTCAAGAGGAACCAGTTTGGCGGAACTATCGGCGGGCCGATCGTGAAGGACCATACATTCTTCTTTGCTGACTATGAAGGTATCCGGCAGTCGAAGGGCATCTCGGCGTTGACCTTCGTACCGTCGCAAAACGCACGCAATGGGCTCATGTGCTCAAACCCGGCGGGCTCGGATCCCTCCAATCCTTGCTCGACGTTTCAACTGCCAGTGGGACCGAACACGGATGCAAATGGCGTGGACCTCAATGCCAAGTCCTACTTCACTTTTTACCATTTGCCCAACGGGGCCATTATTGGAAATGGAGATACAGGCGAATACACCTTTGCCGGACAGCAGATCGTCAACGAAAACTTCTTCACCACGCGAGTGGATCACAGGTTTTCCAACAACGACAGCCTGTTCGGTACATACATGTACGACAAAACTCCGTACTCATCTCCGGACGGACTCAACAACGTTGAGTTCGATACCTTGACTTCGCGACAGTTCCTGGCGGTGGAGGAAACCCACATCTTCACGCCGAAGTTCGCAAACTCTGTCCGCATCGGCGGTAACCACGAGAACGTGGCCAACAACCAAAGTTTAAAAGCGATCAATCCCGACGCCACTAGAGCCGACTTGGGCGTAGGGGGTTCTGCGTTCGCAGGCCGGGACGCAGCTCAGGTTCTGATTGGTGGACTGACAGACTTCACCGGCGGAATTGGAGGCAGCCCAACTTATTTCTACCATTGGAATTCCGCCCAACTCTACGATGACGCTTTTTTCACCAAAGGCACGCATTCCATCCGCTTCGGTGTTGCCGCCGAACGCATGTTTCTCAACGTACTCGCCGATACGGATCCAAATGGAATCTGGAATTTCGACAGTGTGCAGGGATTTCTTACCAACCAACCGACAAAATTCCAAGGTGGAATTGCCAGCACGCTTTCGCCGCGCAATCTGCGGCAGACTCTTTTCGGTGTATATCTACAGGATGATTGGCGCGCACGGCCAAATCTGACGCTGAATCTCGGCCTACGCTACGAAATGTCGACCGTGATAAGCGAGACCAGCAGCAAGCTCGCGAACCTGAGGAACATCACAGATGCCACGGCCCACCTGGGAAATCCATTTTTCAACAACCCCACGCTGAAGGACTTTGAGCCGCGCTTCGGCTTTGCATGGGATCCCTTGCGGAATGGCAAAACTGCCGTTCGCGGGGGAATCGGGATGTTCGATGTCCAGCCGATGCCCTACCAGTTCGTCCTTTTGGCCACCCAGGCAGTGCCATTCTTTAAGTACACCGTGGTTAAGGATCCCGCGGGAGCCTGCGACCCGTCCACGCCGTGTCCAAATCCGTTTCCCAACTTTGGTGGCCAGGATATCGTCTTTAGTGCGAACCGGTTGCGTACCACTTACGCCGAGCCAAACCCAAAACGCAATTACGTAATCCAGTGGAATCTGAATCTGCAGCAACAGCTTACCCCGACCGTGGCTGCCATGGTCGCCTATGTGGGCTCGCGTGGGATACATCAGCCGTTCCGGGTGGATGACGCGAACCTGGTCATCCCGACTGCGACGTCCGCGGGATACGTGTGGCCGTTTGACTCCTCGGGTGCTCCGGCGGATCCGGTCAATCCGAACTTCGGCTCGATCCGAGGAATGTTCTATGACGGACACTCTTACTACAACGCTCTGGAAACACAACTGGCCAAGCGCATGAGCCACGGTTTGCAATTGCAGGGCACCTTCACCTGGAGTAGAAGCATCGACACCAGCTCAGCCTCGGTTGCGGGCGACACATTTGGTAATTCCATCTCAAGTCTTCACTGGTTCAACATAAGGATGAACCGCGGACCCTCGGATTTCAATGTCGGCCGGACGCTGGTGGTGAATGGCACGTGGGAGGTTCCGACACCGAAGTCTCTTGAGGGACCAGCCCAGTGGGCCTTGGGAGGATGGGAACTGGGACTGATCTTCACCGCCAGTGGTGGGGTGCCGTTCAGCGCAACCTGGGGAACAGGCTCAGACCCCGCGAATACGAACAGCGGCGACGATTGGGCATTTGTCAACCGACTGGGTGGATCCGGCTGTAAGTCACTCACGAAGCCCGGGAATCCTGCGGGGTACGTCAAGACGGAATGTTTCCAGGTTCCTACGGCCCCGGACCTTGCTTTCTGGAATGCGAACTGCAACCCGATGCCGCCCAGTCTGGTCGACTCAAACGGCAACCAGATCACGATCAACAACCCACAGAATCCGGCTCTGGACGGAGCAGGTTGGCTCCCGGCTTTGCCATGTTTCAACCTTCGGGGAAACGCAGGACGCAATATCTTGGTCGGTCCAGGCGTCACATCGCTGGACTTCTCTCTGTTTAAGAATAACTACATTAAGAGAATCTCGGAGAGGTTCAACATTCAGTTTCGAGCCGAGATCTTCAACATTCTCAATCATCCAAACTTTGCTCCGCCCTCGACGCCCACGAACTCGGACATTTTTGACGGGACGGGGAGCCTAAACTCTGTGGCGGGTACGCTGAATGCGACTACCACAACGGCTCGAGAGATTCAGGTTGCCGTCAAAGTGATTTTCTAGTTCTTGAAGAGAACAGATCGTAGTCGAGGAGTTCCTTCAAGCAGTCGGTTGCGCTCAGCCGGCTACTTGCAATCTCTACTGCGATCTGTGGGCCTCTTCTTGTCCTCCTCCACAAACTCTACGAGCCGGAACATGAACAATCCGATGCTGCTGCTGTTCACCGTCGCGCTGGTCTTTTCTCCTGAGGCGAAGGGCCCCGCTCCAGCCGGCACGCCACCGCAAACGAACGTAGGGCAGGCGCCGCAGGGCAGTGTGCAGTCAAAACCGTCTCTCGACTACCAGACCTACCGCACTCGCATAGAGCCGATCTTCCTTAAGAAGCGCCAGGATGGTGTGCGCTGCTACGATTGTCATTCCGCCCTGTCTACACGGTTGCGGCTGGAGCCACTCTCGCCGGGAAGTTCGTCGTGGGCCGAAGAGCAATCGCGCCGCAACTTCGAAGCTGTCTCCCAACTGGTGACTCCGTGCGCTCCCATGAAGAGCCGCTTGTTGCTTCATCCACTCGCGAACGAGGCAGGAGGAGACCCAACCCATACCGGCGGCAAATTCTGGACATCGCAGAGCGACCCCGAGTGGCAAATGCTCGCCGATTGGGTCGGGAAATGCTCCGCGAAGCCAGCAGATGCCCCCGCCAATTCTCCTTCCCCGCAAACGGCGCCACTAAATTTCGAGGTGTACAAAACCAGGGTCCAACCGATTTTCTTGAAGAACCGCCCCGGACACGCCCGCTGCTACGGTTGCCACATTCTCGCAGCCCGGAATTTCCGTCTCGAAGTGTTGTCTCCGAGCAGCACGGATTGGACCGAGGAACAGTCCCAGCGCAACTTCCAGAGCGCTCTGCAGCAGGTCGTCCCGGGCGATCCCGCTTCAAGCAGACTTCTGATCCATCCCCTTGCGCCCGAAGCGGGAGGAGACCCATTTCATTCCGGTGGCAGACAATTCGAATCTCAGAACGACCCCGACTGGTTCGCTATGGCGGAATGGGTGCGGGGTCGGGATGCGAATACTTCGGAGTCGCCGTCTAGGCCCAACGCGTCCTCAGTCCAGATCTACGTTACCAACAGTGCATCCGACACGATCGACGTCGTTGACCCGGCAACCAACAAGGTTGTGCGGGTGATTCACGGCATTGAATTACCACATGGCATTGTGTTCTCCCCCGATGGGACGCGAATCTACGTCAGCAACGAAGCCGAGAGCGTGCTCGACATCGTGGATCGAAAGAGTGGAGACATTCTGCAGAAAGTACCACTCAGCGGCCGCCCCAACAACCTCACCATCACCAAAGACGGAGGCCGCGTCCTGGTGGGCATCCGTGTACAGCCGGGCTCTATCGATGTCATCGATACAAACTCCTTCAAGCGGCTGAAGAGCATCCCCGTCGATGGGGCCGTGCACAACGTGTATGTCACGTCCGACGGCAGATACGCGGTCAGTGGCTCGATCGAAAACAAAGCTGCCACGGTCATCGATCTTCAGACCGACCAGCAGGTTTGGACAGTCAAGTTTCAAAGCGGAGTTCGGCCCATGGCCTTTGAGACAAATGCCGACGGATCCACTCGTCGCATTTTCGTCCAGCTGTCTGGTTTCAACGGATTCGCGGTTATCGACTTCGCCTGGCACGAGCAGGTGGCGCAGATCAAATTGCCGGATCAGCCCGCTGGGTTCGGAATCGCTGAGGGACGATTAGCGGTTCCCTCTCATGGAATCGGAGTAGCGCCCGATGGCAAATCATTGTGGATTAACAGCACCCTCGCCAATGCCGTCTTCAAATACTCGTTACCGGATCTGCAGTTGATCGGACATGTGCAATTGCCAGAAGTTCACCCGCTGGGGCGGGCACGAAGCGGTTCGGTGCCGGAGTGGATCACGTTCACGCCCGATAGCAACCTGATATATGTTTCGGACTCTGCAGCTCAGTGTGTCTCCGTTATTGACACCAGAGCCTTGAAAGAAGTGGCCATCATCCCAGTGGGTGAAGTGCCGAAGCGCATGAATACTTTGGTTCTCCACTAATTAAAGAGGGCAGTAGTCGCATTCAAAAGCCACGGAGGATGTTTGCAAGCTGACGTCGAACACAGTCCCGAACACGCGGCTCGTGGCGCGTCCACGGAAGGCAAGCTTTCGACCGCCGCTCCTGACGTCGCCCAGCGTGCCCGGCGCCGCATCGCGCGGCGGCTTCTGCCCTTTCTATTTCTGCTGTACGTGATCGCATTTCTGGATCGCATGAACATTGGTGCGGCGGCGCTGCAGATGCCCCATGACCTCGGGTTCAGTGAGGGCGTCATCGGGTTGGGGGCGGGGATTTTTTTCCTAGGCTACTTCCTCCTGGAAATCCCCGGGGCGCTGATTGTGGAGCGGTGGGGCGCTCGCCGCTGGATCGCGCGCATCATGGTCACTTGGGGCCTGATGACGGTATTAATGGCCTTTATCCACACTTCCCGGCAATTCTACATCGTACGATTCCTGGTGGGCGCCGCGGAGGCCGGCTTCCTCCCTGGTGTCATTGTGTACCTGACTTATTGGTTCCGCTATCAGGACCGGGCCTAGGCAGTAGCATTTTTCTACGCAGCTAATCCTCTCTCTTACGTGATCGGTTCGCCGCTGGCCGGGTTGCTTCTGGGTCTCTCGTGGCTTGGGATGAGGGGCTGGCGATGGTTATTCATCATCGAAGGCATTCCGGCGGTAGTGGTGGGAATCATCACTCTGTGGTATTTGACGGATTGGCCGCGTCAGGCTGACTGGCTTCCTGCCGACGAACAATTGTGGATTACTACTGAGTTGGAGCGCGAGAAGGAATCCAAGAAACGGCGCCATTCGCTCAACGTATGGCAGGCTTTGCGGCACCGCGACGTGATCCTGCTGACTGCGTGCTACTTCTGTGCCATGACCGGGAGTTACGGCATCGCATTCTGGCTACCGACGATTCTGAAGCGCCTCTCAGGAAAAAGCGATCTCAAGGTAACGTTGCTGGCTGCCCTTCCCTACGTGGCCGCGTTCGTCACGCAGCAAGTGAATGGCTGGCACTCTGACCGCACGCAGGAACGCCGCTGGCATGCGGCAATTCCGGTTTTCGTGTGCGCAGTGGCACTTGCCTTGGCGGTCGTTTATCGTACGAACCTCACTATGTCGGTCGGACTCTTTGTCCTGGCGGGCGGTTCATTCTACGGGTTTCAACCTGTCTTTTGGGCAGTGCCCACGAGGTTTCTGAGCGAGTCTGCTGCCGCCGCATCGATCGGACTGATCAATGCAGTAGGCAACCTGGGTGGATTCGTGGGACCTATGGTGATCGGCTACCTCGCCAATCGTATGCATTCTTTCTCTCCAGGCTTGTTGTACCTGGTGGCGAGTTTGTTCGTGTCAGGTGTGCTGATGCTCGCGGTCGGAAGACAGACTGGAGGGATGGAGGCAACCGCCCAAGCGGCGCGATCCTGAGATCATTCAGGTTTGAAATGGAGCGGTGAGAAAAGCCCACATCTCGCAAAGGAAGCGAGATGTGGGGCACCCGCCTTCAGAAGATGTTAAGGACAGTCAGAGATGATTTGAGCAGCATGGGGAGAATTGAGATGGCACCTTCGAGACTATTGCTCATAGTGGGAATGCTCTTCGCCGGCGTGCTTTCCTGGAGTGCAGATGACAAGGCAATCCAGAACATGAGGCTGTACGTTGGAAACAGCCGGGGCGACAACATAACCGTTATTGATATGGCTTCTTTGAAGGTGACTGGCGAAATCAAAGCCGGAGAGCACGTGCACGGGGTGTGCGTTCAAGCCGACGGCAAGCGGCTATTCGCGACCGTCGAGGCCGACCATACGCTCAGAATTATCGACACCGCGACACAGCGGACCATCGGAACCGTGAAGCTGGCGGGGCGTCCCAACCAGTGCGCTGTCACGCCGGATGGAAAGTACGTCGCCATCCCGATCCGTGATGGAGACCAAGTAGAAATCGTGGACGTGAACCAGCAAAAGGTTGTCAAAAGTCTGCCGATCAAGGAACCCCACAATGCGCTCAACAACGGCAGCAACCGCTACATTTTCGTGAGCGCCATGTCGGGAAACGAAGTTGCCACTATCGATCTGGAAAAGATGGATTACTCAGCGCATATTCCGGTCGGAGGCAGGCCGCGCCCCTATGTGGTGAATTCGACGGGCGACATCATGTACGTGGCCCTGGCTGAACTACACGGATTTGTCATCGTGGATATACGTCAACAGAAGGTGATTGATCGAGTGGAAATGCCGGCCGAGCATTCTACTCTCCGCCCATTGCAGTACGAGACCGCAGATACTCGAACGCACGGGTTGGCACTCACTCCGGACGGGAGTGAGCTCTGGGTTTCGAGTCTGCTGGATGATTGCATGTACATTTACGACGTCAAGACTAGGAAAATCACGGGGCGCGTGCCTACCGGTACCGGTCCGAACTGGATCGTCTTCACGCCTGACGGCAAGTATGCCTGTGTCAGCAACACAGATACAGACGATGTTTCCATAATCGATGTGAAAACCCGTCGCGAGGTTTCACGCGTGAAGGTCGGCAAAGTACCCAAGCGGCTGGCTATAGCAATTGCTCCCATCACCGGCGGCAGAATGCGCTGAACAGTTTTTAACGTACTTTTAATGCCGGTTTCAGATTCGTCTGGGATCGTGAAACATGGAGGATCCACTTGAATCGATCGAAAGCTATGTTCT
>WNFB01013643.1_pt1 | contig 12090 bp, 7 predicted proteins | sample 5400501 | NCBI WGS metagenome assembly WNFB01 (sample SAMN13153341, study PRJNA577476) | soil metagenome | isolation source: 200 cm saprolite under Douglas fir tree site 2 hole 1 | place: USA:California | collected 2015-04-18 | reverse complement strand
GGTTTCGTCATGGAAAATGGCAACGATATTACTGTGTTGAAGGCCATCGCCCTCGCTCAGGGCGCCAACCCGAACGCGGCTCTGAGTGCGGCCAGGCTCATCCGCAAGACGCCAGAGGGCCCGAAAGATGTCCCACTCTCGCTTAAGAAGATTCTGACCGCAAAGGCTCCTGATCTGCAACTCCAACCAGACGATGTCGTCTTTGTTCCCGGCAGCGCGGGGAAGAGTGCTGCCAAACGCGGAGCTGAGGCGGTCCTGCAAATGGCAACCGGTGTGGCAATCTGGCGCATACCATGAGGTGGGCGTTATTCCACCTTCAGTGAACAGAACTACGCCGGGAGAGTCATGTAATGCCAACCACTCCAGCGGCACTCATGGCGAGCGCGGCCGACGAAATCTCTTCAGCCGTGGATAGCCCGCTCTTCGCCCTACAAAACTGGGTCGAGCAACGCGACTATGCAGGTCATGAGCCTTTTGACATTCTAAGTTCCCCGCTGCTTCAGTGTCGATGGGCACGGTGGTGGCCGTTTGCAATACTGTTCATCCAGTTCGGTAAGCGGTTTGCTGGGCTGGGACTACGGCGCTGGTTGCGGGTGCCGGAAAGCAAGAACCCCAAGGCAGTTGGGCTCTTCCTCTCGGCGTACTGCGACTTGGCACGTTGCGGCGATGACACTCAGAATCCGGCCGCCTATCTCAAGTCGGAGCTGAAACGACTGCGAAGCCCGAACGAACCTGAGTACTGCTGGGGCTATGACTGGGACCACGTATCACGTGGTGGGAGGATGCCGGCGTTCAGTCCGAACTGCATTGCAACTTGTTTCTGCGCCCATGCCTTGCTCGACATGGCCGAGGTCTTTGGTGACGCCGAGGCTCGGGACATGGCACAGTCCGCCGGACGGTTCCTTATCACCCGGCTGAATCGTTCGGTGGACACGCCGGAATACCTGTGTCTCAGCTATACGCCCCGCGACTGCATGAAGGTGTACAACGCCAGCGTCCATGCCGGGGCACTCCTTGCGCGCTTGGCGCCGCGCGACCCTGAGTACTCTCAAGTTGCCCGTCGCACGATGAATTATCTCGTGGCCGGCCAACAACCGAATGGCGCCTGGTATTACGGGGCGACCCTTATCCACCGGTGGATCGATGGCTTCCATACCGCATACAACCTTGGAGCACTGCTCAGTTATCGGTGCAGCACGCGTGACACCACGTTTGACGGTGCCATCCGGCTTGGATACGAGTATTACGTCTCCAACTTCTTCCGCGCGGATGGTGCACCCAAGTACTTCCACAATTCTGGATACCCAATCGACATACATTCATGTTCTCAGGCCATCCTGACGTTCTGCGATTTCGCTGAACAAGACGAACACGCGCGGCTGCGCGCCTTGAACGTTACCCGCTGGACGCTAGAGCACATGCGCGGCGCCGACGGTACCTTTTTTTTCCAGGCGCATCGTTTCTGGACCAACCGTACGCCCTACATGCGTTGGGGACAGGCATGGATGTTGCATGCTCTCGCCCGTCTGAAACGGCGATACCTTTGCCCTGATGAATGGCGAAGGAACGAGCCAAACCTCAGTTGTTCGCCAAGACCAAATCCTGAACCGCACGCTGCGAATGCGGAAACGCCGCACGCGTACCTGTGGAACTCATGCTAGCGCTCTTGACGGATAGGAAGTCAGGTGAGGTGTCCGCGTACAATGTACCTGCGCCGGAGTTGCGCCCCGGTGGGCTCCTGGTGCGCACCGAATATTCGGCAATCAGCGCCGGCACGGAGCGCGCCACGCTCGATTTGAGTTCGAAGTCGCTCCTTGCCAAGGCGAAAGCACGCCCCGATCTCGTCAAACAGGTTATCGAGTACGCGCGCCAGAACGGCGTGAAAGCTGCGTACAACAAGGTGCACGCAAAGCTGGATACGCTGACGAATCTCGGATATAGCTGCGCGGGCGAAATAATTTCGGTGGGGGAGGGCGTGCACGAGTTCCGCCCGGGCGATCGCGTCGCGTGCGGCGGTGGCAGCTACGCCAACCATGCTGAGATCAACTTTGTTCCGCGCAATCTCGCGGTACACATCCCCTCGCAGGTCTCCACGCTTGCGGCCTCTTTAACTACGATTGGTGCCATCGCCCTGCAAGGCTTTCGGCAGGCCGACATCCGCATTGGCGAAACTGTCGCGGTGATCGGTGCCGGGCTCGTAGGGGTGTTGACGATCCAGATCGCCCGTGCCGCCGGATGCCGCGTTGTGGCGATCGATCTTTCGCCCCAGCGCGTCGAGCGAGCGGTGGAGTTCGGCGCACATCTCGCCGTTGCTGCCAATGACCCGGCGCTGGTGTCAAGCATCAAGGAGTTCTCCAGGTACGGTGTTGATGCCGCTATCTTGACCGCTGCGACCGACTCCGCCGAGCCGGTCGAGATGGCGGCCAAAATTCTGCGCGATCGTGGTCGGATTATCGTCGTGGGCGCCGTCGGCATGGGAGTGTCGCGTAGCAACATGTACGCGAAAGAGTTGTCGCTAGCTCTCTCGCGCTCTTACGGGCCGGGAAGGTACGACCCGCAGTATGAGGAAGGCGGGTTCGATTACCCCGTCGGATATGTCCGCTGGACCGAGCGGCGCAACATGGAAGCGTTCCTCGACCTGCTGGCGGCAGGAAAGATAGACGTTACCCCGCTCCTCGAGCATCGGTACGCCATCGACGAGGGCGCGAAGGCCTACGCCGACCTTAAGAATGGCGTGTACACGGCGATTCTGGAGTACAACGGCGCGTCCACAGTGTCGAAGAGGACCGTGTCGTCCGTGGTAGCAGCACGGCCTCGCGTCGGCGATGAAGTGAGAGTCGGCTGAATCGGCGCGGGCAGGTTCGCGTCGAGCGTAATCTTTCCAAACCTGCAGTCCATCAAGGGCGTACACCTGCGATCCGTGGGTACCATCTCGGGTGCGAGTGCTGCTTCGGCGCAACGCGCCTTCAAGTTTGAAATCGCGGAACAACCCTCGGAACTGCTGAATGACCCCAATGCCGATGCCATATTCATACTGACGCGCCATGATACCCACGCGACCCTCGCAGCCCAGGCATTGCACGCCGGCAAGCCCGTGTTCGTCGAAAAGCCGCTGGCGATCGATCGCGAACAATTAGCTCAACTACAAGAGGCGTACGCTGCGCAGGTGCAGGCTGGCCGCACGCCCTTCCTGATGGCGGGCTTCAATCGCCGGTTTGCGCCGTTTACCGAGAAAATCTGCCAGTTCTTCGCCGGACGTCGTGAGCCCATGCTGGTCCACGCGCGCGTTAATGCCGGCTACATCCCGCACGACCACTGGATTCATGCCGAGGGCGGCCGCATCGTGGGCGAGTTCTGCCATTTCGTGGATTGGGCGCGCTCCGTGATCGGCTCTCCTATTCACAGCGTGGCTGCGACAGGCCTGCCGGACGGCACGCAGTACATATCGGATAACATCGCGGTCACACTGAAGTTCGCCGACGGATCTGTAGCCAATCTGCTTTACCTGGCTAATGGCGACCGCAGTATTCCCAAGGAATTTTTCGAAGTGTTCTGCCAGGGCGCGATCGTGCGGCTGCACGATTTCCGCACACTCGAACTGGCACGCAACGGGGAGGTCCAGAAGTTCAAGAGCGTGCAAGACAAAGGCCACCGCCGGGAGCTCCAGTTGACAATCGAAGCGATCCGCTCCGGTAAACCATCGCCTATCTCATTTGACGAACTGGTAGAGGTTACCGAGACGACTTTTCTGGTTCAGCATGCCCTCGCCGCTGGAGAGGCCATCCGGTTGGTGCAGGGCGCGCCCGCCGCGCCGCTTCCCGAAATGCCGGACGCGGTGCAGCGAAACTCTACTGCCAGCGGGAACCGCGCATGCGCCTGACTAGAGCTTCGCGAGTATCTGTTCCCTCATATTCGATCCGTTCGAGCTTCGTTTAGGCTGACGGCACAATATTCATTCCTATGCTCAGTGGCATATTCATACCGGCGGAGCAGCGGACCCGCTTGTTGCAAGCTGTCCTTGTCCTTGTGGGCGCGACTGCGGTTGCCTGCTTCATCTTGGTACCGAAGGCGGGCTTGCTGGCTGTTATCGGGTGCGCGGCTCTGTGGTTTGTTGGATTGGTCGGCGACGTGTTTCGAGGCAGATTCGACGGAATCCTGTTGCTGTGGGCCGGGGCTTTTCCCTTCGGCTACACCGTCCTATCGTATCCCCGAGAACACTCGATCGTGACGTTGGACCGGGTGGTCATCCTCGTCGCCTTCGTAGGACTGTTTCTCGTCAAGCCCAGTACGCTCATCGCAATGCCGAAGGCGCTACGCCGGGCCGGCCTCGTTTGGTTGGCCTTCATTGCGGTTGCGGGCGTCACCCTCGGAAAATCTGCGAATGGTCTGAACGCTGCCAGGTTTCTGTTCGACGGTTTCCTGCTTCCGCTCTTGCTCGGCTGGTGCGTCCTTGCGCGGTTCGACGTTCGTCGTCGGCTCCCCACGATACACACAACCGTGTGCATCTCCTCAATCATCTGCGCAGGGATAGCGGCCGCCGAAATCGTTACAAGACAGGATTTGCTTCCAGATGAAAGTTCTGTGATTTTCTTTGGGGGAAGTATCCCCCGACCAAACGGGCCGTTTGAGACCAATGACACCCTCGCGCTGGTCGGTGCTGTCACCTTTTTCTTCCTCCTCTTCCTGCGTGCGGCCCTTGGTTCCAGGTTGAGCCCTGCTCGCGGAATGCTTCACTCCATAGGGCTGGCAGCTGCGATTGGCATGGCGTTGATGCCGCTGTTCCGCTCCGTCGCGATCACACTGCTGCTCGTGCTGATCATCGATACGTTCTGGGAACAAAGGACTACCCACCGTGCCTGGCGCGTTGTGCTCATGCTCGCTTTTGTCGGGCTGATTTTCATCCCCAAGGTATTTGCACCTGATATGTTCGAAGACCGCATGAGTGCATCTAATGTGCACGGCCGTATCGCCCAATTCGAACAAAGCCTTCGGGTGTTTGTGGACCACCCTCTTCTGGGCGTCGGATTTTGGAACTTCCACGAGTCCGTAGTAGGGGAGCCCCGTTACCTTGCGTCTTACGAGGGTGTGTCTTCGTTGGACTGGCCACACAACAACCTGGCTCAGGTACTCACGGAGACTGGAATCCTCGGCTTCGTGCCGTACGTGATGGCACAAGTTCTCCTGTTGAGGGCAATGTGGCAAATGCGCCGGTTATGCAGTTGCGGGTACTTCGTGTGGAAATATTACGTTTATGTGTTTCTATGCTTTTGGATTACCGGCCTTACAGAGTCCTCGGCCTATAGCCCTTTGAACCTCTGGTACATATTCGTGGTTGCTGTTTTTTGCAAGTACGCGTTGACGGACCCTGATTTAATGCGGCCTGCGGAAGGGCAGGTTCCTGACGAATCTTTCGGAGCTCCCGCCCATAACTTCTAGCCAATGTCTCTCTGATGAGCCGACAACCCAAAGTTTTCGTGCTCGTGCTGGCGGGCCAGCAACGAGATGCACTCGTCTTTGCCGAGCGGCGCTATCCGGCGTGCGAGACTGTAATTCTGTCGAAGACCCAGCTGCGCGAGAGCGGCTGGAAGAGCCAACTGCGTATATTGCGACAGCTTAAGGGCGAAGCGCTCCTGATATTTACCGATTTGCTCGAATCGTTGCGGGAGCCGATGCTTCTCAAATGGACCGTGCTCGTGCATCGATGCCGGGAAACCGTCCTTGCCGATTCCTCCGGATCGTTTGAGGTGAGCAGTAGAGCGGGATACTTAAGTTTACTGCCGCAAAGTCTCATAGCCGCACTGGCCGATATGATTGTGTTTGCCTATTCCTGGATCGGCCTGCAGCTATTTCAGGTATGGCTCAAACTTGGGCGTGAACCTGAAGCGCGCGTCGGTCCGCTTGACCTCGCGTTCCTGTGTCCATCTCAAGCGGGTCTGGACGCCCCCGGTGGCGCGCTGACTCACGTCACGGGTTTCCTTTCAGGACTGGCGCAAGAAGGAGCGCGCTCGGCAGTATTTTCCGGGCAGCCGCTCGAGACCGCGTGCGAGGTGCACCACATCTCGGGATCACGTCGCCTCCACCTGTTCCGAGAAGCGGCGACCTTGTCCTACAACATCCGATTCATTGCCGCTGCCCGCAAGTCGCTGGCGCAAAAAAGGGCGCGCCTGCTGTATCAGAGGCACGGAAGATTTCTGTTTGCCGGTGCACTTCTTTCGCGCTTGATGGGAATTCCTTTGGTGCTCGAATACAACGCTTCTGAAGATTGGATGGCGAGGTATTGGGACCCCGTACGTTTCACTCCTTGGCTCAGGCTGTGCGAGAAAGTGTCGATCAAGGCGGCGTCTTTGATCGTTGTGGTTTCGAATCCGTTGAAGCAACAGCTGATGGAAGTTGGAGTGCCGGCGGAGCGAATTCTGGTAAATCCGAACGCAGTCGATCCTGAGTGGTTCTACCCCCACTGCGGCGGTGCGAAACTGCGACAGGATTTAGCGCTTCGGTCGGAGGACATAGTCGTCTGCTTTGTTGGCACATTCAGTTACTGGCACGGAGTCGACGTGCTCGAACAGGCGATCCGGTCGTTGTTGGATAGAGCCCAGCGCGCGGGCGGCCCGCTGAAATTCCTTCTCGTTGGTGATGGGCTGCTTGCTCCGCAGTTGCGGAATGCACTCGAGCCATATAGGCGCCACGGCTTGGTCACCTTTACCGGCGCGGTTCCACACAGGTCCGTCCGCGCGTACTTGGATGCTGCCGACATTCTCGTTTCGCCGCACGTCCCCATGCCCGGTGGCAGTCCGTTTTTCGGCTCGCCCACGAAACTGTTCGAGTACATGGCGATGGGCAAGGCGATTGCCGCCAGCGGCCTGGACCAGATCGCAGATGTGCTGGAACACGGCAGAACAGCGTTGCTGGTCATGCCGGGCGACCCCAACGAGCTAGCAGACGCCATCCAGCGCCTTGCCGCCGATGCGCAACTCCGCAGCGAGCTTGGACAGAGCGCTCGCGAAACCGCTCTGGCGCGTCACACATGGCGACAAAACGCCAGGCGTGTCCTTGCATATTATGCGAACACTCGGCGCGCCCCGAACGAATCCCTGTGCACTGCCGTTGCTGCGGGTCCGTCGCCATCCCGCAGGACAAACCTCGCAAAGCAGAATTTATGATGAAGGCTGGCGTATCAGCTGCCTCAGCTCAGCTATGGCGCGTAGCGGCAGGCACGGAGCTTCGCCGCAACGTCCTGGAAGTCTACGGCACCCGCGTGCTGGTGGTAGCCGTGACGTTTGCAACTGCCGTCCGCAACCGTAGGCGCGATCGGCGTGCAATTTGGCAATCTTGGCCTGCATGCCTCCAACATCTACCATGTTGCGAAGGACCGAGCGCTGCTGCCGGCTCTCATCGGTAACACGTTAGCGGTCGTCTTCGTGGCTTGTGTCGTCACGGCCTTGAGCGGAATTGGCTTTGTCTTCTGGCCGAAGGTGTCACCGGTCCACGGCACGCTTCTGCTGCTCGCGCTGGCTTCGGTCCCGGTCGGCCTCGCCTACCTGCTCAATCAAGGATTGCTGCTCGGCGTTAACGAGGTGCGAGTCTACAACAAGATTGAATGCAGCGGCAAGGTTCTGGCGCTGGTGCTGATCTGCATCGCCGCCCTGGTTCACGGTGGCACAGTAGAATTGTTCTTCGGCATCACTTTGTCGTCCGTAATGCTCAGCTTCCTTTGGGGCCTTCTGCGCCTCAGACGAGTTTCGACAGAGCCGCCGGCGCTATCTCTGGCCGTTTTCCGTCAGAGCATCGGCATCGGCATCAACGCGTATATGATCGCATTCTTCGGTTTTCTTGTGCTGAGAATTGATCTGCTCATGGTCACGTACATGCTAGGCGCGACTGAAGCGGGCTACTACTCGATAAGCCAGGTCCTCGCCGAGAATACCATGATGTTTCCGGTCGTCGTAGGACTGCTTTTGTTTCCCAAGCTGTCGGCCATAAAAGAGAAACAAGAGAAATTGCGGCTGGCGAACAAAGCTGTACTCGTGACGGCAGCCTTGATGTTGCCCGTAGTCGTGATTGCCACATTCGCCGCGGCGCCCATCATCTCGATCGCATTCGGACGAAACTTCCTTCCGGCAGTCTCGCCTTTTGCTTGGTTAATGCCGGGAACATATTTCCTGGGAATCGAAACTGTGATGGTTCAACTGTTAAATAGCGAGGGTTTTCCGCCAATCATCGTCGCGGCTTGGATCGCAGATACAATTGTCAATATCGCTTTGAATTTCTGGGCCATCCCCCGCTACGGGATAACCGGCGCGTCGGTCGTTTCCTCGGTTTGCTATTTCCTGATGTTTTTGATCGTTTCTGTTTTCGTGTGGAAACGTAACTACGCGCAGTATCCAGCGCCAGCGTGCGCACCACATCTGCGGTCAATGTAGCCCGAAGTTTCCTGTCCGACTGTGGACTGTGGGGTCCGCGACCGACCTCTGCGGAATGAAATCTTCGCGGCGAAGCTGTGAGCAGGGACTAAGCCATTCTCTATCAGCCTGAACGCAAATGCGATTGATAAGGATCCTCAAACGGGAATCGCCGCTTGTGGTCGCTCGCGAATTCTTGTGGCGGGCGCGCAGGGAGTGGAACAAAAGGCGCATACTTGGCCGGCTCGAGCGCCTTGGCCGTGTCAAATTCCGCGGGGTTCCCTACTACAACCCAGACCTGCGGACGCTCAGCCAGCATAGCCGGGCGCTCATCGTCGCCTTCGCGGACGAGATTCGTGCCGGACGGTATCCCTTTCTGGGCTATGGCACAGCGGAACTCGGAACACGCCCGAAGTGGAACCTCGACTTCGTATCCGGTGCGGAGTGGTCCTATGTGCGGCGCGAGAGCCGCGAGTGCATTCGCCACGACGGCTCCGACGTCAAGGTGCCGTACGAGCTTTCGCGTCTGCAATTCCTCCCGGTCCTTGGTAAGGCGCACGTTCTTACGGGCGACGACTCCTATCGCCGAACGGCGAAGGACCTCCTGTCGCACTGGATTGAGTCCAATCCCGCTCCGGTGGGAGTGAACTGGACGGTGGCGATGGAGGCGGGTCTGCGCGCCATGAGCATCTGCTTCCTATTGAATTTGCTTTCTCCCTTTCGTCGTGACGAGCAACCCTGGCTCGCAACTGTGACCCGCTCCCTCGTCCAGCATCTGCTTTACATCGAAGCGAACATTGAATTTTCGCACTTATTGACCAGCAATCACTATCTGAGTGACGTCGTGGGACTTTACTGCCTTTCTATGTTCCTCGACGGCGAGGGCATGGCAGCGAAGCGCCGCGAATACCGGCAACGAATCGAAGCCGAAATGGCGCAGCAGGTATACGAAGACGGTGGGGATTACGAGGCGTCCACTGGTTACCAGGTGTTGGTCACGCAGCTTTTTACAACTGCCCTGCTGCTGATGCGCACCGAACGCTCTGCTCCGGCCACGCCGGCGTTCGTCGAGCGCCTTAGGATGATGTTCCGGTTCCTCAACACAGTTGCCAGCGCGTCCGGCGAATTGCCGCAGGTGGGTGACTGCGACGATGGCCGCACGGAATTGCAGGTGGACGACCTCCAGCAGATGATCCTGTACCCAGTTGCAGAGAGGAATTCACTGAGGGTTTCCCACTTGCTCGGGCTGGGGCAACGGCTCTTCGGCGAAGGCGAAGGCGCCCACGACGATGCCGCGTGGTACGGTCTCACCGACCCCACCCGAATCCCCTATGCCGAACCTAAGGTCGCCCCTTGCTCGGTCGACTCGATCAAAGTTCTTCCGAAGTCGGGGATTGGCGTCCTGCGACACGGGTCCGCTGAACTGCTGTTTTTCGCCATTCCGAACGGAATCTTTGGCAAAGGCAGCCATACCCACAATGACAAGCTCAGCTTCGTTTTGCGAGTGGGCGGTCAGGAAGTCCTCTGTGACTCCGGCACCGGCTGCTACACACGCGACATAGCAACACGAAACCGGTTCCGCGGCACTGTCGCGCACAACACTCTACTAATCGATGGCACGGAACAGAATCGCATCGACCCCGGCCCGCTCGGGCTTTTCATCCTCGGAGACGAAGCAGCTGTTAGTCAGATACAACAAGGCCGGGGAGCACGGGGCTGCTTCCTGCGCGCCTCACATAGTGGATACTGCTCGCTTGGGGTGACGCACGCCCGAACCATTCACGTTGTTGACGGCGAACGGACCTTTGTCATTGAAGACCAACTCGAGGGCGATGGCGTTCACGATTTCGAGTTCAATCTTCAGCTTGCACCCAATCGGAGCGCAGAAGTAGCTGCCGCCGAAAACGGGATTGTGTGTCGCATACTCGGCGACCGGCAAGTTCAGCTCACGGTCAACGGGCCTACTCGTCTTCAGGGGTCAGCTCGGCCATCGCTTATCAGCACCACCTACGGCGTCACGGCTTCGGCAGTGAGGGTGCGCTTCTGGGGAAGAGCCGCGGTTCCCGCGCGCATCACCACTCGTATCTCATGGGCGGATATGACTAACATGACAAGTGGACAACCTGAGTTCGCAAGGGAAACCAAAATTCGCGACGCCGTCGCTGAAGGGGTGTGCCAGGCATGAACTCCACTCGTTCCGAATTCAGGCCTGTCCCGGTTGGAAGGGATTCGGCAGCAGGCGCACAGTCTGCCGACTACCCGCTTTCCGGCGAGTCAATCGTGTGTTTTGCAGGCGAGGACTGGTGGTACCACCATCCCCATTCGAAAAACCACATCCTTAAGCGCCTGGCTCGTCATAATCGCGTACTGTTTGTGAACTCCATCACGATGGGCCTACCTTCGATCGGCAATCCAGATTTCTTTCAAAAGATCCGCCGCAAGCTTCGCAGCTATCTACGCTGGTTGCGCAAGGTGCCCGAAGGGCTGTGGGTGATGACGCCGATAAACGTGCCGCTCTACGGCTCACCTATGGCGCGCGCGTTGAATCGCCTGTTGCTCATACTGCAACTCCGATTGGTAATGCTGATTCTCCGTCTGTGCGATCCGATCATATGGACGGCCATTCCTACCGCCGCCGACATCGTGAGTTCGCTCGGCGGCAAGCTCCTGGTGTACCAGGTTTCGGACAAATACGATTTCAACGAAGACAGCGCGCTGTCGCGCGCCGTCATTCGCGACATGGATGCTCGCCTGAAGCAGCTCGCCGCGGTGGTAATGTATTCCGGGCGAAAGCTGTACGAAGAAGCCAAAATCCCCCACCGGTATTTCCTCGAGCAGGCAGTGGACTACGAGCGGTTCGCCAACTTGCCTCCAGAGACACCTCCGGATATCGCCGCAATTCCTCGGCCCGTCCTCGGATACATTGGCGCCGCCGACTGGTACACGATGGATGTACCCTTAATCGAGCGCGTGGCCAAGCTGCGGCCCGATTGGCACTGGGTCTTCATCGGTGGGAAATCGAACGTGTTGCGGCTGTCCGGGCCCAATATGCATTTTCTCGGCCCCAAGCCTTATTCTGAACTTCCCCGCTACTACCGTCATATCGACGTGTGTGTACTGCCTTGGGACCAGCACAACGTATTCACCAGCTACGGCAGCGCGATTAAGGTCCGGGAATACCTCGCAACCGGCAAGCCCGTGGTGATTTCTCCCCTGTACGAGTACCTGCACACGCCGGGCGTGAGAATTTACCGATCGATCGATGAATTCATAGCGTTGGTTACCGAGGCACTGACCTGCGATTCGCCTCGCGAGCGCCAATCGCGACAGGACGCTGTTCGGGACTGCACGTGGGACGTCCGTGCCGGAGAAGTGGCTAGCCTCTTTCGTCAACTGCTCGATGGTCAAGACGTTGGCAAGGCCGTGTTCCAGTGCGTTGGGCAGAGACAGATTCGAAGCGCGCTTGAGTGAGTCGCAGTGCGGTCCCGTGACCTCGAGAGCGAGAATAACTCTTCAGAAGTTCTCCCTACCGTCCGTGGTGGGCGGTGAGAAATGCTTCCCATCGCTCGGATTGTCACAACATTGATTTTCCATCGAAGAATCATCGCGGCATTGTGGGAGCACGAGGAACCTCGAGGAGTGTTCAGTATCTACCATGTTGTTGAGGAGGTGTGCTGATGTGCGGCATTGT
>WNFB01004762.1_pt1 | contig 12090 bp, 9 predicted proteins | sample 5400501 | NCBI WGS metagenome assembly WNFB01 (sample SAMN13153341, study PRJNA577476) | soil metagenome | isolation source: 200 cm saprolite under Douglas fir tree site 2 hole 1 | place: USA:California | collected 2015-04-18 | reverse complement strand
CCCAGGATAGATGCAGTTCACTCGCACGCCATAGCCGAGCTTGCCAGACTCCATCGCTGCGACCCGGGTGAGTCGGTCGACGGCGGACTTCGTTGCTGAGTAGCCGGCGATGCCTGGGAAAGCGATTGTGGCGGCCACGGATGCCACGTTGATCACAGCGCCACCCTTGCCCGCTGCACCACCGGGGCGCATAGCCCGGAACGCATGCTTGATGCCGAGTGCGACACCGAGGACGTTCACCTCGAGCATCCGGAGGACGTCCTGCGGGTTGAGGTCTACCACCAGTCCAGAGATCTCGATCCCGGCGTTGTTCACCACGATGTCCAGGCCGTCGAGTTCCTCGATCGTCCGTGAAATCGCCGCTTCCCAGCTCGCTTCATTGGTCACGTTCAGTGGGACGAACCTGGCGGTTACTCCCGACTGAGCGAGTGCATCGGCCGTAGCCTTGCCGATATCCTCGCGAATGTCCGCGACGGCCACGGCTGCGCCAGCGCGCGCCAGTGCTTCCGCCATCCCGGCACCCAGCCCACGCGCTCCACCAGTAACGAGCGCCTTGCGTCCGTGCAACTCGAATACGCTCATAAATAACCTCCTCGATAAATAGCTTGACAACCGTCAGTCACGCCGCAATCCGAGCGCCCGGCAGTGTGATATACCCAAAATAAAACGGCGAAACAAAAGCGGGAAATAATCACAATCTGCGTGTTCAAAAGCGCCCGAATTATCCGCAGGAATTCCGCTGCTCTCTTTAGACAAGGTTCAAATGAACGGGAAAAGGATGTGACAGTGTGAGAAGCAGGCATTGCCAAAAAGCTCCCTGGAGGGTATGGTTGATAGAATACATCATCATCACCACCAGGGAGGAACCAATGGTCCAGACACATTCTCGCACACCCCAGCAATACACACAATGGGTCAGCACGCTGTTGGCCCACACAGGCAGCTATGGAGTCGTCAGTCGGTTGAGTCAGCAGGTGGGGGTCGCTCGCCAGACCCTCTACCGATGGAAAGCCAAGGGACAGGCAGCCCTGGAAGCAGCGTTTACTGCTGCTGCCCAAGGAGCAGACCATCGGTGCGCATTGGAGCGGGCGATCTTGACCCTGTTGGTGGAGGGCCACGCCAGCTATCGGGGCATCCAACGATGTTTGTGGATACTGCTGGGTGAGCAGGTTAGCTTGGGCACGATTGCCAGTGTGATCCAGACAGCCGGAAAGCTGGCCCAGCACTGGATGAGCCAGCATGCGCCTACCAGCCTGCGGGCACTGGCCTTGGATGAACTCTACGGCAGAATGCATGGGCAGGCCTATCAGAGCGCTCGTCGATGTGCATAGTGGGGCCGTCTGGGCTAGCACCAGTCCGGTGGGAGTGGACGCAGAGAGTTGGACCCTGGTGCTCTGGGACACCACTGTCAGTGATGGAGGCAGAGCGATTGAGGAGGCCGTCGGGACGGTGACCCCGAAGCCTCCCCATCAACGCGATGTCTGGCATGTGCTGCACTCCTGCCAGCAGGTGCAAGGGCGCCTGGATCGGCAGGTCGCCGAGCTCCAGCAGCGAACGCCAGTGGTGGCGCGGCAGGCGGCGCGCCTGGCAGCAGGCAAGCGACCGCGTGGGAAGTGTCCCAAAACGGATGTGGCGGCACATGCTGCCGACCTGGCCCAGGCCCAGTATGCCTGTGAGGGCCTGCGCTACCTGTCGGGGGAACTGCGCCACCTGCTGGGCGTGGTCGTGCTGACACCCCAGGGAATCATGCCCAGCGCGGTCCGGCAAGGGGAACTGGAAGCCCTGCTGGCCCTGCTGGACGAACTGAGTCAGGTAGCTCCTGCCTCGATGCAGCACGAGCTGGCGCGCCTGGTGACCTTGCTGGGGGCGGCACTGCCGCAGCTGGTGCTCTTTGCTCCCCAGCTGGATGCTTTGCAGGAGGCAGCCTCTGGCCAGTTGGGGGCCTGGGCTTTGCACCTGGTGGGCTGGGCGTGGCAACGCCGGGCTGTCCTGGGTCCCAGCCGCCAGAAGCTGCTGGAGGGCCTGCCGCCTGACTGGCGACCTCTGGCGGACCCTCTGCTGGCCGCCTGGGACGGGGCCGTGCGCGCCAGCAGTGCCGTTGAGAACTGGCACAGTGTCTTGCGCCCCTACCTGGCTGTCCATCGGAGCCTGTCCAGCGGTATGGTGGCGAGGCTTTCGGTTTGGCACAACCATCAGATTGCCCCACGCGGGCTGCATCAGGGCCACAGTCCGCTCTCGCGCAGTGGCATGACTGATGTCGCCAGTGATTGGCTGGTCACCTTGGGCTATCCACCACATGGGGCCGCTCCTCTGCCTGAGCCTGGGGTTGATTCGGAACCGCTGCTGGCTCTGGCTGCCTAGAGTCGAAACTGTCACATTCATTTGAACCTTGTCTTAGTAGAAGTAAGGTTTGGACAATTGTCAAGGTTTTTTTGGACAATTGTCAAGATTTCTGCCTCCCCGCTCCGCGGAAAGGCTGAGTGCGTAGAACGTGATACCCTCACTATGCCACTTTGGCAAGCACAGGGTCGGAGGGAGGGAGTTGATTGAGACGAACACCTGGGGAGAACACCGGTCGGTGAATCATTCCTGCTGAACCTTTTTGGCCGCACGTGAATGGTGAGTAGAGCGAAAGTCGAGGAGGGAGGAGGAAGCGGAGACACCATGCCCGGAGTCAAGCATCAGCGGCGCCAGCGCACGGAGGTGTGGTAAGGGACCCAGCAATATGTGCTCTGGCCGGGCTAAAGGCGCTACGAAGTGACCCGCCCACCCACCTCAGCCTCGACGATGAGGTGGTCGATGATTGATTCGACGCTCTCCTGCAGTTGGCGCTCGGCATCACCGTCTCCGGCGAGTTGCCTGAGCAAGGCCTGCTGGAAGAGCCCATCGAAGATCGCGTATGCTACACGAGCAGACACGGCGAGTGGTGCGCCCACGAGCTCAGCATACTGGCTGACTATGCGCCAGATCATCCGCTGGAGGCTCTCATCAATCTCGAGCACATCAGCACGGAATGACTCTTCGAACAGGCTTTGGTTCCGCAGGTCGTACCACAACCGGTGCATAGGAGCGTCGTCGCGTAGGGTGCCGGCCAGGGCAGCGCTGAAGCCATGCTTGAGTTCCATGGCTGTACGTGCGGTCGCGACGATCTCGTCGTAGCGCTTCACGCACTCTGTCTTGTACTGCTTGACGGACTGGATGATCAGGTCGACCTTGTCGCTAAAGTAGTAGTGCAGGACACCGTGCGAGAACTCGGAGTTCTGCGCGATGTCGCGCAGGCTCGTACGGGCGTACCCTAGCTCAGAGAGCGTCTGTAGAGCTGACGCGGCCAACTGTGCCCGCCGCTCGGCGAACTTGTCAACCTGCCGTCGCGAGATCCTCTCATGGTTTTTACCGGAAACTTTCGTCACGTTGCGACCTCCGTCGGCTCCTCACGCCGTCCTTCCAGGCGCGCAAGGGGCGTGGCTCTACCTTCAGGTCTTCTGCGAGTTGCACTTGCGTCAGATGCTTCGTCTCCCGGTAGTTTTTGAGGAATTGGGCTGCCAGCAATGGCGAGGCTTTATTCTGTAGAGCCACGTTTTCGTCAGCTTTCTGGGTGTAGCTACAATTTGTGCGGTCTATTATTATCGTGGAATAGAAAGAGCGTGAAAGGCCGAAAAGGCCCGCCGTAAGCGTGGAATGACTCTACGGTCAACGTAGAAAAAGTACATAAAAAAATGCTTAGCGTGGAAAAAGTACATGTACACCTTGTCACCTCTCTGGAGTTGCCTGCTTGCTAATAGAAATTGCAACTCTTGGCTTTCTTATCGTCACAATCGAACTCCTCGCAGTTCTTTCCTTTTGAATCACATTTCCTGCAAGGAAATGTGATGGGCCAGAGCCATGAGAATCGAGGCTTTTCCGCTTCATTTCTGAACGGATGTACCAAGTAGCCAGTACAGCCGGCCTCCGCTGTTTCCATCTGTGAGAAAGGCACAAACTGCATCAGCCGCTGCCTGCGGAGATGCATGCGCACACAATTGACCGCGATGTGCATCAACCAGACATGGCCCGCCTCTGACCCGGACCACCCCCACGAAAAAGAGGGAGCAGGGAAAGATGCATCCTTGCCTGCTCCCTCAGCCTCTTCGATCAGTCCACATGTCGGCTTAGGGCAGGTAGACCGGATTGGATGGGTATCCCAGCGGCCCGACTGCGGTCAGGGCGATGGGTGCAATGCCGCCACAGACGGTCACCGTGCGCACGAAGGACCCGCCCTGCCAGAACGATGCAGGACTCACGGAGACGGGATGGCCAAACCGCCCCCGAGCGAACAGATGCACCGTACCAGAGGCAAAGCCTTTGCCCACCACGTTCGTCCGGACACAGTCACCGCCAATCACATGGGTCCCGAACACCCCGATATAGTTGACAGAAGGGACTTGCGCGCTGGTCGTATGGGCGGAGGCAACGCCTGTGGACGCCAGCAGTCCGAGCACGAGAGCAAAGCACGAGAGAACGGTCACAAACCCTATTTTCTGACGCATCGAAACCATGGTTTTTCTCACTTTCTTTTGAGATCTTTTAGAAACTTTTATCAGAGAGATGTCAATGAACGCTCCTCATCGACACCCAAATCATACCTGCTCACCTTCAAGATAACCTCAAGAGACCTTCAAGATATGGTCTGGATTTTCCGGTAGATACTTCCCTTTGCTCCTTCATAGTCTCCAGCAAAGCCTGAATCTGGCCTGTCAGTACTTTTCCGTCAGAAAAACACTGACAGGCCAAACGCTGTGACTTTTTTCCTCAACGCTGTTCCTCCTTCGGTGGGAACAGGAGCAGCACAAGCGAAGATATCCTTGCACTGCTCCTGTCGATCCCATTCCACCACTCTTGCTTCAACTGCACGACCCCAAATGGCACTGTGTCAGCTTAAACGTGCCCAATCCAGATATCACCACTTGCCCAGCGGTGATATCTTGAGAGGTGAGCCGAGGAGCTGGGAGCAACTGATTCGCCCGCGGTTTCACGATCCCGCCACCGCAACAGCATATGGAGCAAGAGCAACGACTCAGTGGGCCTTCGGCTAGCGCTACTGTCCCAAGCACGAAGGCGGTTGGCGTGGCGGCCAGGGCTGACTCAGGAACCACCCAGCCTGCCAGGTAGGTGATGCCACCGATGGTCTGCTCACTGCGGTATAGCCCGGCCTTGCTATTGGTAATCGCGTTGGCAGTGAAGGGGAAGGACGTGACACCCGGCAGCGTCACCGTCCCCGTGGCCGCCCGTGACGTGAGGGTTGCCACGAGGTGGGCACTGTTGGCGTTGGTCAGGTCTACCGTATTGTTGGTGACATTGCCTTTGAACCACTGGGCAAACGTGATGGGGTGCTCATCGTCCCCATCGCAGGCGTAGGCGGTCACCTGCTGGCCGTCTGTTGATAGGCCGACCCAGGTATGGGCGGTCAGGTCCCGCGCGACAAACTCTCCTGTCACCTTTGCGGTGGGTGCCGACGTCGGGCTGGGTGCAGAGGAGGTCGTACTACTGCCACAGGCAGCCAGAATGCTTGTGCCCAAGAGCGTCAACAGCATACCGCCACTGTAGCGCAAAAACTGCCGCCGCTCCTCGTGCATACGAGCGGTCGGCACAGCCGCGCGTTGCACCAAGCGCGCCTCCCGCCCGGCGCGACGGAGTCCCAGCATTCCTACCAGCCGGAACGCCATTCCCAGGCCCGTGAAGGCCCGCGGACGCTCCCCGTCGACTTCCAGCAGCATTGGTTCCCAAAGCCAGCCGGGCCGTGCCTGATTGAGCCAGGTCTGCACCTCCGACTCGTGCAGGCTACGGGCCACCAACAGCCCCTCCGTCACTCGCTCGACTTCCCGGGCTAGTGCGCTACAGGCACTGCAAGCTGAATCGAACAGTAGAAATGTGTGTGTTGTTCCTTTCGACATGTGTCTTTCCCTCCAGTATTGAGAAACAGTCCTTTGGACCCATTTTTGTCTTGACAATGGGGGATACCTTACCATAGGCACGAACTTAAGCTATCGAGGTGGTGCATGGCTGAGACAAGCTCAGGCACTACACCACAGATACGAGCGAGGCAAGCTCGCTCGACCCCTGTACTGGCTACCTTGGTACATCTGTTCGGAAAAAGCCACCGCAAGAGCGATAGAGCGTACCTTCATTCGTTGCAAATCGACATACAACTAGGTAAAATTTGAGTATGGGGACAGGTTGTGTTGGCTACTGAGGATATCCGTTCTAAAACAGAACAGTACACAGCACCATGAGCAACTCTCTCGCCATCTGCCCAATGGAAAGATGGAGCGGTCAAGAATCTGAGAGCGCCATCGGCGACGCATTTGTTGGAACGGATATCCTTCGTAGCCAGCATAGCCTGTCTATGACGACCTGCTTGAGTGTGTGACTATGTTGACCAACAAGCTCATCACCGGCGACCCGACGCGGCGCGACGTCTATGTGGGCCCCATGATTCGCGAAAACGCCTATCGCGCCTTTCTCGGCTACTGCCAGGAATTAGCGAGCGAGGGGCATATTCTGGCAGGAGGGGTGACGTTACAGGACGGCGAACGCGCGCATGGCTTCTATTGCGCGCCCACAGTGGTTGCTGGGGTTCCGTTCAACCATCGCCTATGGAAGCACGAGATGTTCGTGCCCCTGCTGATGATCGGAAGCGTGCCCAACCTCGACGAAGCGCTAACGACACGGTCTACGGTCTGACAGGCGGTTTCTTTGGCACAACTGAGGAAGCACGGTGGTATTTCGGGCGCATTCAGATCGGCACCTCCTATGCCAACCGTTTACAGGGCGCATCCACAGGCGCGTGGCCTGGTTATCAGAACTTCGGCGGCTGGAAAGGCTGCGGGGTGTCAGGCAAAGGGACGGGTGGCCCCTATTCTATTCTGTCGTACCTGCGGGAGCAATCACAGACGCTGGTTGAGCCGAACAAAAACGTAGCCAGTGAAGGGGAAAGGAGATGATGTGGCTCTTGTGGAATCTTGCAGGCTCAACGTTGTGATGGTTCAATTGCTTTCTATATACAGGAGGGTGCGGCAGTGCCGGAAACAGCCGCTGTGATCATTTTTGGAGCGGGCATCATCGGGGCATCGTGCGCCTTCCGCCTGGGCGAGCGCGGCGCGAAGGTGACAGTGCTGGAGATGCAGCACGCCCCGGCGCTGGGGTCAACGGGCAAGAGCGCGGCGGGTGTGCGCGTGCAGTTTACGGAGGAGGTAAACATTCGCCTCTCCTGGGAGAGCATTCAGCACTACCGCCAGTTTCCGACGCTCTACGGCGAAGATGTCGGCTACCGGCCCATTGGCTATCTGCTGCTGGTACCGCCGGAGCACTGGGCAGACCATCTGGAGAGCGTCGCATTGCAGCAGCGCCTGGGCGCGCCGGTCAACGTGCTTTCGCTGGCGGAGGCGCAACAGCTGGTGCCGTTTGAGACGGCGGGCCTGGCGGGGACGACGCATGGCCCCGCCGATGGCATCGTGGACCCGCACAGCACGACCCTGGCGTTCCTGAAATTGGCCCGCGAGCGCGGCGTTTCTGTCCACCTGAACACCCCCGCGACGGGAATACGGCGAGTCGGGTCGGCCTGGCAGGTGGAGACGCCACAGGGCATGTTTACTGCTGGCTATCTGCTGAATGCCACTGGTGCCTGGGCGAGCGCAGTGGCGCGGCTGGCTGGGCTGAACGTGCCGGTGCAGCCAGTGCGACGGCTGATCTACGCCACTGCACCGCTGCCCAGACCGCATGTGTATCCGCTGACGATTGATTTCATCAGCGGGTTCTACCTGCGCAGCGAAGGGCAGCGCGTGTTGTTTGGGCGCTCCAACCCGGATGAGCCGCCGGGCTTTATCGAGGGGATGGATTGGGACTGGTTTGAGCAAACGCTTGCGGTGGGGGTGGAACGCTTCCCCTGGCTGGCGGAGACGCAGCTTGACGCGCAGGCGTCCTGGTGGGGCTATTACGAGGTAACGCCCGACCACAACCCGATTCTGGGCCGCATGCCTGGGGTGGACACCTGGGTGAATGCGGCGGGGTTCTCCGGGCATGGGGTGCAGCAAGCCCCAGCCATTGGGAGGATCATCGCGGAGGAGATTTTAGACGGACGGGCACATTCCATCGTTCTTGACCCACTGCGCATCGAGCGGTTTGCCAATGCGCCGAAAGCGCGCGAACACAATATTTTCTGAGGCGAGCGATGTATCGAACTGGGAAGAGACGCGCGTTTGGCTTGAGCGTTCCATACCGGCAGTGGCCTATGACAAGCCAGAAGACCACTGGACCGACTTTTACTGATACCGTGAGAAAGGATCGTGAGTTATGACCATTCGAGTGTGTGTAGCAGGGGCGACTGGCTGGACCGGCAGCGCAGTGACACGTGCTATTGTCGCGTCAAGCGAATTTCAACTGGTCGGCGCCATTGCGCGCAGACTAGCTGGCAGAGATATCGGAGAGGCGCTGGGCCAGGGGAGAGCCAATGTGAACATTGCGGCGTCCCTGGAAGAGGCGCTGGCGGCACCAACCGATGTCCTCATCGAGTGCACCGGTCCTGATGTGGTGAAAAATCACATTCTCGCAGCACTGGACAAAGGCGTCCGTGTGGTCGTGGGAACGTCGGGGCTGACGGCGAGCGATTTCGTGGACATCGAACAACGAGCAAAGGCCTGCAAGCTCGGAGTCATTGCAGCAGGCAACTTCTCCGTCACGGCAGCGCTGGCCAAGCATTTTGCCTTGATTGCGGCTCACTATCTGCCTTCCTGGGAAATCATTGATTATGCGAGCGCGGCAAAAATTGATGCTCCCAGTGGGACAACACGCGAACTCGCGGAAGAACTGGCAACCATCTCCCAGAACCACCTGGGAGTTGCCCTAGAACAAACACATGGTCCAAAAGAGGCGCGTGGAACAACCATTGACGGGACACAAATTCATTCCATCCGTCTGCCAGGCTATGTGATCGCGTTTGAAACGATCTTTGGGTTACCCGATGAGCGCCTGAGTATTCGCCACGATGCCGGGTCTGGTGCCGGGCCATATGTGAGTGGCACACTGCTTGCAACACGCAAAGTGATGGAGGTGAGTGGACTGGTGCGCGGATTAGATCGGCTCCTGTTTCCTTGAGAACACGATGGCGAACAATCAGGCTGCTCAACCAGCATGAGACGGTAGGCCGGGAGTGTTGCTTCTGTTGCTATTGAGCTTGGTGCTTGCGTGCGAGCAGATGCCAGGCATCAGGTGGATCATCGCCAAGGGCTTTATGAGCCTTCGCAATAGAGTTGATTTCAGCAATCGCTCATCAAATGACATGCTTTTCTGGATTGAGTCGTCCCGTCGAGAAGCGCTCGAGCCCCAAATCAATCACATCATTGGTGTGGGCTTGCCTGTACTGGCTACTTGGGACATACGTTCACAATATTAAATGTTTTTTACGAACGTATGTCCCAAGTAGGATAGGCGGCTGGCGAGGTACCGCTCTCACGGCCCTTTTCCCTCCGCCCTCCTCAGAACCGACCGTACGAGTTTCCAGGTAGTCGGCTCGCCAGTTGCCGCTTCTCTCCCTTTGGCCTCTTCGCATTTCGCGTTGCCGCATCAGGTTCGAGCGGTTCCCCTGTCACCCTTCGCCCTACGACTGGCTTTCCCAGTCCTCCTGGCAGGTCGTGACTCCTGCGACTACTACGGTGACTCCGTCCCCGTGAGGCTCGCGCCTGGTAGGGGATCCCGTGTTCCGTCACGAGAAGACGTACGAGCGCAACGTAGGTGCCTCATCCATCACCTTCATGAGACCTCAATGGTCCCCATCCTTTCGCTGAGGGTACTCAGGACGGCTACTTTGTCCCGAGTATCGAAAGGCTCTGGCCTCAAGCGTTCTGCCAGAGGATGTGTACTTCCATCCTCGGTGATTGAGGTTCGGGCAATCCTGCTCTCACCTTCTTGCGCGGAACTCGCGAGTCTCAAGCTACAACGCTTTCGCTTTTCCCTCGCTTTCACGGCATGCTGTGGTTCCCTTTTCCTTTCGGAGCCAGGTCAGTACTACAGTGGTAATTATGGTGTGCGACACGTTCGGTCGAGACCGGTATTTATCGGGGGATGACCGACAAAGAGTAAAATCTTTGATAACTTGAATTTTGATGTTGGGTGAGGCATAAGGCCAATTCCCAACCCCTTGTGAACAGGGAAATGCATCTTCCCCAGTGGTGAGATTGACTATCAAGCTGCTGAAGCGGGAAGAGAAGCGGGTGCGTCCCGACTCCAACGGGATTATCCCCGCAAGCAGGTCGTGATGGCTAGCGAAAGCAAAGGTCTATTTGAAGCATCGTCATACAAAACAAGCCTACGTGGAGTATCGGCTTGACCAAAAAATGGTGAAGGATAGGGGCCTGGCAAGTATCATAGTGACCAGGGTTCACTCCCGTTAAACCCGGTGTATAGGACCAGCCTAAGACGACGCAAAACGAAAGACAGGAACGTGGGAACCAGCCATGCTCTCTTGGGGAACTGAGAAGGTGTCAACCGCATGGCATGACTGGGAGGATTGCCTAAAAAGCCAATGCTGGGGGTAATGCTCCAGATACGCTGACGTGGGCACTCTCAGAGAGAAGGAGTGGGGTCAGTAGATGGCTAAGATCGGAAAATGTCGTGGGTAATGAGTTCTTGTTCTCCGGCATAGCGGGGGTTCTCATGCAACGGGTTGTGCTGTGCCCATAGAGCGTGTCGCTAGGGCATCCAACACACACACTCCAAGCCAGGAAACTGGTGCCAATGACAATGGCTCTCTGAGTGAGGAGCCGTGTGCGGTTAACATCGCAAGCACGGTTTTGAAGCGGAGGCGAAGGAAGTGATTCCCTCGTCGACCGTAACAGGATAGAAGGAGAAATTAAAGAACATCAGCGTCGCTAAAGGAGAAAACCCCCCATGGGAGCACAGTTGTCTTCCTCGCCGTTTGCACCATCGCCCGAAGCTGTCTGGGCTACGGCTTTCGACGCAGTGTGTGAGCGGATCGGTCCGGTGTTTGCGCGGTCGGAGACCCGAGAGCGGGCGCAGAGCTACCTGCGCGGGTTACTCAGTCCCGTCGAACGCAAAAATGGCTGGCAGCTGGCCGAAGAAGCAGGAGAAGCGACGCCGTATGCCATGCAGTACCTCTTGGACCGCGCCCGCTGGGAGAGCGACAGCCTGCGGGATATCCTGCGTGGGTATGTGTGCGAGCAGCTCGGGGATGCCAAGGCCGTGCTGGTGATCGATGAAACCGGCTTTGTCAAAAAAGGCAGCAAGTCGGTGGGGGTGCAGCGGCAGTATAGCGGCACGGCTGGGGGTATCGAGAACTGCCAACTGGGCGTCTTCTTGACGTATGCCAGCCCCAAGGGCCACAGCTTGCTCGATCGGGAATTATATCTCCCCAAGAGCTGGACCCAGGACCCAGCTCGTTGCCAGGAAGCCGACGTGCCGGCTTCGGTGGGGTTTGCCACCAAGCCGGAGTTGGCCGCCCACATGCTGTGGCGAAGCCTGGATGCAGGCGTGCCAGCCGCCTGGGTCACGGGCGACACGGTCTATGGCAGTCATCGGCCGTTGCGCGCAGGCTTGGAAGCACGAAAGCAGGCCTATGCCCTGGCCGTCTCGTGCCAAGAGCACGTCGAAGTGGCGGGACAGCCGCAGCGCGTGGATCAACTGGCCCAGGAGTTGGCCCCAGAGGCCTGGCAGCGGCTGAGTGCGGGAGCAGGCAGCAAAGGACCCCGACTCTACGACTGGGCACGTCTGGAGCTCAGCAGTCCAGTGCCCGCAGGCTGGGAGCGCTGGCTGGTCATCCGGCGCAGCATTGCCGTGGGAGCCAAGCCGCCCAAGCTGGCCTACGTGCTGGTGTTTGCCCGCAAAGGAACCACCTTGCAGGAGATGGTCCAGGTCATCGGCGCGCGCTGGACGGTCGAGCAATGTTTTGAGGTGGGCAAAGACGAGGTCGGCCTCGACGAGTATGAGGTGCGCTCCTGGCAGGGCTGGTATCGGCACATCACGCTCTGTATGCTGGCGCAAGCCTTCCTCACGGTGCTGCGCGCCCAGAGCACGGAGCAGGCGCCAGACCAGGCTGAGCAG
>WNFB01004760.1_pt1 | contig 12091 bp, 5 predicted proteins | sample 5400501 | NCBI WGS metagenome assembly WNFB01 (sample SAMN13153341, study PRJNA577476) | soil metagenome | isolation source: 200 cm saprolite under Douglas fir tree site 2 hole 1 | place: USA:California | collected 2015-04-18 | reverse complement strand
GCGCTACCGGCTCGGCGAGTTGCTCGGCAAAATCACGCGCCACCTCGTCCTGCTCACTGCCACCCCGCATAACGGCAAAGAAGAGGATTTCCAGCTCTTCATGCGCCTGCTCGATGCCGACCGCTTCGAGGGCAAGTTCAGAGACGGCGTGCACAGCGTCGATGTGTCCGACCTGATGCGCCACCTCGTCAAGGAACAGCTCTACACCTTCGAGAGCACGCCACTGTTTCCTGAGCGCTTCGCCTACACAGTCAATTACCAGCTCTCCGGCCTGGAAGACAGCCTCTACCAAGCCGTCACTAGCTACGTGCGCCAGGAGTTCAACCGTGCTGAGGCGCTGGATACCGGGCGCAAGGGCACGGTCGGCTTCGCCTTGACCACCTTGCAGCGCCGCCTTGCCTCCTCACCGGAAGCCATCTATCAATCGATCAAACGCAGGCGAGAGCGGCTCGAGCGCCGCTTGCAGGAAGCGCACCAGCAACAATCCGCGCGCCAGGGGATCGATACTTCCATCGACCTGCTGGCAGGCCTGCCCGCGCTCACAGAGGACGACCTTGAGGACCTGGACGACGCGCCCGGCGCGGAGTTGGAGGAGACGGAAGAGCGCGTCGTCGATTCCGCCTCGGCTGCCCTGACGATCGCCGAACTTGAAATCGAAATCGCCCAGCTGTTGCAGTTGGAAGCGCTGGCCCAGCAGGTGCGGCGCAGTGGCACCGACCGCAAGTGGGAGAGCCTGGCGAGCCTGCTGCAAAATAACGCGGAGATGTTCGATGCGCAGGGCCAGCGCCGCAAACTGGTGATCTTCACCGAACATCGCGATACGCTGCGCTACCTGGCCGAGCGCATCCGCACCATGCTGGGCTGCGACGAGGCTGTCGTCACCATTCACGGCGGCATAGGTCGCGAGGAACGAGCCAGGGCGCAGGGGTCCTTCACCCAGGAGAAGCAGGTGCAGGTACTGCTGGCAACCGACGCCGCGGGCGAGGGCATCAACCTGCAGCGCGCGCACCTGATGGTCAACTACGATCTGCCCTGGAACCCCAACCGCATCGAACAGCGCTTCGGGCGCATTCACCGTATCGGGCAGCAGGAGGTCTGCCACCTGTGGAACCTGGTCGCATCCGAAACGCGCGAGGGCGAGGTCTTCCACACCCTGCTCAAGAAGCTGGAAGAGGAGCGCAACGCCCTGGGCGGCCAGGTCTTCAACGTGCTGGGCGAGGTCTTTGACCAGCGTCCCCTGCGCGACCTGATCGTGGAGGCCATCCGCTATGGAGATCGTCCCGATGTGCGCGCAAAGCTCACCCAGGTAGTAGACCAGGCGTTGGACCGCGCCCACCTGCAAGCCCTGCTCGAAGAACGCGCCCTGACCCACGAAGTGATGGACGTGGTGCGCGTGCGCCAGGTGCGCGAAGAAATGGAACGCGCCACCGCCCGCCGCCTGCAGCCGCACTTCATCGCCGCCTTCTTCCTGGAAGCCTTCCGGCGGCTCGGCGGCAAATACTACGAACGCGAGCCGCAGCGCTACGAGATCACCCACGTACCCGCCGCCATTCGCAATCGCGTTCCGCGCAGCCATGCCAGGGCGATCATCCTGCAGCGCTACGAGCGCATCGTCTTCGAGAAAGAGCGTCTCACCGTCGAGGGCAAGCCGCAGGCCGCGCTGATCTGCCCCGGCCATCCCCTGCTCGATGCCACGCTTGACCTGGTGCTGGAACAGCATCGCGACCTGCTCACACAGGGAACCACCCTGGTTAATCCAACAGACATGAGCGAAGACCTGCGCGTCCTCTTCTACCTTGAACACACCATCCAGGATGCGAGTACCGGCAGCACGGGCAAACGCCGCGAAGTCTCGCGCCAGCTACAGTTTCTTGAAATGGACGCCCAGGGCTGCATGCGCGGCGCAGGCTATGCGCCCTTTCTCGACTATCGCCCCCTGCGCGAAGAGGAGCAGGCATTGACCCCCCAACTGCGCGCCGCGTCCTGGCTGCAGGGCGACCTGGAAGAGCAGGCGCGCAGCTACGCCATCACCGAACTGGTGCCGCGCCACCTGGCCGAGGTGCGCAAGACGCGGGAAGCACAGATCGACAAAACCAGCGCCGCCGTCAATGATCGCCTGACCAGGGAAATCAGCTACTGGGACAACCGCGCCGCCATCCTCAAAGCGCAGGAGGCCGCGGGCAAGACCAACGCCCGCCTGAACTCGCAGCAGGCTCGCAGCCGCGCCGAGGAACTCTATGCCCGCCTGGAACGCCGCCTGAACGAACTGGAGCAGGAGCGCAAACTCTCACCGCTGCCGCCGGTCGTCGTAGGCGGCGTGCTGGTCGTCCCACAGGGCCTGCTCAACCGGCTGGCAGGGCAGAGCGACCTCACCGGTGGCGATCAATTTGCCCACGAAACCGCCCGCGTCGAGCATATAGCAATGGAAGCCATCATGCAGCGCGAGCGCAGCCTGGGCTACGTGCCGCGCGATGTGAGCGCAGACAAATGCGGCTACGACATCGAATCCCGCGTGCCGGGCAGCGGCAAACTGCGCTTCATCGAAGTCAAAGGGCGCGTGCAAGGGTCCGAGACCGTCACGGTGACCCGCAACGAGATCCTGACGGCGCTCAACAAACCCGATGATTTCATCCTGGCGCTCGTGCTGGTGGATGGCGAAACCACGACAATCCACTATATTTCCCGGCCATTTCATGCCGAACCCGATTTCGGCGCAACCAGCGTCAATTATGACCTTGAGAAATTGCTGCAAAAGGGGGCGGTGATATGAATACCAATCCGCGCATATTTTTCCAGGGCGACCGCCAAACCCTTGCCAGGCGACCGCAAGGGTCGGTCGGTTTCCAGGGCGACCGCCAAATCCTGCCGGGGCGACCGCAAGCGTCGGTCGGCTACCAGAGCGCGGCAGGAAGGTCCAGCAATGACAGCAGGGCTGAAGTTCACGCCTATGGGGTCGCCCCTACAATACACGAATCATCCATGTCCTGTCGCATAGCTATGTAGAGAAGGAGCATCTCCCGTATGACCTATTGCAAAAAACTGATCGAGGTCGCCCTGCCCCTCGTTGCCATCAATGCAGCCTCGGCACGTGAAAAATCCATCCGGCACGGCCACCCCTCGACGCTGCACCTCTGGTGGGCGCGGCGACCCCTGGCAGCATGCCGCGCGGTGCTCTTTGCCTCACTCGTAGACGATCCATCCGAACATCCAGAAGAGTTTCCGACCGAACAGGCCCAGCAGAAGGAACGCGAGCGGCTGTTTCGCTTGATCGAGGAACTGGTAAAATGGGAGAACTCCAACAACGAGAACGTCTTACAACAGGCGCGAGCCGAGATTCTAAAATCAACGGGCGGCAATCTCCCACCCGTGCTTGACCCATTTGCTGGCGGCGGCTCGATTCCGCTTGAAGCGCAGCGCCTCGGTTTAGAAGCACATGCCAGCGACCTGAACCCGGTGGCTGTCCTGATTAACAAAGCCCTGATAGAAATTCCACCGAAATTTGCCGGGCGTGCACCTGTCAACCCGGAGGCGCGTCAATCGTTGATGGGAGCCGATTGGAGCGGCGCACGCGGGCTGGCTGACGATATCCGCTACTACGGGAAATGGATGCGCGACGAAGCCGAACGGCATATTGGACATCTCTATCCCAAAGTGACATTGCCGAAAGAATATGGCGGGAGTGAGGCGACGGTGATTGCCTGGCTTTGGACACGCACAGTCACCTGTCCTAATCCAGCATGTGGTGCAAAGATGCCGCTGGTGCGCTCTTTCTATCTCTCGAAAAAGAAAGGCAAAGAGGCCTGGGTAGAACCGCACGTGGATCATACTGTGACACCACCTGCTATTCGTTTTACTGTGGAAACAGGCAAAGGCCAGCCACAGGATGGCACGATCGATAGGCGAGGCGCGATATGCATTGCCTGTAAAACGTCTGTACCTCTCAGCTATATACGAAGCGAAGCTCAAGCGGGTCGAATGCAAGTAGCTCCTCTAGCAATTGTTGCCGAAGGCCAAAGAGGTCGAGTGTATTTAGCACCGATTGATGAGCATGAGCAAGTAGCTAGAAGCGCGAAACCAAAATGGAAACCAACAGAGTTAGTAACGACTCCAAGCCATGATATTGACCGGCTTCCAATGTATGGTATGTACACATGGGGTGATGCTTTCACTCCCCGCCAACTCGTAGCATTAACTACGTTCAGTGATCTGGTGAGCGAGGCGCGGGAGCACGTACTGAGGGATATGGGCCTCACCCCCCTGCCCCCCTCTCCATCTTTGATGGAGAGGGGGGAAAGGCAGGCCATGCACGAGCCAGGGGGCAGCCTGGTTTCTCTCCCTGCCCAGGACGGAGGCACGGAACAAGCAGCCACTTCTTCCCCCTCTCCATCAAAGATGGAGAGGGGGCTAGGGGGTGAGGCCCGCCGCGAACTCCGCCAACGGCAAACACCCGCCGAAGAGTTCTTTTGGGAACTGGTGCGGGATCGGCGCTTTGAGGGCTATAAGTTCCGGCGCCAGCATCCGCTCGGCAGGTTCATCGCCGACTTCTACTGCCCAGAACTGCGCCTGGCGGTAGAGTTGGATGGCGGCATCCATGCAATGCAGGTCGAACGCGACCGGGCGCGGGATGAGATACTCGCCCAGCATGACATCCGCGTGGTGCGCATCCGCTATGAGGGATTCCTGGCCGACCCAGAGGCCACCCTGGCTCAGCTCTCTGACCTGATTGCGCACTGGACAACCCAGGATGAGGTAGCCTCCGCACCAACGCCCACCCACGCGGACGCTCAGGCCTATGCTGATGCAGTGGCAACGTATCTGGCATGCGCGGTTGATCGACTAGCAGACCGTTGCTCGATTATTGCTTCCTGGCAAACCATTGGAGAGAAGATAAGAAACACTTTTGCACGCCAGGCTATTCCAATGGTGTGGGATTTTGCAGAGGCAAATCCTTTCAGTGAGTCAAGTGGCAACTTTTATGACGCTATTATCTGGATCATGGAGGTAGTAGAAGCACTACCTCTCTATTGTAGTCAAAGTATTGTAGGACAGCAAGATGCTACTACAGTCATTAATGGAAAGACAGTTCCACTTATTTCTACCGATCCACCTTATTACGATAATGTGGGCTATGCTGATCTATCCGATTTCTTTTATGTCTGGTTACGTCACACTCTTAGCAAAATTTATCCCAATCTTTTTAAAACAATGCTCGTTCCAAAAGCCCAGGAGCTAGTAGCAACTCCTTATCGATTTGGCGGCAGTAAGAGCAAAGCCCAGAACTTCTTCGAGGCAGGACTAGGTAAAGCCTTTGAGTGCATGAGATCTGTTCACCATCCTAATTACCCGCTTACAGTGTACTATGCCTTCAAACAGGCCGAATCTGAGGCAGAGGAAGACGAAGACGATGAAATGGCCAATAATGGAAACGGTTTGATCGTATCCGCTTCGACTGGCTGGGAAACCATGCTTGAAGGCCTAATTAATGCAGGCTTTACGATTACAGGTACCTGGCCAATGCGTACAGAAAGGAAAGGCCGAACGATTGGAGTAGGAACCAACGTTCTCGCCTCATCCATCGTCCTCGTCTGCCGTCCGCGCCCATTGAATGCGCCAATAGCCTCGCGCCGCCAGTTCCTGAACGCCTTGCGAACAGAATTGCCTGCCGCGCTCAAAAACCTGCAACGGGGTAGCATTGCGCCTGTAGACCTTGCCCAGGCCAGCATTGGCCCCGGCATGGCAATCTATTCGCGCTACAGCAAGGTCGTCGAGTCGGATGGGACGCCGCTGCGGGTGCGTACTGCCCTGCAATTGATCAATCGCGCGCTCGACGAGGCGCTGGCAGAGCAGGAGGGCGAGTACGACGCGGAGACGCGCTGGGCCATCGCCTGGTTCGAGCAGTACGCCATGAATGCCGGGGAATATGGCATCGCTGAAACACTCTCGAAGGCCAAGAATACGACGGTGCAGAGCCTGGTTGATGCCGGGCTGCTGGAGGCAAGGGCAGGCAAGGTACACCTGTTGAAACGCGAGGAATTGCCGGAGGCATGGAATCCAAAGGCCAGCCGCCTGACAGTGTGGGAGGTGATGCAGCGTATGATCCACGAACTGCTCGATGGGAAAGGCGATGTCGGCGCGGGTGATATCTTGCGCAAGGCAAGCGCCCAGGCCGAAGTTGCAAGAGACCTGGCGTACAGGTTGTACACGGTCTGCGAACGCAAGGGCTGGGCGCAGGAAGCCCTTGCGTACAATAGCCTGGTGACTTCGTGGTCGGAGATAAGCCGACTGGCGCATAGGGAGGCGGCTGATGGGAGCTTGTGGGGGGCAACGTTTTAACGAATATCGGCTATTCGGATTAGTTCGTGGAATCTGAGAGGGACAGGAGTAACGAACGTTTCATTTGAGCAGATAGTATGCGGGGTACAGGAGAATGAACAAAGTAAAGGAGCAGCTTATGGGAAAAAAGTTTATCATAGTTATTGTGTTATCTCTTTCGCTTGCTGCCTGTGGAGCATTAGGGACATCCGCGAACTCTACAGGTTCGTTATCCGGGGGATGGCTCCATAGCTATAGCAATATCGTAGAGTTTTTCCAACTCACAGTCAATGGAAGCCAGGTAAGCGGACAGGAGCAAGAGGAGTATGCAACGAATGAGACACCTCCACATCTGCTGCAAAGTAGTTCAACAGTTTCGGGCATCTTCAATGGTACACAGGTCACACTCACCTTTTCCATCTACGGCTTTCCAGTAAGAACTTATGCAGGAACATATGGGAGTAATGCGCTTACACTCTCTGTGCCAGATCAAAGTGGAAATCTGCAAAGCATTGAGTATCAGCCAGCTTCAACAGATGACTACAACAACGCCGTGCAGCAACTTCAGCAGTCAGTTAGCCAGCAAGTACAAGCATATGATAATGCTGTAGCAACTGCTACAGAAGCCGCATATCAGCAACAGGTTGCGGCTGCAACTGCTACAGCTATTGCTGACGAACAGCAGAAACTTGCCTCGAATATCGCCAATATTGGTGGAGTTATTAGCGGTCTCAATTCTGATGCGGACTTTGGCTCTCTTCTACAAGGCTATAGCAATGATATTCATTCCATGCAGACGGACTACCAGACTGAGCAAAATGATGCTGCCGGTGGTTGTGCAAATTATAATCAGGTTGGAATAGACAATAATCAGGTAGACATAGATGACAATCAGATTGGCATCGATGATAATGACCTGCGAATACAGGTAAGCTCAGTTCAGAGTGATATATCCAATCTACAAGATTGGGTAAACACCATACAACGGCAGTGGAATGATCTCGGACAACAAGCATTTTCTGGTGTGAACACAAGCGACGTAAGCAAGGCTATACAGAACGGGAATAATGCGATCAATCAGGCTAAAGCAAATATGCAGAGTGCGCAGTCACAAGCTTCCAGCTTTGATACCCAGGCAAAACAAACTGACCAGCAAGCGCAAGCACTGTATGACGGAATGCATTGCTAGACTATGATGTAATGAAGCGCTCGTTACATATCATTCTGAGGGATTCCACGAACTAATCCGAATAGCCCGAATATCAAGAAAGTGCAGAAGCATATGTCACTCACATCGCATCTCAAAGACCCAGCAAGCCCAATAGGGCAATTTATCAAACGGCGGTTCGCACAAACTGCCCAGCTAACAAAAACGGCAAATCAACAATTGAAGTCGGCTATGACACTTCGCCCGGAACTATCAGACCCACCGTATCCGTATGCGTTTATCGGCACGGCCATCGATTACCGCCTTCGTTACGCTTTTGAGATCACTCCCTATCAAAGGCTGGTGGCATGGCACGGTGCTCTTGAACTGACCACAAAACCCTGGGAAAGCGATGACGACACCCCAATAGACTGGGAAAATATACCAGTAGGGATGCCCTTACCTGTCGGTGCATCTGGTAATCTTCTTGACATAGCGGAAGGTCCCTATCCATTCAAACTGGTGAAAGCTTTCTTTGACAGTCTGAATACTGCATTACAGGCTCTTCAACCTGTTGGGCGATGTCTGGAACGAGAAGCTGAGCGAACACTAGACCGTTATTGCGTGGTACTGGGCTTTTTCGAGCAAGTCTTCCGCACCAATGCCTACCTGCAAGGGCCACTTATGCAGCCAACGGTCAAGCGCAGTGTGGAAGAGTTATTAGCTATCCCACAAGATGCATGGCTTGGTGATCTCGGCCAGATGTATGGCCTATTTTATGATCGGTATCACCAGCTTCTAGCACAACCCCATATCCTCAATCCTACCTTTGCAGGAAGCCTTGATGTTGGAGGAGCGGATGCTGATATGGTGATAGATGGATGCCTCATAGATATCAAAGCAAGTGTATCCCCCCAAATAAAGGCAGAGTATTTGTATCAATTGGCAGGCTATCTGTTACTCGACTACGATGATCAGCTACATATAAACTCCGTTGGCATCTATATGGCACGTCAGGGAATACTGTTCACCTGGTCCGTTGCCGAGTTCTTGCGCCAACTCACAGGCGAAGATACCATTTCGTTGGTTTCACTGAGGCGACAGTTTCGTACACTTTGTCAGAATAATCGTAGTTAGCAAAGGTAAAAATAAGTAAGACGTGTTTTATGCACAAAACGAGTAGGGAAACATAGCAAGAGAGGTATCATTATGGCAACCTGTATGAGGTGCAACACCTCTTTGACCTTCTTCGAGAAGCTTAGCCATCTTGGAGGAGCAAAATTCTGTTCTGCTTGTGAGAGAGAAATCGACGATACCTTGCAGCGTCTCGATCATCAGATTCAACAACTTTCAGATCAAAATGGTGTCACTGAACAGTTTCGCACTTATGTCCTGCAGGAACTTGCGAACAACCACATACCAGAAGATCGTACAGACGACCTGCTCCAAGAATTAGATTACCTGAAACACCTTACTGATATCAGGCTGGGACACCTTCCCATTATACGGGTAAACGCAATTCTTGATACAGACGAGATAGCGCATTTTGATACTGCTGCTATTTATTATAAACCTAACCAGCAGGTGAGGCTCATTCAGGGAAGAATCATTGCGACCAACAAGAAACTCTATTTCATCACGCCAGATCGTGACAGCATGAAGATTGACTGGAATAACGTAGTAAACGTGTATGAACGCTCTGGTCAAATGCCTGATGGTAAGGGGACTATCTTCATGCACATTGAGGTATCAAAAGGCGTTGGTGGAGGTCGCTATCGTGTCGCTGATCCAACATTGGCAGTTGCCATTATCGAAACGGCGGTCCGCATGTGGAAACGGCACCGTGTTGAACTCAAAGGAAATCCTAATACGCAGGGTATACCTGAACATGTAAAAGTCGCCGTCTTTCAGCGCGATGGAGGACAATGCAGGCAATGTGGGTATGCTGGCCCTTATATCGAATACGATCACATCGTTCCGCGTAGTAAGGGTGGACCGAATATAGTAGAAAATATCCAACTCCTTTGCAGACAATGCAATCTCAAGAAAAGCAATCGTATTTAGCAATGAGCATATTTGGGGAGGCACATCATGGCACAGAGCAACCACGAGCGCGTCGGCAAGGCGCTAGAACTTTTGAATAAGGGATTGCAGCCTTTCGTCGAACGCGAGATGCAGGCCACCTACGGCACGCGCTGGCAATATGAGGCGGTCAAAGCCCTGCGCGAGCAGCATTTCTCGGACGATGGCAGCGATCTGCACCTGGATACGCAGGGGCTGCTGCTCATCCTGTGGGACCAGTGGAACCTGGTCTTTAAGAACGCGCTGGGGCATGCCGAGCGCTCGTTCGTGAGCGAATTGCGCGAGACGCGCAATAAGTGGGCGCACCAGCAAGCATTCAGCACCGATGACGCCTACCGCGCCCTGGACAGCATCCAGCGCCTGCTCACGGCGGTTTCAGCAGCCGAGCCTGCCGCTGAAGTGGAGCGACAGAAGCACGAACTGCTGCGCCTGCGCTACGAGGAACAGGTGCGCAATGAGTCGCGCAAGGTCGCCGTTGCCCCCATCGAAGGCAAACCAAGCATGGGCCTGCGTCCCTGGCGCGAAGTCATGACGCCCCAGCCTGATGTCACCTCTGGCCGCTACCTCCTCGCCGAATTCGCCGCCGACCTGGGCCAGGTGCATCGCGGCGCTGGCTCCGATGAGTACCGCGTCCCGCGCGACTTCTTCCAGCGCACCTTCCTCACGCATGGGCTGCGCAGGCTGCTGGCCGACGCCCTGCAGCGCCTGAGCGGCACCGGCGGCGATCCCGTCGTTGATCTGCAAACCAACTTTGGCGGCGGCAAAACGCACTCGCTGCTGGCCCTCTATCACCTCTTCTCCGGCGCGCCCATCTCCGACCTTGTAGGGATCGAGCCGGTCTTGCAGGCTGCCGGGGTCGCGCGACCCCCACAGGCCCAGCGCGCCGTGCTGGTCGGCTACGAACTCTCTCCAGGACAGCCGCGTGTCAAGCCCGATGGCTGCCTCATCAACACGCTGTGGGGCGAACTGGCCTGGCAACTCTTAGGCACAGACGGCTTCGCCATGGTAGCCGAGGCAGACAGGCAGGGCGTCAGCCCAGGCTCCGAAATCCTGCGCGAACTCTTCACGGCGGCGGCTCCCTGTCTCATCCTCATCGACGAGTGGGTGGTCTACGCGCGCCAGCTCTACAACGTCTCCGGCCTGCCCGGCGGCTCGTTTGATGCCAACCTGAGCTTTGCCCAGGCGCTGACCGAGGCGGCCAAAGCAGCTCCCCGGACGCAGGTGGTTGCCACTATTCCCGCCTCCGATACCGAGACGGGCGGCGAAGGCGGGCGCGAAGCAGCTGTGCGACTCAAAAACATCTTTGGTCGCGTAGAATCCCCCTGGCGACCTGCCGATACCGAAGAGGGCTTTGAGATTGTGCGGCGGCGACTCTTCCAGCACATCACCGATCCCGCCCTCTTTGTCGCGCGGGATGCCGTGGCCCGCGCCTTTGTGGAGATGTACCGCGGCCAGCCCCAGGAGTTTCCTTCAGCGTGCCGCGAAGCCGACTATGAGCGGCGCATGCGCAGTGCCTATCCCATTCACCCCGAACTCTTTGACCGGCTCTACACCGACTGGTCCAGCATCGAAAAGTTCCAGCGCACGCGCGGCGTCCTGCGCCTGATGGCCGCCGTCGTCCATGCCCTGTGGGAAGGCCAGGATAACAGCCTGCTGATCCTGCCCGCCAACGTGCCAATGCACGCGCCAGGCGTGCAGGACGAACTGATGCACTACTTAGAAGATAACTGGCGGCCTGTGATTGAACAGGATGTCGATGGCCCGCGCTCGTTGCCGCTGCGTATCGACAGCGAGAACACTAACCTGGGCCGCTTCTCGGCCTGCCGGCGCGTGGCCCGCACGATTTACCTGGGTTCAGCTCCTCATCCAGGCAGTCCAAACCGGGGCTTACCTGAGAGCCAGGTCAAACTGGGGTGCCTGCAGCCCGGAGAAAACATCGCCATCTTTGGCGATGCCCTGCGCCGTCTGTCGGATCAATCCACGCATCTCTACCTGGATGGACAACGCTACTGGTACGCCACCCAGCCAACTGTGACGCGCTTAGCACAAGATCGAGCCGCCCAACTGGACGAAGACACCGTGCTGGAAGAGATCGAGAAGCGACTCAAAGTCGAGCAGAGCAATCGCGGCGACTTCGCCAGGGTGCATGTCTGCCCGGCATCGAGCGCCGATATCGCCGACGACGACCTCTCGGCGCGCCTGGTCATCCTCAAGCCGCAGTATATCCACGCCCTGCACGACGCGCAGAGCAAGGCCAGGCAAGCCGCTACCGATATCCTGAACCGGCGCGGCAACGCTCCCCGCAGCTATCGCAACACCCTGGTCTTCCTCGCCGCAGACCGCCACCGCCTGGAAGACCTCAAGCAGGGGATGCGCCAGCACCTGGCCTGGAAATCGATTGACGAGGAGAAAGGCCAGTTAAACCTGGACGAGTTTCAACGCAACCAGGCACGCACCAAGCTCGATGAGGCCAACAAGACCGTCGAGGCGCGCATCCCCGAAACCTATGTCTGGCTGCTGGCGCCTGAGCAACCCAATCCCAAACAGCCC
>WNFB01004758.1_pt1 | contig 12092 bp, 11 predicted proteins | sample 5400501 | NCBI WGS metagenome assembly WNFB01 (sample SAMN13153341, study PRJNA577476) | soil metagenome | isolation source: 200 cm saprolite under Douglas fir tree site 2 hole 1 | place: USA:California | collected 2015-04-18 | reverse complement strand
CAGATCGTCCTCACGAAAGGCGAGGCGGAGGCGAAGGCGCTCGCGATGCGCGCCGACGCCTACAAGCAGTTCAACGAGGCGGCCATCATCCAGACCGTGCTCGCGGCGCTGCCCGAGATCGTTCGCGCGGCGGCCGAGCCGATGGGCCACATCGACTCGCTGACCGTGATGAGCGCCGACGGGGCGTCCGAGATCGTGAAGAACGCGACCAGGGCCGTGATCGAATCGACGACGGCGATCAAGGGCCTGACCGGGCTCGACGTGCCCAACCTCGTCGGTGGAGCGCTGGGACGCGGGTTTGGTGAAAGGCTGCGGACCGGAGAGGGCAACGGCGAGTCGTCCGAGACGGCTGCCGACCGGATCAGCGAGATCGCGAAGGATGGCCTGACCACGCTCAAAGCGCGTGCATCGGAAGCGGCTGCTTCAACGAAGGCCGCCGCCGAGGAGGTCGCAGCGAAGGCACAGGCAGAAGCCGAGAAGGCGCGGGCCGAGGCCGAAAGGGTCAAGGCTGCGACAGAGAAGGCAGGGGTGGTGGTCGAGTCCAAGGCTGCCGCGACCGTGGCGAAGGTCGCCCCGAGTGCCGGAAACGTCAACGAGTGGGCCAGGTGGCTCGCCGACCAGCTGCGCCACATCCCGGACATCCAGGTCTACGACGCCCTCCGGATGTCCGACCTCGAGACGAAGGGACCGGCGGCGGCGAGGGGCGTGTGGGCGACTGGCAAGCAGGTCCTGAGCCAGGACTTCGGCAAGGTCACGATCGGCGACCTGCTCCAACGGTTCCGGGCATAAAGCAGGAAGCCCGCTTGCGCGAGCTTCCCAAGGCTGGGGTGGGGCCGTGAAGTCGAGTTCAGTGGGCCTTATCGGCCATCGATATGGTAGCACAGGGATGCGCGTTCCACAAGATATAGACACCTGGGGACAAGTGGCTTGACCCTGCCGATCAAGCAGGACATGGAGCCGATGCTCTCCGCCATCTCGGAGACCGGAATTCCCAAAGGTGACAGCTGGGAGTACGAGCCGAAATGGGACGGCTTCCGCACCCTGGTCTTCCGAGATGGCGATGAGGTGGCCCTCGTCAGCCGGGGCGGCCGCCCGATGACGCGCTACTTCCCCGAGGTGCTTCCGGCGTTCCGCAAGCTCCCTGCCTCGAGGCTGGTCCTGGACGGCGAGCTCGTCGTGGTCGGCGCCAACGGGCTTGACTTCGGAGCCCTGCAGCAGCGGGTCCATCCGGCGGAGTCGAGGGTCCGCATGCTGAGCGAGGCGACGCCGGCGTGGTACGTCGCGTTCGACATCCTGGCCGAGGGCGACAAGGACCTGCGCCGTGAGCCGTTGGGGGAGAGGCGTAAGCGCCTCGAGAAGCTGCTGAAAGGCGTCAGGCAGCCGATCTTTCTCACGCCGTACACACGCGACTCGAAGACGGCCGAGCAATGGTTCGAGAAGTTCGAGGGCGCGGGCCTCGACGGCGTGATAGCCAAATCGTGGTCGGGCGCCTATGTGCCGGGCAAGCGCCTGTGGGTGAAGATCAAACACCAGCGCACGGCCGACTGCGTGGTGATCGGGTGGCGCAAGAGCAGCGACGGCTCAACGCTGGGGGCGCTGCTGCTCGGCCTCTACGACAAGAAGGGGACGATCCACTACGTCGGTCACACCTCGTCCTTCAACGCCGCACAGCGCAAAGAGCTGATCGCCAAGCTCAAGCCGCTCGAGACCGACATCCCGGAGGAGGAATGGAAGGCGAACCCCGGCCGCATGCCGGGCGGTCTCAGCCGTTGGTCGCGCGGCAAAGACACCGAGTGGGTCGCCGTCCGGCCAGAGCTGGTTTGCGAGGTGACCTACGACAAGCTCGAGGCGGGCGAGCGCTTCCGGCACGCGACCGGGTTCGTACGCTGGCGCACCGACAAGCCTCCGCGCAAATGCGGCTTCGACCAGATCGCGTCAGCGGCCGAGTTCGACGTCAAAGGGATCTTCCCCAGCAAGTAGCAGGGGCTTCGCTCCGGGACCGCCTGGACCGTAGTACTTCACGGCCGCGCGCCCGAGGCCCGTGACCGCGACCCAGTCGAAGCCGGCGCCCGCGACCACGCCGACGCCTAGCGGAACGACTCGCGCCGCGACCTTCGCGGCGCCGGTGGTGGCGAAACGGGCCAGGATTCGCGTCAGCAAGCGGCTGCCGCCGTGGATCAGCAGGGTGCTCGGCAGGCGGCGGAAGGCCGCGATCGCCAGGTGCTCGCCGCCGGCGACCAAAACCTCCTCGCGGAGCTTGACCGCTCCGCTGGTGAGGCCGACGACGACGAGCGCCTCGAGCACACGCTCGTCCGAGCCGCCGAGCTCGTGGCCGAAGATCATCGCGATGCCGAGCACGAGCTCGACCTCCTGCTCGAGTGCGAACAGCGTCTGGCTCGTGACAGTTCCGATGGCGAGCACTGTGCCGAGGCCGGGCGCGATCGAGATCGCGCCGCTCACGGCGCCGGTCGAAGCGACACGGCGCCTCGTGGAACGGATGAGCTCATGGGCGAGTTGATGATTCGTGTAGAGCGGATGGGATGCCCGGAGCTGCTCGACCTTTTCTCGGATGACAGGCTCGCGGGCCTTCACCGCCTGGTCGAGTGATCTCAAGAGGGCCCTCATCGGCGGAGGAATGTCGCCGAGGTCCATCGGGCGAACTGTACCGGAGGGGTTCAAGTGCGAAGCAGTCGCAATTCGAGCGGGCCGAGTCGAATACCAAGTTGCGACTTTGTCGCGATAAGAGGTAGGCTCTGGCCGTGAAGCTCGACGCTGGCGAGCGCAGGCGGTTGGCCGCGTTCTTCGGGTCGGTGGGCGTCCTTCACCTAGCGGGTTGGGGACTGCTGATCGTGTACGCGGGGAACCATCCGGGCTTCTTCTGGCTTGGCGGAATCGCGTACACGCTCGGCCTGCGTCACGCCTTCGACGCGGACCACATCTCGGCGATCGACAACACGACCCGCAAGCTCCTCCAGGGCGGCCAGAAGCCGATGGGCGTCGGCTTTTTCTTCTCGCTGGGTCATTCGACGGTCGTGTTCGTGATCGCAGCCGCGCTAGGTCTCGCGGTCAAGTGGGTCGTCCAGGGCGTGGTGTCGGACAGCGGTCAGCTGCGAAGCATCGGCGGTGCCGTGGGGACGACGGTGTCGGGCGGCTTTCTGGTGCTGATCGGCATCCTGAACCTGGTGGTTCTGCTCGACATCCTGCGTGTGTATCGAAGGATGCGAAGAGGCGAATACGACAGGCAAGGGTTGGAGAATGAGCTGGTCGCCGGCGGCATGATGACGCGGATCTTCGGCCGCCTCTTTCGCGTGATCGAGCACAGCTGGCAGATGTATCCCATCGGATTCCTGTTCGGGCTCGGCTTCGACACCGCGTCGGAGGTGACCTTCCTCGCGGTCTCGGCCGGCGCGGCGGCGCAGGGCCTGCCGCTCGCCGCGATCCTCTCGCTGCCTTTGATCTTCGCCGCGGGCATGTCGCTCATGGACACCATGGACGGTGCCTTCATGTCGAAGGCCTACGCATGGGCTTTCGCGAGCCCGATCCGCAAGGTCTTCTACAACCTCACCATGACATCGCTCTCGGTGTTCGTCGCGCTTTTCGTCGGTGTCGTCGAGCTGACGCAGATCCTGGTCCAGGTCCTGGGTCTGCACGGCGGAATCTATGGCGCGATCGCGAAATCCAACTTCCTGCTCTACGCGGGATACGTGATCGTGGTCGCGTTTGTGGTCACGTGGGCGGGCGCGATCGTGTTCTACAGGGTTCGCCACATCGACGAGCGCTGGAGCGCCACCGTCGACAAGGTCGCCTAAGGGAGACCGTAGACGCGTTTGGCGGTCAGGCCGAAGATGTTCTCGTCCAGCCCGACGATCTGCTGCAGGGCGTCCACGACCTGGTCGTACGTCGCCGCCAGGAGGCAAACCGGCCAGTCAGAACCGAAGATGCACCGCTCCGCGCCAAACCAGCCGACGACTCGTTTGACATAGGGCTCGAGCTGCTCAGGCGTCCACGTCTTCCACGCCGCCTCGGTGACCAGGCCTGACAGCTTGCATGCCACGTTGGCCTGGTCGCTGAACGGGGCGAGCGCTTTTTCCCATTCCACATCCCATGCCAGTCCAGCGATCCGAGGCTTGGCGGCGTGGTCGATCACGAACGACATGTCCTTGTGTCGCCGCGCCGTCTCCAGCGCGGCGGGAAGGTCGCGCGAGCGCACCAGCAGGTCGTAGACGAGACCGGCCTGGCCAACCTGGTCGATGCCTCGCTGGACGTCGTCGCGCAGGAGCCAACGCGGGTCGGGTTCGTCCTGCACCTGGTGGCGGATGCCGACCAGGAGGTCGCCCACCAGCGACGCGAGCGTGTCAGCTACTGAAGGAGAGGTGAGATCGACCCAACCCACGACGCCCGCGATGAAGTCGGTCTTGGCGGCCGTGTCGAGGAATTCGCGTGTCTCATCTACGCTCGAAACCGTCTGGACGACGATCGTCTGGTCGATCCCGTTGTCCACCAGCAGGGGACGGAGATCGTCGGGACCGAATCGCCGTCGGATGACCCTGAGCTCGTCGCCCATCCACGGATACTCCCGCCGCGCCGGGTCCCACAGGTGGTGGTGGGCGTCGATCATCACGCGGGAGTGGGGGCCTCCTCAGGCAGCAGGCGCTCGGCCTTCAGCTCCTCCCAGACGGCGGGCGGAATCTCAGTCTCGAACATGCGGATCGAATCCTCCAGCTGGTCGTGAGAGCGGCAGCCGACGACCACAGTCTGCACGGCTGGGTGTCCGAGCGGAAACTGGATGGCGGCGGCGCGCAGCGGCACGCCGTGCCGTTCGCACACCGCCTTGATCCGCTGGGCGCGCTCGATCAGGTCCGGCGGCGCGGGCTGGTAGTTGTAGTGGGTGCCGGGCTTGGGGTCGCCGAGGATGCCGCTGTTGAAGACCCCGGCGGCGATGATCGTCACACCCCGCTCGACGCAGGTCGGCAGCAGCTCCTTGAGCGCGACCTGGTCGAGCAGCGTGTACCGCCCCGCCAGCAGGAAACAATCGAAGTCCGCCTCTTTCGCGAACCGCGTCAGCATCTCCGCCTGGTTCATGCCGGCGCCGACGGCACTTATCACTCCATCTCTTCGCAGCTCGTCGAGCGCGCGAAAGGCACCCTCGAGGGCCTCGCGGTAGTGGTCGTCCGGGTCGTGGATGTGGAGGATGTCGATCTGCTCGATGCCGAGGCGCTCGCGGCTTTCTTCGACCGATCGCATCACTCCGTCATACGAGAAATCGAATTTCGGATTCACCGGAGGCACGCCGCGGAACGATTGGCCTGGCTCTGGTGGGACGTCGGCGCGCAGCAGGCGGCCGACCTTGGTAGCCAGGACGAACTCCGCGCGCGCCTTACCGCGCAGCACCCGGCCCACGCGCTGCTCCGCGAGGCCGTGGCCATACAGGGGGGCGGTGTCGAAGAAGCGGATGCCGCTTTGCCACGCCCCCTCGATGACGGGGAGCGCGTCGGCCTCGGCGACTGCCCGGTACAGGCCGGCGAGCGGCGCAGTCCCGAGCCCGAGGCGCGTCACGTTGAGCCTGGTCCGGCCGAGCTTGACGCGGTCCCGCGCCTGGTGCTTCAGAGCTCCGCCGGGCGCGCGCAGGGCGCACTACTCAAATTCCGCCGGGCGCGCGCAGGGCGCCTAGTCAAGGTCAAAGATGAGTGGCAGCCGGTCGCTGCTGTCGCCGCTGAAGTCGTGGGCGACAGCCATCATCGGGGCCATCTCCTGCTGCCACCGGACGTTCACTGGGTCGCGCGCCAGGTCTCCAATCGCTTTGTCGTAGTCGTCGCACTCGATGTAGTGAAATAGGTCGAGACCGTCGCGAAAGATCACGTACTTCGCGATGCCCGCGCGGCGGATCGCGACGAGCACGTCCGGCCACACTGCGCGGTGGTACTCCTCGTAGCGCCCCTCGACCCCCGGCACCAGACGCGTGCGGATGCCGACCTTCATGATGCGGAGTGGCCGGCCGCGAGCTGGCCTCGCAGCCATCGCTCACCGCTCGCGATGTGTGCCGTCGCGGCGGCGCGCGCGAGCTCGGGGTCGCCCGCTAGCAGCGCCTCGTAGATGCGCCGGTGCTCTTCGCGGGTCTCATCGAGCGCGTCGTCGGCCGCACGGCCGTGCCACAGGCGGACGCGCATCGTGCGAGTGGAGAGGCTCGCGAGCAAGGACGCAAGCACTGCATTGCCGGCGGCCCGAGCGATGACGGCGTGGAAGTCCACGTCAGCCTCGACCAGCTGCTCCACGGTGCGTGCGTCGCGCATGCGCTCGAGGATCCGGCCGAGCTCAGCCTTCTCCTGGTCGTCGATCCGCCCCGCGGCGAGCGCCGCCGCTGCGGCCTCCAGGATGCGCCGCACCTCGTAGAGCTCGATCTCCGTGTGGCCGAGAAGGAGGTGGCTGACGAATCCCGTGCTCTCCAGCAGGAGGTCCGGCTCGAGACTGCTGACGTAGGTCCCGTCGCCCTGCCGCACCTCAAGGACGCGCAGCTGGGAGAGGGCGCGGACAGCCTCGCGGAGCGAGTTGCGGGAAAGACCGAGCTCGGCCGCGAGCTCGCTCTCCTTGGGCAGGCGCACGCCAGGGCCCCAGGCGCCCGAGACGATCCGCTCGCGGATCTTGTCGATCGCCTCCTCGGTCACGCTCGGCGCTCGGCCGGCACGGCGACCCGGGCGTCGGATAGGGAGCTGACTCAACGCCACTGGATTCTCTCCCATGTCCAGGCGTATGGAAAGAGGTCGGACGTTAGGGCGCCCGGCAGGCCACCAGGAAAGCAATGTAAGCGGGCGAGGTTGACAAACATCGGAGCTTTAGCATATAACTCGGCAGCAGGTGGGGACACGCATCATCCGGGCGACGGCTCACGACATCCGATTTCCCACGTCCCGCACCCTCGACGGATCCGACGCCATGAACCGCGACCCCGATTATTCGGCGGCCTACGTGGTCCTGGAGACGAACCATCCGGCCGGCCTGGCCGGCCACGGCCTGACCTTCACGATCGGCCGCGGCAACGAGCTGTGCGTCCAGGCGGTCGACCTGCTTGCCGGCCACGTCGTGGGGAGGACGGTCGAGGACATCGCCGCCGACATGGCGGGCTTCTGGCGTGGCCTGGTCGCCGACAGCCAGCTCCGCTGGCTCGGGCCGGAGAAAGGAGTCGTCCACCTGGCGACCGCTGCTCTCGTCAATGCGGTCTGGGACCTTTACGCGAAGGTCGAGGGCAAGCCTCTCTGGAAGCTGCTGGCCGGTATGTCACCCGAGCAGCTCGTCGCGTGCATCGACTTCCGGTACATCGACGACGTGCTGGCGCCGGCCGAGGCGACCGAGATCCTCCGCCGCCAGGTGGAGGGACGCGGGCGGAGGGAAGCCGAGATGCTGGTCGACGGATTTCCCGCCTACACGACCTCGGCCGGCTGGCTCGGCTACTCGGACGACAAGATCCGCAAGCTCGCCAACGAGGCGATGGCGGCCGGCTTCACGCACCTCAAGCTCAAGGTGGGCTCGGATCCCGCCTCAGATTTGCGGCGCGCGCGCATTCTGCGCGAGGCCATCGGGCCCGATCGCTACCTGATGCTCGACGCCAACCAGGTCTGGGGCGTCGACGAAGCGATCACCGCGGTGCGCGCCCTGTCCGAGGTGAATCCGTGGTGGATCGAAGAGCCGACCAGCCCCGACGACATCCTCGGTCATCGCAGGATCCGCGAATCGGTCCGACCCATCGGCGTCGCAACCGGCGAGCACGTCCACAACCGGGTGATGTTCAAGCAGCTGCTGCAGGCGGAGGCGATCGACTTCTGCCAGGTCGACAGCTGCCGTCTGGGTGGAGTCAACGAGGTTCTGGCGGTGCTCCTGCTGGCGGCCAAGTTCGGCGTGCCGGTGTGTCCGCACGCTGGCGGCGTCGGGCTTTGCGAATACGTCCAGCACCTGGCGATCTTCGATTTCATCGCGGTCAGCGGTTCCCTGGAGAACCGGACGTGTGAGTTCGTCGATCACCTGCACGAGCACTTCGTGCACCCGGTCCGTCTGAGGCAAGGGCGCTACCTCGCTCCCGAGGCGCCCGGCTACAGCGCCGAGATGAAGCCGGCGTCGCTTGCCGCGTATTCGTTTCCGCTCGGCGCGGCTTGGCGAGGACATCCGATGGCTGAGGGAGCTGAAATGGGCACTTGACACTCAACCAGGCGAGAACTAAGGTGCGTTGGAGCTCCAAACATCGGATTAATTCGGTCACCAGCAGGAGGAGACAAGTTGAGAGCAGCAGTTGGTAGACGGATTCGGGTGACCGGCGCCGTGGCTGTTTTGGCCACGCTGGCCGTGGCGTGCGGCGGCAGCTCCGGAAATACGGGGAACACGTCAACGCCCAAGATCGGGGTGGTGCTGACCTATAACCTTCCCGGCTTCTGGGGCAACTACCTGAAGTACGAGAGCACGTACGAGTCGCAGCTCGGGGTTCAGCTGATCGGCCCCAAGGTGGCGAACGTCGAGGCCAACGGCAACGAGGCGGCACAGCAGATCCTCGACGTGAAGGCGCTCATCGCGCAGGGCGTCCAGGCACTGATCATCAACCCGGCGGACAGCGCCGCGATCGGACCGGCGCTCGACTACGCCAAGCAGCACAACGTGCCAGTCGTGACAGTGGACGTCGCGCCCAGCCAGGGCAGCGTCTACATGATCGTGCGCGCCGACAACACCGCGTACGGCAGCAAGTCGTGCAATTACATCGCGTCGCATGCCAGCGGACCGGGCACGATCGCGATGGTGGAAGGCGACCTGACGTCCTTGAACGCCCGCGACCGGGCCACTGGGTGCCAGAACGAGATCTCCAAGAACTTCCCCAACTTCAAGATCAAGGCTTACGAGACCAAGGACTGGGGCACGGATCCCGCAGTGCAGAACGCGACAACCGCGCTTACCGCCCTTTCTGACCTGCGCGGAATCTACGTCCACTGGAGCGTACCGGAGGACGGAATCCTCGCCGCCGAGAACCAGAAGGGAAAGGCGTCCGACGTCGGCGCTTCGAACCACATCATCCTGGTCGGCAACGATGGCTCGCCGCACGAGTGTGACCTGATCCGCAGCAAGAAGCTCGACGCGACGATCGACCAGCCTGCCGACAAGTACGCCTACTACGCGATCTTTTACGCGAAGCAGGCGATCCAGGGCACCAAGTACAGCGACGGCCAGTCGACCGACCACAACAGTACGATCGTCACCGTGCAGGGCAACCTGGAGGACGCGCTGGCCGCGCCCCTCGTGACGCTCGCGGGTGACAACAATTCGACGCAGGTCGACAGCAGCTCGCTGTGGTGCAACAACAAGTAGTCGAGGTCACAAGTCACTGATGCAGAGCCCTTCGTCCACCGGTCCGGCTGCACAGCCGGCGCCGGTGGGCGAGGCCGAGCACGTTTCGAAGTCTTTCGGCGAGACGCGAGCACTCGTTGACGTCTCGCTGGACGTAAAGGTGGGCGAGTGTCACGCGCTGGTCGGGCGCAACGGCGCCGGCAAGTCGACGCTGGTCGCACTGTTCACGGGGCTGAGCCGGCCCGACGCCGGGGCGATCCGTCTCGCCGGCGAGGCCGCGCCCGGGCTCGCCGCTCGCGGGGCCTGGCTCGCCAGGGTCGCGTGCGTCTACCAGCGCTCGATGGTGGTGCCGACCCTCACCGTGGCCGAAAACGTCTTCCTCAACAGGCGGGTCGAGGACGAAGGCCTGGTCATCAACTGGGGGCGCCTGCGCGCCGAGGCCCACGAGCTGATGCTGGAGTGGGGCTTCGAGCTCGACGTCGACCAGGAGGCCGCGGCTCTGACCGTGGAGCAGCGTCAGATCGTCGAGATCGCGCGCGCCCTGTCGATCGGCGCCCGCTTCCTGATCCTCGACGAGCCCACAGCGGCACTCGAGAAGGCTGCGGTCGACCGCCTTTTCGAGCGGGTGCGGCGCCTGCGCGAGGGTGGCGTCGGCGTTCTGTACATCTCGCACCACCTCGAGGAGATCTACGAGATCTGCGACCGTGTCAGCGTGCTGCGCGACGGCGAGCTGGTGCTGAGCGGCGACGTTGCGGACATCAGCCAGGGGAACCTCGTCGCGGCGATGGTCGGCAGCGCGCCGCCGCGACGGGCGACTCAGATCGAGGCTGCCGAGAGGCGGATCGGTTCCGGCGAAAAGAGGCTTGAGGTGAGCCGGCTGACGGTTCTGTCTCGCGCAGGTTCCGTGCACGAAGTTGACCTCTCGGTGCGTTCAGGCGAGTGCGTCGGGTTGGTCGGGCTCCGCGGTTCCGGCACCGTGACAGTGGCCGACGCCATCGTTGGCCTCCTCGTGCCGAGGTCGGGCTCGATCGCCATCAACGGGTCTGTGGTGCCGATCGGCCGCGTCGATTCCGTTCTGCACCGGGGGGTCGGGTATGTACCGCAGGACCGCCACGCGCGCGGTTTTGCGCCCCAGCTCGGCGTTGACGAGAACCTCACGCATACTGCGCTCGACCGCATCGCGCGGCGCTTCGGCATCGTCTCCAGCCATGAGCGGACGGCCACCGCGCAGCGGCTCGCGCAGCAGTTGCAGATCGTCGCGCATTCGCTGGACCAACCGGTGGCAAGCCTGAGCGGCGGCAACCAGCAGAAGGTGGTCGTTGGCAGGGCGCTGGCCTCAGATCCAGGTGTCCTGATCGCGGTCAATCCGACGGTCGGCGTCGACGTCGCATCGAAGGAGGCGCTGCTCGACACGATCGCCGCGGCGCGTGATCGCGGAGTAGCGGTGCTGCTGGTCTCGGATGATTTCGACGACCTACGCGTCTGCACGAGGCTGATCGTCATGGTCCGCGGCCGCATCGCCCACGAGTTCGACCAGCCCCCGTGGGACAGGCAGCGCCTGATCTCGGCGGTCGAAGGCCTTGAGGTCGCGGTCTGATGGCCGAAGGCGCGGTAGAGACAAAGCGTGGCGTTCCGCCCGCTGCGGCGCGGCGCGACCTCCGTCGAGTCGCCATGAATTCCTTCCGGGAACTGACGCTGGTGCCGGTGATCGTTGTCCTCATGATCGCCGGAGCGGTCGTCAACCCGGTGTTCTTCACGCCGTCGAACCTTGTGAACGTCGCGGAGGGCGGCGCCGCCTTGGGGATGGTGGTGGTCGCCGAGTCGCTGATCCTGTTGACCGGCAAGTTCGACATCTCGCTCCAGGGCACTTTTGGCCTCGCGCCTCTGCTCGGGGCGTGGCTCATCGCGCCGAAGGCAAGCGAAGGCCTCGGGACAGGGTGGAACGCGTGGGTGGGAGTGCTGGTCGTCCTAGTCGTCGGTCTCGCGGTAGGCACGTTCAACGGTCTGCTCGTGATCAAGGCCAACTTCAACGCCTTCATCTTCACGCTTGCCATGAGCATCCTTTTGACCGGGCTGCAGCTCGGTTGGCTCGGAGGCCAGACCATCTACAACTTGCCGGAGGCCTACATCTATCTCGGAGCCGAGTCGTGGTTCGGCGTGCCCGTTGCGGTGTGGGTCACCGTGGCGGCCTTTGCGGTGGGGGCTGCTTTCCTCAGGTACCACCGAGTCGGACGCGCCATGTACGCGATCGGCGGCAATCTCGAGGCGGCTCGCGCCGCTGGGATACAGGTCGACCGGATCCGCATCGGCGTCTTCATGGTGGCGAGCGTGCTGGCCGCCATCGCCGGGCTGATGCAGGCCGGGCGTGTGACAGCGGTCACGGCCGGCCAAGGCTCGAATCTGATCTTCGGGGTATTTGCGGCGGCCGTCATCGGGGGCATCTCGCTCGATGGCGGGCGCGGCCGCATGATCGGCGCGCTCACCGGCGTGATCCTGCTGTCGCTGGTGACGAATATCCTCACCCTGTCCAACATCAGCTCGACCTGGATCGACGCGGTGGACGGCGCCATCATCCTGATCGCCCTTGGGCTGGCCAAGTTGATCGGGACGGGGCGCGCCTGACCGTGGGCAGGCTTGACGGAAAGGTCTGTCTGATCACAGGAGCCGGCTCAGGCATCGGGCGGGCAAGCGCCAAGCTCTTCGCCGGCGAAGGGGCCCACGTGGTCGTCGCCGACATCGATTTCGACGCGGCCCACCAGACTGTGGCCGAGATC
>WNFB01004756.1_pt1 | contig 12093 bp, 6 predicted proteins | sample 5400501 | NCBI WGS metagenome assembly WNFB01 (sample SAMN13153341, study PRJNA577476) | soil metagenome | isolation source: 200 cm saprolite under Douglas fir tree site 2 hole 1 | place: USA:California | collected 2015-04-18 | reverse complement strand
GAGGGTTCCAGAAGCTGGAGCGTCAGAACGTGGTGCTGGAGGTGGGCAAGGAGGTTCGAGTTGACTTGACTCCTCTGCCCGGTGAGCAGTCGCAGACCATCACGGTCACCGAACAGCTCCCGCTGGTGGAGACGACCAACGCCACTCTAGGCGGCACGCTCAACAACGCGGACATCAACGATATGCCCTTGAATGGCCGCAACTACCAGAGCTTGTTGGCTCTGCGCCCGGGAGTCATGCTCCAGCCGGGCGGCGGACCATGGACCCAGAGCACCAACAACGTTCGTCCCGATGAATCCGGCTGGATGCTGGACGGCGTTATCAACGTCAATTTCTATGACGCCCGCCCCATCGCCAGTATGCCGAGTCCGTACACCGACGGGGCGACGATCCTGCCCATCGACGCCATTCAGGAATTCAACCTGGAGGAAAATCCCAAGGCGGAGTACGGCTGGAAGCCCGGCGCCACGGTGAACGTGGGAATCAGATCGGGGACCAACACGTTTCACGGCGCGGCTTACGGGTTTTACCGCAGCGCCGCCTGGGAGGCGCGCAGCCTCTTCAACCCGGTGGACCCCGTGAGCAATGCGTGCCATACGCAGGCCCCGACGTTCTGTACGAAGGCCCCAGTCCAGTTGAAGCAGTTCGGCGGCGTGGTGGGCGGGCCGGTCAAGAAAGACAAACTCTTCTTCTTCGCCGGCTATGAGGGCCTGCGTTCCTTCATCGGCCAAAATATTGGCACTCAAGGCACTCCCGAAACCGTCGGGCAAGCGACCGCGGATCCGGCCCACAGCATGGTGGATGCCATCAATTCGCTGTCGTTCGCCAGCCTAAGTCCTGTCAGCATGGCGTTAACGGGCTGCACCAAGGCTTCGGCGTCGGCTACGACGACATGCACAGGTGGCCTGTTCCCGAGTAACACTGGGACTTCGACGGGCTTCAACGCTCCTTTTCCCAACGTCAATGTCAGCGACAACGGTGTGGCGAAAATCGACTACTACATCAACAGCAAGCACATGATCAATGGCATGTTGTTGATGTCCGACTACACCGGCGACGGGATTGACCATCCCATATTAAATAATACCGTGCGGGACAAATTTCCGGCACAGACACGGACGGTCGGCGCCAACTGGGTTTGGACCCCCAGTTCCCGCGTGGTGAACGACTTCCGGTTTGGCTACAACCGAGTGAACACCACCTTTAGTGTCGACGGCAGCGGTAAACTCGCCGACGGCAAGGGCTACCCCATCAACACGGGCATACCTGTGGGTGGATTGCCAAATATCGTCATTGGAAATTTTACCCCTATGGGCTCTTGGCATAACCGCCCCAGTGGCTGGGCCAACTGGTATTCCGATTTTCAGGACAGTGTCTCGTATTTGGTGGGCAAGCACACCTTCAAGTTCGGCGTGGAGTTCGCGCACATCATCGTCACTTCCACCGTCCATGACAACGCCCGGGGCCGGATCGATTTCGCTGACCTGCCGAGCTTCTTCGCCGGAACTCCCTCGGGAGGAAGATACTTCGTCGGCAACGCGGACCGCAGGATGGTCACGAATTCGTCCGCAGAATTCGTTCAGGATGACTGGCGCGTCGCCCCGAAATTAACTCTCAATCTGGGCCTGCGCTATAGCTACTCATCGCCGATCAAAGAGGCCAACAACCTCTGGGGCAACTTCGATCCGAGCTCCCCTTCGGGGATGGTTCAGCAAGGTGACCCAAGAGTCGGGCCTACCCTCTGGAAGCCCGATCGCAAAAACTTCTCGCCACGCTTGGGTTTTGCCTATGATCTCTCGGGCAAGGGAACGACTGTCGTCCGGGGCGGGTTCAGTGTCATTTACTCGACGTTCGTCGCGGCCGAACTCCTGTCGCAAATCGCGCTCCAGAACACCACTGCAACCAGCATCGGCGCTGTCCCGACAGGAGCCTGCACAACGGTCGTAAACCCCGGAACACCTTGTCCGACGACTTATGGCGGATCGATCGTGACCGCCGTTGTCAAAGTCCCTAAATCTAGTCTCAACTGGAATGGCACTGTTTTTCCGAGCGGCGCCGTGGTCGCTTGCACTGCCGGCCGAAGGTGCAACATCATGGCGGTGGACCCGAATCTCCGCACCCCCTACGTCACCAATTGGAACCTGGGGGTCCAGCACGCCTTCACCAACAACCTCTCGTTGGAGGTTGGCTATGTCGGCACTCACGGCTCAAGACTGACTGGGTTTCGCGAGCTCAATCAGCCGGCTACTTCGGCTGATTTATTAACAGGCACCCAAAAGTATAACGACCCCACCAAGACCCCCTACTTCCCATGGCTGAATTTTATCAACCAGCAGTCGAACGATGCCCGTTCCAACTACCACAGCCTGCAGGCAACCCTGACCGAGCGGACTTCACACGGGCTGTCTTTCACGGCCGGTTACACGTACGGTCATGGCCTCGACAACGGTTCCCTGAATCGTTCCGGATACCTCCCGCAGGACAGCAGGAATCCGGGGGCGGAGTACGCCAGCGGCGACTTCGATATCCGGCACCGCCTCACTCTCACCTCCAGTTACGCCATCCCCGGGATCAAGGGCTTTGGCCAGTTATTGGAAGGCTGGAAGCTCAACACCATTGTGACCCTTCAGACCCCCCAGCCGTGGACCGTGTCCGAAGACAACAGCGGCTTCAATTTCAGCGGTAGCGGGGACTTCGCTGATCGCTGGGATTTCTTCGGGAGCCCCGCCGACTTCAAGTCCGGTTCGCAATCCATTCCCTGGTGCATTGGCAGCACTACCGGTACTCCTCTAAGCGGCAAGGGCCCCACCGATCCCAACGGCGGTTGCTCGTATACAAGTGGCGTCTCCAATATCCCCACTAACTTTTCCGGCTCCGATTCCAATGCCATGTGGGCGAAGTGTACGGCCGTGGCTGCCGACAAGACCGCCCCCGGTACGCTTGCACAGGGCGGCTGCTTCGTAAAAGGCAACTCGGTCATGACTCCTCCCGCCTTAGGACACTTTGGCAATATGGGCCGGAACATTTTCCGCGACAATGGCTTCAAGGACGTGGATTTCTCTGTATTCAAGACTTTCACGCTCAAGGAGCGGTACAGCGCCCAGTTCCGCGTCGAGTTCTTCAACTTGTTCAATCACCCCCTCATCGCCAATCCGTACGGCTCAGTGAATACCTGGGGTGTAGGCAATGTCTCCGACTTGCCCGGGACGTTCGGCTGCGGGTGCGCCTCGTCCGACATCGCAGCCGGCAATCCACAGGTCGGTTCGGGAACCCCCCGGGCGATGCAACTCGGATTGAAGCTGACCTTCTAGGAGCAAACTGGGGCTTTTCATTTAACAGAAGCCGACAGGGGGCGTGCGGAGCCGATCCGCCGCCCTCCGGGCTTCACGCCAAACTGCGCTGTCACCCGCTCGAGTCGAACACCTTGCACGCCCCAGTCGTCGAGTTTTACTCTCCCTTTGACATTCAAGGTTCATCCGCTTACACGGTCGATTTATACGCCAGTGACGACATTGTCCAAAGAGAGTTGGTAGTGAAGCCGCAAGGGGTACTCGTTCTTCGTCTCCCGGAACGCCACGCGCGTATGCAGAAGGGAAACCCGGACTTGACTGTGCTGTTCCTGCTTGAAGGAATCAGCGATTTCTGAAAAGAGATTCGCAAGGGGAGGCGCTTCTTGAAAAGCGGGCTGTGCATTGTCTTCGCTGTGGTGGTTCTGGCGACGAGTTCAAGCCCGGCGCTCGCTCATCACGGCACCGCGGGCTATGACATGGACAAGACGATCACACTCGAAGGGACTCTGACGAGCTTCGACTGGAGCAAGCCCCGTTGTGTAATTTACTTTGTCCGCTTCTGAATTCAACGGGACGCAGCTTTTCCACGCAAACGAGCCGATGCAAGACACGGAGCGGCGGTACGAATGGGCCCAAAGCGGACCCAGGGTTGTTGCCCCGAGGTCGAAAGGAAACGCTAGCGACAGAACCTCCTTTGATACCATAGGAGCGCATGCTCCCGCTTCCCTGGAAGACGCTCGCCGCCCCTGACAGCAACAGAGAGTATCTTGCCTTGTTGTCGTTCTTGCCCCTGAAGCACTATCGAATGATTCCGAAATTCCTTCGGCTGACGTTTGAAACGCAACGACAGCTTCGCGAATCTAAAGAACTCATTGGATATTCACTTCAGGCGCAGCCGCTCCGTCGGCGATTTTGGACATTATCTGTCTGGGAGGATCAGCAATCTCTAATGAACTTCGTTCGTCAGGCTCCGCATGGCAGGATTATGCAGGTTTTGGCACCACACATGGGCAAGACGCAATTTGTGCAGTGGAGCTTGACCGTAAAGGAAATCCCGCCCAGTTGGAATCAAGCCAAGACCCGTATGAGCTGATTTGCACTTTCCCCGGCTTCAAGCTGTGAGTCGAAAGAAACAGATTCCGGCAATCCGGCGCGGAAGCGCGGATGTTGCGGCAAATCGTTCAGGAGGATTAGGATAGCGTGTGACTACCTCCAATGAAAATTATCGTCCCAAACTCGCAGGGTTCGGGCTTCAGGCGATGGAAGCGCGTCCCCATGCTCCCGCGAACTCGATCCGTTCATTGGTTTGCGGGTGGCTTACCGTGATCACTAAACGGCAGCGCCGCCAAGGCACGCGAGGGTCCCTGTGAAATCAAAGGGGCTGAGGTTGTTCATATTCTGGACCCTTCTGATGGCTGTTCTTGGAGGGGGTGTTTCTTCTTTGTGGGGCCAATCAGCAACGACGGGAGCGTTGTCGGGTACCGTCACGGATTCAACAGGCGCAGTCGTCGCCGGTGCGACTGTCACTCTGACCAACACCGCGACGGGCCAGACGCAAACAACGAGGACCGAGGCAAATGGTCTCTATGGATTCTCGTTGATTTCCCCGGGCACCTGTGACGTGACCTTTTCTGCGGAGGGGTTTAAGACCTCCCAAGCGGCCTCGTTAATCGTGAACGTCTCGGAGGCTCCCGTCCTGAATGCCAAGCTGGAGGCCGGGGCGTCGACAGAGAAAGTGATGTGCCAGTGCCAGCTCAGTGAGTCGGCGACGTCTTCGAGCGGCACCCTGGTCGACAGCAAGACCATTACGGCGGTCCCGCTGACCACGCGCAACTTCACACAGGTGATGTCGATGTCTTCGGGCTCCGCCGCTGCTGTGAACAATGCCGGACTCTTGGGCACGGGCTCCCAGAGCGCGAACGTAAATGGCAACACCGACACCGATCGATATACCGTAGATGGGGCAGTTTCCGCCACGACCGTGCCCAATCCGGACACGATTTCGGAGTTCAAGATTCAGACCTCGCAATATGACTCCGGGTATGGCACGCGAGTTCCCAAGACCAACCTGATTACCAGATCTGGCGAGAACCAGTTTCATGGAGATGCCTGGGAATTCCTTCGCAACGACATTTTCAACGCCAATGCTTTTTTCCGGAATGCGGCGAGGCAGCCCCGTACGGCTCTGAAGCAAAACCAGTTCGGCGGCACAATCGGCGGACCGATGAAGAAAGATAGATTGTTCTTCTTTGGTTCTTACCAGGGAACGCGGCAGGTGAACGGGTTGGATCCCACCGCCTCCTTATCCACTCTTCTTCTTCCGCCACTCACCAACGATCGCTCTGCAGCAACCCTCGGTTCCCAGTTCTGTCCTGCCAATAAGGCCCCTGCCATGCAGTCCAGGTATTTGACCTTTGCCGGGGGAGTGCAGGTGGCCTGCGACGGGTCGAACATCAATCCTGTCGCCCTCAATCTTCTTCAGTTGAAGCTGCCCGATGGCAGCTATGCGTTCCCCATACCTCAAACAATTCTTTCCACCGGGGCGAATGCGGGTCTTGGGTTTTCTTCCTATAGTCTGCCTTCCACCTATGACGAAAACCATTACCTGGTGAATGTGGATTACGTGATTTCCAAGAAGCAAACGCTGTCAGGCCGGTTCTATGATGCCGCAACAAACACCCTGAGATCCTTTGGCACCAATTTTTTTCGTTCCTCTGAGACCCCGAATACTCCGGGATTCCCGGAGAAGCAAGACGATAAAGACTACATCACAAGCGTAAGGCTGACTTCAGTATTGACAAGCAACATTGCCAACGAAGCCAGGATGACATTTACTCGTACCACTTCGGATGAGACGGGCCCCGGCGTCCCCTCAGCAGCCTCGATCGGTATTACGCCGGCCACCCCCTTGTTTCCGGAGCCGCCGGACTTCACGATCCGGGGATCGTTGGGAGGCTTTCGAGTGGGGAATATCCACAACGATTACCGGAGCGCTATTAAGATATATACTTGGGGAGACACGCTTTCCTGGGTTCACGGCAAGCACTCCATTCGCGCCGGACTCTTCGTCTTTAGACAAGATTTACAAAGCTTCAGCAGTCAATCCCGAGGAAGGATTACCTTTCAGAACTTTACCGACTTTCTGCTGGGAATGAGCGCGGCACAGAATGGCAGTCCTCAGGGATTGAGCAATATTCAATCTATCGAAGCAAATGTAGGCTTGGGACCGAGGGGTGAAGTTGTTCGTACCTACCGGATCGATCATGATTCCGCTTTCGTGCAGGACGATACAAGAATCAACTCGCGCCTCACACTCAATCTGGGTCTCCGCTGGGAATATCTCCCACCCTCTTGGGGCCCAGTTGGGGATCTTGGCAATGCCTGGCCGTCCCTCCTGCAGCTAGCGCCTATCCCGCCGGCTTCCGGAACGTATATAGGAACGACTGTGCCTGCCAATTACAACCCCAACCAAAACAACCCTTACACGAGCCAACCGTTCGGACCACCCCCAGTAGGAGTATTCGTCCGTCCCAACAAGACCTTCTATGAGAATGGTGCTCCCTTGGACAGTTTCGGTCCGCGGCTCGGTCTCGCTTGGCAACCGGGCAGCAAACAGAGCCGTGTGGTTGTGCGCGGCGGTTATGGATGGTTCTATCAGCTTCCTTCTGACTCGGGAAACGCCCCAAATACTACTGACAGCAATACACAGCCATTTGCCCAGCTTTTTGGCGATACGGGCGCCTGCAATGGTGTGTCCACACTCCAAAAGCCATTCCCCACCGCGACCCTGGGTTTTGTCCTACGGACACCCACCTCGTGCCGGACGGACCGGGTAATCGGACCGCATTTCCGGATTCCTAAACGGCAAGAATGGAGTCTGAAAGTACAATACAAATTCTCTCCCACGTTCGCGCTCGACGCGGGGTATGTCGGATCCTACGGCAATTACCTGCTGCTCGCATATGGGTCGAACCAACCGCTGCTGGCCACTCCCGGCCATCCGGTCAACTGTGGGCTGCCGAATACGCCTGCAGGCTTGGGAGTGAGTGCGGCGACGTTTGTTACCCTGGGAATCGACGCCTCGGGCTGCGTCACCACGAACACCTCCGGGAATGCTAATCTGCGCGCGCCCATCGTGGGCGAGACGCCGAACGCCTTGCAGGCGCACCAGCCCCTGGGGAGTTCCTGGTACCACAGCATGCAAGCGACATTGAACAAACAGGTCTCTCATGGCTTGACGTTTCAACTTTCCTATACCTTTTCCAAATCGGAAACCAACACAACTGTGGACAACGACCAAAGGAACCTCGATCTAGATTGGGCCCGTACGGCTTTCGATCGCACCCATCGGTTGATCACCAACTTTAACTATGATCTGCCGGGCCTCCGAACCAATGGATTTCTGGGCACAATGCTGAAAGGCTGGTCGACGTCCGGAATCGTCATCATGCAGAGTGGATTACCCATGACCCTGACGGATCGCAGCGGAGGCTCGGCCTATGGTTTTGCCGGAACCTCCACCATCACCCTTTGTGCGGGAGCGGTAAATGGCAGCCTTCCAACGTCTGGCAACATAGGGTCCCGTTTGAGTCACTGGATCAATACGACGGGAGTAATCTGTAATGCGCCCCCGATTGGATCCGATGGATCAACCGGTTATGGCAATGTTGGTCAGAGCATCCTCACCGGACCAGGACAGTTCAACACGGATTTCTCGCTTGGCAAGACGACGACTGTAGGAGGCTTCCGGAAAGAGGCTGCTATTGCGTTGCGTGTGGAATTCTATAATGCGCTGAACCACCCGCAGTTCAGCAATCCTGGCACGACTTTTGGAACTTCAACCTTCGGCGTCATTACCCAAACCTCGGTGACGCCTCGGTTGATCCAGTTCGGCTTGAAGTACCTTTTCTAGAATGCAGAGGACATCCCCAGTCACGTTGACCTGCCAATCATTTCGGGAGGGCCGTGCGCCCCTTCGCATCCCTCCACATTTCCAGTAGCTGTTTCCTGCCGCGCTTCCTGTTTCGAATTTACTCCTAGTGACATGGCCATTCAAGTTGACCTGTTGAACATCGAAGTGGGCGAACGCTCAACCTTGGTGGAGGACATAACCGCCGTGATTTTCGCCAGCAGATTCACAAATGGATGCCTCTGAACCAGGATTTCCATCTTGATTCCTGGCCGCCAGGGAACCTACACCTGACCGTCTAGCAATGCAACGGTCCAAGCGGATTTTCAGCCCACCTGTCTTCAATTCTTCGGGCGACACCGGCTCGGCATAGGGTTTAAGCTCTCGCTCTTCGAACCGCGTCAGTTCCACCTCTCGAAACCGCTACTACCCGAGCAGACTTGATTCTTTCAGAGCCTTCGGGCCAACTCCTGGGTAGTCGGGTTTCCGGAAACTTGGTCAAAACCATTACTTCCGACCCGCAATATCCTGCTTTGCGCTTGGATAACCGATCAAATATGTGACCGGCACGGGTAGGAGACCTCCTTTTTCCTCTCCCATCTTCCAGTCATATGCATTTGCAGAAAGCCCTTCCGTAAATTCCGCGAGCTCCTTGGGAGAATACGCGCGTAGGCAGGACACGACTCCGTCGAACAGCAGCACAAATGGAACTATGGGAATCAAGTAGGTCCAGATCAAACTTGACCACCGGAACGGGCGGATAAACGGTGTGGCTACAAGGGGCACGACCGGCACCAGGAAGGTCAGGAGGATGGTAAGAGGATTTCGCCGTGCTATCTCGAAGATACCGATTCCCTGTTGAGTGTCAACGACATTTTGGAGAATGGCCCGAGCCCTTTTGGGCGAGAAATGATGGAAGGACGTAAAGAGCGTCCGAAATCCCTTTAACTCGATCGGGATTTGCGTTGCGTCAATCGGATCTGCATGGAAGTTGATTTTGTTCTGGGAGGCGGTTCTCGCATGTTCGAATGCTCTGATATTCGGATATTTGTCGGTCAGGCAAATCTCAACAGGGAAGTTCTCCTCTTCTTCGAAGATTCGATAGAGCCGGAGCCACGGCCCGCCGCCTCCCGAACAAATGTCCACGACCCGGTGCGTTCGCGCATCCTCAAACGCCCTCCGGAGGCGCGGGACAATGGGTTTGTAGAGATTTCCAAGATTTAGCATGAACTGGAGCGCGTCGGTAGTAGCGTCTCGAAGAGACTTGGGGAACCAGGTCTGGTCGTGAATCTCGATCAACTGCATCCGCCGCAATAGGACACCCTCTTGGAGCCGTGCAGTGCTTTAGAATACAGCAGATATAGCGCTTGCCACCTTGAAGCCTGAAGCGTTTTTTTCGAATGCCTACTGGGACTTCGCGGTGGGAGTGCTCTTGCTATCGTCGCCCTTGATGAACCTGCTTCGCATCCCCAATTTCAGAGTCCGCTTCTTCGTGGAACTAAACGGAGACCGTCAGCGAAAAGTGGAGCCCCTCGAAAAAGAGGCCGGGCGGATCAAGAGGCGATTGCAGGAAATAGAGCAAGAGATAGGGCGTTACGTAAAGGCCCCGGGGCAGAGAAAGCTCTCGATTGGGCGATTGGAAACGGAGATCAGCGCCTTGGAAAAAGGCAAACAGGCGCTGCAAAAGGAACTGGATGACCTCGACCGAAAAACAAACGAGTCAGCCAGCCGGGACTTCAATGCGGAACTACTGCAACGGACTCTCAAAGACTTTAAGGCTGCCTTTACGGCATTGACTCCGCGGGAGCAATCGGAAGCTTTGCAGTGTGGATTGAAGGGTAGTGATCGTCCATCCCGCAAAACTTCAAATGGAGGTGTTCGAGCTGGAGGAATTCCACCCAAGTTCGCAGAAACGTCAGGATTGGCTCCCCGAACTGTACGATTTGCGAACCTTTAGATTTGACTTCCCCGTGAGCTTCAGAAAGCAAAGATCCCTCTTAAAGTGAATGAGGGGCTCGCGTTTTTGCATTCTTCTCCTATTGTCCCGAATTGGGTCCGAAGACCTTTTTCGCACGGTCTAAGCAATAGAGCAGACTGAACTTCCCTTTGACAGTCACGTTCGAGCCGAAAGGAAATGGTTCTGGCTCGCTTTCCGATGATCCAACTTACCGGGCACAATCGTCGGACAAAGTTGGAGAGAAAATAGAGCCCGGCACAACCGCCGGGCTCTCCCTCTCCTCGTCCACTTAGAGGTTATTACGGATGAGCGGAGTCGGCGTGTGCCTCGCCCACTTTGACATCCGCGCCTTGTGGCACCCCCAAAGCATTTGGGTTGTCAACGATCACATGGATCGCGCGCACTCGTATACCGCTGCTGGTGGTGCTAGAACACGGTGGAACGCCGCCGCCATCGCAAGTCTGCTCGTTAAGGGTGACCGAGCCGATCCCGGGCAACAGGATAGTCGTGTTGGGCGGAGGATTATCGCTCACCGACATGCCTCCGACTGATAGTCCAATCAGACTAGTGCCCTGTGAGTCGGATGAAGACTTGCCGCCGCCCGAGGCACTGTTGGCTTGCGAATTGATCGCGCTGGCGAACACCGTACACGCGCCGGCCACTGGCAGCGCGCACACATTTTGCGCCTTCGCGAAACTCGACGAGTTGCTGCTGTAGCTGAGTACCGTACCGGCACTGTCGCTCACCGAGGTTCCACCGCTCACCAATGAGGTAGATAGCTGGTCTAGGTCCTGATGGTCATGTCCACCCTGCGGCGGAATGCTCACGAAGCCAACCACCACGGGTAGTTGCGACGGATCGCCCTGCTCATTGACGATCGTGGCATTCCCACTCACCGTTCCGAACAATGCTGGACATCCCGCGGGCTGGGGGAAGTCGGCGTGCGCTTGGGCATGCGAGACCACCACGTCAACGGCATCGCCGGTCAGCGCCAGGCTAGTAATATGAACCCTGATCATGTTGACGGTTAGGTCCGCTGCGAAGGTCCCGCCAGTGAGCTGGCCGGGCGGGGGCTGGGAACTCGACCCTATCTCCTCAAAGAGCTTGACGAAACTCCCGGCTCCGAACTGGGCTGCGGGCAGGTCTATCGTCGTGTTCGGATTGACGTTGTTCATCTGGGTGCCGTTAACGACCAGATTCTTAAACGCAGACCCGGCTGAACTAAAAGACGAGTTAAAACCAGATGCTTCTGCGCTAGCCACTCCCCGGACAACGTCTGCAGTTACCAGGCCACCCACGAGGTTGACCCCGGCCGACTCGGCAACGCCGGTATTGGTCGCCGTATTCGTCGTCGAGTCAACCGTGCTCGTGGTTGAGGCGCTGAGCACATTCGCCTTCAGGATACTGCCACTGGGGGGCAGAACAGCAACATTCAAGACTTGATTGCTATTGCTTGTGGAGCCGATGCCGGACTGTGAGCTGCATACGCCGCCCGTGCAAGTGGCAGGAGTAGCGGCCGGCAGCGTCTGGTTGAGTCCCAAGAACGTGTCTTGGATACTGGCCGCCAAGGCGTTGCCGCTGGCGTTCGCGCCTGCAGGATTGAAGATGGTGAAATTCACCGGCTTGATTCTGGTACGATCCTTTAGTTCCGCGCTCAACGACGTCGAAGCCCGCGTCTTCATCGACACGAAGAGAATTTTCTCGCAGGGAATTGTTCCAATTGTGTCGCTGACATTGAGGGCGAGTTCGCCGAAAAGGTTGGTTCCTGTCACCGTTAATCCGGTAATGCTGGGTGCGGTGTTTACCGCGCCGTCCCAAAGAATCCCCTGATTTCCCACGGAGAGCGGCACGAATGTAGTGCCGTTCCACGAGAAGGCGCTAGCGTTGATAATTGCGCCCCCAAATTGTGTGTCAAATGAGACTAAGAAGTCGCCAGG
>WNFB01004754.1_pt1 | contig 12095 bp, 16 predicted proteins | sample 5400501 | NCBI WGS metagenome assembly WNFB01 (sample SAMN13153341, study PRJNA577476) | soil metagenome | isolation source: 200 cm saprolite under Douglas fir tree site 2 hole 1 | place: USA:California | collected 2015-04-18 | reverse complement strand
CATTGGATTTCATAGACCTATACACGTCTTTACTATTCAGGTATACTCATGCATATCATATCACTCTGTTTCCAACTGGATTGTCTATGATGCAACAAAGAAAACCCAATATATCAAGGTTTCGCTCTTGGTGGCAGAAAATAAGCAAAGCTTTGAATGCGGTAATCGTTACCTCGCTTGTGGCATTGCTGAAGATGATGGTATCGATGCTTCGATCCTGGTGGCAGAAAATAAAGCAGCATCCTATGAGGTCGACTTTCGTTAGCATAGCATGTGTGCTAGGAATTGTGCTGCTTATCGGCGGTTACTTCTTTAACTGGACCTGGACTGGCTTTGGTCCGTATGTCAGTCCTCAAACTAGCGGCTTCCAACGCGGAAAAACGCTGTATGACTGGCTACAACTAGCTATTATTCCAGCAGTACTTGTTGTAGGTGGCTTCTTGCTCAATAACACAATAAGCAGAACCGAACGTGAGATTGCATCTGACAGACAACGCGAGGAAGCGTTGCAAGCCTACATCGATAAAATGTCAGCGATTCTGCTTGAAAATGATTTGAATAAACCAGTTGAACTTGAAAAGGTGCGAAAAATAGGACGTGTACGCACGCTGACAACGCTTCGACGCTTAGACGAGGCGCGTAAAGGCATCGTGCTGCAATTCCTCTATGAGTCTGGCCTTATAGATAAAGGTCGGAAGATCATTGATTTGGATGGAGCCAACCTGAGTAAAGCCGACCTGCTTTTTGCCGAGCTAAGCAAATCCGACCTGAGTAGAGCCAATCTTACTGAAGCCAACCTGAGTAATACCAATTTGATTGAAGCTGACCTGAACAGCGCCAATCTGTTTGGAGCCGATCTGAGCAACGCCAATCTGCTAGGAGCCAGCCTGTATAAAGCCAACTTGCATCTAGCAAACCTGAGTGAGGCCCTCCTGCTTGGAACCGACCTGACAGGAGCCGATCTATTTGGAGCCGACCTGCGTGAAGCCAATGTCACAACTGAACAACTCGATAAAGCCGCGTCACTCAAAGGCGCAATCATGCCTGACGGAACAAAACACGCCTAGTTGCTCGGCTCCTGTGATATACCCAGGCATATCAATACTGTAATGGAGAAGATGATGGTTTCGAGGTTTCGCTCTGGGTGGCAGCAAATAAAACAGCCTCGGGTAGCTATTGGAGTTGTTGGAGTTGTACTCGTGGTGGTCATCGCATTGATTATCGCTGGCTACTGGTTCGACTGGACTGGCTTCAATGGATACAACCAGGTGACAATAGCACACACTACCAGTGGTCCATCGGCTGGTACAGTCGTCAGAACTGAAGTGTACCAACCAGGAAAAAGCCTTTGGGACTGGCTGCAACTCCTCATTATTCCGGTGGTCTTAGCCGTAGGAGCTTTGCTGTTCAACTATACGACTAGCCGGAACGAGCGACAGGCCAACGAGCAACGTGCTCAAACCGAACGTGATATAGCTTTTGACAATCACCGTGAAGAGTACTTACAAACATACATTGATAAAATGTCAGAACTTCTGCTTCATGAGAAGTTGCGTGACTCAGTAGAAGGTGACGACGTGCGCAAAATAGCACGGGCACGAACGATAAGTCTACTTCCTCGCTTAGACAGCGTGCGCAAAAGAAGTGTACTCCAATTCTTATATGAGTCTGGCCTGATAGACAAAGGTAAGTGTATTATTGATTTGAGTGGAGCCGACCTGAGTAGAGTCGATCTGTACATGATCGATCTGCATACTGCCAACTTGAGAGGAGCCAATCTGAAAGAAGGTTTACTGGAAGCTGCCAACCTAAGGGAAGCCGATCTAAACGGAGCCGACCTCACAGGAGCCTCTCTAGAACTAGCTGACCTATTTGCAGCCAATCTGCGTGGAGCTAATCTGCGTGGAGCTAATCTGCGTTCAGCTCTTTTTGAGGGCGAAGATTGGATCACGAAGACCCAATCACTTCGAGGCGCAATTATGCCTGATGGGTCAAAACACACATGATGAGCCACTTTGAAGCGGAAGATACAAACACCGATACCACAATATGCCGTCTAGCATGTCTTGAGCAGCTTGTTCCTCTGCACTCAAAGATGGCTGGTCATTACCTTGCGGAGGTTGATATGACGGTTGATTCATTGCTTGCCTCACTTCCCACCAAGCTACCTGTAAAGTATTGTTGCAGTTTCACGTATGGGAATAAATCTACTGTCTCCAGTAACACTAAATTACTAATATGACCAGTTTATCTTGCATTTCTGCTTTCGCCTCTTTATACTAGCTCCGGGTAAACACATAAGTAGCGTTTGATTATGCGGTCATGAGAGAGAGTGTATCTCATGGATGAAGAAACAATTGACACACGTTGTCCTTCACAGGTTACAGACGATTATTGGATTTATGCGGAACGGCAACAAGGCTCATATCCAGAAGCCACTGATGAAGGCTCTGGCAAGTGGATGGTGTTCGTGACGAGAGACAAAATAGATAGCGTATGGAATACCATCGCCGATGCTATTCGACAAGGTAAGTTGGGTGATGAAGCTAAAGTTTCAACAGCTCGGCCTAATCCCAATGCAGCAAACGAAAAAGAACATGTCATTTGCATCTACACCTATGACTATAGAGATGTGGAGGATGTGAAGCGCATAAGAGCAACACTCCGCGACCTTGGAATCTATTGGAAGATCCCATACAAGACTGATGCTGCGACATATGCTGGTCTGTACCAAGTTCGAGGTCACAAACGTATCAGCACGTACTACGAATAGAGGAGTTGTTATGGGTAAGTCGTTGAATTCAAACATCGGAACGCTCATTATCGTTCTTGTTGCTGGCATTGTAGGTGTTGGTGTTGGAACTTGCATAGCTCTATGGTTTAAGCTTCCAGATCACACTGTTGACGTGTTTGCAGTTGTTGAAAGTTTTATGGGTATCGGTTTGACTGCGCTCGCTTTGTCGGTAACTCTGGGTATTATTCGTCAACGAGCAGATTTTGAAATCATGCTTGCTACCAAGAAAGACGAAATGGAAGATGCGGTTGCTAATCGAGTTAGAACTTCAATTGAAGAATTTACTCGTATCAAGCTGACTCCTACAGAGGAAAAGTTGGAGGAGTTAAAACGACAGGTGACTACACTCAATATAAACGTAGACCAATACCGAGAACAAGTGATAAAGCACCTTGATAAAGACCATGCGCCACAAGGTGCTGTCTCTAAAACTGCAACACAACCTTAGCGGTTAAAATTAACCTTTACCTATATCACCCACCGGTAAGTAGTGAGTGTAGTAACAAGTTTTTCTGATAAGTCTTCCTAATCAGCTACTTTTCACCCTTCACAATTGGGCCATTGGAGACCTTCTTTTTCTTGCTTAGTTGATCATCCTGATGTCAGCACGTCATGCTAAAATGCCCATAGTCGCGTCAGGAAGACCTACAGTGCCTCTGTCTGGCAATAGACGGGCAACTCTATCCGGGGTGAAACATACGCTAAGGGATAGAGCCACTTGTAGAGGAAATTCAATGTGCCAACTGCGATTGTGAAAGTACCCTCATGTTTCGTGTGTATGCATCTTCCACCTCTTCTGCTGAAAAGATGTGCGTTGCAATACACTTCGACACCTTAAACGTTTTTCGGAAGTCGCATGAAACGCTTGGGCAATTAAGCAAACATCTGCATCTCGGTTTTCAGGAGACCACTCCATCGATTTGTATGTATTTTTGGTTATAGAGACGTTGACGAGTCTGCTTATCCCAGCACAAGCAATATCCTGTTTTATCACGCTGTCCTGGATAGAGGAACTTGTTAGGCATGCTTAATAATTCTTGTTCGTAAATACCGTTTAGTCGGTAAGGTGCTAATGCTGGATTTGCTTCTTTGAGCGTCTCTGCAAGCAAAAGAAATCCTGCTAAGGCAGAGACGAAGGCTGTAGTCACAAGAGCGTGACCTGTCTCAAGCGGAATTGGAGCTTGGCTGTACCAGAGTTCTTGTGCGAGCAGCTCTTGGAGGCGGCAGCCAATGAAATCGTTAAGAGTACCTGGTGCAAGACTATTCCGTTGCTCGATCCCACAAATATTACCGGCGGTTAATCTGCGGAGGCTATTCGGTAACATCAATTCCGCTACGTCTTTTTGCTCAAAGCCGGTGCGTTCCATAGCGAGTCGTATTGGGGGGCGGTCTAAAATTTCTGGAAGATAGAGGCAATAGAGGCAAGCGTCCTTACCAAAATTAGCATGCCGTGTTATCTCGATTTTTGTAGGACCCGTTGAAGCATTGAGGATCCGCGCTGGTAGTGCATCTTGAATATCGCGGCGACTCTCGATTGAATCAACAGCGGATATGGCAAGCGGTAGCGTATAATCCTGAGGTAGTGAATCGATATACTGGCGAATAGTGCCAGTAAATGGTGTTAGCTTTAGCCCGGGAAGCCAAGGCTGTACGGTATCACGCGCCCAATACGATTTCTCCAGTCCAAGCTCAGCCGCGTCATCAAGCACGAGCGGAGCACGGTCGGGATTATGTGTTTCAAGCTTGTCATGATCGACAATGGTAAGTGTTCCTTGAGCGTTTCGTAGGTGTGCGAGTCCCCACAGGAACGATGATCCAATGGATCCTGCCCCTATAAGGAGCGTAGGCGGTAAAGTGACTCGGCCAAGATTGGGGCCAATATGGTTTCCCTGGACTTGGTAGGTCAAAGCGGAAAAGCTGATGTCCTCTGTAGGTACAACGCCCTGTAGAACGTCACCGAAGACAAGTTTAAACACCTCTGCTACCCCAAGTGCTGCAGCAATCAATGGCCCAATGGGATTTCCCCGACCTGCCCTAGCCGCTAAGTATACCGGGCGTCGTCCTACTCGTGCGAGCCACCCTGCTCCCATGCAATAAATGTGTCGCTTGTTGTCGCCAGGGCAATCATCTGAAATATGCAGTTCTACCGCACCTGCTGGAGGCTTGACCACAGACTCAGCAATTATTTCGGGTGAAACCCTGGTTGCAAACTGCAAGAGCGCAGAGTCGAGCTGCCCCTGCACGAAAGGTAAACGCTCATCTACTAGCGCATTTGGCTGTACACAGATAAACAGGTGCCGGAAAAGACGCCCAAGCAAATTTAAAGCGGTCAGCGCTGTCACCTGTGAATTGAAAGTGTCCGCTGTACTACTGCCGATTACAATCGCGATAGGTGTCTCGTCAAGGTAGCGCAGTACTTCTTCTGCACCCATCTGGCAGCCGGTGAGGTGTAAGGATCGTACAAATCGTAGTCGCCCATCTACGCGTTCTTGGTTCATTACAAATCCTCCGTAATAGTGAATGTTTCACCAACTTCAGATGGGCTGATTTCGATCCATCGTCCTTGTCGTAGCACATTCACGGAGCAGCTGTACAGATCATCAAGTGTAATTTGTGCAAAGTGAGGGATAGTAATGGATACTGCGCCTTCGTGGTTCAAATAAGGATTGGCTGCATCAGTTTCTGAATGATAAGCCGTGCTAGGATGAGTATGTAGCTTTGCGAGTACAACCTGACCAGGCGGCAACCGGAGAGCAAGGTCCGTCCATTCCTCAATGGGGATTTCGATTGCAACGCCATCATCACTACGGTAAGCAATTTGGCGAGGAAAGTAGACGTGCTCTACACGTGCCTCGGTAGGTGAAAGCACAGAGCCAAGCCAAAGTACAACTGCCTCGTATCCCTGCGCTCCAGGACCAGCAAGGAGCAAACGAGAATCTTGCAGCACCCACCTTGGCACAAAAAAATGGCGTAGCGTCGGGGGTATGACGAGAATTTGGCCGGTCATCAGAGTACCTGCTTACTATGGAGGTCCTTGGCAATGCTAAGCAGTAAATCACGTGGGCGTATATGCCCACGATATTTATCCCAAGGTTCATCTCCATGCTGATAGTGGGTGTGAAATTCCCGCACACCGGGGCGGCATAGGAACGGTTTTCCTGTAACAGGGTGTTGTTGTACTACTCCTATTCCCTTTGGCCAATCTTTGAAAGGAAGCTCCTGTGTCGTTTCCCAGTTTGCCATATATGCAAGTGAAGGGGGATCAGTGTCATAGTTATCACACCCTAGTGCTAGCACAATAGATGATTCTTGACGATACTCAAGGAGGGGAACTGAAGTAGAACCGTAAGCACCTGCGGGGTACATTACTCGCGGGACTTCTGCAACCAGCAATGTCCCGCGCCGTTCAACGCGTAATAATTTTTTCTCTCTTACGGCTTCTTGTAAAACAGCCTCTTCTTCAGCGACAAGCGCCTCAACGTACTGCTGATGCATGAATTGGTTATCCGTCTATAGTGCGCCCAATGGTGCGGACCAATAGGGTATCACCAGAATGCACCCCCGCCTCTTCCAGCGAATCTTCCAATTGTAGACTCAGCTGCGCTCCACCCTGTACCAGGATTACCTCGTACTGCAAGGAAGAGTCAAGGTGAAAGTGCTGTATTGCTTCTTCCAGTACCAGCCGTACTTTCTGATGCAGGTTGAATTCAGCATTTGGCCAGGTACTACCTGTCTGGGATTTGATGGTCAAGTCCAGTTGATTCTTGTTCATCTGTATTATTCCTCTGCTCATTCGGCTAAGAACGTATATACCGTTCCAGAATGTTTCACTTTGTCTTTTTCTGTGACGAACGTGTGTTCACTTAGTAACTTCGCACACATCCTTCTCTTGCTTCTTCTAGCACATTTCCACTGACCCCTTCTTCCCTTACCCCTGCATTTAGATCGTATGAAACGAAGGGGTATGAAATTTCATAGAGCCCATATTCCGCGGTTTTTCGTGAACCTGGTTTAGGAGGCATTTCATATTGTAGAGATATAAGTAATCCCTACATTGTAACCCCACCCTCCAAGCGATTTCGCTAAAGATGCAAATGCAAACTGCGGACTGTGGGTTGATAAGCCTTAAACAGAACTAGCCGCGCACTAATTTTGTGAGACTTTTGCCAGTACGTTTCCGAATGGTGCCAAGATGAGTGTCGCCTCGTTCTGCAGCAACAGGCTGATGATATTGATGGCGCACTGTTTGTAGATGCTTGTCTGACCGAACCTGACGTAAACGTCCATCTGCATTCCGTGCCCTTCCACCGCGCATATCACTTTGCTTACTCATATAAGTCTCCTCCTTTCCACAAGAGTAACAGCGATTTTCATCACTGCCATCATAATTGTGTTGATATATCAACACTACATCATCATAAAAAAAATTACTCCCACAGGGAGTGCGGCTGGGTTGCGATCTTCTCCTGGTAGGGCAGGATTGTACGATCATCCGTGATTGTGATGAGGCGCAACTCGGTAAGCCGACGCGTTAATGCAGAAATCGTGACGTGGAACCGCTCCTTAAGCTGATAGAGACTGGGCCATCGACATAAATCCATGCCTGCGCATGCGCTCTGTACCAGATCTTGTGGCATCAGAAGATAGGCAGCAAAGCGTTCTGCTTGCCATTCCCTCTGCCATCCCTTCCGATCACGCTGCTTGCCTACATCAGCGCGACAGAGTACTGTAGACTGTTCGGCTGCATTTGGAAGAAGCAGCGTATGCAGTTTGGCATGGTCAATATGCAGCACATAGTGCCCGAGTTCATGCGCTTGAGAAAACTGCTCTACCCCTTCGTGTTGATCGAAAAATAATTGCTTATCCTCGTTCATAATGATTGCGATTTCGGGCCGTGGTTGCCCACGAGCTTCTAGCTTCGCAAGCACGGGCATACCTTCATGATCCGGAATAGCTTCCCAAATCAGCGGTATGTCAATCGTGTACTCAATGATTTCCTCGATGGTTACAGGAGGCACCAGGAAGGATGCGCCTGCTGCCCGTAGCGCTGCAGCAGGCGCATCGCAGCGGCTTCAATCTCGACATCGGATATGTATCGGTTAATGGCTACCGTCATTTCCTATTTTTAGTCTCCCTGTTTCTGAGTATGTTTGCTTGATGAATCAGCCCCAGACTCACGCGCCAGATCGAGCATCCGACGGTATGCCTCATCAGGCAATTTCCGTTCGCTGAGTACCCGCAGGAGTTCTACTGCTTGCGGGCTTTCCTCGAGTACGGCTTTGAGATCCTTTGGAACCTTGCCAGCAAAATTAATTAACTCGTCCTCATCAGCTTCTAGTACCTGCGCTATACGCCGAATGATGACTTCACTTGGTGGATCCGAACGTCCCCCCTCAATCTTACTGAGGTAGGTAAAATCTATACCCACCCGTGCAGCCAGGTCACGCTGGCTCAAGTTCTTCTGTTTCCTTAAGTCACGGAGACGTTGACCGAACTCCATCGTTCTCACCCTCTCTCCGAACAGTGCGTCTTACTTTTTTCTTCTGTTTATCATTATACAGGCGTTGAGTTGATTTGTCAACACAATTCCTTTGAAAATCTCACGCGCACGGCACAAAAAGTTGCCCTACAGCTTGTTCGTTCCTCGACTTGTTCAGTTTGACAGAGACTATCGGGCCCCCTCAGCTTGTGGTCAGGGCGTGACCTGATAGCCCATTCGTTCCAGTCGGGCTACCAAGCGACGCTGGACCCGCTGTTGGTCTCGCTCGTCGAAGTAGGTCGCCCCTTTCTCTTGATACGGCTGGCCAGTCTCGAACATCTGATAAATGATGATCAGGATACTGTGACCGACCGCCACGGCAGCTCGCTTACTCCTCCATCATCGTCCCAAAGCGTCGGATCTCTTTGCTGCGTTGCCAATCGGCACCCACCACAATCAGGCAGGCCCCGCTGAAGCCATTCTCGGCTGGAAACCCTTGAACATGCTAACCTGTTTGTGGTTCCGCTCGATGAGGAGCGACAGTGGTATCGCTATCACCACCTCTTTGCCGAACTGCTCCAGAGACGCTTGCAGCAGACGCAACTTGATCTGATATCAAATCCTGTTAATCACTGTGTCTTCGTATAATTGTGAGTTGGCTTCTCAAGACGATTGCGTGTGCCTTACATGAAGCGATCATCGGGATTTGATATGATTTCTGAGTTGCATCGGCGTGCTAGCCTCTGGTATGAGCAGCACGATCTGCCCATGGAAGCAGTGCAGTATGCCCTGGCCGCTCGTGATGTTGAGCATGCTGCCCGCTTGATAGAAAAGTGTGCAATGGTGGTGATCGGCCTGGGGAAGACGCGCATGCTCCTTGAATGGCTCAATGCGCTCCCTCTTCCGCCAGGTCGTCGATGGATGCCTGATGAAGACGCGCATGCTCCTTGAATGGCTCAATGCGCTCCCTGACGCGCTGATGCGCACACACCCTTGGCTCTGTATCTACCATGCCTCCGCGCTCCGTATCATCAATCAGTTGGAGGAGGCCGAGGCGCGCTTGCAAGATGCCGAACGCGCTCTTTCAACGAAGCCGTCTATCGAGCAGGCCAGCATCCTGGGTATGGCGGCGATCATTCGTGCCAACCTCGCCCGCTACTCGGGCGACCTCGAATGCGCTCTCACTCTCGCACGAGAGGCCCTGGACCTATTGCCAGAAAAGCAGGTGATGATGCGAGCCACGGCTACTGTGATGGGTCTTAAGGAGAAAACATATGATATTTACTCTCTCTAAATTACTTTTTCACGATCTCTTGACAAGATAACGTCGCTTGTGGTAATCTATTTTTAGAACAGTAAAATATATCATTCCAATGAGTGAAACATGAAATGAGGTCTTCTAATGTCACCGGAACTACGTACGTTGCCGATTCGCGCCATTGACTGCTTGAAGCTCTGCTACAAACTGCACGAGCGCGGCGAATCGATTACTAACTCTGTCATGAAGGACCGTTTGCAGTCCCTGGAGCCGACCGGGCAACTTAGCGATGCCACCGTGACCCAGCTCTTTAAGTGGTTGGCCGAACGTGGATATGTGCGCTATACCCCTTATCATGGCGTGGAACTGACCGAAGCCGGTCGCGCGATGGCGACTGAACTCGTTCGCCGTCATCGCTTGCTGGAACTCTTCCTCGTCCAGATCATGGGCTTTCCCTTGGACGAGGTCGATGCGGAGGCGGAACGGGTCGAGCATGCGATCTCGGATGCGTTTGTGGATCGGATGGATGCGCTGCTGGGGCACCCGACTGAGGACCCGCATGGTGATCCCATTCCGAATAAGGCTGGTGGAGTCGTCGTTCCAAGCAGCCAGCCACTCTCGACGGTCCTCCCGGGGCAGCAGGTCATTGTGCAGCGTGTCAGTGATGACCATCCTGACTTGTTGCGCTATCTGGCCTCGCTGGGCCTCGTTCCAGGAGCCCTCGTGCAGGTAGAAGCGGTCGCCCCCTACGGTGGGGTCTACACGGTGCGCGTAGGGGTGCAGACCCATGCCATTGGCGATGCGGTGACCCAGGCGATCCTCGTTCGTCCGGCTACTCATGATCCTGCGAGCAGGCCCGCATCTGCCTCGGAACCGGTAGGAGAACATGCATGAGAACCTACCCTCTCCCATCAGCAACAGGCGTGAGCGGCGCCCTTGAGCAGCTCCCCCAGGAAACCGGAACACGGGCTGCGGCGCGAGCGGCGCTCGATGGACGTAAAAAGGGTTTGCTTGCCTTGCTCCCCTTCCTGGGACCGGCTTTTATTGCATGTGTGGCCTACATTGATCCCGGCAATTATGCTACTAACATCCAGGGGGGTAGCACCTTTGGCTACAACCTGCTCTGGGTGATTGCGCTGGCCAACCTGATGGCCATGCTCCTGCAAACGATGTCGGCGAAACTCGGGGTGGCAACAGGACATAACCTGGCGGAGATGTGTCGTCTCCAGTTTCGGAAGCCAGTCGTGTATGCTATGTGGATCGCCTCGGAAATTGCAGCGATGGCCACCGATCTCGCCGAGTTTCTGGGAGCGAGTATCGCTCTGAACTTATTGTTCGGCATCCCATTGCTTGCTGCCACACTGATTACGGGGGTCGTCACCTATCTGATCTTGCTGCTGGAGCGTCGGGGGTTCCGTCCTTTAGAGGCGGTCATAATCGTTCTCGTTGGGACGATTGCTCTTTGTTATGTGATCGAGACCTTCTTCTCCCGTCCTGATTGGGGGCAAGTGAGCTTCCATACCGTTGTCCCCTGGATAGGCAACACGCAAAGCGTGCTGTTTGCCGTCGGCATTATTGGCGCCACAGTGATGCCCCATGTGATCTACCTGCACTCCTCATTGACACAGCAACGGATTATCCCGCGCAGTGAACAAGAAGCACGACGTATCTTCCGGTGGAGTATTCCGGACGTGGTAATTGCGATGGGCCTGGCAGGGCTGGTCAACATGGCGATGCTCTATATGGCGGCAGCCACCTTCCACGCCCATGGACACAGTGATGTGGCCGACATTACGACTGCTTATCAGACCCTTACCCCTCTGCTTGGAGGGACCGCCAGTTTCGTCTTCGCTCTCTCGCTCCTGGCTTCCGGCCTCTCCAGCTCCACCGTCGGAACCATGGCCGGGCAGGTCATCATGCAAGGGTTTGTCGGCTTCACGATCCCCGTCTGGGTACGACGTGTGGTGACGATGATCCCTGCTGTGCTCGTAGCCTGGATTGGCTTGAACCCGACCAACACGTTGGTGATCAGTCAGGTCGTGCTCAGCTTCGTGCTTCCATTGCCGGTCATCACCCTGATCATGTTTACACGCCGACGCGATCTCATGGGAACCCTGGTGAATAAGGCGATCACGACCTGGACAGCGATCGGCTGTAGTGTGGTCATTCTAGGTCTCAATCTCTGGCTCCTCTACTCGACCTTTGCCCCGCTCTTCGGCCGGTGGCTTCCCAGCTAGTGTGAGGACCGCGAATGGTTCACGCGTTGTGAAGAGAGAGGAGACATGCGCTCAAGAGCAGTGTATAAAGTCGCTGCCAGGAGCTTGAGATCCTTTGCCAGTATGGGCGGATTGGCGTAGATAGCCTGGGGGAGATAGACCTGGAGGAACTGGTCGAGGGCCTCGTCGAGCGTCATACGCTCTGCCGCCGCAACCTGGTCAGGATACTGTTTTCGCACCAGTGTATGGTGCATAGTATCACCCTCGCTCATAAAAACTTTGGCCAGCAGCAGTTGTGTCTCCAGTTCCTCAACGGCCTTCAGGTAGGCGGCGCGTGAGGAGGCACCA
>WNFB01011041.1_pt1 | contig 12097 bp, 9 predicted proteins | sample 5400501 | NCBI WGS metagenome assembly WNFB01 (sample SAMN13153341, study PRJNA577476) | soil metagenome | isolation source: 200 cm saprolite under Douglas fir tree site 2 hole 1 | place: USA:California | collected 2015-04-18 | reverse complement strand
TCCACCGAAGAAGTGATCGCCCATGTTGCGTCTGGTACGGCCGCAGATGTCGATAGCGCCGTAAAGGCCGCGCGCGCCGCATTTGATTCCGGCCCGTGGCCGCAGACCAGCGCCGCCGAGCGCGGCCGCCTTCTCTACAAACTGGCGGAGAAAATTCGGGCGAACGCCGCGCAACTTGCTGAGCTGGAATGCCGCAATTCCGGGAAGCCCATCGTCGAAGCGGAGTGCGACATCGTCGACGCCGCAACCTGTTTCGAATACTACGCCGGCCTCGCGAACAAAGTTCTGGGGCACGTCAATCCTGTCCCCGCAAATGCCTTGAGTTTTACTCTCCGCGAACCCGTCGGCGTGGCCGCACAGATCATTCCCTGGAACTATCCGCTGGTGATGGCTTCCTGGAAACTCGCCCCCGCCATTGCTGCTGGTTGCACCTGCGTCCTCAAGCCTGCCGAGCAGACGCCGCTCACCATGATGGAAGTCGCCAGTTGGTTCGAAGAGCTGGGCCTGCCGCCAGGTGTCATCAACATTGTCAACGGGTTCGGCGAGACCGCGGGAGCCGCCCTCGTCGCTCATCCCGGCGTGGACAAAATCGCCTTCACGGGCAGCGCCGCTGTCGGAAAAATCATCGTCAAGAGCGCCGCAGACACCCTCAAGCGCGTCACCCTTGAGCTCGGCGGCAAGTCTCCCAACATTTTCTTCGATGGCGCCGATTGGGAAGCCGCCGTTGACGGCGCGCTCTTCGGCATCTTCATCAATCAGGGCGAAGTTTGCTCCGCAGGCAGCCGCATTCTCGTCGAGAAGAAAATTTATTCGAAATTCGTCGAAGCCATGACCGAAAAGGCCAAGCGTATCAAGCTCGGCGCACCGCTCGATCGCGAAACGAAAATGGGCCCGCTGGTCAGCAAAGAACAATACGACCGCGTCAGCTCCTATCTCGAACTTGGCAAGAAAGAAGCGAAAGTCGCCATCGGCGGCGGGCGTGCGAAGCAGTTCAGCAAGGGCTTCTATGTCGAGCCGACGATCTTCTACGACGTCGATAACAACGCACGCATCTCCCGCGAAGAAATCTTCGGCCCCGTCGCATCCGTAATTCCCTTCGAAGGCGAACCGGACGCCATTCGCATTGCCAACGATACTCCCTACGGCCTCGCCGCCGCCGTCTGGACGCGCGACATCTATAAAGCCTTCCGCGTCGTGAAATCCCTGCGCGCCGGAATCGTCTGGGTCAATCACATGCAACCGACCTACGTCGAAGCCCCCTGGGGCGGTTACAAGCAGTCCGGCTTCGGCCGCGAGCTCGGTCCTTGGGGCCTCGAAGAATATCTTGAAACCAAGCAGGTTTTCGTCAATCTCGACGAAACGCCGATCGGTTGGTATTAGAATCAGGGCGGCAGCTCTTTAGCCGCTGGCAAAAAGGAACATGCACATGACTACAATTCACATCCGCACGGAAATTCCCGGACCCAAGTCGCGCGCCTTGATGGCCCGCCGCGAAGCCGCCATTCCGCGCGGTCCTTCGAACGCCACGCCCGTTTTCGCCGCGCGCGCTGATGGCGCCACCATCGAAGATGTGGACGGCAATCGCTATCTCGATTTCGCCGGCGGCATTGGCTGCCTCAACATCGGCCACCGCTCTCCTCGCGTGCTCTCCGCGATCCGTGAACAGCTCGAGAAGCACTTGCATCTGTGCTTCGCCGTCACTCCCTACGAGGGCTACGTTGCCGTTGCCGAAAAACTGAACGCCCTGGCTCCCGGCAATTTTCCGAAGAAAACCATCCTTCTGAACTCCGGCGCCGAAGCCATTGAAAACTCCATCAAGATCGCCCGCGCCTATACCAAGCGCCCTGCCGTCATCTGTTTCGAGGATGCCTTCCACGGCCGCACGCTTCTCACCATGTCGCTAACCAGCAAGACGCATCCCTACAAAGCCGGCTTCGAGCCCTTCGCTAGCGACATCTACCGCATTCCTTTCGCCTATCCCTACCGCGCCGAAAAAGGCGCCACCGCGGAGACCTTCGCGCATCACCTCGAAGACGCCTTTAAGCGCTCCGTCGCTCCCGAATCCGTCGCCGCCGTGATCGCCGAGCCCGTTCTCGGCGAAGGCGGCTTCATCATTCCGCCGCGCGACTATTTCAAGCTCCTCCAAAATATCTGCCGCAAGCACGGCATTCTCTTCATCGCTGACGAAGTGCAATCCGGCTTCGCCCGCACCGGCAAATGGTTCGCCTCGGAACATTTCGGCATCGAGCCTGATCTCATCACCATGGCAAAATCGCTCGGCGGAGGCATGCCCATCGCCGCCGTGACCGGCCGCGCCGAAATCATGGACGCACCCAGCGTCGGCGCTCTCGGCGGAACCTACTGCGGCCACCCTCTTTCCTGCGCCGCCGCGCTGGCCGCCATCGAAACCATCGAGAAAGACGGCCTCCTGGCGCGCTCCACGACCATCGGCAAACACTTTGAACAGCGCGCCCAAGGCTGGCAGAAGAAATGGCCTTTGGTCGGTGACGTTCGCGGCCTCGGCGGCATGTGCGCCATCGAACTGGTGCGCGACGCGCAAACGCGCGAGCCCGCCGACTCCGAGACCAAAGCCATCGCCAAGTATTGCTACGAGCACGGTCTCATCACCATCACCGCCGGCACCTTCAACAACGTGATTCGCATCCTCGTTCCGCTGGTCGTCACCGACGAGCAACTCGACGAAGGTTTTGACATCATCGAGGCCGCCCTTGCGGCCGTTGCGGAGCACAAGCAACCGGCGCTCTCCCACGCCTAGTCATTTATCCGAGCCCGGAGAGGCGTTCGATGAACCCCGGTTGTCCCTGACCTACGCGAATTGCCGGGAGTTCGATGTCTCACTCGCGATCATCCAAACGCAGGGGGCGCCACTGGGGTGCCTCGCGGTGTTCATGGTAACCTCTCCGCGTTGGATTGATGCTTCTTGCGCTTTGTTCTTGAGGGGACAAGATGCATTTTCGAATTGTACGTAAAGGGAGACGATCCCTATGAATGTTACCGTGCAACGAATAGGCCCCCTGGCGACGTGCCTGGTAGCAGGAATCATTGCGGTCTGTTGGCACGCGGAAACTAGTGCCGCCGGCTCCAAAGATCCGAAGGCTCTGGCGATTTCCCTCCATCAGCCTGAAACGAAAATCGCCAGCTCTTGGGATCACAAGGCTGCCGCCGCTTACCTCGATCGAAGGGCAGGCTGGTGGATGGAATGGCCAAAGGCCGCGCGCGATCACGCCACCTTCTGCGTCTCGTGTCATACCGCGGTGCCTTACGCTCTCTCGCGGCCTGCCCTTCGTAAGGCCCTTGGGGAAGAAGCTCCTTCCGCGAACGAACGCAGACTCCTGGACAACGTCGCCAAGCGGGTGCGGCTTTGGAAAGAAGTCGCTCCGTTCTACAGCGATGCGGATCGCGGCGTGTACAAGACGGTCGAGTCTCGCGGGACGGAATCCGTCCTCAATGCGCTGATCCTTGCCAGCAATGACGCGCAAAACGGGCAGCTCAGCAACGACACGCGCACAGCGTTGGATAACATGTGGGCGGAGCAGCAAACAATGGGAAGTAAAATGGGCGCGTGGTCGTGGCTGCGGTTTGCTAATGAGCCGTGGGAAGCAGACGATTCGGACTTTTACGGGGCCACTCTTGCCGCGGTAGCGGTGGGCACTGTTCCCGGCAATTATCGGGCGAGACCCGAAATCCAGAATAGCCTCAAGATGTTGCGCGATTACCTGAACCGTGAATGCGCAGCACAGACCACCATAAATCGGGTCGTCCTATTGTGGGCTTCGGCGAAACTGCCTGATCTCCTCCGGCCGGAACAGCAGAAGGCAATCATCACTGAAGTTCTGGGTGAGCAGCAACCAGACGGAGGCTGGAGTCTCTCTTCACTGGTTGGGTCCTGGAAACGAAACGATGGCACGCCGCAGGAAGCGAAGAGCGACGGCTACGCCACAGGGCTGATCACCTTCGCGCTGCAACAAACGGGAATTCCCCGCGAGAATGCCCATCAGAAGGAGGGGCTCGCATGGCTCGCGGCCAATCAGAACAAGACGGAGGGCTTCTGGCTGTCCTACTCCTTAAACAAGAACGTGGAACATCACCTCTCTCCAGGTACGGCGCTCTTCATGAACGACGCCGCGACCGCCTATGCCGTGCTCGCGCTGACCGAGGCCAATCAGCATTAAATCAGAACGGAACGGTCACCGGGAAAGTGGCTGAGCGAAGTTGGACTCGACGGCTAGGCGGGTGACCAAGAGACAAGCGAGAAGGATGAACCGGAGGCGCCGCACCCTTCGGTTGAAGGGTGCGAGTTTTGACTTTGCTTTTTTCTCGCTCGTCTCGTGTCCACTGCGCGTTCGATCCAGAAACGTCCAAAATACCGCCGCGCATCCACTTTTCTTTTCAACAGCTTATGAAATGCAAATTTCACAAGTCGTTTCGTTTAATAATCTTGTAAATTGGTGAGGGTGTACCCCCTCCGGCTCGGAACCGGAAGGGGGAACCCGACTACTTATTGATGTCGTCCTTCGCTTCCAGCCGTTTCAGCAACGGCTGCAGAAAAGGTTTCGTCGCATCGGGTGCCCCGCTGATCGCCTGTGTCATTTCCTTGGCAGCCGTCGGGAAATCACCCGTGTTCGAGGAAATTCGCGCCAGCGCCAGGTGACTGGTCCAATGATTCGCATCCTTCTTGGGAACCTGGGGATACAGTTCAAAAGCGCGCTTAGCGTTCCCCGATCGTTGCAGGCCGCGGGCGTAGGAGTACAGTTGGATCGCACTGGCTTTATCGAACGCCTTGGAAACCACTTTGGCGGATTCTTCTTTGCGTCCCAGCGCGTCGAGGATGCGAGATTTCGTCTCCAGATTTTCAAAGCGCTCTTCATTCTGAATCGAGGTGTCTTCCCACTTCAGCGCTTCTTCCAGGTTGTAATTGTTGTCCAGGCACCATTGCGCCGCTTCTTCGTATCCTGCCCAGGTGAATCCGCCGACGCTCCGCAGCTCGTTCTTGATACTGCGCAGCACAACCGCTTTCACATCCACGGAAATATGGAAGGGAACCGCGAGCTTCTCCCATCGCAAAGTTGCGGCCGCCGAATCAGGTTTGACGTCATCAAAAACATACGTCAGCACTTCAAACGCTTCTGCGGCGTGGGGTTTTACGCTGACGCGCAGCGCGTCTTCTTTCTCGTCGTAGCTGAAGCTGCCCCAGGAAGTCGAGTTCTTCGAAAAAATAATCGTCCACTGATCCTTGTCAGGCAGGGTGTGCAGCCCATAAGTGCCCGCAACCAGCGCTTTCCCTTCCACGGAGACATCGTCCGAGAAAGTAATGGTCGTATTCTCGTTCGCCCCCGCGCGCCACACTTTTCCAAACGGCACGGTTTTGCCCCAGATCTCCCGCCCGCCAACTCCCGGCCGGTGGTATGTAATGGTGATGTCCGTCAGCCCAAGCCTCTGCGACACCGTACCTCGTTGGCTGAGGCGAGGAATGTTCAGCTCCGTCGGCTGGCTCCCATTCTTGAATTGCGCCCCCGCATTCCCCGCCAAAACGCCAAGTCCCAATACCAGGCCCAAAGCACACTTCCATACGTTGCGCATGATCACACCTTCTCCTCTCTGCAAAAAACAACAATACGAATTTCTTTCTTCTCCCTGACAGACCACCCCAATGGCGATAGACGCCCTCTCCGCCAAGGGGTGAGCAGAAGTCCGGGTCATGGCACGGTTGATTTACGCAATTTCAGGCTAAAATATTCCTCAAGCGGGACCGATTCCTGTTGGCAACCGGTTCAACGTGCGCGGCTAAGCGAATGTCGGACTCTCTGAGATACTGACACGGAGGACACGGTGAAAAAACGTTGCGGTATTTACCTCCTTGTAGCGCTGGCTTTCGCAGGCATGACACGTGTGGCCGCTCAAAAAAATGCAATTCCTGAGCGCCCACGCCCGCTCGTTTTGACCGAAGCGATTCCTTTGGAGGGCATCAAGGGACGTTTCGATCATTTTGGTACGAGTGGAAGAAAGCTGTTTGTCTCCGCACTGGGCAACAATACCGTCGAGGTGATCGACATCAGCGGGAGAACCCTGGAGCACACGATAACCGGGGTGCCGAATCCTCAGGGCGTGGTCTACGCTTCTGAAGAGAACAAGCTGTTTGTCGGGAGCAGCAAAGGAAAGCTTTACATATACGACGGAACCTCCTTCGATCTCATCACGGAGATTGACTTCCACGGTGATGTCGATAACCTGCGATACGACGCTGCGAATAAGCGTGTTTACGTAGGGTATGGTGATGAAGAGACAGGGGCCATCGGGGCAGTCGATGCGGCAACCAACAAGCGCATTGAGGAAGAATACAAACTGGGTGCCCATCCGGAGTCTTTCCAACTGGAAACGTCCGGACCCAATATCTATGTAAACTTGCCGGACTTGAAACAGATTGCGGTCATCAATCGCAGCACTCATGCGATTTCCCGATGGCCTTTGACGCTGGAGCATAACTTTCCCATGGCGCTGGATGAGGCCGATCGCCGGCTTTTCGTTGGCACGCACGAACCGGCACGCTTGGCTGTGTTTGACACGACCTCGGGTCACATGATTGCCGCGCTTCCGAGCGTCCAGGACGCGGATGACCTGTACTATGACGCCGCGCGCAAACGCATTTACATGGCAGGAGGAGAGGGTCTTATCTACGCGTTTCAACAAAAGGATCCTGACCATTACCAGCTACTCGTCAAGATCCCCTCGTCTTTGGGGGCCCGTACGGCCGGGTACTTTGGAAAAGGGAAAAAGGGCTTCGATCGTTTTTACTTGGCCGTTCCCGCCCGCGCCGATCACGGCGCTGAGATTTGGATCTATACAGTGCAGGATTGAAGCGCGAAGAACTGCCGAAGATGCATGAAGGAAATGGCCAATCGCGCATCCTTGTTGTGGAAGCTCTGCCGCTCGCGAAGTATTCTTCTACAACTCAGTCAAAAGGAGGATCGCAATGAAAAGGATATTAGGGATTCTGTTTGCGGTTGTCGCAGTTTCGGTCCTGACCTGGGTGATTCTTGAATCCAGGGAGGGTAGATATTCTTCCTATGCATCTCAACCGGAGACTCCTGCGCCGCAGCAGTCCGCAGGTGCCTCCTTCACATATAACTTCGATAGCGACGCCGTGGGAGCAATGCCGGCGAAGTTTCATAGTGCGCGCACGGGAAAAGGAGCCGAAAGCAAATGGGTAGTGATGGCAGAGCCTAGCGCGCCTTCCAAACCCAACGTAGCGGCGCAAACGTCGACGGACACGACCGACTATCGCTTTCCGCTTCTCATTGCGGACGAAGGCAACTTCAAAGACCTCGAACTCAGCGTGAGATTCAAAGCGGTTTCCGGCGAAGTGGACCGCGCCGGAGGACTGGTATTCCGGCTGAAGGACGCGAATAACTACTACATCGTCCGCGCCAACGCGCTGGAAGATAACTACAGGCTGTACCACGTGGTCGCGGGAAACCGCCGTCAATTTGCGGGCGCGAATTTCAAGGTTACATCGGGGGAATGGCACGAGCTAAAGGTTGAGTGCGTCGGCAACAAAATCCTCTGCTACTACGACGGCGCTAAAAAGATCGAAGCAACGGACGACTCGTTCAAAGATGCTGGCAAAGTCGGTCTGTGGACCAAAGCAGACTCAGTCACTTACTTCGATGATTTGCGTGTGACTGCCAAGTAGGGGCGCAAGGTGATTTCACGTACGAAGCCCTGAAGAGGATGCCATGAGAAAAGCAGTATCAGTTATGGGGTTGCTGATCGTTTGGTTGGTCGTGAATCCGGGCTTGTGGTCTCAAGACAAAGACCGCGCCGGACTCGCGAAGGCGGTGGCCCAGGCGAAAGTGTCTCTCGACCAAGGCCTGTCCGTCAGCGCGCACGCGGGCAAACCCATTTCGGCGAAATTTGAGATCGAAGATGGTGAGTTGCAGTTGTCGGTCTACACGGCCAAGGGCGATACGTTTTCGGAGGTTGTGGTCGACACTGATACAGGAAAGGTTGCCTGGACGTGGGGATTTCACCGCAGCAAAAGCGCAAAAGGAAACGATGTCGAAAACGAAGCAGTCGCTTCGCACAATTCTCGCCAACGTACTAAAAGGCAACCCAGGATTCCGTGCGGTGAGCATCTTTCCAGCAATCAAGGATGGCCGTCCGACAGTCGAAGTCGCTCTCGCAAAGGGCGTCCAATGGAAGACGGTGTCTGAGAGATTGGACTGACAGCCAGGTGCACTGGCAATTGCCCGGCCGGACCTGGCACAGCATTTGTCTCGTAGAGTGACTGCTCAAACGCGAAAGTAACCCAATTATTTAGCTTGTAGTACAGCGTGCCCGCGTACAGAGGACTCTTGTGCCGCGCGCCCATCCGGGCTACCGCGCTCAGGGCTGCACGCCCTAAGGCGCTCTTAGAAGGAGTCGCAACGCTGCATAAACAGGAGGTGAAACTCGAGGCCGCGTAGGCTGAGAGCGGCTGCCACCGAAATGCCTCGGTGTCCGCCCATCTCCGGCTAAATACACAAGGCTTGACCAGGCGCCAATGCAAGGAAACGAACAGCCAGCGCAGTCGGATGCCAAATCTCCCCAAACTCAAGGTAACCTGTAGAACGTTTCGCGCTACCGAACTCGTCACAGCTCCAGAAAGAAGGCGACCTTCAGCAAAGCACGAAACTTCGGAGCGGATTCTATCGAACACCTAAAGACCTCAAAATTGGACACGCAAAACTCGGAGGAATTGCTTATCCGGTTCCGTCAATGTCGCGACCGCCTCATACTCATCCAACGGCTGAAACATTCCCGCTCGCTGGTTGAGCAGGAGCAGGCGTCGCGAAGCGCTGTCTATGAGGACAATGTCCTCCGGATCGGCCTTTTCCAGACGCGCTACCAACTCACGTACTTTCATGGTTGTTCCTCCAATTTCTTCGGTGCCCAAGGCCGGCCCCTTCTTAAATTTCACAGAGAGCCCCAAGTCTGGATAGGTTGTACAAACGGTTCCTCGCAAAGAAACTTCGTCTTGTTCCCGACAGAATCGAACCACCAGATTCGTGCTCACCGGAGGGTTCTCAATCTATTCCTTCATACAGCCATGCTCCGGCGATTGAGGCAAGGATGACTTCTAGGAGGCTGACAATTGTGCCGATCAACAGAAGTCGCTTCGGTAGCAAGCCCATTGCACTGAAGCTAAAGCTGGGCAGGGCATATCCAATTATCCACAAGACAAAGGCAGTCAAGACCGCGGTCTTTGCGCCAGGGCCGAAGCTGGGCCGGGTTCTCGCATATAGCAAGACTGCGGTAATTCCAGTGAGAAAGCCCAAGATCGTGAAGGCCATCAGCGCACTCTCGGACATTGATCGTCCCAGAGCCTTCATCGCAGCCTCCCATTGACTTGCGAGAACTACGCCGTTCGTGACGAACTCGAATGCGTTGATAATGACCCCGGCCAAGAGCCCACCGAGAAGCACACGGGTCCAGTTGATCTCAACACGGCCTCCATCGCAGCGCTGGAATCGTTGGGTTGTTTGCCGGCGCGCGTAAGTATTGCGCGCGTCGACCTTCGTAGCTTCGATAGACAACTTTGACATCACGCCGTCGGCCTTCATGCCGGATGAAGATCAAAAAAGCTGTAGGTGGGCAAGTATAGGTGCTCTTCTTTTTGTCTTCAAGCCTGGACAATCGACTCCCGGAAGGTGTTAGAGCTTAATGTCAATGCAAGCCGGGCCGGCAGAACTAAGGCTAGGCCCGCATGTTCAGCTTCCAGACTCGATAGGACCATAGCAAGGCATAGGGCAGATAAAGTGCATAGGTTAAGAGAAGACAAGCTGCCAGGAGGTCAATTCTAGACATGCACCAGAGGAGCGACAAGACTATGAGACTGTATGGAGCAAACCACAGAAAACTCACACGAAGATCTCTTCGACGAAAGAACACAAAATTCCATGCCACATTGAGGGTCATCATTGCTGTCAATAAAATCAGAGGCAAAAGCGTGAATTCGCCAGTCTTCCTTAGGTCAAACAGTCGCCACAGAGTCACAAACGCAGCCCCATAGTATGCGAATGAGATCCAAAACTCGACTCCCTTACGCAAAGCCCACGGCGGCTGCTTCAGTTCTTGCAAGAAGCGCTCATCATCACTCCCGCCAGCAGACCCTCTGCGACTGCGGAGATCACGCATATAAGACCAGCAATGAGCCAGGAGTCCACGTTAGTTTTGAATGATAAGGTTACACGAGATCTAATAAGGCAGCCAGACTTTGGCACGGAGCTTTGGCACGGAGCTTCGATCCAATGGCCACATGAGCCACTGACAAAGCATCAGGTTTAGAAGGTGAAGATAGGGCCGATTTCGGTGCGAATGTCATTCCACTCGCGCATCGGGCGTCCATCGAAGAGAGGATACAGTCCCGTCGAAGTGAGCCGCAGAGCCCGCGTGCGATAGAGCGATTCCTCCGCGGCGAAGGTGACCCAATTGTTGAGTTTGTACTGCAGTTGTCCGGAGAAGAGGTCGCCCTTCATGCGCCCACCGCCGAGACGGCGAACGTCGGGTGCAAAGACTGCGTCGTAGCCATAGTGCAGATACAGGGTCCAACCGGCGTTCCGCCCGGAGGGATTGGCGTTGGCCCAGCGGGAAAGCGGCAGTCCCAGGTTGAGGAAACCGCCTTGTGAACGAGGCGCGCGTTGAGGCGCGACGACGGGCGTACAGCCGCCAACATTCGTATTACTACAAGTAGCTCCCATGGCTCCAAAGACGAGTGTTGAGCTTCCGTCCATGGAGGCGCCGTTCGTGCTAGCGAAAGTCGCGAATCCGGCCGTGTCGTTGAACTCAGCGAAGAGCTGCCCGGCGAAATAATACCGGAGGTCGCTGCCCCGGAAGTACTTGGCGGTGAGGGTCGCGAAGCGAGTCGGGAGCTGAACTTCTACAGTGTAGCCGGCCCGATTGGTAGTGAGGCGGGCACCTGTGGGGAAGGCCGCCTTGAAGAAATTGGCGGGGAGTCCTGTGCTTGCGGCAGGTGTGGGGACGCCAGAAGCGAGAACCACTGCGGAGCGTTCGCCCTGCATACCGCTGAAGATGATTTGCGCAGGTGCCACACCGGGAGACTTGTCCAACTGGAATTGCGCAACCAAGCGCGCTTGAACTTCGGGCCGGCCGGAATCAGCACCCTGGCGCTCGCCAAAGCCAAGCTGGTCCGCCACGTTGGAAGGCAGGTTACCGAATGCGGGAAGAACAACAGCGAAGTCCGGCTCAATTGAAAAGCCGCCGAAATTGTGATTCACACCAAAACGGAGCTGTGGCTGACGCTCGAAGATATTTCCAAATCCGAACCCTCCGGACTGCGTGCTCTCAAGGAGGTTCGGCAAAGTGGATGAAGCAAACAGTGTCCAGTCCTGGCCGGCCAGAAAGTTGACCGCGGTGCGGTCCGTTGCATGCCAGTCGATTCTGCCGTAACCCAGCCGGATGGAAGGCTGGCTCGAACGAATCGAGCTGATATTGCGGTTGTTGGCGCGAGTAAAATTACCCTCAAAGTCAACTTCAAACCTTCCTGTGATCACCACATTGGGAGCCATGTCCAGCCATTCAAAGTTTGTCCCGAAGCGCAAGGACCTGGTTTTGAGGTGGAACTCCGCAATCTTGTCCGGCCCGTTGGTGTCTCCGATAAATCCAGGCAGTGGGAAATCGTTGCCATAGGGTGAAGAGGTGTCATAGATTGCAGTTGCTTTGAAGAAGCCGTAGGGTCGCAGGCGGATGTTGTTGCCAATCTTGAAGTCCGGGGCGATGCCTTCGCGCTTGGGCGTATCGATGGGCAGAACGCGAAGAGGAGCGACGGCGGGGATGACCTGCGGCGGAGCCGCTGCACCTTGGTCAAGCGGCTTGGAGGAGAGTGAGGCTGAATTCGAGCCGTTATTGACGGGCACGCGGTAAACTGCTGGAATCACATTAGCGGTCGATGTCGCCGTAGTGGAAACGCTCACCACGGTTGCGGCACCAAACGTATGGTCGTAATCGGCCTGCGTGATGACACCCTTTATCAGAAGCAGCTTCGCAAGCTGTTGGTCGGCCTCGGCCGGAGATGATGCCT
>WNFB01004751.1_pt1 | contig 12097 bp, 14 predicted proteins | sample 5400501 | NCBI WGS metagenome assembly WNFB01 (sample SAMN13153341, study PRJNA577476) | soil metagenome | isolation source: 200 cm saprolite under Douglas fir tree site 2 hole 1 | place: USA:California | collected 2015-04-18 | reverse complement strand
CGCTGCAAGGAATACATCCTCGCGGGCGATGTCATGCAGGTGCAGATCTCGCAGCGCACTTCGCGCGAGTTCGATGCGCCGCCGCTTTCGCTGTACCGCGCGCTGCGCGGCCTGAATCCCTCGCCCTACATGTTTTATTTCGATTTCGCCGACCACCACGTGGTCGGCGCTTCGCCCGAGATCCTGGTCAGGCTCGCGGGAGATACCGTGACGCTGCGGCCGATCGCCGGCACGCGGCCGCGCGGCGCCACGCCCGAAGAGGACGCGGCGCGCGCTGCCGAGCTGCTCGCCGATCCGAAGGAGCGCGCCGAGCATGTCATGCTGATCGACCTCGGGCGCAACGACGTCGGCCGCGTCGCCGCACCCGGCAGCGTCAAGGTCACCGACCGGATGGTGATCGAGCGCTATTCGCACGTCATGCACATCGTCTCGAACGTCGAGGGCCGCATCGCGCCGGGCCTCGGCGCGCTGGACGTGCTGAAAGCAAGCTTCCCGGCGGGCACCGTCACCGGAGCGCCCAAGGTCCGCGCCATGCAGATCATCGACGAGCTCGAGCCGGTGAAGCGCGGCCTCTACAGCGGCGCGGTCGGCTATCTCGGGTTCAACGGCGACATGGACCTCGCCATCGCGATCCGCACCGCGGTCGTCAAGGACCGCCGGCTGCACGTGCAGGCTGCGGCGGGGATCGTCGCCGATTCCGAGCCGCGCTCAGAGTGGCAGGAAACGCAGCACAAGGCGCGCGCGCTCCTCAAGGCGGCCGCGCTTTGCGCCCCGGTCGGCGCGACGGAGGCCCGATGATCGTGATGCTCGACAACTACGATTCGTTCACCTACAACCTGGTGCAATACCTCTGCGAGCTCGGTGCCGAGGTCGCGGTTTTCAGAAATGATGAAATTTCAACTCAAAAGATAGAGGCAATGCAGCCGTCGCACATCGTTATCTCCCCCGGCCCGTGCACGCCGAACGAGGCCGGCATCAGCCTCGAGCTCATCGGCCGCCTCGCCGGCCGGGTGCCGATTCTCGGCGTCTGCCTGGGACACCAGGCCATCGGGCAGGCTTTCGGCGGCAGAGTGGTGCGTGCGAGGCGGGTGATGCACGGCAAGACCTCGCGCATCCGTCACGATGAGAACGGGATATTCAAGGCGATACCGAATGATTTCGTGGCGACGCGCTACCACTCGCTGGTGGTTCAGCGCGATTCTCTACCGGATTGTCTTGTGGTAACTGCTGAATCCGAGGACGGCGAGATCATGGGGCTGCGCCACCGCAGCCTGGCCGTCGAGGGGGTGCAGTTCCATCCGGAAGCGCTGCTCACCGAGCACGGACACAGAATGCTGCAGAATTTCATCGATATAAACGCGTAAAGGCAGGGGGAAGACCATGAAGCAGATCACGATCGCCGAGGCGATCCAGCGCACCGTCGAGCACCGCGAGGTGTTCCACGACGAGATGCTGCACGTCATGCGCCAGATCATGCGCGGCGAGCTGAGCGCCGCGCAGATCGCCGGGTTCGTCATCGGCCTGCGCGTGAAGAAGGAAACCATCGGCGAGATCGCCGCCGCGGCCCAGGTGATGCGCGAGCTCGCGACGCCGGTCGAGGTGAAGGACGACCGTCACCTGGTCGATACCTGCGGCACCGGCGGCGACGCCGCCCACACGTTCAACGTCTCGACCTGCGCGGCATTCGTCGCAGCCGCCGCGGGCGCGAAGGTCGCCAAGCACATGGGCCGCTCGGTGTCCTCATCGTCGGGGAGCGCCGAGGTCCTGGAAGCCCTCGGCGCCCATATCGGCGTTACGCCCGCCGAGACCGGGCAGGCGATCGAGAAGCTCGGGCTGGGCTTCATGTTCGCTCCGGCGCACCACGCGGCGATGAAATACGCCGCGCCGGTGCGCAAGGACCTCGGCGTGCGCACGATCTTCAACATCCTCGGCCCGCTCACCAATCCCGCGGGGGCGAAAAACCAGGTGCTCGGCGTGTTCCACCCCGACCTCGTCGGCATCCAGGTGCGCGTGCTGCAGCGGCTCGGATCGAAGCACGTGATGGTGGTATACGGCCTCGACGGCCTCGACGAGATCTCGATCTCAGGCGACACCATGGTTGGCGAGCTGGTGAAGGGCGAGATCAATGAGTACATCTTCCATCCCTCGCAGCTCGGCCTCGAGCTCTACGACCGGCGCGCCATCCAGGTCGGCACCGTGGAGGAATCCAAAGCCATGATCCTCGCGGTGCTCGAGAACCAGCCCGGGCCGGCGCACAACATCGTGGCGCTCAATGCCGGCGCCGCCATCTATGTCGCGGGCCTCGCGGGCAGCCTGAAGGCCGGCGTGGAGCGCGCGAGTGCAACCATCAGGAGCGGCGCGGCGAAGCAGAAGCTCGAGGAATTCGTGAGCTATACCCAGAAGCTGAAAGCCAGGGCTTGAGCCTCCTCGACCGCATCCTCGAGGTAAAGCGCGCGGAAGTCGCGGCAGCTAAATCACGCCTTTCCTTAAAAGAAATCGAAAAGAGGGCCAAAATCGCCGCGCCAGTCCGCGACTTCGTAGGCGCACTGCGAAAAAAGCAGCCAGCCGTGATCGCGGAGATCAAGCGCGCGAGCCCGTCGAGGGGCGTGCTGCGCGCCGGCTTCGATCCCGCGGCCATCGCGAAAAGCTATGAAAAGGGCGGAGCGGCTTGCATGTCAGTGCTCACTGACAAGGAATTCTTTCAAGGCTCGGCGGAGCATCTTCAAGCGGCGCGCGCAGCTTGCTTGCTCCCCACCCTGCGCAAGGATTTCGTGGTCGACCCCTACCAGGTGTTCGAGTCCCGTGCGCTGGCCGCAGATTGCATCCTGCTTATCGCAGCCTGCCTCTCAAAAAAAGAGATGCTGGATCTGGAATCCGTCGCCCTCGGGCTCGGCATGGCGGTGCTGGTCGAGGTGCATGATGGCGCCGAGCTCGAGGCCGCGCTCGAGCTGCAAACGCCGCTCATCGGCATCAACAACCGCAATCTCAAAAACTTCGACACGCGGCTCGAGACCACGCTCGAGCTGCTGCCGCGTGTGCCTTCCGGACGGATTGTGATCACCGAGAGCGGCATCGTCTCCGTCGACGATGTCGCGCGCATGCGCGCGCACGGCGTGCATGCCTTTCTCGTCGGGGAGGCGTTCATGCGCGCAGCCGATCCGGGCGCTGAGCTGGCGGCGCTCTTCCCGCCGTCGCCGCATGCCTGATCCCGGGGCCGACGCCGCGCTGCGCGCGGCGCTCGCCGCGCTCGAAGCCGGCGATCTGGCGGCGGCCGAGACGCTGTTTCGCGAGGTCACGGCGCGCGATCCGCGGCAGGCCGAGGCCTGGCACGTGCTGGCGATGATCGCCTGCCGCTCCGGGCGCGCCGAGGAAGGCCTCGACTTCGCGCGGCAGGCGCATGCGCTCTCGCGCCGCGATCCCGAATACCTGAATACCCTGGGCGTCGCGAGCGCCGAGCTGGGGAAGCTGGACGAGGCCGCGCAATGGCTGCGCCGGGCGCTCAAGCTGCGTCCCGACTACGCGGATGCGCACTACAACCTCGGCAAGGCGCTCGCCAAGCTCGCACGGCTGGGCGAGTCCGAGCGTGCTTTCCGGCGCGCGCTCGCGCTCGCGCCGCAACGCCTCGACGTCGCGAACAACCTTGGCTGCGTGCTGGAGCGCGCGGGCGCGGCTGCGGAAGCGCTCGCGCTCTTCGAGCGCGCGCTGCGCGCATCGCCGCACGATGAGATCTACGCCCTGAACGTCGGCAACGCCCTCTGGGCGCTGCAAGGCGCGGATGCGGCAGGCGAGCATTACGCGCGTTTTCTCGCGCAGCATCCCGAGAGCGCGCTGCTGCACTACGTACTCGCGCTCAACCTGCTGGCGAGAGGGCGCTTCGGCGAGGGCTGGCGCGAGTACGACTGGCGCCGCCGCCTCGACGGAATGCGACTTCCCGAGCGGGCGGTCGATGCGCTTGCCGCCGATCTCTCGGGCAGGCGCATCCTGCTGCGGCGCGAGCAGGGCCTGGGCGACGAGCTTTTCTTCCTGCGCTTTGCGCCGGAAGTGCGCCGGCGCGGGGCGCGCGTCGGGTTCGAGTGCTCGCCGAAGCTCGCCGCGGTGCTCGGCGGAAACGCGCTTCTCGACCGGATCAGCGAGCCTGACCTGACGCTTGACATCGGTGACCTTCCCGCGCTTCTCGGCTCGACGGACACTCCGCCGCCGTTCCCGCTCGAGCCCGACACGGGCCGGATCGCGCGCTGGCGCGAGCGCCTCGCCGCCGCCGGGCCGCCGCCCTACATCGGGATCACCTGGCGGGCCGGTACTGCTCCCGCGAGCCAGCGCGAATTCGCTCTTCGAGACGTCGATGCCTTGCACAAAGAAGTACCGCCCGGCCTGCTCGCGGGCGCGCTCGAGGGTGTCGCCTGCACGGTGCTGCTCCTGCAGCGCCTTCCCGCTGCGGGCGAGGCCGACGCCTTCGCGCGGCGGCTGCACCGCCCGAGCTGCGACCTGACCGGCCTCAACGAGGACCTCGCCGAGATGGGGGCGGTGCTCGCCCTCATCGATGACTACGTCGCGGTGAGCAACACCAACGTGCACCTGCGTGCGGCGTACGGCCAAGCCTCGCGCATCGTCGTGCCGTTCCCGCCGGAGTTCCGCTGGATGGAATCCGGAAACGCGTCGCCCTGGTTTCCCGGACACCGCGTTTACCGCCAGGATGCTTCGAGAAAATGGCATGACGCGCTCGCGCTCCTCGCGAGCGACCTGCGGGCGCGTTGGGGAAGCACGCCCTGATTTCTTTGCTGCATCGCAGTATTTCTGTTGTCTATCTGCAACAGCTTCCGGCTCTTAAGTCCTTTTTCGCCTGATCTTTTTGCTGCCCGCCCGGGCGCTTGGCACACTGCCACTGGCCTTCCTTCGGGGGGCATGGCTAAACAACTTTAGGAGAGGGGTATGCAGAAAAAACTGATTGTGTTGGCCGTCTCCGGCGCGCTGGGAGTGCCGCTCGCGGCATTCGCCCAGCAGTCGGGCATCACCATTTACGGCCGCGCGAACTTGGGCTCGGACCGATACACCGCCACCGGCGCAACGAACACGACAGGGAATTTAACAGGCCGCATGCGCGTGTTCGACTCGGGCTCGCGCCTCGGCATCCGGGGCAGCGAGAACCTCGGCGGCGGCATGGAAGCCTACTTCGTGCTCGAGAACGGCGTGAACTGGGATAACGGCTCCACGGGCGGTCAATCCGGCGTCGCCAACGCGTCTGCCGGTCTCTTTGCGTCGCGCGACTCGTTCGTCGGCCTTAGGGCGGGTTGGGGCGAGGTCAGCTGGGGCCGCCAGAGCATCTTCTGGACTAACGGCCTCAACGCGCAGAGCGGCGCGAATTACATCAATGCTTCTGCCGACGGCATGCTGACGAGCCTCGGCATGATCACGCCGCCGGCGACGCGGCAGTCGAACGTCATTTACTACACCTCGCCGCGGATGGCGGGTTTCGACGTCGCGGCCGCTTACAGCCCGAACACGCAGGAGCCGAGTTCGTTTACCGGCACGAACCAGACCAAGGGCTACGTCTGGGGCTTGAACCTCAAGTACCGGCTCGGCGGCTGGTACGTGCAGGCCGACCATGCCGTGAACAAAAACAAGGGCAACGACCCCACCGGCCCTACCGACACAGGCGACAAACTCGGCTTCAGCTACGGCTATGCGCCCGGCTCGCGCGTCGGGTTCATCTTTCAGCGCCTGAAGAACGCCAAGATCGTTGCCGCCACTGTCACCAAATACGCGGACGCCGGTATTGCCTCAACGGTAGGCGACTCGCCGAAGGAGACTATGTTCGGCGTCAACTGGGAGCACATGGTCGGGCAGACGCAACTGCTCGCGGGTTACTTCCGTGGCGGCGAAGTGAAGGGCTTTTCCGGCACCACCACCGGCACGAAGTCGACGGCCTTCCACATCGGCGCGAAGCAGCACCTGTCGAAGCGCACCGGCGTCTACGTTTCGTATAACGCGATCAAGAACGACCCGCATGCTTTTGCCGACTTCGTCGGCGGCGGCTATAGCTCGGCCCAGAGTAGTCTTTCTGGCGCTGCTGGTCTGGATCCTAAGTCGGCCGGAGCGGACCCGAAAGCGATCGCGGTCGGCTTGATGCACAACTTCTGACCGCTCCGCGGTCAGCAAGCAGTCCACGGGCGCTTTCGGGCGCCCGTTTTTTTTGGGACAATGCCTGGCGTCGAAGGAGTTGCGCCATGCTCAGGCCAGAAGTCGCGTTGCTGTCGGCTGCCGTATTGATCGGGGGTTGCGCGGGCCACGATTCCGGCGCCGGGCTGGAGCCGGGCCGCGCAAGCGCGCAGGAAGTCGAGGCGCTGATGGGGCCGGCCGCCGACAAGCGCGCCGGGCCCGGGGGCGAAACCCTGCAGTACTACCCGCGGCTGCCGTACGGCCAGGCGATGTACGTCGCGCGCATCGGGCCGGATGGCAAGCTCGTGGCGATCGAGCAGCGACTCACCCCGGAAAACGCCGCCAAGGTGGTTACGGGCCGCACCGGCGCCGGCGAAGTGCGCGATCTGCTCGGACCGCCCTGGGGAGCGACGCGTTATGCGCGGCTCGAGCGCGACATCTGGTCCTATCCGATGCGCGTGCGGAGCATCCGCAAGCCGCAGATGTTCATCGTGCAGCTCTCCTACGACGGCGTCGTGCGCGAGGCTTTCTTCATCAACGACCCGGAGTTCGACAGATAATCCCGATGGGTGCGCTCGAGCGCGCGATCGTCGAGCTGGACGCCGCGCTGCGCGCGCTCGCCGGCGTCGGTGCGCCCGCGCGGCGCAGCCCGGCGAACGGCTTGCCGGAAGCCGACCTGCCGGTGGCGCAGCGCGCGCACGCCGCCGCGCTCATGCGCGTGAACCATGTCGGCGAGGTGTGCGCGCAGGCGCTCTATCAGGGACAGGCGCTCACCGCACGCGATGCCGCGGCCCGCGGCGCGCTCCGGCAAGCCGCCCGCGAGGAGCAGGACCACCTTTGCTGGAGCGCGCAGCGCATCGGCGAGCTCGGCGGCAGGCCGAGCCTGCTCAATCCTCTCTGGTACGCGGGCGCGTTCGCGATCGGGGCGCTCGCCGGCGCGCTGGGCGACCGCTGGAACCTCGCCTTCCTCGCCGAGACCGAGCGCCAGGTCGAAGAGCATCTTTCGGGCCATCTCGAGGCGCTTCCGGCGGCGGACCGCCGCACGCGCGCGGTGGTGGCGGCGATGCGCGCCGACGAGGCGAGGCACCGCGCCAGCGCGATCGAGCTCGGCGCGGCCGAGCTGCCCCAGCCGGCGAGGCTTGCGATGCGGCTTGCTTCCCGGCTGATGACCGCGCTCGCCTACCGGCTGTAGCAATGCTGAACGTGCATATCGGGTACGACCCGAGGGAAGCGATCGCCTTCTACACGCTCGCGCATTCCATCCTGCGCCGCTCGTCGATCCCGGTGTCGATCGCGCCGCTCATGCAAAGACAGTTACGCGGGCTGTACAAGCGGTCGCGCGGCCCCACCGAGTCCACCGAGTTCAGCCTGACGCGGTTCCTGGTTCCGGCACTCGCGGGATATCGCGGCTGGTCGTTGTATATGGATTGCGACATGCTGTGCCGCGTAGACATTGCAGAGCTTGCCGCTGAAATCGAGCGCCAGCCGGACAAGGCAGTGCTCGTCTGCAAGCACGACTACGAGCCGAGACCGGGACTGAAAATGCTCAACCAGGTACAGACGAAATATCCGCGCAAGAACTGGTCGAGTCTGATGCTCTTCAACAACGAGCGCTGCCGCGCTCTTACTGCAGACTACGTGAACTCGGCGCCAGGTCTAGAACTGCATCGCTTTACCTGGGTCGAGGACCTGCTGATTGGCAACCTGCCACTCAAGTGGAACTGGCTCGTGGGGGAGTACGACCAGAGAAGTGATGCAAAGATCGTACACTTCACGCTCGGCGGCCCGTGGTTCGACAAGTATCGCGACTGTCAGTACGCCGCGGAGTGGTTCGCCGAGCTCGAATCGCTGCGCAGCGTCGTGGAAGGATGACGACGACGCGCTCGGCCTACGGCTGGGTGCTTCCCGGCAGCGACCGGCATTTCCGGGAATACCTGTCGAGCGCGCCCAAGGTCGAAGGGCGCCGCATGTATCAGCCGCAGCACATCCAGCAGGCGCTGCAGATCTGCCGCATGCGGCGGCTCGCGGTCGACGTCGGCGCCCACGTCGGGTTCTGGTCGTACTACCTGGCGCTGAGTTTTGCTAGCGTGCACGCTTTCGAGCCGAGCGAGCTTTTCGCGCACTGCTTCGAGCGCAACGTGCGGGCGAAAAACGTCGTGCTGCACCGGGTCGCACTGGGCGAAGCCGAGAAAAGGGTCGAGCTCGAAGTCGATGCGCAGAACACCGGCGCTACCCATGTGCGCCCCGGCGCGCCCGGCAGCATCCCGATGCGCCGGCTCGACGACTATCGCGTCGAGGAGCTCGATTTCCTGAAAGTCGATGTCGAGGGCTACGAGCGCCTGGTGCTCGACGGCGGCCGCGAGACGCTCTTGCGCTGCAAGCCGGTGGTGATCATCGAGCAGAAGGATTTCGCCGCGCGCTACGGTGCGGAGCGCTTCGCCGCTTCCGAGCTGCTGCAGTCCCTCGGCGCCGTGCTGCTCGCCCAGGTAGTGCAGGACTTCGTTTTCGGCTGGCCCGAATCGGCCGCCGTCACGGGCTGAAGGTGGATGCCAAGCGGCGCCTCGTCTGGGTGAGCTTCGCGCCGCTCGAGAAGGCGGCGCAAGCGCTGAGCTCGAGCGTCGCCTCGGTTCGCTACCGGCTGATCATCCCTGCGCGCGCGCTCGACGGCGACGGATTCGAAAGCAGGGTCACCTACGTCAGCGCAGGCGCGAACCGCCGCACGCTGCTCGAGCGCTTCCAGGGCGCGCAGGCGGTGGTGTTCGGCAAGCTTTTGGCAGCCCCCGACGGCTTCACGCGCGAGGCCGAGCAGGCGCTCGAGCTCATGGCCCAGCTGCGCGCGCGCGGCGTCGCGGTGCTCGCCGACTACAGCGATGACCACTTTGCCGATCCGTTACGCGGCCCCGCGTACACGGCGATCGCCAACGCGGTGAACGGAGTTGTCGCGAGCACCCCCGGTCTGGCCGAGGTGATCAAGCAGCACACCAGCGTGCCGGTGAGCGTCATCACCGATCCGGTGGAAGGCTTGCGCGCAGAGCCTCGCGTGGCGGAGCGGCCGCCGTACCGGCTGCTCTGGTTCGGCCATCCGCTCAACCTCGACACCCTGAAACATGGCTTGCCTCAGCTCGAGCGCGTAGTAGCGGAAATTCCGCACTTGCTCACGCTGGTGACCGCGCCCGGCGCTGGTGCCGAAAGTTTCAGGCCGGGCCGGTTCCGCGCATGGTCTTCTCAGGCGATGCAGGAAGAGCTGCAATCTTGCGATGCGGTGGTGATACCGTCCAATCCCCATGACCCGCGTAAAGCCGTGAAGAGCCCGAACCGCTTCACGGAAAGCGTCTGGGCCGGACGCTTTGTGCTCGCGCACGCGCTGCCGCTTACGAAGAGCTCGCCGACTACGGCTGGGTCGGAGAGGATCTCGGCGAGGGCTTGAAATGGCTCGCAGAACATGTGCGCGAGGCGTCGGCGCGCATCGAGCGCGGCCAGGCGGAAATTGCGGCGCGCTTCACGCCGCGGGTCGTCGCTCAGGTTTGGAAGGCTGCAATCCTGCGCGCACTGGACAGGGCATGAGCAGCGAAAACACGACTCCGGGGCTCGAATACTTCCGCTGGTTCTACGAGCAGGGCGTGTGGAAGCGCATGCATTACCGCGGGGTACGGATCCTCAAGTTCCCGAGCGATCTTTGGAATTACCAGGAGATCTTCGCCGAACGGCGCATCGACTGGGTGGTCGAGACCGGGACGCGCCACGGCGGCTCGGCGCTCTATTTCGCCGACCTGCTGCAGTTGAACGGCGCCTCCGGCCGCGTCATCAGCATCGATGTCGACGCTGCCGCGAACATGGTCGGCGCGCACCCGAGAATCGATTTCCTGCTCGGCGACACCGGCTCGGCTGCGGTCGCCGCCGATGTGCGGCGGCGACTGCCTGCGAGTCGCGGTCCGCTGTTCGCGATCCTGGACTCCGACCACAGGAAGGCGCACGTGCTGCGGGAGCTGGAACTGCTCTGCCCGATTCTGCGGCAAGGCGACTACCTGGTCGTGGAAGACACGTGCATCAACGGCCACCCGCTGCGCGAGGATTTCGGCCCGGGCCCGTACGAGGCGCTGGAAGAGTTCATCGGGACGCATCCCGGCGCCTTCGAGCGCGATCTTGCGCGCGAGCAGAAGTTCGGTTTTACCTTCGCCCCGCGCGGCTACCTGATCAAGACTTGACCTCGTCGTCGACGATCTCGAAGTCCTTCGTGATCGCCGCGGTCTTGCCGAGCATGATCGAGGCCGAGCAGTACTTCTCGTGCGAGAGCCGGATCGCCTGCTCGACGAGGTTGCGCTTCAGCGCGCGGCCACGCACGACGAAGTGCATGTGGATCGCCGTGAACACTTTCGGGTCGGTGTCTGCGCGCTCGGAGGTGAGCCTGACCTCGCAGCCGGTGACGTTCTGGCCGCTCTTCCTGAGTATCAGCACCACGTCGTAGGCGGTGCAGCCGCCGGTGCCCGCGAGCACAAGCTCCATCGGGCGCGGCGCGAGGTTGCGGCCGCCGCCCTCGGGCGCGCCATCCATGGCGACGACATGATTGCTCGCGGTCTCGGCAAGAAAAGTCATGCCGCTGGTCCAGCGCACCGTGCATTCCATCGCGGTTTCCTTATTTTTCAATGCCTTGTGCTTTGCAGCATCCATTACCTGGACATGAGAGCGGGCGCTCGTCTATCGCTATGAGGAATAGTGCATTGCATTGCAGCATCGACGGCCGCATAATCGGTAGTGTCTCCTCCACCCTCCTCCTTTGGTGGATTCGGCGCAACTCTAGCGAGCGGCGCCTTTTTTTTGTGTAAAATCCGCACCCTTTCGCAATTTCGCGCATGACCACGTATACCGCAAAAACCGGAGAGATCGAGAACCGCTGGGTGGTGGTGGATGCCCAGGGCAAGGTGCTGGGCCGCCTTGCGGCGCAGATCGCGGCGCGGCTGCGCGGCAAGCACAAGCCCGAGTACACCCCGCACGTCGACACCGGCGATTACGTCGTGGTGGTGAACGCGGCGAAGCTGCGCGTGACGGGAAAGAAGGCGGAGCGCAAGACCTACTACCGCCATTCCGGATTCCCCGGCGGCATCAAGCAGACCACTTTCGCGAAGCTGCATGCGGCGAAGCCCGAGCGCGTGCTTGCCCGCGCGGTGAAGGGCATGCTGCCCAAGGGCCCCCTCGGCTATGCGATGATCCGCAAGCTCAAGATCTACGCGGGTGGCAGCCATCCGCATTCGGCCCAGCAGCCGACAACCCTGGAAATCTAGGAACCGCAAATGGTCGGCGACTATTACTACGGCACCGGGCGGCGCAAGAGCGCCGTGGCGCGCGTGTTCCTCAAGCCCGGCAAGGGCGGCTTCGTGGTGAACGGCAAGCCGGTGGACGAGTTCTTCGGCCGCGAAACCGGCCGCATGGTGGTGCGCCAGCCGCTCGAGCTCACCAAGAGCCAGTCGAGCTTCGACATCATGGTGAACGTCTACGGCGGCGGCGAAAGCGGGCAGGCAGGCGCGGTGCGCCACGGCATCACGCGCGCGTTGATCGAGTATGATGCCGCTCTGAAGGGCGTCTTGAGCGCAGCCGGGCTCGTCACGCGCGATGCGCGCGAAGTCGAGCGAAAAAAAGTCGGTCTGCACAAGGCGCGGCGGCGCAAGCAGTACTCGAAACGTTGAATCGAATACCGGACGCTTCACCGGATCGAAAGCCGCCCCAGGGCGGCTTTCTCGTTTCTGCACACGGATACGCATGATCAAGGCAGGCATCGTCGGCGGCACGGGGTACACGGGGGTCGAGCTCCTGCGGCTGCTCGTGCAGCATCCGCAGGTCGAGCTGAAGGTGATCACCTCGCGCAAGGAGGCGGGTACACCGGTGGCCGCCATGTTTCCGAGCCTGCGCGGCCGCGTCGCGCTCGCCTTCACCGAGCCCGACGCCA
>WNFB01005428.1_pt1 | contig 12103 bp, 7 predicted proteins | sample 5400501 | NCBI WGS metagenome assembly WNFB01 (sample SAMN13153341, study PRJNA577476) | soil metagenome | isolation source: 200 cm saprolite under Douglas fir tree site 2 hole 1 | place: USA:California | collected 2015-04-18 | reverse complement strand
GGCGAGGCTGCTTTTCACGTGCAGCCTTAAGATTCGGAGATCCGGGACAAGGTCTTCTCCGATGGGTCTTACGATTAACATCTTCCCGGAAGGGTGCATCTAGCCTATCGCCATTAGGTTGCAGCCCGGGGGATTAATTTGACTCGAGCTTGGACTCTTTTTTGGGGGGGCTGAGACGGTCGGCCATACTCTGGGCTTGTCGAATCTGCAAGAGAAGGCCTTAGTGCTTTTGTCGAAAATCACTAGGAGAGGAAACGTCATTGCCAAACCTACTGTGAGGACCACATAACAGCCGTTCAAACCCTCTAATAGGCTTCTAACCAAGAATGACAGTCATCGGGCGTGGGAGCAAACGCGAGTTCAAACTCCTTTCTCTCTGCAGTTCCAGACAAAGAGTACAAGGACCGAGACTCTGTTCCATGCCTGGGCGAGCTCGCTCAAATGCGAAGCCCCTCTAAAGTCTAAGTTCTACGGCTAATTTCTCGATTCTCTCAGTCATTTTGAGCAAGTCTGCGGCCGGTGCGTCCTCTAGTATCCAAGGCTTGCACTCCACGCTGATAGTAATATTCTCGCCGAGCATTTGTTCCAGACAGAAGTACAGAGATGGAACTGGAGAATACACTACATCATTTCCGCACGTTGGACAACGAATCACGAGGAATTCCTCACCAGGTGAGGTGGCAAGAGCAGAGCAAGAGATAACCTTAGTGCAAGGCGAAAGCTTGCGCCCCACGTGTCTTTAGCGAATGCGACAAATCGAACACCTTGAAGTGAACCGCGACAGCCATGACTGAGCCGGTTAGACGGAGGGCCTACCGTCCTTGGCTTCCTGCCTGCTGTAGTAGATCTTCACCTTCATCTACTTACTGGCTTTGGATAGTAGCTTAGAAAGAACTCCGCTTGCTTGCTACAAGCACAGTTGAGAGGGTAGGCCATAGGGTCCAGGCTGGACTTGAAGACTACTCCACCCATGGCCTGGGACTTAGCCTCTATCTCAGCCTTACCAATGCACTCCGAACAGTATGCTGTCATTGCTCTTGCCAACCTCTCTATGAGCTCCCCGTTAGCCTTAAGGGACTCCTAAAGCTGGACAAGCTGATGCAAAATCTCCTATCCTCCATCAGGGAGCTGAGGCTAAGACCAGGATTATAGAGGATGGATTTGTCCAGGTAGTTGGGTCAGCAGTAAACGCGTCGATTAGAGTTATGCCAGATGATCGTCCGACATGAAAGCCGGAGTACTCTGTCCCGGCTTCAGGAAACTCGTAAATCCCAAGACTATTCGATGAGAGAGACATGCCTAAGCAACCTCGAACTTGCCCGGACTGTGGTAAGCCGTTCAAGCCGATGACGGAGAGGCAGTGGACGATCAACAAATACATGCACCGACGAACAAGCGTGAGACACGGATTGATCAATCCAGACCTTGAATATCTGGAAAGAATCAGAGCCGAGTATGTTCGCGAGCGTCAGGCTCAAGGGCTGTCTTTCTGATCTAGTCTTTCAATCTCACCAGCAGCTTGCCTGGTGTGCCCCCCTAGAATGAGTCGCCTGCCGAAGGGGGAGCTTGACCTGAGGTCCGGTTCCCTTCTAAAGCATTCTAACCCGGATCCGCAGATTAGGTTTTCATGAACTCAAGCTGTCTCAGTCGTTGAGATTCTACCCTTTCTTTCCGGCTGCTACCGTCTAGAATGGGCTACCTAATGAGGAAAATTTTCCGGAAGGGTCTACGTTCTTTTATCGTTCTTCTTCGTCGTTCCTTTTCAGCGATCTGCTTTCCAAAAATGAGTCCGATCAGGATGAAAGGTTACTCTAGACAGTAATCTATTTACCGATAAGCTCTTCCGGCTCTTGGCCCTATATGATGTCCAGCCTTGACCACTACCTGACAAAGCCTCAGCCCGAGACCTCGAAACCCAAGGCTCTGGCAAAGCCACAGCTCGGCTTCAAGCCTGAGACGCCAAGAGAGATGGCTCAATCATATTTTGCCGGAGCTGGATACGATGGCGAGAGGAGAGCAGTATACCTCAAACTCTACGACCCTAAAACCGAGAAGATACAGTTCTGGTACGATAACACGGGCCACACGCCCTACTGCCTATCCAAAGACACTCCCGAAAATCTCAGGAAAAACAAGGAACTGATGAATCATCCCGGACTGTTAGGACTCGAGCCTGCAAGACGTTTCGACGCCCTCGAGGGCAAAGAAATCCCTGTGACTATCGTACTTGCAAAAGATCCGCTCTCGATAGGCGGACGACCCAGCGGATGCATCAGAGACATAATTACCGCTTGGGAAGCTGACATCCGATACGTCGAGAACTACATCTACGACAGACATCTCGAGCCCGGAATGCCCTACACCATCCAACAAGGCGATCTAAAACCAGGCACCTCGGCCCAAGTTCCCGCCGTCAAAGAAGCAATCGAAGAAAAGGACGAACAATACCGCAAACTAATGGAAAGATGGCTACGCCTTCTCGAATACCCAGTTCCAAACTACAGACGCGTGGCACTCGACATTGAAGTCTATTCCCCGATAGAAACAAGAGTCCCGGACCCCACAGCTGCAGAGTACAAGGTCATCTGCGCGAGCCTCTGCGGGTCAGACGACACAAAAAGGGTGCTCCTCCTCAAACAGACCGGCTCAGAAACCGTCGAGCTTCCCGGAATAGAAGTTGAGGTGTACGATTCTGAACCGGAACTCGTATCGGCATTATTCAGTGCTCTGAACGACTACCCGTTCGTTCTAACCTTCAACGGAGACGACTTCGACCTCCGATACTTATTCCATCGAGCGCTAAACCACCTCGGCTTCTACAGAGACCAGATACCCATAGAACTAGGAAGAGAATCGGCCACCGTCAAATACGGAGTACACCTCGATCTCTACAAGTTCTTCTTCAACAGATCCATCCAAGTTTACGCGTTTAGCAACAAATACAGAGAAGTCACCCTAGACGCCGTTTCCGAAGCGCTTCTCGAAACTGGCAAGCTGGACATTTCTGAGTCAGTATCAAGACTAAGCCCAACAGAACTCGCGGCATATTGTTACCAAGACGCTGAACTCACGATGAATCTGACGACATTCGATGGGGAGGTGGTTATGAAACTGATCACTGCACTCTCTCGAATAAGCTTCCTCCCTATGGAGGACATGACCCGCCAGGGCGTCTCAGGCTGGATCAGAAGCATGCTGTTCCGCGAACATCGTTCTCGAGGTTTCCTCATTCCCCGGTCGGAAGAGATCACCGCAAAGAAAGGATCAACTAGCACGACCGCGGTCATCAAGGGCAAGAAGTACAAAGGCGGAATGGTTGTTGACCCTGTTCCAGGGGTCCACTTCAATGTTGCCGTGCTTGACTTCGCATCTCTATACCCCTCTATAATCAAGACGTGGAACTTGGGCTACGAGACGATTCTTTGCGGGCATACTGACTGTCGAACTAACAAGATCCCTGACACCGATCATTGGGTCTGCCGACACAGAAAGGCGATGGAAAGCCAACTAGTAGGGTCTCTCCGGGACCTCAGAATACACTGGTACAAACCCAGAGCAAAAGACAAGGGTCTCTCCCCGGAGAAGCTCACTTGGTACCAAGTCGTACAGAACGCGCTCAAAGTAGTGCTGAACGCAAGCTACGGGGTCTTCGGCTCAGACAGATTCTCGCTCTACTGTCCTCCCCTCGCGGAGTCAACAGCGGCCGTTGGAAGATACGCGATAACCAACACGATTCAAGAAGCAAAGCGGCTGGGAATTGAAGTGTTCTACGGGGACACTGACTCACTTTTCCTCGGCACCCCAGCTAGAGAGAAACTCGACGAACTAATCCGATGGTCCAAAAAGGAACTCGGAATGGAGCTCGAAGTTGACAAGAACTATCGATACGTTGCTCTCAGCATTAGAAAGAAAAACTACCTCGGAGTTCACCCGGACAACAAGGTCGACATCAAGGGACTTACTGGTAAGAAGAGACACATTCCCGAGTTCCTCAAGAACACTTTCAACCAGCTGGTGGAGATTCTTGGTCAGGTCAAAACGCCAACCGATTTCGACTATGCGAGAGTCAAGATCAAGGAACTTGTGCAAGATTCGTACAGCAAGCTGCGAAACCGAAAATATTCCCTAGATGACTTGGCGTTTAACATGATGATCGGAAAATCCGTCTCAAGCTACACGAAAACAACACCGCAACACGTCAAAGCCGCGCAACAATTGAGCAACAAGGGAGGCGACGTCAGAGCCGGCGACCTGGTCAGCTTTGTCAAAGTCACAACCGGGAACGGCGTCAAGCCCGTTCAGCTGGCAAGCATTAACGAGATTGACGTTGAAAAATATAACGAATACATCCGATCAACTTTCGAACAGGTCCTAGACGCAGTTGGCTTAGACTACGAAGAACTCACGGGTGCGAAGAAGCTGACTTCTTTCTTCGGAGCTTAGCATAGGTTTGCTCAGCATAATTCCCGTGAAAGGGATCCCAAACATCGAATCTGGCGACAATCTGGGCGAGATCATTGTCGCTAGGCTGAAAGATCAAGGAGAGGAATTTCAAGAAGGGGATGTCACAGTCGTATCCCAGAAAGTTGTCTCGAAAGCAGAAGGCCGAGTCGTGAACCTCTCCAAGGTCACCCCCTCACGTTTTGCATCTTTCGTTGCTAAGGAAGCAGGCAAGGACCCGCGCCAGGTCGAAGTTATCCTTCGAGAAACCCGGAAGATCATTAGGATGAAGGCTGGGCACTTGATCACCGAAACGAGGCACGGGTTCATCTGCGCGAACGCTGGTGTTGACGCGTCGAATGTGGCAAAAGGGAAAGATACAGTTACACTCTTACCGCTAAATCCTGACGCTTCCGCCCAACGCATTGGCAAGACAATCCGAAAACTCACGGGAAAAGCAATACCGGTAATCATCACAGACACTTTCGGCCGGGCGTGGAGAATGGGCCAGGTCAACTTTGCTATAGGGGTCTCCGGAATGAAGCCAATCCACGACTACAGAGGAACCAGAGACATGTACAGACACTCTCTCCATGTGACCGAGATCGCGGTCGCAGATGAACTCGCGTCCGCCGGAGAACTAGTAATGAACAAAGCCGACAAAGTCCCAGCCGCTCTAGTAAGGGGATACAAGACAAGACGAGGCAAAGGCACGGGCAAGGACCTTCTCAGACCAGAAGAAATGGATCTCTTCAGGTAGAAGCAGAGGAGACCCTCACGCCCCTAAGTCTTAATGATACCACAAACTCGATAGGAAGACGTTTCAGAGTTGACAATGGAGACCATCAAGCCCCCCATGCCCGTCCACGTGCGGGATATTCAGAATTTCGCCCGGCTCGCATTGGGCTTAACCGAAGGATCCCAGATGATTTGGAGCTTCAAACACAAGTCAAGCAACATTCTGGCATTATTTACTGCCTACATGTACTGGGACGGAGACATTCCAATCCTAGCGTACACTGAGGATGATTTTGACCGAAGTAAACCATTCCTCGCGTACAAGTGCGACTCTCCCAAAGGAGAGGAATGGCAGTTCTCGGATGAAGCCGATGATACTCGGTTCAAGTACGCCTCAGTAATCGATGTGAAAAGCCTCCCAGATGCTTTCGTAAGGAGCATAGAGGGCGATTTTCCAGACGCCCCGGATCCTGTCCTAACGGAGCTTCAAGACACAAAGTCTCTCGCCAGGGTTCTACTCACGCTCTCAATGCGAGATGGCAACGTATCTCCTCTCTGGCACTTCCTTAGAGGGGAAAAACACATCCTAGGTAATTGTATACCATTCGAACACTATTATGACTCTGACGCCCTTCCAGTCTTCTTCTACACCTCGACTATGACTCCACCTCCAGGACCGTTTCTCAAGTATCTGGCAGCAAAGCCACACGGAGAGAGATTGGAATTCACGAACGCCGCCACCGATGCCAAGTACTTTCACGTAAAGGTCATTGACGTCATAGACTTTCCACTCTTTCCGAAGTAAACCCGGGCCAAAGACTTTTCAGCAATAAGCATTCTCTCCAGCACCTCAGGTAACCGTCTTGCCAAGAGAAATCAGGGTCGCCATCGCAGGAGTTGGAAAGTGCGACTCAAGCCTTGTCCAAGGAACAGAATTCTACCGCATTGCCCAAAAGAAAGTCGGATTGATGAACAAGAAAGTTGGACCTTTCAAGGTATCCGATATTAGGTTCGTCGCTGCGTTTGATATTGATGATAGAAAAGTTGGAAAAGACCTGTCGGAAGCAGTTTACGCAGAACCGAACAACACGAGAAAAATTGTTCAAGTGCACCCCACGGGGGTCAAGGTCCAGATGGCCCAGCCGCTAGATGGAATATCGCCTGTCGCCGGTGACAAGATACAACCGAGTAAGGCGAAACCCTCCAACATTACCAAGGTTCTAGAGGACGCTAAGACCGATTTGTTGGTCAACCTCACTCCAACAGGCGCGTCAAAGGCCAGCGAGATGTATGCCCAAGCAGCACTGCAATCAGGCAGCGCTTTCATCAATGCGACGCCCGCAAAGATAGCTTCGAGCAAGGTATGGCAAGCCAAGTACAAGAGAAAAGGAGCCATCGTTGTCGGCGATGATATCATGGACCAGATCGGCTCAACCATTCTCCACAAGAACCTCCTTTCCTTGCTTGTCGACAGGGGCACTCAGATTGGAGAAACTTACCAGCTCGACATCGGCGGTGGAACGGAATCTCAACTGGCCCTTGACAAGAAGAGGTACGAGATCAAGCGGGGAATAAAGACGGCGGCTGTCGCAGCTGCTGTACCTTACAAGTTCCCGATAGTCGCAGGGTCGTCCGATTTCGTGGATTTCATGGAGAACCGCCGGACAAGCTACTTTTGGATCAAAGGAGAATACTTCGCAGGAACAGACTTCACCCTCGACATGCGTATCTCCCTTGAAGATGGGCCCGCATGCGCAGGCATCCTGACAGACGTAATACGAATGGTAAAGCTCGCATCCGAAAAAGACAAGAGCGGAGCACTGGACGCCGTGTCATCTTACGGATTCAAAGCACCACCAAAACGAGTACCCCTGGAAAACCTTAACCAAGAGCTAGGCTGGATGCCGAAGGGTCCAAAGCCGAATTGAGGCAGAACCGTAGGAAACCGTTCAAAGAACGAATTCTCCGGTCTTCACGATCCAACAAGAGCCGAGTAGTTCTCGCCATCGATGTCAACGATGGCGGGCCCAGGGAACTGATTCACCAAGCTATCGATCTCTTCGAACAAACCCGCCAATCAATATGTGCCGTGAAGCTCGGGCGCCAAACAATTCTGAGAATTGGGCCCGAGAGAACCAGTCAACTGCTGAAGAAAATACATGGTCACGGGTTTACGACGATAATCGACGACAAACTCAATGATATCGACGAGACAAACGCGGCAATCACCCGAGCCTATCTCAATCTCGGATTCGACGCCATCACAGTAAATCCGTTCGCAGGATGGAAGGGCGGCCTCGAAACCACGTTCGACCTTGCTCACGAACATGGAATGGGGCTCTTAGCGCTCGTTTACATGAGCCATCCAGGAGCCTCTGAGGGATACGGACAGAAGGTGTTGAGGGGCAGATCCAAAAAGACCAGACCCGAGTTCGAAATTTTCGCTGAGAAGGCCGTCGAGTGGAAGGCCGACGGTGCAGTCGTAGGGGCAACTAGGCCCAACATAGTTCGAAGAGCCAAAGAAATACTTGGTACGAGCGTGCCAATCTTTTCACCGGGAGTTGGAACCCAAGGCGGAGAAATCGCCCGCTCCTTGAAGGCAGGAACAGACTACTTCATAATCGGAAGATCAATCACAAAAGCACAGAACCCCGGAAGGGCAGCAGCAGAATTTGCAAACGCGTCAGTAGTCCTAGACGACTAGGCTTGGCCCGGTTGCCATAACTCACGTCGCAGGAGATCACGGACCGCCGCCCTAATCGCATCGCTCCTGCTGTGATAGATTCCAGCCTTTACCAACTGGTCAACATCGTCAATGAGCTTCTCAGGAAGCTTAACGGTTACAAGCCTCAAAGCAACGCAAGATATCGCTGAGCCAGAAAGCGAATAAGGGTTTCCCCAGTTTTTCGGTAACCTATTTATCCAGCAAACCGCAGGGGAGCGTCGACGAATCATGGGCGGCGCCAAGAAGAAGAGCATGGCACAGATGGAAAGGACTCAGGATCAGACGGATAAGAAAGATGAACCCTCTGGGTCAAAGAAAGGAAAGGCGAAGACAGTTGTGGAGAAGAGACCAAGAGGATTGCAGAGCCCCGACATCTCTGACCCAAAGTTCCTCAATGAGGTCCAGAAGATGGGAGCAATCACACCATTCTCGATAGCGTCGCAGTTCAACCTCAGACTTAGCGTGGCCAAGGACCTTCTGGAAGACCTCGAAAAGAAACGGCTCGTAAGGCTGGTCGGCGGGAACGCTAGGATCAGAATCTACCAGCCCGCCGCCGCCTAAACCTTCCTTATCGTTATCACCGTACCCTCCTTCACCTGCTTGAACAGCTGAAGCCCTTGGGTTATTCGGCCTAAGAGATTAACAGGACTGTAAGGCGTAGTCGGACCGTAGAAGACGCACACCGCGTCGCCTTGTGGCCAATAACCTAATGATCCTACTTCCATGTTGCTGCGGGGCTTCTCGCCTGGAGCCTTCACCGTGACTTGGAAATAGATCTCCTCCCCATATCTCACGGCCCTACCATTTACAGGAAGATTGCGTAAGAGAGCGTCAGATGTTCGAGGGGCGGCGAACCTGAAGAATTCTCCTTGAGCCTCCCCTAATCCTTCGATCGAAAAGGAGACTTTGGGTCGGGAAACCTCTGATGCGGGTCCTTTTGACAAGACTCTAAGCCCCGTGGTGAACCAAGTTATATAGCTCGCTCAAGCCGGACCGCCGACAAAGCGAGTTCACATGAAACGAGTCATCATAGTTGGGGCAGCCGGCAGGGATTTCCATAACTTCAACATGGTCTTTCGGAACTCGCCCGATCATGAAGTAGTCGCATTCACAGCAGCCCAGATCCCGGGAATAGAAGGAAGAACCTACCCGCCAGAACTTGCTGGGCTGAGATACCCGAAAGGAATTCCCATATTCGCCGAGAAAGAGCTTCCCCGTCTAATCAAAGAACTGAAAGCCGACCTAGCAATACTGTCCTATAGCGACCTATCCTACGGAGATGTGATGCACATCGGGTCCTCTGCACTAGCCGCCGGAGCGGATTTCCAGCTGCTCGGCCCAAGGAACACCATGCTTCACTCAAGGTTGCCAGTGGTTTCGGTTGGGGCGGTTCGGACCGGAGCTGGCAAGAGCACAGTCTCAAGAAAGATTTCTCTGACTCTCCGAGACGCTGGCAAGAAGGTCGTGGTAATTCGACACCCTATGCCGTACGGCGACCTCACCAAGGAAGGAGTTCAGAGATTCGCTTCGTTCGAAGACCTGGACAAGGCGGATTGTTCTATCGAAGAGAGGGAGGAGTACGAACCACACATTGAACACGGGTTCGTGGTCTACGCGGGCATAGATTACGAACAAATTCTACGATCTGCAGAGAAGGAAGCTGACATCATACTCTGGGATGGAGGAAACAACGACATACCCTTCATCCAGCCAAACGTCCACTTCGCCGTCCTAGATCCACTACGCGCTGGAGACGAGCTGACACACTATCCAAGTGAAGTTAACGTCAGGCTCGCCAACGTCGGAATCATCAACAAGGTCAACGTTGCAGAACCGGAGAAAATACAGCTTGTAGAATCAAATCTGAAGGCATTGAACCCAACAGCCATAGTCATCAAAGCGGCGTCAGAAGTCACAGTAGACAAGCCTGAGCTAGTTAGGGGAAAGCGAGTCCTGATCATAGAAGATGGCCCGACCGTCACCCACGGTGACATGGCCTATGGAGTCGGGTACGTTGCTGCGAAATCCTTCCACGCCCAAGAAATCGTGGACCCGCGCAAGTATGCCGTGGGAATCGTGAAGGACATTTTCAAGAAGTACACTCATGTCACCGAAGTTCTTCCCACAGTCGGGTACGGGAACCAGCAGATACGGGACATGGAGGCGACCATAGCCAAAGTGGACTGCGACACCATCATGATAGCGACACCCGCGGATATCAGGCGGATAATCAAGTTCCCAAAGCCTACTGTGAGAGTAGGCTACGAATTGAAGGAACAAACCAAACCAGGAATCAAGGACGTTCTGCACTCCAAAGGGATCATCTAGAACGCGGCTAATAGCTAAGCAATCGTCTTCCGCAGAGTTTCAGCCACGTACTCTATCTCGGTCTCGCCCAGCCTCGGATGAACAGGGAGGGAAAAAACCTGCCTCGACGCCTTCTCCGTCTCAGGTAGTCGCCCCCTCCGAGCAATGTTCGAGTCCCGATAAAGCGGTGTCGAATGTACGGGGGAGGAATAGTAGACCCCAGCTTCGATGTTCTTGTTCCACAACTTGTCCACAATCTTGTTGCGTTTGGCGGCGTTCACACCTCTCAAGCGAACCGTGTACAAGTACCAGCTGTGTTTTCGACCATTGGGCTCTTTAGGCAACAATAGTTTTCCAGTCATGTTCAGCTTCTCAGTGGTCAACTCAGCATTCTTCCGCCTCTTTTCAAGGAAAGAGGGTAGCTTCCTCAACTGTGCGTAACCGATCGCCGCTGCAATCTCAGTCATGTGATAATTGTGACCCAGTCTAACGGTCCAGTATGGACGCTGTTCTCCGTGAGAGCGAACCATTCTCAGGGCCTGGGCGTACCCGTCATCGTTTGTCGTAACCATCCCTCCTTCGCCCGTAGTAATATTCTTGCCCGCGTAGAAACTGAAACAGGTCATGTCGGCGATCGAGCCAATTTTTTTCCCATCGAGTTGGGCGCCGTGAGCCTGAGCCGCGTCTTCAATTACAACAATGTCTTTTCCATGGGCCAAATTCGCTATCCCGGAAACATCGGAGGGGAGGCCGTAGAGATCCGTAGGAATGATAGCTTTCGTCTTACGCGACACACACTCCTCGACACTCTCAATCCTGAGACAATATGTGTCCTTATCGATATCAGCGAAAACAGGAGTTGCACCAGTGAGTACGACGGCGTTGGCGGCGCCGACAAACGTGAAAGAGGGAAGGATTACTTCGTCCCCGGGGCCAACATCCGCAGCGAGTAACGAGGCGTGTAATGCTGCTGTCCCTCAAATTCCAGAACACGAGGCCCCATCCCACTCTTATCGGTCAGGATTCCGCTACGTAGGACTTCGACCGCTGCATCGATTTCTTCCTTTCCAAGAAACGGTTGATTGATCCTGATCAGTTCTCGCAATTGTTCAGCTTAGCCCCGGTTTTCAGCAGTCTCCGCTCTGGTGCCTAAAAGAGTTGGCCCAAAAACAGATCTCAGCGCCAGGTTTTTCTCAAGCTCAAATTGCAAACTGGAAGAACAATTTCACTCCCACAGATGGAATCGCGTATGTACTACAGTTTGATCTTTCGAGTAGATCTTGTGCAGTCGAAAGGCGCAAATCGTCGAAAATGAGCCAATAACAGGGAATTAGAGCTGCATAACTCGCCTAGGGCATGATTGCTTTCGGTTTCGGAGTCCTAGCGCTTGATAAATTTTATATTGCACGCGAAATGTCTCGCCCGTCGAGACTTGGGGATAAGAAAAAATTGTCATCAGAATTAGCGGGTCAGCAAGTGATTATTCTAAGAGAAGGGACTTCGAGAAGCCGCGGTCAGGATGCACTGAAGGCAAACATCATGGCTGCAAAAATCATCGCAGAATCTGTCAGATCCTCACTAGGGCCGAAAGGCATGGACAAAATGTTAGTGGACGGATTCGGAGACGTAACGATCACCAACGATGGAGCGACGATACTCGACGAAATGGAAGTACAACATCCAGCCGCGAAGATGATGGTAGAAGTTGCGAAGACCCAAGACGATGAGGTTGGAGACGGAACAACCACTTCCGTGGTGGTGGCCGGCGAACTCCTCAAAAAGGCTGAAGAACTTATCGATCAGGGAATTCATCCAACAGTCATAGTCGATGGTTACCGGCAGGCTTCGATCCGAGCACTGGAAGTGCTCGATCAGATCGCCATCAAAATCGAT
>WNFB01004748.1_pt1 | contig 12103 bp, 13 predicted proteins | sample 5400501 | NCBI WGS metagenome assembly WNFB01 (sample SAMN13153341, study PRJNA577476) | soil metagenome | isolation source: 200 cm saprolite under Douglas fir tree site 2 hole 1 | place: USA:California | collected 2015-04-18 | reverse complement strand
CATCGACGGCTACCGGCCGCCGGACGCGGTGTTCCAGGAGCTGACGCGGCTCGCGGGGGCCCGGGTGTCGTGAGTGTCCAAAAGTCGTGGGGCGAGCTGCAGAAGATGCACCGGGCCTGCCGCATCGTAGTGCAGACGCTGGAGACGCTCGCCCGCGCCGCGGTACCGGGAGTGGCCACCAAGGAGCTGGACCGGATCGCGCGAGAGCAGATCGTGAAGGCGGGCGCGAAGCCGGCTTTCCTCGGCTACCGCGGCTATCCGGCGACGCTTTGCATCTCCGTCAACGAGGAGGTGGTGCACGGCATCCCCGGCGACCGCCGCCTGAAGGACGGCGACGTGGTGGGACTCGACCTCGGCTGCGTGGTCGACGGCTTCTACGGCGACGCCGCCCGCACGGTGGGGGTGGGCCGCGTGAGCGACGCCGCCCGCCGCCTCATGAAGGTCACGGAGGACTCGCTCCGCGCCGGCATCGAAAGGTGCCGGCCGGGGAATCGGGTCGGGGACATCGGCCACGCGGTCCAGGCCGTCGCGGAGGCTGAGGGATTCTCGGTGGTCAGGGAGTTCGTGGGGCACGGCATCGGGACGTCGCTGCACGAGGACCCGCAGGTCCCCAACTACGGCCCTCCGGGCCGCCGCGAGCGGCTGGTGCCGGGGATGTGCCTGGCCATCGAGCCGATGGTGAACGTGGGGGGGCCGGACGTGAAGGTCCTCGACGACGGCTGGACGGCGGTGACCACGGACGGGAGCCTCTCCGCGCACTTCGAGCTGTCGGTGGCGATCATGGTCGAAGGACCGTGGATCCTGTCCGATCCGTACCCGTACGCCTCGAAGGAAGCCCACGCGTGAGCACGCAGAAGACGCGGAGAAGCCAGGACCGGCCGGTCGAGGCTGCGCTGCGCGTCTCCGGGCGCGTGGTCGAGCAGCTTCCCAACGCGCTGTACCGGGTCGAGCTCACGTCCAGCGGTCGGCCCCAGATCACGGCCCATGCGTCGGGGGAGTCCGGGCTGCTCCGGCTCCGGCCCGGCGACACGGTCGAGGTGGAGCTGTCGAGCTACGATCCCGGCCGCGGCCGGATCGTGGGACGAGGCTGAAGTCGTGGTATCATTAACGGTTTGGGCCGGGAGCCAGGATTCATGAAGGTCCGGTCGGTGTCGCTTTCCGCAGCGGAGCGTCTCCGCTGCTGCCGAGCCGAGATTCACTCTCGGCGAGGCGATTGGATGACGCGAGACGCGGAGCGAGGACGCGCATGAAGGTCCGTTCTTCAGTAAAGAAGATCTGCGTCAAGTGCAAGGTGGTGCGCCGGCAAGGCGTGGTGCGCGTCATCTGCGCCAACCAGAAGCACAAGCAGAGGCAGGGTTAAGACATGGCACGCATCGCGGGCGTCGACCTTCCCCGGCAGAAGCGGGTCGAGATCGCGCTCACCTACATCTACGGCATCGGGGTGTCGCGCAGCAACAAGATCCTGGGCAAGGCCGGGATCGAGCGGAGCGTGCGGGTGAAGGACCTCTCCGAGGAGGAGACCAGCCGCATCGCCAAGATCATCGACATGGAGGGCGGCGTGGAGGGCGACCTTCGCAAGGAGATCGCCATGAACATCAAGCGGCTGATGGAGATCGGCTCCTACCGCGGGATGCGCCACCGCCGCAACCTGCCGGTGCGCGGCCAGCGCACCCACACCAACGCGCGTACGAGGAAGGGCCCGCGGCGCGCGCTCATCCGTCCCAAGCCCGCCGCGCCCAAGGTCTAGGAGAATAGATGTCCGAGCCGACCACCCCGACTACCCCGGCGGCCAAGAAGCCGTCGAGCAAGAAGGCCAAGAAGGAGAAGAAGCACGTCGTTCACGGCATCGCCCACGTGCACGCCTCCTTCAACAACACCCACGTCACGATCACCGACCTCGAAGGCAACGTGGTGACGTGGTCCAGCGCGGGCACGCTCGGCTTCAAGGGGTCGCGCAAGGGAACGCCCTTCGCCGCGCAGCAGGCGGCCTCCGCCGCCGCCGCCACCGCCAAGGAATCTGGGCTGCGGTCGCTGGACATCCGGGTCAAGGGACCCGGCAGCGGCCGCGAATCGGCCATCCGGGCGCTGCAGGCGGCGGGGGTGGAGGTCAAGTCCATCAAGGACGTGACCCCGATCCCGCACAACGGGTGCCGGCCGCCCAAGCGGCGCCGGGTTTGAGGGGAGCGTAGACGTGGCCAGATACACCGGTCCGGTTTGCCGCCTGTGCCGCCGCGAGGGCATGAAGCTGTTCCTCAAGGGCGACCGCTGCTTCACCGAGAAGTGCGCGATCGAGAAGCGGAACTACGCCCCCGGGCAGCACGGCAAGGGCGCGCGGGTGAAGAGCAAGCTGCAGGGTTACGGCCTGCAGCTGCGGGAGAAGCAGAAGGCCAAGCGGCTCTACCGCCTCATGGAGGGGCAGTTCGCCCTCACCTTCGACCGCGCGACCCAGGAAAAGGGCGTCTCGGGCGAGCTGCTGCTCCAGAAGCTGGAGCGCCGGCTCGACAACGTGGTCTATCGCCTCGGCTTCGGCAGCTCCCGCGACCAGGCCCGCCAGCTCGTCCGCCACGGCCACGTGAAGGTGAACGACCGCAAGCTGAACATCCCGTCCTTCCAGGTCCGCCCGAACGACGTCGTCAGCCTCTCCGCCCGCGCGGCCAAGAACGCCCTTGTCCTGCAGTCGGTGGAAGCGGTGAAGGGCCGCGGCGTGCCCAAGTGGCTGGAGCTGGACGCGACCGCGATGAAGGGGAAGATACTGTCCATGCCCGCCCGGGACGACGTGAACTTCCCCATCCAGGAGCAGCTCATCGTCGAGCTTTATTCGAAGTAAGCGGAGGACTCAAAGAAACATGCTGTGGAAAGGCTTCCAGAAACCGAAGCGCCTCGAGGTCGACCGCGAGGACCAGACGGATACGTTCGGCCGCTTCACCGCCCAGCCCTTCGAGCGCGGGTTCGCCACCACGGTGGGGAACGCCCTGCGCCGCGTGCTGCTGTCGAGCATCGAGGGGGCGGCCATCACGGCGGTGCGGGTGGAGGGGGTGCTGCACGAGTTCTCGCCCATCCCCGGCGCGATGGAGGACACGACCGACCTCATTCTCAACCTCAAGCGGGTGCCCCTGAAGATGCACGTCGAGCACCCGAAGACGCTCCTCCTCAAGACGTCGTCGCCGGGGGAGGTGCGGGCCAAGGACATCACCCCCGATCCGGACGTCGAGATCCTGGATCCCGAGGCGTACATCGCGACCCTCGGACAGGGCTCGACGCTCTCGGTGGAGATGCGCGTCAAGCAGGGCCGCGGCTACGTGTCCGCGGACAAGAACTTCGACGAGGACCTCTCGATCGGCTGGATCCCGGTGGACTCCGTCCACTCGCCGATCAAGAAGGTCAACTACTTCGTCGAGAACGCGCGCGTGGGCCAGGCCACCGACTACGAGAAGCTCACCCTCGAGGTCTGGACGAACGGCGCCGTCAACCCGCGCGACGCCGTGGGCCTGGCGGCCAAGCTCATGAAGGACCACCTCACGATCTTCATCAACATCGAGGAGGAGGACGAGGCCGAGGAGCCCGCCGAGCTGCCGGAGCACGACCGCGAGGTGTGGTGGGAGAAGCTCAACAAGAGCGTCGACGAGATGGAGCTGTCCGTGCGCTCCTACAACTGCCTCAAGAACGCCAACATCCGGACGATCGGCGAGCTCGTGCAGAAGACCGAGGCCGAGATGCTCAAGACCAAGAACTTCGGCCGCAAGTCGCTCAACGAGATCAAGGAGATCCTGGCCGGCATGGGCCTCTCCCTCGGGATGAAGCTCGACAACTGGCCCGCCGCCCAGGGCGAAAACACAGGCCGATAGGCCATGCGACATCGCGTCGGACACCGGAAGCTCGGCCGGATCACGCCGCACCGCATGGCCCTGCTCCGCAACCTCGCCACCGCCCTCTTCGAGCGGGAGCGCATCCGCACCACCCTGATGAAGGCGAAGGAGCTGCGCCCCTATGCGGAGCGGCTCATCACGCTCGCGCGGCGTGAGGACGACCGCCTGCACGCGCGGCGGCTCGCCGCCCGCGCGCTGCAGGACCGGACGGTCATGAAGAAGCTGTTCGACGACCTCGGCGCCCGCTTCGCGGCCCGGCCCGGCGGCTATACGCGCATCCTCCGGCTCGGCCCGCGCCGCGGCGACGGGGCGGAGATGGCGATCGTCGAGCTGATCGGCTCCGAGTACAAGCCGGAGAAGAAGGGCGACGAGAAAGGCAAGAAGGGCGCCGCTCCGTCGGCCGGCAAGGGTGAAGGCGCCGAGAAGCCCTCGGGCAAGGCCTCTCGCCGCAAGACCAGCAGCAAGAAGAAGGCCGAGAAGGCGGAGCCCGAAGCCTAGCTCCCCGCTACTCCTGCGCCCGCACCGCCGCCGAGGCGGTGTCGCCCTGGTAGATGAACGTCGCGGTCAGGAACAGCCGCTCCGGCGTCGATCTCCGGAAGGACCACGACGCGACCGTCTGCCGCGCCGCCTCCTTAAGCGGATCGGGGCCCGCGACGTCGCGTACCGTCGCGGAGCCCCCCGCGTCCACCGCGAAATGCACGTCCACCGTGCCCGAGACCCCCTGCATGCGCGCCAGCGGCGGGGCCAGCGGCCGGCGACCCTTCACGAGATCGGGCACGCCGGGCGCCAGCGTCACGTCGCGCACGGCGGAGATTCCGGGCGTCGGCGGCGCGGGGGTGGCCGGAACCGCCGGAGCCGGTGAGGCCACGGCGCCTGCGGTCGCGGGCGGCCGGGTTACTGTCGGGGGAGGCCCCGCCGGCGGCGGAGCCGGCTTTCCGCCCGCAGGGTTCCGGATGAGCTCCTCGACCGGCGCGGCCGGTCGCGGGACGGCCGGCGCGGGCGATGCCGTGGACGGCGGCGTCGGCGTGGGCGCCCCGGGTGCGGCGGGAGCGGGGGAAGGCGCCGCCGAGAGCGGGGTCGCCGTCGCCGGAGGGACGGGCGACGGCAGCGGAGTGGCTTCGGCGGTCGGTGCCGGCGACGCGGCCGTGCCGGCCGGAGGCGCGGGAGACGCCTCCGCCACCGCCGGGGCCTCGATGTGGCGCGGGCCGCTCAAGCGCAGGTCGACGTGGGCGCCGCCCTTGCCCCCCGAAGCAAACTCCGCTTTGACTTCGAAAGCCAATCCGCCCGGGCCGTCGACCGGGCTGAACCGCCACGTGCGCAGGGCCTGGATGACCGATTCCGCCCAGGGCGACTCACCGCTCTTGATGCGGGCCTCGCCCACGTGTCCGTCGGGATCGAGGGTCACCTCGGCCGTCACGGTGGCCGTCTCCGGCCCCGCCCCCGCCGGGAATGCGGGCACGACGCCCTGGCGCAGCTCGGGGATGCCGTCGTCGCGCGACATCTCGGGCAGGCGCATCTTGAACTCGATCGGGACGGTCAGGATCACGCTGACCGGCTTGCCCTCCACCTTCGTGATCTCGTACTCCCACTCGCGGGCGGCCGTGAGCGCCGCGTCGTCGAAGGGGGGGACGCTCCGGGTAACGCGGGCGGACACGACCTTGCCGTCCGGGCCGACGACCAGCTCCAGGATCACGATCCCCCGCATGCCGACGGCCTGGGCCTCGGGGGGATAGTGCGGGGGGACCGACTTCGTGCGCTTCGGGGCGGGGACGTCGACGCCCGCGACCTTGGGCGGGGCCTCCGGCTTCGGCGGGGTCTCCTGCGCCAACCCGGGCCGGGGAGCGAGAAGGAGCGCGGCGAGGAGGAGCACGGCCGGGCGCAGGCTCATCCCGACAGTCTAGCCGAAGCCGAGGATGACGCCGACGAGCAGGCTGCGTAAAACCAATCCTCGCTCGGCCGCCGCGAGGCCGTTCGCCGCGCGAGCAGATCCGTGGCCCTTCTTTTCCCTTGATTACCGACAAGAGCGTTGCTACTCTCTTGTCGGTAAGCGACAGGAGCCGCATGAGCAAGCCAACCGATCTCGTTCAGGGCACGCTCGACCTCCTCATCCTCAGGGTGATCGCGCTCGAGCCGATGCACGGCTGGGCCATCGCACAGCGGATCCGGCAGATGTCCAACGACGAGCTGCGCGTGGGGCAGGGCTCGCTGTACCCCGCGCTGCACAAGCTCGAGCAGCAGGGGTGGATCGAGGCCGAGTGGGGCGAGAGCGAGAACAACCGCCGCGCCAGGTTCTACTCGCTCACGCGTGCCGGCCGGAAGGCGTTGGAGAAAGAGAGCGCACAGTGGGAACGATTGTCGGCCGCCATTTCGCTCGTCGTGCGACGAGCCTGAGGACAAGGACGCCATGCGGTGGACCCGGAAGCTTCGTTTGCGTCTTCGCTCGCTGCTCCGGATGGCCCGCGTCGAGAAGGAGCTCGACGAGGAGCTGCGCTTTCATCTGGAGCGCCTCACCGAGGAGCACATCGCCGCCGGGATGGCGCCCGGAGATGCCCGCTACGCCGCGCTTCGAGAGATGGGGGGGCTCGATCAGCGCAAGGAAGAGTGCCGTGACGCGCGAGGCCTGGCGCTCTTCGACGAGCTTCGCCAGGACGTGGGATACGCGCTCCGCGGGCTGCGGAAGAGCCCGGGATTCACCACGGTTGGGATACTGTCCCTCGCCCTCGGCATCGGCGCCAACACGACGATCTTCACATTCGTCAATGCCGTCCTCCTCAGACCCTTGCCGTATCCCGGCTCGGACCGGCTGGTCATCCTGCGCGAGCAGCCGCTCGGTGCCGAAGGGACCGTCGGTGTCCATCCGCTGAACTTTCTCGAGTGGCGGGCGCGCGCGAGGTCGTTCGAGGCGCTCGCGCTGGTACAGGCGCCTCCGCTCAACGTGATCGGCGCCAACGGCGCCGAACAAATCGCCAGCGTCCAGACGACCTCGGAGCTTTTTCGCGTATTCGGGGTAGGTCCGACGCGGGGGCGGGTGTTCACCCTGGAAGAGACACAACCGGGCAGTCACGACGTCGTGATCCTCGGCCACGGCTTCTGGCAGCGGTGGTTTGGCGGCGATCCGGCCGTGGTCGGACGGCGACTGGCGGTCCGAGATGGTTCGCTCACGATCATCGGCGTGGCGCCCCCGGGACTCCGAATCGGATTGATCGAGCCGGACGCGTACACGCCCTTGCCGATCGATCCGGCGAAGCCGGACTCGATCGGGTCGCGCTCATTCCAATGCTATGGCCGCCTGAAGCCCGGGGTCAGCCTCGACGCCGCTCGGGCCGAAATGGCCGTCGTCGCGTCCGCGCTGGCCCGTCAATATCCGATGGACGAAGGGTATGGCGTGTTCGTATCCGGACTGCACGAGTATCTCGTCCGGGAGGGGCGTCCGGCATTGCGGCTCCTGATGGCGGTGGTCGCAACGGTGCTCGTCATCGCGTGTGTGAATCTCGCCGGTCTCCTGACGGCGCGCGGCATCCGCCGTCGCGGCGAGCTCGCCGTACGCGCGTCCCTCGGCGCGAGCCGCGGCCGTCTCGTCAGGCAGCTGATCATCGAAAGCCTCGTGCTGTCTTCATTGGGCGGCGCCGCCGGGCTCGTCCTGGCGTACTGGGGCGCGCTCGCCCTGGTGATGCTGACCGCGGGCGCGCTGACCGTCGGTAGCATCGAGCCGATCCGTCTGGAATCCACGTGTCTGGTCTTCACGCTCGTGATCTCCACCGTGACCGCGCTCGTCTTCGGGCTCCTGCCCGCGTGGCAGGCGAGCCGCGTCGAGCCTCAGATGGCGCTCCGGGAGCGCACCCGGGGAGGCACGGCCGATCGCAGGCAGCATCGGATGAGGAGCGCGCTGGTCGTGACCGAGGTCGCGATGGCCGTTGTGCTCCTGGTGGGCGCCGGCCTGCTGCTGCGCACCTTCTCACGCCTCGTCCGCGTCGATCTCGGCTTTCAGCCCGCCGAGACGATCACCATGGGTCTCTTTCTCGGCGAGCGCCAGGATGAAGCTCGAATCGCCCTCGTCGACCGGATCCTCGAGCGCGTCGAGGCGCTGCCCGGGGTGAAGGCCGCCAGCACGATCCAGTTCCTGCCGTTGACGGGAATGAACTGTGGAACCGGCTTCTGGCTCGAGGGACAGGCACGGGGTGATGCGTCTCACGCGTTGACGACGGAGTGCTCGCTGGTCAGCCGTGGCTACTTTGCCGCCATGGGCATACCGATCCTGGAGGGGCGACCGTTCGACCGTCGCGACCGGATGGGTGGCCCTCGCGTCGTGATCGTCAATCAGTCGTTCGCCCGGCGGTACTTCCCGGAAGGCCGGGCGCTGGGCCGCCGGATTCTCGTGGCCTGGTCGGATGAGGCGCTGGCTGAGATCGTCGGCGTCGCGCGCGACGTTCGCCACAACGGGTTGACGTCAGAGCCGGCCCCGACGGTTTTCCTTCTGCACGCGCAGACTCCCGGCTACATCACGAACCTCGTCGTCCGCACCACGGGAGATGCGAGCGCACAGGCGGCCGCCGTCCGGCACGCCATCCACGAGGTGGATCCCACCCAGGCCGTGTCGGCCGCAAAGACCATGGAGCAGTACGTCGGAGAATCGCTGGCCCGGCCCCGGATGTACGCCGCCCTGGTGGCCGCCTTCGCGTTGATCGCGGTGATCTTGGCGGCCATCGGCATCTACGGCCTCATCGCCTATGTCGTCACTCAGCGAACGCATGAGATCGGCATCCGGTTGGCGCTCGGCGCATCGCATGGCGACGTCTTCCGGGCCGTGTTCGGACAGGGCGTGCGGCTCATTCTCGTTGGCCTCGTCCTTGGCGTCGTGGCGGCGCGGGGGCTTCGGGGGGCGGTTTCAAGGCTCCTGTTTGGCGTCACGGCCGGCGATCCGGTCACCTACGTGGTCGCCGCCGCCGTGTTTGTGGTGGTGGCGTTTGCGGTGGCGGCGATTCCTGCGCAACGCGCATCACGGGTGGATCCGACGACGGCGCTGCGGTACGAGTGAGAGCCTGCGGCGATGCGAATCGGTCCTAGGCTTCGGCCACCTGTTCGCCGCGCTCGGCCCTCGAGGCGGCGACGATCTTCTCTTGCAGATGGCCGGGCACTTCTTCGTACCGCGACATCTCCATGTGATACGAGCCGCGGCCGCCCGTCATCGACGTCAGCTCCGCGTCGTAGGAGAGCATCTCCGAGAGCGGCACCTCGGCCTTGATCACCTGCAGGCCGCCGCGCGGCTCCATGCCCTGGGGCCGGCCGCGGCGGGAGGACAGGTCGCCCATGACCGAGCCCGCGTGCTCCTCGGGCACGGCGATCTCCACCCGCATGATCGGCTCGAGGAGCGTGGGCCGGCACTTGGCCACCGCGTCCTTGAACGCCAGCGACCCCGCGATCTTGAAGGACATCTCGGAGGAGTCCACGTCGTGGTACTGGCCGTCGAACAGCTCCACCTGGAAGTCCACCATCGGGAAGCCGGCCACGAAGCCCTTCACCCTGGCCTCCTGGATGCCCTTCTCCACCGCCGGGATGAAGTTCTTCGGGATCGAGCCCCCGAAGATGTCGTCGACGAACTTGAAGTCCTCGCCACGCGCGAGCGGCTTCATGCGGATCTTACAGTCGCCGAACTGTCCGTGGCCGCCCGTCTGCTTCTTGTGCCGCCCGTGGCCCTCGGCGGCGGCCTTGATCGTCTCCCGGTAGGGGATCTTGGGCTTCCTCAGGTTGACCTCGACCTTGAAGCGCTTGCGCAGCTTGCCGACGGCGACCTCGATGTGGAGCTGGCCCGTGCCCGAGAGCAGCATCTCGTGGGTCTGGGCGTCGCGCGACAGGCGGAGGACCGGGTCCTCCTCCATGATGCGGTGGAGGGCCTGCGAGATCTTGTCCTCGTCCCCCCGCGTCTTCGGCTCGATCGCGAACGTCGTCGCCGGCTCGGTGAAGACGATGGGCGGGTAGACGATCGGGTGCGCCTTGTCGCACAGCGTGTCGTTGGTCTGCGTCTCCTTGAGCTTCGCAACCGCGCCCAGGTCTCCGGCCTGGATCTCGGGCACCGGCGTCTGGTTCTTGCCCTGGAGGAGGAACAGTGCGCCCACGCGCTCCGCGATGTCCCGGTTGGCGTTGTGGACGGTGCCGTCCGACTTCAGCACCCCCGAGTACACGCGGAAGAGGCTGATGCGTCCGGCATGGGGATCGGCGAGCGTCTTGAAGACGAAAGCGGACAGGGGCGCGCTCGCCGAAGGCGGGCGAGACGCGGGCTCGTTCTTCACGGGGTCCATGCCGACGGCCTCGCCGCGGTCGACGGGGGAGGGAAGCAGGTCCACGATCGCGTCCAGGATCGGCTGCACGGCGACGTTCCGTCCGGAAGAAGCGGCGAGGACGGGGAAGATCCGGCGCGCGACCACCGCCTGCCGCAGGCCCCGCACCAGGTCGTCGTGGGGGAGGGTGCCCTTGTCGAAGAACTCCTCCATGAGGTCCTCGTTGCTCTCGGCCACCATCTCGACCAGCTTCTCGCGCCAGGTGCTGGCGGCTTCCCTCACCTCCGGGGGCAGGTCGACCGCCTGGAACTTGCCGCTCTGTTCGTCCGAGTACACGTCGGCCTTCTCGGTGAGGAGGTCCGCCACTCCCACGAAGCCCTTCTCCTCGCCGAGGGGGATCGCGAGCGGGACCACGCCGCGGCCGAAAGCCGATTGGAGGGAATCCAGCGTGCGCAGGAACGACGCGCGCTCGCGGTCCATCCGGTTCACCACGATGAGGCGGGGGATCCCCTGCTCGTCGGCATAACGCCACGCGCGCTCGCTCTGCACCTCGACGCCGGCCACGCTGTCGACGACCAGGAGCGCGGCGTCGGCCACCCGGAGGCTGGCCTGGGCCTCGGCGAAGAAGGCCGCGTAGCCGGGCGCGTCGACCAGGTTGAGCTTGATCTTGCGCCATTCGCCCCACGCCAGGGCGGTCTGCAGGCTGATCCGGCGCTCGATCTCGTCGGGGTCGAAGTCGGTGGCGGTGGTGCCGTCGTCGACGCGGCCCAGCCGGTTGACCGCGCCCATGTCGAACAGCATGGCGGAGACGAGGGACGTCTTGCCGCAGCCACCGTGGCCGACCAGGGCCACGTTGCGGATGCTGGGCGTGTCGTAGACCTTCATGCCACCCTCCGGGTCGTTGGCGTGGGAAAGGCGATCATAACCCAAGGTCTATAATGGCCGGGTGAGACGGTCGCGCCCGCGCCTGTTCGTCGCCCTCGACGCCGGCTCGGTGTCCGGCGGGGCGGGGGCGCGGAGCGGCGGAGGCTTCCGGCTCGCGTCCCACGCGCGCGTCCCGCTCGGCGCGGGAGCCCTGGCCCCGTCCCCCTTCGCGGCCAACGTCGTGCGCCCCGCCGAGGTGGCCGACGCGCTGCGCGAGCTCGCGCGCTCGCTGCGCATCGGCCCCGCGCCCGTGTGCCTGCTGCTTCCCGACGGGATCGCCCGCCTCGCGCTGCTGGACGTGCCGGCGGACGTGACGCCCCAACAGTACGCCCGCTTCCGCATCGTGCCCGGCCTGCCCTACCCGGCCGAGGAGGCGGTCATCGACGTGCTGCCGGTGGGTCCCGGCCGGGCGGTGGTGGCGGCCGTGCGCCGGAGCGTGATCGAAGGCTACGAGGCGGTCGCCGAGCAGGCCGGGCTCGCCCAGGACCGCCTGGATCTCACGCCGCTGGCCGCGCTGTCGGGGCTGCTAAGCCAGCCCGGCGACGCCGGCGGCCTCACGGTGGACGTGGTCCTCGGCGACGCGGCGTTCTGCCTGGCCGCGCACCAGGACGGCGTCCTCCGCGTGCTGCGCAACCGGCGCCGCGATCCCGGGCCCGACGAGCCGCGCCGCCTGGCGGAGGAGGTCGAGAGAACCTCCGTCCTCGCGGGCGACGGCGCGGGGCCGCACGTCCGGGTGGTGGGGGCGGGCGCCGGGGACCTCCTCGCGAGCTGGCACGCCAACGGGGGCACGGCGGAGCCCGGCTGGCGGAACGAGAGCGCGGGAGCCGGGGTCGAGCCGTGGGAGCTGGCCGGGTTCGGAGCTACAGACTGAATGCCGGAGCAACGCTGGCACCGGGGGGGCCTCAGCGTTTTCCGCAGCGGAGCGTCTCCTTTGTCGCCGAGGAGCGATTCATTCGCGACGAGGCGCCTGGCGATGCTGGACGCGGAGCGAGGACGCATTCAAATTTTCCGCAGCGGAGCGTCTCCTTTGTCGCCGAG
>WNFB01004745.1_pt1 | contig 12105 bp, 9 predicted proteins | sample 5400501 | NCBI WGS metagenome assembly WNFB01 (sample SAMN13153341, study PRJNA577476) | soil metagenome | isolation source: 200 cm saprolite under Douglas fir tree site 2 hole 1 | place: USA:California | collected 2015-04-18 | reverse complement strand
AAACCCCCATTGCAGCCGATCCCTTAACCCACTCGCACCTGCTCACTGGCGGTAACGACTATAACTGCGCAAACCTACAGGGATTTTATAGTTCGAGCACTGGTGGCTCGAGCTTCACCTCCACCTGCATGGCCACCTTCATGGGCGGCTTCGGTGAAGGCGATCCGGGCGTCGGCTACGACACGCTGCACAACTCCTACATCACTGGCATTGACAGTCCCAATGGCTCAACTGGTGAGATCATCTTTGAGAAGTCCAGCAATAATGGCGGAACCTGGAGTGCTCCAGCCATCGCAGTGAACCCCTTTTTCCCTGGTGGCTTGACCGACAAAGACTGGCTCCAGATTGATGACACTATCGGTAGCCCACATGTGAACTGCCTGTACATTTCGGTGACCCAGTTCGCTTCGAACAACAACAGCACCATCACCGTCTCGCATTCGTGTAACGGTGGCACGACATGGACCACGGTTCAGGTAGATACGACCCAGGTCTTCCCGGCGATTGATCAGTTCAGCGACCTGGCCATTGACAAAAATGGCAACGTCTTTGCGTCCTGGATGCGCTGTACGGCGAATGGCCCAACAGGGGACTGCGGCGGTACCACGGCGACGCTCGTAGTATCGGAGTCTACCAACGGTGGCGCTAGCTTTGGTACTATACACACCATCGCGAAGGCCAATTTAACGCCGGATAGCTGCGGCGCATTCTATGGCTGTCTTCCCGGTACCGGCGAGCGCGTGAGTAACATCCCGAGCATTGACCTCGATAGAAGCAGTGGTGTACACTCTGGCAATCTGTACGCGGCCTTCTACAACTGGACGGGCAGCCAGATGCAGGTGAAGGTAGCTACCTCCACCAATAGTGGCACAACATGGGGCGCACCGGTTCGCGTAACGACTGCTGGGGGCGACGAGTTCTTCCCCTGGCTGACGGTCAGCAAGACTGGGATAGTTGGTGCGACCTGGAATGATCGCCGCAATGGCTCTGGCCTCTCCTATGAGGAGTTCGGTGCCTTGTCAAACACAGGGGGTGCCAGCTTCGGGACGAACTTCCAGCTCGCCTCGGCACTCTCGAATCCGAATAATGACGGCTTCGGCGGCGGATTCATGGGTGACTACTCAGGCAACATCTGGGCTGGTAAAAAACTCTATGCAGTCTGGACAGATACCCGCAGCGGCCCTCCCGCTTCGGAATGGATGGGCGGGATCAAAAACAACGCATAGAGAAGTGTAACCTGGATAGAGAGAACCGTGTGAGGCGGGAGGGTGAGACAACCCTCCCGCCGTGCTCACAACCATAGGGCGCATCGTGCGACGGAGCAACGATGCGCCCCTTTTATTTGCATCGGTCATCACAAATGTTTCAGAGCAAAAAGGTAGAATGCGAGTGTGTTTCTCGCGAGAAACACACTCGCATTCTACCTTTTTGCTCTGAAAGTGAGTTTTTTGTTCATGTATGCTAGCCAGGGATGAAGAAGAAGACGATACAGGCTATGAGATACACTGCTAAGAGCTGGACGCCGGCCAGCCAGGATGACTCCCCATCCAGGCTGATGAGGGCAAAGAGGATAGCGGCCAGGCCCAGGATTACCAATTCCAGGGGCTGAAAGACCATATCGAGATGAGTCGTATAGAAGAGGCTGATCAGCACCAGGAGCGGGGCAACCAGTGTCGCGACCTGAATTGACGAGCCGGCGGCGATGGCCATACTCAGGTCTACACGATCTTTGTAAGCGATATACAATGCGCTTGAGTGTTCAGCAGCGTTGCCAACAATGGGAATAATCACCAGGCCAATAAACACTTGTGACCAGCCGAGTTGTACGGTAACCGGCCTGATCGCGCCGACCAGCAATTCGCTATTCCAGGCTGTGCCAATCGTGGCCACCAGCAGCATCAAACCCGCGAGCCAGGGCTTTGGCGGAACACGTCGCTGATCTAGTTTGCGAGGATCAGCATTGCCAGTCACCGCTTCTACTTCTTCAGGCTCTTCTTGTACTTGAGGGGGTGGCGATACAGCATTCCCACGTCGCGTGGGATTGCGGCGAGCTGAACGAAGATGGAAAACATGCATGGCAAGATACATGATGTAGACCAGCAGCAAGACTACAGCAATAGCCACACTTAACGATTGGATGCGCTGCTGATCTTTGATCACCAATGTGGCTGTAAATGGGATCAACAGGCTGGAAACGGCCAGCACCATCATAACGGAATACTGTCCAGCGTCACGAGCACTGAAATATTGCCTCCCCCAACGCCAACCGCCAATCGCCAGTGAACTACCGAGCACGAGTAGTATATTGCCGATGATTGAGCCGGTAATGGAGGCTTTGACCACGGATAGCAGGCCCTGCTGGAGTGCGAAGATACCAATAATAAGTTCAGGGGCATTGCCAAAAGTGGCATTCAACAGGCCACCGGCGATAGGGCCGACATAGTATTCCAAATCCTCGGTGGCTCGGCCAATCAGAGCCGCCAGGGGAATCAGGGCAATCGCTGAACAAATAAAAATGGCCATTTCCTGTTGCTCACCCCAAATCAGGTCGATGATGGGCGCAACAATGGCCATTATGAGCAAGTAGTAGAGCCAGCGCGGCATAACAAGCATCTCCAAAAGCAGGCCTGCCACCGGGACGCGAGGCACCGCCGCATTTATTTACTCAACAGGTGCGTTGCCAGATTCGCCAACCACGTTGACGGTGATCTTTGGCTCAAGTTTTTGTGCAACTTTGACCGGAACCATGAAGGTACCAGTAGTCCGAATCGGGTTTGGCAGATCGATCATCCGGCGATCAATAGTAATGCCCTCGGTATCACGCAGACCGGCAGCAATATCCTGGCTGGTGATCGAGCCATAGAGACGGCCCTGGCTGCCAACTTTCGCCTTGAAGGTGAGTGAAACCTGGCCGAGGCGTTCCGCCTGTTGGCGATTCAGGTCAGCCTGTTTCTCCAATTTGCGCTGCTCAGCAGCGATACGTTGTTTGCGATTTGCTATGAGCGACGGCGTGGCACCAGCCGCGAATTGGCGGGGTAAAAGATAGTTACGGGCGTAGCCATTTGCTACTTCCTTCAGGTCACCAGCCTTCCCCAGGCCTTCCACATCTTGTAACAGAATTATTTTCATTAAGTGAAGCTCCTCATCGAGGGAACGGGAAAAATAACCGTTATCCTCATCACGCGATATTTCGGCACTTAGTGTACCATATACTAGTATTTCCTGCAAGCTAAGGATTGATTATGCTTATGCATAAGCCATGCCACATTTTTGAAACGCCCGTTTCTTGTCTTTGAAATAAAAAAGTGCAAAATGGGCAAATGCTCTGCATTTGCCCATTTTGCACTTTTTTATTTCAAAGACAGTATTTTTTGAAAGCATGTTTCAAAAAAGCGGGATGACTCATTCTGAAACCCAATTTGGAAAATGTGTTGCGACTTGCGGCATCCTCACCTATAATGGGGATAATCATCAGATAATATGCAAGTTTATCAGGATAGGATTTTTACTATGAAAATTGAGGGAACCTATACACTACAGGCATCGCCGGAAGAAATATGGCAGCGCTTGATGGATGCACAGGTGCTGCAGCGTGCTATTCCAGGAGTAGAACAACTGGAGCCGCTAGACAATCAGAAGCATAGCATCACACTCCATATCAAGCACGCACCACTGACGGGTTCGTATCATGGCAAGGTTGCCATCACAGAGCAGCACTATCCTTACTATTTTTGTATCGTCATCGAGGGCAATGGGCGACAAAATACTATCAGCGGTGAAGGAACCGTGCATTTGAATGCACGCGGCGAGCATACAGTCATCGCCTACAAAGGCACGCTGCATCTCGGTAAACCCGATGTACTGCTGCCTTCAATCCTGGTAAAGGGCACGACGAAGCTCCTTCTTCAGCAATTTTTTACAGCACTTTCAGATATCTTACGTAGCACACATCCTTCATCGACCGATGAAGAAGGAGACATACCGGGCCCGTCTCTTTCACACCAAATGGATTCAGGTGGAGGGGTCGCAGTTTTACCATCAGTCACCCAGCAGTCACCACTGCTGCTTGCGCTTGTGCATGGACTGAGATTAGGCGGCGGTGATCCCGCGATGGAAGAACAATGGGTACAGCGTGTGAGACGTGTCGGTATTATAGCAGGCCTGTTGCTGCTGGTCTGGGTTGGCACCCGTTTGCCCCGCAGACCGGGTTCCTAAGCGGTGTACTGCCAGGCAGGGGTGAGATGTTCCGCGGAACATCTCACCCCTGCCTGGCAGTACACCGCTTTAGATTATTCTCCCATCATGGCACGTAAGCGGGCTTTCCAGTCGCTTTCATCCTCGGCAGGCGTGGGTTCGCCGATTGTCCAGGTACGCGCCCCATCGACAATTTTGGCGGCTGGCCCCTGCGGACGGGGCACTTTGCCACCGAGGTTACGCAGTGCCGTCTGTGCCGACTTTCGTACATCTTGTACAGGGTCTTGTAGCAATGGCTGAATTAACGCAGCCGCGGGCTTTACACCAAGCCGTCCCAAAGCCCTGGCACTGGCGGCACGCTCATCCGAGGTAGGTGCTTGCAAGAGTAGCTCAATGTCTGGTACCAGTTCTACCAGCGACAGATCAGCGATCAGCCGCAACAGGCGACTTCGATACATGGGGTGGATCAAGTTTGACAGGGCAACACGGCATTCATCGACGATCTGCGCCCCATCCAGGATTATACCTTGTGCCTTTGCCGCTGCGACAGCCATCTCGGCTGAAACGCTGGCCGTTCCTCGCAGGAATGGCTCAATCCAGGCGGCGACGGGCTCCATCTGACTGGTGTTCTCGTGCAGCTTTAATGCCCATGCATAGTGTTGAGCCATCCATGTGTAGAGAGCCAGCGTCATTTCTGCGTCGCGGGCCGCGTAGGCAATCATGGCGGGAGGCAGTGGACGCCGTGTCCAATCTGTACGTTGCAGGCTCTTATCCAGGCGAACATTGAAGGCACGCTGCAACATAGCCGCGAGCGACGATTCATGCTGGCCGAAAATTGAACGGCTGGCGGCCTCTAAATCATAATAATGGGCGACGTTGAGGCCGCGTTCGGCCATCACGCGCATATCGGAACCTGCGCCATGCAGTAAGATGATGGTGTCGGGGTTTGCAATGACAGCCGTCAACGGTGAAAGATCGTTCAGGCGCAGAGTATCGACAACAAAACAATGTCGCTCAATAGCAAGTTGCAGGAGGGCAAGGCGATGGGAAGGGGCAGAGGTATCACCTTGAAGATGTGATCGGACCGTGGTGAATTCCGCGTCAACAGCGATCACCTTCGACTGCTTGAGTATGTTGACCGCTTGAAGCAACTGTTCAGGCCGGTCCACCCACATGCGTGCGCCTTTCTGTGGGAGTTGACCCGGTGCAGGAGATATGCCAAGGTAGCCAGGTTGCACATTGTCCAGGCTTTCGAGTTCTGCCGGTGGTGTTTTATCGTTCAATGCTGTCGCCATTCTACCTATGGTAAGGTACAACGTTCGGTGTGTTTGTGCAACCAACTATAGCAGATTTTGTGACAAAAATATAGCGTGAATCATCCCGAAACCAGGGCTTCTCAAAAGTCAGGATGCAGGGCGAGGACAAGCCATCGCCCCTACTATGGACGCGCTTGAGTGGCTGATTCGTCGTAGGCATAGTAGGGGCGATGGCTTGTCCTCGCCCTGTAGTTCCGCCCGAACTACCGCTTTTCCCCTGATAAAATTCGGGGCGGCTTATGACCTCCTGGGAACTCAGAGGTAATGCTTGTATGTGTCCCTATGGCTATGCTAAACTGAGGCAAGAAAATTATCAACGTCTGTTTAGCAGAACAGCATTAGGAAAGATTGTCATATGACACAAAATACACCAATTACTGTTGCCTATGGAGATGGCATTGGGCCAGAGATCATGGCAGCCACCCTCCATATTATTAAAGCGGCAGGTGCTCGCATTGAGATCGAGGAGATCGAAGTAGGCGAGAAGGTCTACCTGCGCGGCATCAACGCAGGTATGGAACCCGGCGCGTGGGAGTCGCTGCGCCGCACCAGGGTATTTCTGAAGGCACCCATCACCACTCCGCAAGGTGGTGGCTACAAAAGCCTCAATGTCACGACGCGCACAACCTTAGGACTCTATGCCAATGTCCGTCCCAGCGTCGCCTATTACCCCTTCGTCAGAACCAAACACCCCGGCATGGACGTGGTGATCATCCGCGAGAACGAAGAGGACCTGTATACCGGTATCGAATATCGCCAGTCGCACGATATGATGGAGAGCCTTAAACTCATCAGCCGTTCGGGCAGTGAGAAGATTGTACGCTACGCCTTCGAGTATGCCAGGAGCCATAACCGGAAGAAAGTCACCTGCTTCATGAAGGATAACATCATGAAGCTGACCGACGGACTTTTCCACCGCGTATTTAATGAGATCGCCACAGAGTATCCTGATATTGCCAATGAGACCTGGATTGTCGATATTGGCGCGGCCAAGCTCGCGGATACACCGGAGGCCTTCGATGTCATCGTTTTGCCTAACCTGTACGGTGACATTCTCTCGGACGTGGCGGCACAGATCGCGGGTTCGGTCGGACTGGCCGGTTCTGCCAATATCGGGGATCAGTGTGCTATGTTCGAGGCAATTCACGGTTCCGCTCCTCGCCGGGCAGGCCAGAATATCGCCAACCCATCGGGTCTGCTGCTCGGTGCGGTCATGATGCTGGTGCATATCGGCCAGCCAGATGTGGCGACGCTGGTACACAATGCCTGGTTACGCACGCTTGAAGATGGCGTCCATACCTACGATATCTTCCTCGAAGGTGTGAGCAAGCAAAAAGTTGGCACAAGGGAGTTTGCCGATGCCGTAATTGCCCGTTTGGGCCAGGAGCCGCAGACACTCAAGCCGGTCAAATACAGCAGCGCGCCAGCACATATCTCGCACGAACATGCCACGATTACCGCCAGACCTGAGCAGAAAGACCTGGTGGGCGTGGATGTGTTCCTGGAATGGCGAGGTGGCACCCCCGACGAGCTAGGCGAAGCCATGCAGCAGACGAATGGCGATGGGCTGGAACTGACGATGATTACGAACCGCGGAGCGAAAGTCTGGCCACAAGGCATGACGGAGACCTTCTGTACCGACCATTGGCGTTGTCGCTTCATGTCACAAACCAGGGGCAGCACGATCTCTCACACCCAGATCATCGCCCTGCTCAAACATATCGCGGACAGCGGCTTTGACTTTATTAAGACGGAGAACCTGTACAATTTCGATGGGAAGATCGGGTATTCGTTGGGGCAGGGGGAGTAGTAGCCATATAGGCGTCAAATTACGAAGGATGAACCGATAACCCGTAGGGGCGGGAGAGGTGTTGGGTGGAGTGGGGACGCTGCGTCGCCCTGGTGGGGAGCTTGGTCATGAGCACAGGACGAGGGCGACGCAAGCGTCCCCACCGCTCATCCCTACCACCCCCGCCCCTACGGATTCGATGGCATTAAATATATGAAAAAGGATAGTGTTTGAATGAGAATTGATGAGATTCTGGCCCATAATGAGCGTTTCGTACAGCAAACGCAATTGCCTACGATCGGACATGCACCGCGCAGGCAAATGGCGGCGGTGACATGTATGGATTGCCGCCTGGTGCAAATGTTTGAGCAGGCCCTCGGCCTGGAACGCGGCGACGTTCTGGAACTACGCACTGCCGGTGCTACGATCTCCGAAGAAGAGCGGGAAGACGGGACAAACGATCTGATTCGCTCGCTTGCGGGTGGTATTTATCTGCTTGGCGTGCGCGAAGTCGCGGTGATTGGTCATACTCAATGTGGATTGGCCCATGCCAACGGGGAGGCTCTCATAGCTTCAATGCAAGCTTTGGGGGTAGACCCCCAAAAGCTGATCGAGCAAGAAGAACTTGGAGATGTGAAAGGATTATTACGCTGGCTCGGCGCGTTTAATGATGTACACGTCAATGTACGCGAAGTCGTCAATGTCATTCGTAAGAGTCCCTATCTCCCAAGGATTCCAGTGCATGGCCTGGTGATCGATATCATTACGGGCAAACTGGAAATGGTCGATAGAGGATAGGAGTAACCTCTCGCATTTCTGTGTGCTCGAAGCACACAGAAATGCGAGAGGTTAACCGAATTAAAATAGCTCTGGAAACACACTTCTTATGAACGCGCGCACCGCATCTAAACCAACGATAGCCTATAGCTTACCATTACTACTCTTTCTCGTAGTTGCACTACTCTGCTCTGCATGTGCAACCACAGGCACCACCAGCGATACAAATCTTTCCGCACCACACACCGCGGCGGCGCTGCCGCCCACAATCATACACATACCCGCCGGTCCAATCACCTATGTTGCATTAGGGGCGTCCGATGCCGTTGGTGTTGGCAGTAACCAGCCGGGGTCACAGGGCTATGTGCCGCTGGTGGCGACCCATCTGCCGAAAGGCTCACACCTGCTGAACCTGGGTATCAGCGGTATCCATTTACACGATGCCCTATCAGAAGAATTGCCGATTGCACTCTCGACCTCGCCTGAACTGGTCACGGTCTGGCTGGTTGCCAATGACTTTGTGGGCGGTGTGCCCTACGACGCTTATATACACGACCTGAACACACTGCTTGGACAGTTACATAGCAACACCCATGCCAGCCTGGTAATGGCGAATCTGCCAGATCTGACGCGGCTCCCCACCTTCGCCAACCAGACACCCGCGCAAAAAGCACAGATGCTGGCAAACATTCAGCGTTGGAATGTGGGGATAGTGGCTGCGGCGGCACGCTATGGTGTGACCCTGGTGGATCTTTTCAGCCACGGGAGCCAGTTGACGGCCCACCCTGAATATATCAGCGGCGACGGCTTTCATCCCAGTCCGGCAGGCTATGTGCAGCTAGCCAACCTCTTCTGGCAAGCAATCAAAGGATAATAGTATATATGAGTGCGGATGATGCGAAGAAGGTGCAAAAGCTCTGCTTTTGCACCTTCTTCGCATCATCCGCACTCATAACTATACTACTGTTTTGATGTATTGGCTGGCTTTGTGGGCGAGGCCCATAATCGAGAGCATTGGATTGACACCGGAGGCCGAAGGGAAGATGCTGCCATCACACACAAACAGCCCTTTCACACCATGCACCTGCCCGTTAGCATCGGTTACCGATGTTTTGGGATCGGCACCCATGCGACAAGTACTCATCTGGTGGGCGGTGAACATCATCACGCGATTGACACTCATGCCGTGCCGCTCCAACTGGCGATCAAAGGCGCGGAACTGCTGTTCTGTGACCGTGCCACTCTCTGGCTGATCCAGTCGCGTGCGTTTGTTGTGCGTGGAAATGATGGCCCTGGCTCCCGCGGCGAAATGCGTGCGAGCCGCCTGGCGCAGGCCGTGCAAGATATGGTTACGATCATAGACGGAGACTACGTAATCTATGACTGGCTCGCCATAACGATCTAAAGTGATGGTGCCTTCACCTTTGTCGCGGGTCAACACAATAAATGTTCCGATGTGTGGCGCATTGGTCATCTGCTCGCGATATTCACGCGCAGAATACCAGGAGGTCGTCAGGCCGAGCAGACCTGGATGGGTCGGAGGAACCTCCAGCTTATAGCCATAGTTCCCGTCAAGATGCGCAAACTGGTCCGAGTAGGCGGACTGCATCACACCCTTCCAGGCGTAGACTTTATCAGGGTAGATACCAGCAATGATGGAGACCGGGTGCAGCTTCAGATGTTGGCCGATATGCTTGTTCTCAAGGCCGGAGCGCAACAGGATAGCCGGTGAGTTAATAGCACCTGCCGCGACGATCACCGTTTTGGCGTGAACGGTGACACTATGGGTCTTGCCAGTCTCTGTATTTGTGACGGTAGCTTTGACGCCCACTGCCTGCCCATTCTCAATTAATACTTTGTCGGCGTTGCAGCGCACAATGATGCGTGCGCCGTGATCGTAGGCATCCTGTAAATAGGTCTTCATGGTGGATTGCTTGGCACCGTAGCGACAGCCAAAACCGCATGTACCGCAACGCTGCTCGCAATTGATGGCATTGCGCCGTAAGACCCCGGCATGATACCCAAGCGCGGTACAGCCATCAAACAGCAGTTGATTCTGCGTATTATGCGCGCTGTTCTCGGTGTTGACATTGATACGCTGCTCGACGGCGGCGAAACTGTCCTGCAAGGCTGAACCGGAAAATTCTTTCAAGCCCGATGACTGTTCCCACTCGTCCAGGATATAGCCAGGCGTGCGGAAAGAAGTCATCCAGTTGACGACGGTGCCGCCCCCAAGCGTGCTGCCCGCCAGGACGACAACCCCCAGGTCTTTGGAGGTGAGGGTGCCACGCTTCAAATAGAGTTCGGGCGTCGCCTGGGCCTCTTGCAGGGTAAAGTTGGACTCGTTGTTATAGCCGCCCTTTTCCAGCACAATCACACTTTTACCGGCCATCGCAAGTTCACCGGCCACAACTCCGCCGCCGGCCCCAGAACCGATCACCACAGCATCAGCTTCCAGCGTGGTATCTTCGGAGATGGTGAGGGGAGTAATCGGTTGGGGAGCGTCGGCTGGCGGAGGTGTAGGAGCAGCATAGTCGAGTACCTCCCAGTTCGGGTTGACGCCCAGGGCATCGGGTACGGAATAGAAGATGAATCCGGAGAGACGTTTGAGCGTTTGATAGCCCTGTCGCAGTGCGGCCAGCGGGCTATTGGCCATAGCCAGCAGGTATTTCTCACGCTGCCCCTGTGATAAGGTGGCAAAGGGCTTCGTGCTGCCCGCAAGCAAGAGGCTGCTGATAGGACTGGCCATTAACGCTAGCAATTGGTGAAACTGGGTCTGTGCCTCTGCGTTCTCCAGAGCGAGCGTTTCAGCGAGAAGCTGGGCCACGTTCAGGTCGCGGGCACTGCGTCGATAGTAGGCGGCCAGTGTTTCTGAACTCCCGGCAGGGGGTTCAAGTGAAGGGAAAAAGGTATCGCACGCCGCTTCTAAAATACTAAACTCGTCGGGTGAGAGCCAGCCAGCAACGCGGCTCTCGTTTGCCCTGGCATTTGAGAATGATGTGACAGCCATAAGACCCCCTTTTGTGAAGTGGAGTAATAGGAAGACATATTCATCTAGATACGTGCAGTATAGCACATCTCGCACAGCAATTTACGCAGTTTTTCCGCCCTTGATGATGTATGACCAGTCCTGGTTTAGCTATGATGCGCCTTCTTATGGCAATCCGCACACAGCACCACAAAATGCTGTGGATTATAGCGGTCGAGCATATTTCTCGCCATATGCACAGTATGCAACTGCAATGCCTCGACATGCTGTCCGCATTCAGGACAGGTAGCATGTGCCTGCTCACTCAATCTTCTCTTGAGAGCATCCACGCGGGTCACATGCACAACATCCAGGCTGACGTGAAACACTAAACCTGCCAGCATCAGCCACAGTATTCTCGAACGCGTACGAGCAGCGACCACCAGCAATATCCCCAGCACAACTGGGTGATGCAGCAGTCGTGCCTGCGGCAACCGTGGTGGATTAGCCTGCTTGAAATATCTCACCGCCGCCCGCAAGCTCAATGTACGATGCGTCACCGCGTGCCACACATAGTGGTCAACATCAATCAGTATGCTCGCTGCCCAGGGAATCCATACATCCTGCCTCAGCCACGGCAAAGCAACAATAGCTGCCGCCGTCGATAATCTTATATGTTCTTGTGGGCGCATATATTATAATTTACCTGACCTACTTGTTTTCTTTATCCATTGAGCAAGAGTATAAGCGAACAAGTAACTCTGGTCAATGCCATAATTTCCAACTTTCCAACCAATCCCACTACACCTGTCACACCTGTCACACCTGTCACAGTGAGCCACCCCCACTCAAACTTTGCTCTTCTCCCCACTACACCTGTCACACCTGTCACACCTGTCACAGTTGTCACAAAGTTCACAACTTCACCAATCCCCCACTAAAAGGACTAATTTACGTTGTTTCAACTGTATTGACCCGTTTAGTTGAAATATGTTGGCACATTCATTTAGACGCACAACCATTACCTGCCTGTCTCTATATTTTAGGAATCGTAGCAAAGG
>WNFB01004744.1_pt1 | contig 12106 bp, 13 predicted proteins | sample 5400501 | NCBI WGS metagenome assembly WNFB01 (sample SAMN13153341, study PRJNA577476) | soil metagenome | isolation source: 200 cm saprolite under Douglas fir tree site 2 hole 1 | place: USA:California | collected 2015-04-18 | reverse complement strand
CCTCGGCGGATATCCGGCGTCGATCAGCGACACCATCGCCGTCTATTTGCCCGGCCAGGGATACCCGCCCGACCGCCAGTTCACGGTGAGCGGGCTCGCGACCACGTTCGAGGCGAACGTCTCATGGCGCGTTCGCGACAACGCGCAACGCGTGGTCGCGAGCGGCACGACGACGGCGAGCACCGCTACCAGCCGTCAATGGGGCTTGTTCCAGTTCCCGGTGCAGGTACCGGCGTCGGTGGCGCCGGGGGATCTATGGCTCGAGGTCTATTGGGTGAGTCCGGCGAACGGCACTGAGCAGGGCCTCGTGCGCGTACAGCTGAAGGCGGGTTAGGGCTCCGGCTGCGGTTCCTTCCGCCCACCGACGGCGGTGGCCAGCACGCCGTTCACGAATTTCTTCGACGCCTCGCTCCCGAAGAGCTTCGCCAGCTCGACCGCCTCGTCGATGATCGCCGCGGCCGGCGCATCGCCGAGGACCCGGAGCTCGAAGAGCGCAATGCGCAGGATGTTGCGGTCGACCGCGGCCATCTGCGACAGCGGGAACTCGGGCGCCAGCGCCTGGATCTCCTCGTCCAGCGCGCGCTTGTGCTCGAGCACTCCTTCGATCAGCTGCCAGGCGAAATTCGCGGCGTTCTCGGTCAGCCCCGCGCGGAACGAGCCCCGTTCCCAGGTCTCCTTCGGATCGGCGCGATTGAAGTCGATCTCGAAGAGCGTCTGGAGCGCCACGCGACGCGCCGGATGACGGCCCGCGCGCGGCGGACGCTGCTTCACTGGTCCAGCGGCGCGGTCGCCGCGGTCGTCCCGATCGCCTCGACCAGCTTCGTCGCCACCGCGCGCTGCGCCACCGCGATCGCCCACCGCATCATGTTCGCGCGGGCGCGGCCGTGCGTGACGACCGAGACGCCGGCGATGCCAAGGAGCGGGGCCGAGACGTACGGGTCGTAGTCGAAGCGGCTGCGGAATTTACGAATGCCCGGGAGCGCCATCGCGCCGGCCACCTTGCCCATCGGGCCGCCGAAGATGTCGCTGCGGATCCCGCTCGAGAGCGTGTCGAACGCGCCCTCGAGTCCCTTCGCCAGCACGTTGCCGTTGAAGCCGTCGGTGAGCGCGATGTCGGTGATGCCGCGCAGCACGTCGCGTCCCTCGATGTTCCCGTAGAAGTTGAGGTCCGGCGCGGACGCGAGGAGTGCGTGCGCCTCGAGGCGCATCTTGTCGCCCTTCTCCGGCTCCTCACCGACGTTGATGAGACCGACGAGCGGACGCGCGACCCCGTGGACCTTCTCCATGAAGGCCGTCGCCATCCGCGCGTACTGCAGCAGATTCCCCGCGTCGGCGTCCATCGTCGCGCCCGCGTCGAGGAGACAGGTCGCGCGCCGCTCGCTGGTGACCGGCAGCATCCCGCAAAGCGCAGGGCGGTCGATGCCCTTCACGCGTCCGAGGATGAGCAGCGCCGCGGCCATCGTCGCCCCGGTGTTCCCGGCGGACACGATCGCGTCGGCACGGCCGTCCTTCACCAGGCGCGTCGCGACGCCGATGGACGTGTCGTCGCGGCGGCGCAGCGCCGCGGCGGGATGCTCGTCCATGCCGATGACGCCCGCGGCGTGTGCGATCTCGATGCCCGACCTGCCGCCGACGAGTCGCTTGAGCTTCGCCTCGTCGCCGACGAGCACGAGGTCGGCGGCCGGGGACACTTCGGCCCGATACAGCAACGCGCCCCGGACGATCTCGTCCGGGGCGTGGTCACCGCCCATAGCGTCGATGGCGATGCGCATGGCTAGGTCGTGGCGGCCGAGCGCCTCGTCTTGATCTTGATCACCTGACGGCCGCGGTAGGTCCCGCAGTGCGGGCACGCCTGGTGCGAGGGCTTCGGGCTACGGCACTGAGGACAGGGCACGAGGCTCTGCGCCACCAGCGCGAGGTGGCTGCGTCGCTCGCCCTGCGCGGCATGCGGGGTCCTTTTCTTGGGTTGACCTGCCAAATAGAGACTCCTAAACGGGGATACGCGAAGTGTACGTGGGACGGCCGAAGAAGTCTCGCTTCACTCACGCTCGGCGTGGAAGTTCTTCAGCGCCTCGAGCTTCGCCCAGCGCTCGTCGGTGGGGTCGTCGTGGGTGTGCGGTTCGAGGTTGAGGTCCCGCCCGCAGACCAGGCACAGGCCTTTGCAGTCCGGATCGTGGAGCGGCGCGATGGGTGACGCGAGCAGAAGCTCCTCCGACAACAGCGGTGTCACGTCGATGCGGAAGTCCGATCCGATCGTCTTCGCGTCGCGGGGCGCCGCGTCGAGCGGCTCGCCGTTGGCGACGCCGATCGTCGCGTAGTACTGCTCCGCGAAGTCGGCGTGCACCGGCTCCTCGAACGCGCGCAGGCAGCGGCTGCACGTCGCCTCGAAACGCGCGTCCGCGCGGCCCTCGAGATACGCGCCGGGATTGGTGTGCGTCGCGAGGATGTCCGAGTCGATGGAGACAGCGCCGATCTCGCGCAAGCCGGCGTTCTCCCCCTTTGGATCGATGGGGTCCTCGGCAAAGTGATAGTCCGCCTGCGCGCCGACGAGCTCCTTGAGCAGCGGCGCGACATTGATGATCACGGTGTTAGCCCTCCGTAGGTCGGGGCGTCCGCTCCTCGAGCACTTCAAGGCTCTTCTTGATGATCGACAGCGTCTTTACGAGATCGCTCTCCAAGCGCACGAGGACGTCAGCCGCGTACTGGTCCGCGCCACCCATCGTCTCATCTGATTTGGTTTGTGCACGGGCGAGCATCTCATTTGCCTTCGCCTCGGCCTCGCGCAGGATGGCTTGGTCCTGCAAGAGGAGCGCCGCCTGCTCCTGGGCCGCGCCGATGATCTGCTCCGCCTCTTCACGCGCCTTGCCGAGCACCCGGTCGCTCTCCTGATTGATGCGACGTGCCTGCCGCACCTCTTCCGGGATCGCGACGCGAAGCTGATCGATGAGGTCGAGGACCGTGGCCTGCTCGAGGATGATCTGGCTGGTCATCGGCAGCTTGCGCGCGTTGACGACCAGGGCTTCGAGCCGTTCCACGAGGAACTGGATGTCCAAGGTCACCCTCCTCCGCCGGCGTCACTGTACCGCAGGAAAAGCAGGTCCTCCTCGCCGATCTGCTTGGTCCGCGCGATGCGTGCGGTCGGCGGCAGGGTCGGCGGATGCTTGCGGAGCACCCGAGCGACGACGGTCGCATCCGGAGCGAGAAATAATGCGAGCCGCGGATGGGCGAGCGCCGACTCGAGGCCCGCGACGTCGGCGAAGGGCGGGTCGAGGAAGACAAGGTCGTAGCGCTCGGCCGGCACGGCGTGCTCGAGGAAGCCCAGCACGTTGGCGTTCGCGACATCGGACCGGTCGCCGAACTGCGTCGCGGCGACGTTCGCGCGGAGCGCGTCGAGCGCGTCCTTGTTGCGCTCAACGAACGTCGCGTGAGCCGCCCCGCGCGACAGCGCCTCGAGGCCGAGCGTGCCGGCGCCGGCAAAGAGGTCGAGCACGCGCGCGTCGGCGAGCGACGGCTCAAGGATGGCGAAGAGGGTCTCGCGGATCCGGTCGGTGGCCGGCCGCGTGGCGTCGCCCTTCGGCGCGACGAGCGTGCGGCCCTTGGCCTCGCCGGCAATGACGCGCATCAGGCGAGCGCGTACCGGCGCCAGAGCTCCTCGACCGCGGCGGCTATCGCGGCGTGCTCGGGGCGCTCGAGGTGCGGGTCATTCGCGAGCATCGCATCCGCCTCGATCGCGGTCTCGTCGATCAGAGCCGGGTCCGCGTCGGCCAGGTCGACGATGCGCAGCTCGGACTCGCCGCTCTGCTCCTTGCCGAGGAACTCACCGGCTCCGCGGATCTCAAGGTCGCGCTTCGCGAGCTCGAAACCATCGAGCGGCTCGCCGGTCTTCGGGTCGCGCTCGGTCATCGCCGCAAGTCTCTCGGACTCCCCGGCCGCTTCGCTCACCAGGACGGCGAACGCCTTCTGCCCTCGTCGGCCAACACGCCCGCGGAGCTGATGCAGCTGTGCAAGACCGAACCGCTCGGCGCCGAGGATCACCATGACCGTCGCCTTCGGGATGTCGATGCCGACCTCGATCACCGTCGTCGCGACGAGCACGTCGAGATCGCCGGCGGCGAACTTCAGCATGACCTTGTCGCGCTCCTTCGCCGGCATGCGGCCGTGCAGCAGCGCGATGCGCAGACCCTTGAGGTCCTTCGCGACGAGGTCACGGTAGGTGGCCTCGGCGCTTGCGATGTCGTCCTCGGGGTCTTCGTCGATCCGCGGCGTGACGACGAACGCCTGCTCCCCCAGAGCGACGCGCCCGCGGAGCCACGGCCAGACCTTCGGGAGCGCGTCGGCGGTGCGCACCTCGGTGCGGATCTGCTGCCGGCCGGACGGGTGCTCGTGGAGCGCGCTGATGTCGAGGTCGCGATACACCGTCTGCGAAAGCGTCTGGGGTATCGGCGTCGCCGTGGTGAGCAGCAGATGCGGGTCGATGCCCTTCTCGCGGAACGTGGCGCGCTGGCGCACGCCGAAGCGGTGCTGCTCGTCGACGACCGCGAGCGCCAGGCGTTTGAACGCGACCGACTCCTCGACCAGGGCGTGCGTGCCGACCACGACGTCGAGCGTTCCCTTTTCGAGCGCGTCGAGCGTCTGCTGGCGAGCGGCTCCCGTGACGCTCGAGGTGAGGAGCGCGACCCGCGGCCCCGAGGTCCCGAAGACGCCGCTCAGCGAGCGGTGGTGCTGCTCCGCCAGCAGCTCGGTCGGCGCCATGAGCGCGGCTTGCGCGCCCGCGGCGACGGCGATGCGCGCCGCAAGCGCCGCGACGATCGTCTTGCCCGATCCCACGTCGCCCTCGAGCAGTCGCGACATCGGCACGCGCCGCGCGAGGTCAACGCGGATCTGCGCGAGGGCCGTCTGCTGATCATTCGTCAGCGAGAACGGCAGCTCGCCGATCCAGGCCTCGAGGTCCGCGTCGCTCACCTTCAGCGCGAGCGCCTTCGCGTCCTTCGTCCAGCGCGCACGGCGCTGGCCGAGCGCGAGCTGGAGCACGAAGAGCTCGTCGAACGCGAGCCGCCGCCGCGCGGACTCGTTCTCGGAGTCCGAATCCGGAAAGTGGATCTGGCGCAGCGCGGTCTGGATGCCGACGAGCTTGCGTCGCGCCCGGATGTCATCGGGAAGCGACTCGGGCACTTCATTGACGACCGGCGAGCGACGCGGACCGCCTTCGACCGCGGTGTGCAGCCAGCGCCGCAGCACGCCCTCCTTCAATCCCTCGGTGAGCCGGTAGACGGGCACGATCCGACCGGTGTGCACCGCCTCCGCGGCCGCCGGTTCGATCTTGGGGTTGGAGAACTGGAGCGCGCGGCCGAAGAACTTCACCTTCCCCGAGAGGCGCACGAGCTGGCCCTCGGGGAAGCGCTCTTTGATGAACTGCCGGCCGAACCAGGTCGCGCGCACGTTCGTCGGCGCGTGGTCCGCGGGATCGATCAGCTCGACCTCGGTCATGACCTGACCGCGCGCGGTGCGTCGCTGCCCGATCTTCCCGAGGATCGCCTCTACCGTCTGCTGCTGTTCCGCCCGCACGCGGCGCAGCGGTGTGAAGGTCGAGTAGTCGAGGTACGTGCGCGGCAGGTGCCAGAGGAGATCGCCGATCGTCCGGATCTCAAGTCGCTCAAGGAGTTTCTTGTACTGCTCGCCGACGCCGGGCAGCGCGGTGACCGGAAGCTCGAGCGAGGACTCCGGTCTGCGGCGCGTCGTCTTCGGCGGCGCCTCGGCCTTCATGCGCCAATGGTGCCCTTGTGCGAGTTATTCCGCCGCGACGATGAATGGGTAGTGTGCCTGGCCGCCCGCGACCACCTCGACCGACGCACGTGGACACGACGCACGAAGCCGCTGCGCGGCGTACTCGACCCGCGCGGCGTCCACGTCGGCGCCGCTATAGAGCGTGAAGACCTCAGTGTCGCTGAGGCGCTTCGCCGCTTCGACCAGGACGGTCACGTCGTCCGCGCCGTGTGCCACGAGACGACCGTCGATGAGCGCGATGGCCTCACCCTCGCGGACCTCCTTGCCGTCGATCTTCGTTGCACGGATCGCGCGCGTGACCTCGATGCCATGCGCTCGCTCAGCGACCTCGCGCATGACCTTGGCCGCGGTGACGGCTTCCTTCGTCGGATCGAACGCGACGAGCGCCGCCATGCCCTGTCCGATGTTCCGCGTGTGTATCACCGTGACCGGATCGTCCGCGAGCTTCGCCGCGGCCTCCGCAGCCAGGATGATGTTCTTGTCGTTCGGCAGCACGATGACGTGCGCCGCGTTCGCCTCACGGATCCCGGTGAGGATCTCCTCGGTCGAGGGGTTCATCGTCGGCCCGCCACGCAGTGGCGTCGCGCCGAGCGATGCGGCCACGCTCGCGAAGCCCGCGCCCGGCACGATCGCGAGAACGCCGACGCTGGCGCGCGCCTTCGGCGGCGCGAGGACGATGCCGGTCGCACGCTCGTGCTCCGCGGTCATCGCGTCGAGATCCTCGACCACCACGTCGGCCACGCGGCCGGTCGAGAGGCCGATGCGGATGATCTGATCGGGGTGGAGTGTGTGGACGTGCACCTTCATCACGGTCTCGTCCCCCACGACCAGCACGCAGTCGGCGCCGAACTCTTCCATCTCGCGGCGCACGACGTTGATGGGTCGGCTGGGGTGTTCGACCAGGAACTGGACGTCGTACGCGCCTTTCCACGAGGCCACGCCCTCCGCGTGGAGCACAGTGCCCGGCGCGCGCGCCGACGTTGCCTCGGTCGGCGGCCATGCTTCTCTCGTCCCGTCCAGAGGATCGCGGCGGTCGGCGCGTGAGAGTTTCCGGTCCTCGAGAACATCGGCCGCCTCCCTCGACCTCGGCGCGCGCGCCCCCGGCCCGCGCGCCCTCAGCGCATCGTGCGCACCCTCGAGGAGCAGGTAGAGCCCTCGCGCCCCGGCGTCGACGACACCTGCGGCCTTGTTCGTCGGGTTCTCGTTCTGCGTACGGGCGACCGCTCTGTCGGCAGCGGCCACGATCCGGTCGAGCATCGCGGCGACGTCACCGGAGTCGTCGGCCGCGGCGTCCTCGATCGCGACGGTGACGGTGAGCATCGTGCCCGGGGCCGGCGCGGTGACGGCATCGTGCGCGTGGATGCGCGCCAGGTTGAGCGTCTTCCGGAGCTCGGCGACGCCGACGGTCTGCGCGTCGGCGAGCGCCTCCTTCAGGCCGCGGATGATCTGCGAGAGGATCACGCCGCTGTTCCCGCGCGCGCCCATGAGCGCGCCATGCGCCGCCGCCGCGCTGATCCCGGCGAGCGTGTGCTCCGCGGCGCGTGCGTGCTTCAACGCGGTGCGAACGGTGTGGAGCATGTTCGTGCCGGTGTCGCCATCGGGGACCGGATACACGTTGAGCGCGTTGACCTCGTCGGCCCCGTGCTCAAGACGTTCGGCGGCGGCCTCGAGGATGCGCAACAGGGTCGTGCCGTCGCATTGCGTCGCGATGTGCGCGACTGTACCATTGACCATAGTTCCCCCTGAGGAGTTGCTGCTCATGCCACGCGCCTGCGCGATCTGCGGAAAGACCGCTGCATTCGGATCCAACGTAAGCCACTCGAAGGTGCACACGCGTCGTCGTTTCGATGCGAACCTGCACTCCGCGATGGTCAACGGCGACAAGCTGCTGCTCTGCACGCGCTGCCGCCGCGATCAGACCAAGGACGCGCGGATGGCCAAGAAGCGCGAAAAGGCGAAGGCCCGCTAAACAGTCGCGACGGCGGCCTTTCCCTCGGGCACCTTCAGCTGACCACAACCCGCGGCGATGTCCTGTCCCTTGCTGATGCGCAGCGTCGCCGCGATGCCGCGCTCCTGCAGGACCTCCGCGAAACGCTCCATACGCTCGGCCGGCGGCCGCGCGAATCCACCCGGCCCGGGATTCACCGGGATGAGGTTGACGTGGAACTCGGACGTCCGGCCGATCTTCGCGATGCGCGTCGCGAGCTCGATGGCGTCCCGCTCCGCGTCGTTCACCCCTGACAGCAGCACGTACTCGAACGTGACGCGCCGGTTCGTACGCGCGACGTAGCGCGCCGACGCCGCGAGCACCTCGTCGATCGCCCACCGCTTGTTGAGCGGGACGATCTGTGAGCGGATGCGGTCGTTCGGCGCGTGCAGCGAGACCGCGAGGTTCATCGGCAGGTCGAGCGCCGCGAGATCGTCCATCGCCGGCACAACGCCCACGGTCGAAATGGTCACGCGGCGCGGGCTGATCGCGAAGAGCTCCGGGTCGATGAGCATCCGCACCGCGGCGACCGTCGCGTCGAAGTTCGCGAGCGGCTCGCCCATGCCCATCGCCACGACGTGCGAGACGCGCTCGCCGCGCACGATGAGCTCGCGCTGCCAGTGACGGACCTGGTCGACGATCTCGCCCACCGTGAGCTGGCGGATCAGACCCATCTCGCCCGTCGCGCAGAACGCGCAGGCCATCGGGCACCCCGCCTGGGTCGAGAAGCACACCGAGTTCCGCGCGCCGTGGTGCGGCATGAGGACCGACTCGATGTGGTGGCCGTCGTGCAGTCGCAGCAGCGCCTTGCGCGTCTCGCCGTCGGCGCTCTCTACCTCGTGGACCAGCTCGACCGCGCTCCAGCGGAACTCGTTCGCCAGCGCGACGCGCAGCAGCTTCGGGAGATCGGTCAGCGACTCCCAGTCGGTCGCGGTGCCGCGGGCGATCTGCCGCCGGATCTGCCGCGCGCGGTACGGCGGCTCGCCGTGATCGCGCAGCCACACGCCGAGCGTGCGCTCGTCGATGTCGCTGATCGCCGGACGCGGATCGCCGACTCTGGTCTTCACCCTTCGAGCGTACCGGTCGTCAGCGCTTGCGGGCGGTCCAGATCTCCTCAGGAGGCCACTTCCGCGCCCACTCCGGACTCACGTACCCGTAGAAGTCGTGCCTCTGCGAATCCGGGCGCGCGTAGACGTCGATGAGGCGCTCGACTTCGAAGCCATTCGCGTGCAACAGATCGATCCACGCGGCATGCGAGAGGTGGTATTCGACGCCGACCTCCTCGGGCCATTCGGTGCGATAGAGGCCCGCCAGCGGACGCTGCAAGGTCTCGGTGACGTCGCCGACATCCGGGAAACAGAGGATCGCGATGTTCGAATTCGTCATGAACACGAGACGGCCGCCCGGACGAAGCAGCCGAGCCGCCTCCTTCACCCAGCGCTCGGGCACCGCCCAGAGCGACGCACCGTACTCCGAGAACGCCAGGTCGAAGGACGCGTCCGGAAGCGGCACGCGCTCACCTGGCGCCTCGATGAGCGGAAAGACGATCCCGGTCTCCTTCTGCATCCGCCGCGCGGTCGCGAGCTGCGCCGGTGTGGGGTCGACACCAACGGGGCGCGCGCCCTTCTTCGCAAGGCGCGCGGAGAAATACGCCGTCCCGCAGCCGAGCTCGACGACGTCGAGGCCACGAACCTCCCCGAGCGGCGAGCCGAGATCCACTTCGCGGATCCCGAAGATGCCCCAGGTGAGCTCGTCCTTCGCCCAATGGGCGGGGTTCGCGCTCGGATCGAGGTGGTCGCGATTGTTCTTGGTCCAGTGCTCGATGTTCTTCGCGAGCGAGTCGGGGATGTCGCTGCTCATCGCGCGAGCCTAACGAGCGACTGACCCACCAGGGAACCTCGAGCGCCACTGGCTGTATTGGGTGCGATGCACTTGCTTCGATCGGTCGCCGTCGCCTGCCTGCTCACCGCGTGCGGCAGCCTGGCCGCGTCACCGACGTCGATGCCCGCGGGCACCTGTGGCCAGTACGTGGCGCCCGACCCGCACGTCGACGCCCTGATCCAGCACCTGAAGACGTCCGCGACGGTCGTCGAGGTCACGAGTCCGTGCACCGTCCGCGTGCGGATCGCCGGTGGCAATGGCGGTAGCGTCGCGCCCTTCAACGACAAGGTCATCGTGCTCCGCGTCACCGAGCGGACGACGTTCAGGACCGCACCACCGGGCGACCTCGCGGCGATCGGTCGCTTCGGCCTCAAGGCCGGTGACGTCTTCACGCTGTCCTTCGACAGCCGCCCGTTCCCTGACGGGTCGTTCCCCCTGAATTACATGAACTGGTAGCGAGTCAGCTCGGGAGCCGCGCTCCATCGAGCCCACGCGCGCCGCGCGCCCAGTCCGCGCCGCTCATCGTCTTCTTCCCCGCTGGTCGCACCTCGTCGAGGCGCAGCCACCCCGCGCCCGCGGCGACGTGTGGCACGCCGGCGCGGACCTGGACGACGCCGTGCTCGCTCGGTGAGCCGCCGGTCACCGACGCGCGCGTCACCACGACGCGCTGTCCGCCGAACGTCGTGAACGCGCCGGGCTGCGGAGACGCGGCGCGGACGCGGCGATCGAGATGCTCGGCCGGCCGTGCGAAGTCGAGGGCGCCGTCGGCGCTGGTGATCTTCGGCGCCCACGTCACCTGCGACGCGTCCTGCGGGCGCCCGGCCAGGGCGCCGCTCAGGTAGCGCGGAAGCTCGCGCTCCAGGATCGCCGCCCCGAGCGCGGCGAGCCGCGTGGTGAGGTCACCGGCGGTCTCGGTCGGGTCGATCGCGGTCTTCTCCTGCGCGAGGATCGGACCGGCGTCGAGCTCCGGCGTGCCTTCCATCAGCGTGACGCCCGTCTCTCTGTCGCCGGCCAGGATCGCGCGCTGCACCGGCGCGGCGCCGCGCCAGCGCGGCAGGAGGCTGGCGTGGACGTTCACGGCACGGCCGCCGACCGCGCCGATGAGAGCACGCGGGATGAGATTGCCATAGGCCGCCCACACCAGCAGGTCGGGACGCAGCGCGAGGAGCTGTGCCAGCGCATCACGATCAAGACGCTCGGGCTGGAGCACCTCGAGATCGCGCTCGAGCGCGCGCTGTTTCACCGGCGGGACCGCAACGCGCCCGCGATCACCTGGGCGATCAGGCTGAGTGACCACGCCGGCCAGGCTGATCTCGCCGCGCGAAGCCAGCCGCACGAGCGCGTCGAGGCTGGGTACCGCGAACTCGGGCGTCCCGAGGAAGACGGCGCGCGTTGTCACGCGGTCTCCCGCTGGCCCTCCTCGTCCGCCTCCACCGGATGCAGGTCGGCACGCGACTTGAGCAGGTCGACGTAGAGGACGCCCTGCAGATGTTCGGTCTCGTGGATCATGCACTGCGCGCCGAACTCCTCGCCCTCGACGACGAAGCGCTTCCCGGTGATGTCGACGGCCGAAAGACGCGCCGCGACGGGCCGCTCGAGCATCCCGTACAGGCCGCGCACCGAGAGGCAGCCCTCGGACGTCTCCTCGACCTCCTCGCTCACCCACTCGATCTTCGGATCGATCACCACGAGCCCGGCCTCGTCAACGTCCATGATCGCGACTCGCAGCGGCACGCCGATCTGCGGTGCGGCGATGCCGATGCCGCGCGCGACGACCATCGAGGCGAACATCCGGCTTGCCAGGGCCTCGAGCTCGGCCCGGGAGAGGCGCGGCTTCTTCGCGGGCATGTGGAGCACGGGATCGCCGATCTGGCGAACGTCGACGGCGTTCTTCGCGATGAACTCGGGCGTCGACCACTTCGCGCGACGGCCCGGATCGATGCGCCACGGCGCACCCTTGGTCGCGCGGAGTCGCGGGGGTGGCGGCGGCCCTTTCTCGGCGTCCTCGCTCACCCGAGCAGTGTCACCGGGTCAACGTCCACCGTCCACTCCGCGCCGGCCGGCGCGCGGTCGAGCACGGCGAGCGGATCCGTGCCGCGGAGGATGAGCTGAACGCGGAACGCGCCGGCGCGTTTCGCGGCGAACGCGGGCGCGGGTCCGAACACGTCCGCATCGGCGCCCGCGGTCGCGCGCAGTTCGGCCGCGTACGCTGCCGCGCGCTTGGTCACGGTGTCGGCGCGCTTCGCCTGGGTCTGAAGGAGCACGAGCCGCCCGAACGGCGGGTAACCGAACCGCGCGCGGCCCGCGAGCTCGGCCTTCGCGAATGAGGCGTAGTCGTGCGCCGCGGCGGCGCGGATCGCGTAGTGATCGGGTAGATATGTCTGCAACACGCCGTGGCCACCCGCGCTCCCGCGGCCCGAGCGCCCAAGCACCTGCGTGAGGAGCTGGAAGGTG
>WNFB01005048.1_pt1 | contig 12108 bp, 10 predicted proteins | sample 5400501 | NCBI WGS metagenome assembly WNFB01 (sample SAMN13153341, study PRJNA577476) | soil metagenome | isolation source: 200 cm saprolite under Douglas fir tree site 2 hole 1 | place: USA:California | collected 2015-04-18 | reverse complement strand
TTGGCTCTGGCTCTAGTAGGCCACGCTCGCCGGCACATAGCGAGGATTCGCGAGTACGGTACTCTCCGAATGCGTCACGCTGTCCATTCGGGCAGGTTCTTGAAGCGCACCAGCCTGTACCATTTCGGCGTTGCCTTGATATGCGGCAGCGGCCTAATGTGGTTGTGTAGTGATCTGCGCATAAGGAACATGGAATCCATATTTGGCCTTGGCGCCCGTAAACCAAAATCCTCACCGCTGGAGGGGTTCGGCGCTTTCCGCGCGCAGCATGCGGAAACCGACCTGAAGCAACTCGGACGGCGCGAGTGGTGGCTTTGGCTGTCCGCTTCCCTCTTTTTTCCAGCACCCGCGGCATTTCTACGAAATCCGTTCCGATCAAGCGCGCTGGGGCGTGATGTGCCTGGTTCTGCTCTTCAACGGGTGGCTACTGTACCGGCAACGGGTATTCCGGCGAGTGCGAAATCAGCTAACCGCGCCCAGCGCCGGCTCAGAAACGCAAGCGGCGCAAATCTCCGACCCCTCGGGCATTGATCCGGCCACGGGGTTGTACACGCGAGGCTTCATTGAGCAGCAGCTTGGGAAAGAAATTGCGCGCGCGAAGCGGCAAAACAGCGCGCTGAGCCTGGCGACAATTCACCTCGACGAATTCGATGAGATCAACAAGCGCTATGGGCTTTCGGCCACGGACCAGGCGCTGAAAGAGCTGGCGCGGCGACTGAAGAAAGCATGCCGCGGGTCCGATTTTGCGGTGCGGCTGTCCACCGACGATTTCCTGCTGGTGCTGCCCGACTGCAACTTGGGAGAAGTTAAGGTGGTCTTGAACCGTCTCGGTGCGCTCGAAATGGTCTGCTCGGGCCGGAAAATAAACCTGACTTACACGACGGGATGGGTGGACTACCAACCCGGTGACATGCCCTCAGATTTGCTGAAGCGGGCCGCGGAAATCCTTCACCTCTACGAGAACGCCGCCAAAGGCAGCTTCGCACCCACGCTTACACTCCGCTAACGCCGTTCCAACTTATTGGAGCGAATCCGCTCGGAACGACTGCCTCCACGCTTTCAAACCAGGTCTCGATCCTCCGTTCGGCTTAAATAGTTGGAACGGCACTAGGCGGTTGCTGGGTCTTTCGCGATGCGCTCGGCCCTGGCGTTACTGCTTCGGCTTTTCTGCCGTTGGCTTAACCTCGGCAGTCTTGGCGGATGCCGCCTTGGGTTTTGAAGCAGTGGCAGCCATGACCGCCTTTGGCCGCCAGAAGTCGGCCGCTACCTTGGCGATCTCCTCTGTAGGGCTGCTGAGCGCGGGGGAAAAGCGATAGAGCGCAGACTCCGTGCCCTCCACAGCTTCGGCATTGACTTGCGAATACTTCTTGTAGCCTTCCTCACCCAGCATCTCGCGCATGGTGGGATTCTTGTCGAATCCGCCTAAGGAACTGCGCAGGGCCGTAATATAAAAGATCGTGCCTTTCGTCCCTTCGACAGACTGGGAGATGAGCAAAGGCTGGGTGTTAGCCATCTGTTCGCTGGCAGCCTTGGCCTCTTTCAGCAGTGCTTCAAATTCCGCGACGTGGCCGGGGCGCACATGGACCGCAGTGGTGCGTAACACCCTGGATTCCCCGATGAGTTGGGCGTACGTGTCCATGTCCGTAGGTGGTTTGCGGCTGAGGTCCATGCGCCGGCGGCGCAATTCACTGCGCGACCATACCAGGCAGCTTTCCCAGTCCCGCAGAATCTTCTCAGTGGCTTCTTTGCCAAAGGCTTTGCTGACTGCTTGCATCGAAAGCTCGTTGGCTTTGTCAATCTCCGCGTAATCCTGACGCGGGCTGACAAATAGGTACACGCCGCCTTCGCCATACATGGTTTCCATGGCCAGCCAATGGTCGCCGTTGAACCGGCGATTCGCATCGACCCATTTTTTTGAAAGTGCCTGGAAGTCCGCGAGTTTCTCCGGCTTCACCTTGACTGTATAGACGTCGAGATAATTTCCCTGCGCATGAACGGCTACGGGCGCTACTAGACACACCGCGGCCGCCAAGGCCCAAATGGCTCTTTTGAACATAACTGCCTCCTCGTGTTTAAGAAACTCCCGGATGGGGAATGAAGCGAACGCTACACCCGGGAATCGACGGTGTCAAGCCGGCGCGCGAAAATGAAAATGAACCGTCGCGCAAACGATTCGTACGGGGAGAGCAAGACTGAGGAGACGCCTTGGAGGCAAGCACCACGGGCAGGAACGGCGCAGGACAAGGCGTCCTCGGTTATGCTTGAGAGAATCCGCGCCGATGAAGAGAGCCATGAACGAAGAGATACACGTGAGAATCCGACGAGCGGTAACGGCCGATGTGCCGGTGCTGCGCGAACTGATTGAGGCGTCCGTGCGCGTGCTGCAGGCGGAAGATTACACCGCGGCACAGATGGAAGGCGCGCTCAAGACGGTATTCGGCGTGGATAGTCAGTTGATTGCGGACGGGACGTATTTGGTGGCGGAGGTTTTGCTTGGAGAAGGCGAACGTTCGACCCCAAAGGGGATGGAAGGGAATAGGGTCATCGCGGGATGTGGCGGTTGGAGTAAACGCAAGACACTCTATGGCGGCGATGCGTGGACGGAACGCGAAGATGAATTGCTGGACCCGCATCGGGATGCTGCAAAGATACGGGCGTTCTTCATCCATCCGGGATGGGCGCGGCGAGGCATCGGGAGCATGATTCTGCAGGCGTGCGAAGAAGCTGCGAAGGCGGCGGGATTTACGCGGTTTGAAATGGGGGCGACGCTTACGGGAGCAAAACTCTTCCGAGCGAGGGGTTATGTTGCCGTGAGAGGCATCGATGTTCCAATCGGGAACGGCGAAGTGCTGCCGGTGATTCAGATGGAGAAGAAAACTGAGTAGGTCCCAGGGATCAAAGGGCGAAGACCGGCTGAGCCAACTGCCAATTGCCCGCGAGAAAGGCAGGGCGAATGCTCGTGTTCTCGGAGGCCGGCTGAGTACAACTCTTGTCCCGGGGAGAGCATCCCACCAGCAACCCGCCCGAAGTACGCCCTGTGAGGAGTGTGTCCGATGAACAGGTCACGTCTAGGTACGTTTGCCCTGATCGTTTTGGGTATGTTTGCCGTTTACAGTTGCAATGGTTCCAACATGACACAGCCGGTGGTACCGGGAAGCGCGCCAATGTCGTTCACCATGACGGACGCGCCTCCGGCCGGTGTTACGGTGCTTTCGTTCGAAGTGAACGTGACGGGAGCAACGCTGAACCCCGGCAATGTGGATTTGCTTTCAGGGAAACGGTCCATCGAGGTAGAAGTAAAGGAGCTCGAAACGGAGTCGGCGTTTCTGAATACTGCCAATGTGGCGCCGGGAACGTATACGAGCCTAAATCTTACGTTTTCCAACCCAGAACTGACTTTCAAGAACGATACGGGAGCAACGCTGGCAGGCTGCGCCGCGGGAGCGGTGTGTGAAATCAAGCCGGCCGGTACGCTGACATCCACATTCACTTTCCCATCGCCGGGAATCATGGTTGCCGCCAATACGCCTACGGGAATCAAGGTAGACGTCAACCTCAACACGCTTCTGAGCCCAGCGCTGGGCGTGGATTTCAGCCAGGCCGGAGCGGTCACGGCGCAGCAGCTTGCCGTCAGGCGGGACGAGGACCGGGAGGATCTGGAAGATCTGGATGAGCTGGATGACTTGCACGGCACAGTCCAGAATCTCGATGCCACGAACAAGAAATTTACACTGCACACGGCGAACGGTGATTTCACCATCACCACCGACGGCAACACGCGGTTTGAATTCGAATCGTGCCTGACGAACAATTTCTCCTGCCTGCAGAACGGCCAGGTGGTCCAAGTGGACGTGGCGATGATGGCCGGTGGAGTCTTCCTGGCAAAGAAAATCGAGTTCGAGGATCAGCTCGAGGACGATGAGCTGCAGGGCATAGTTTTCAAGGTTGACGATGCCATGCACTTCGAGATGGTGGTGCTCGACGAACTGCGGTCGGTCAACAATGTGTCCGTCGGCAATCCGATTATGGTTACGCTGAGCAGCCCGACGTTCCGCGTGGGCACGGACGGCTTGACGGTGCCAAGCGGCCTGCAAAGCGCGTTCGAGGGCGCAGTGGATACCTCGCAGCTCATGACTGGGCAGACGGTGGAAATAAGACTGACCGGCGCTCCAAGTCCTGGGCCGCCCATCACGGCGACTGCGAACCGGGTGCGCCTGCGAATGACACAATTCACCGCCAACGTGAGCGGCGCGCCTGTTCCGCCGAATTTCACGGTGGGCAGCTTGCCCGCGCTCTTCACCAGCGCTGGGATTACAAGCATCCAAGTGCAGACCTCGAGTGCGACGCAGTTCGAGGGAGTCACAAGCGTCAGCGGCCTTGCCGACACCAACTCCGTTTCCCTGAGGGGGCTGCTCTTCAAAAACGGGGCAAACCCCCCGGTGCTTATCGCCAGGAAGGTGCGAAAGCGCTGACCAAAATCAGAGGATAGACAATGCCAAAGCCGGGGAGTCAACTCCCCGGCTTTTCCTTTTTACCGCTCTGGGCGCTTGCCGGTTCTCGCGACGTAAATCCCAGTCGAAATCTTATCTGCAACGAAATCAAGAGCCGCGACACTATTTACTAACGGAATGCGGGCGCCTGTCCGTAGTAGCATCGACCCGTGGAATTCTTCGTGTGCCCGTTTTCGCCATCGCAGCTTCGTTCAAGAATGCTCTGAGGAAGCTCAACAGGTATGACCTCGCCATCTATCAAAGAAGTTCTGGAACAAGAGCTGGAACAGGTGGAGACGTCGCGCGCGTTGCGGCTGGAGAAGGATCAGATGCGGCCGGCGGCGGAGAAGAGCTTAATCGGGTTGGCCTTTTCCGGCGGTGGAATCCGCAGCGCGACGTTTAATTTGGGTGTGCTGCAGGCACTGGCCAGAAGGGAGTTGTTGCGCAAGCTCGATTACCTGTCGACGGTTTCCGGAGGGGGCTATATCGGTGGCTGGCTGATGGCGTGGATGCACCATCAGCAAATCGGGATCGGAGACGTGGAAGAGCGCCTTTCGGCGCGGCCAGAGTCACCCGGCCAGTCAGCCGATCCGCCCGAGATTCACTTTCTGCGCGAATACAGCAACTACCTGACGCCGCGAAAAGGACTCATGGGCGCGGACTTCTGGGCCTTCGCGTCCAGCTACTTGAGGAACACGATTCTGAACCAAATCATTCTGGTCCTCGCGCTGCTTTCATTGCTCCTGGTGCCGCGCACGATAGTGTTCCTGCTGCATGCCCTCGAAGTCCTGGAGGAGGGTCTGCAGGGTCGGCTATTCGAAAGCATTCAACCATACATGCAGTCGCAGTACTTCGCGCTGGCGCTGGCGCTGTTGCTGGGGTTCGTTGCGGTGGCATTCATGGGACTGAATCTCGTGACCGTCGATCCTCACCGGAACAAGAGAGACTATTGGTTTGCGCGCCAGTGGGCGATTCATACGTTCATCGCGGTGCCGCTGTTTTTCTCGTCGGCGCTGCTTACGTATGGGGCCGGCCAATTCCTTACCCAGTGGGGAATTCTGCAATACCCGCGTTATCGGGCACCGCTGGTGGGATTCTTTCTCTATTTCAGCATGTGGACGGGCGCGTGTGTCATTCGCCGGTTTGTGCGAGGAAGGATGGGAGCTTCGGGAAACGGCGGGCCCGTGGGGTGGCTGGTTGTGACGACAGCAGCGTTCGCGGGATTGATGATGGGCTATCTCTTCGTGCCGTTTTCGAAAATCCTGATTCCTGCTAGCGCCGCAGCGGGAGAAACGTTCAGCAAGTGGCACATCATGACCTTTGGGACGCCGGCATCTGTGCTCATCATGCTGATCGCCGGAGTGCTGCACATCGGGCTGATGGGGCGCGGTATGAGCGACGCGCATCGCGAGTGGTGGGGCCGGCTGGGCGGCTGGCTGCTGATCTATTCCTTTTGCTGGTTGTTTCTTTTTTTGATTGCGGGTTATTTCCCGGAATGCCTTGGGAAATTGCTGGCCTGGGAGAGGCAACGCAACAGTTACCCGGTCACGTTTTCAAGCGTCCTGATCTGGATTGTCTCAACGGCCTATGGAGTCTTGTTCGGAAAAAGCGAAAACACGAGCAAGTGGTTTCCCGACGCCTCCACGAAGGAAAAGCTGCTTGGCTATCTCGCAAAGTTGACGCCTTATGTGTTCATCCTCGGGCTCTTGATGGGGCTCTCGGTCCTGGCTGCGAAGATTGCCAACTGGGCGATCGGAACCGGTGACCCGACGCTGGCGCTGCCCAGTGACTATAGCTTCGATGTCAGGGTGATGGTGCTATTTGTGGTTTTGCTGGCGGGAGCTGTGATTCTTTCATGGCGCGTGGATATCAACGAATTCTCCACCCATTATCTCTACCGCAACCGTTTGGTCCGGTGCTACCTCGGCGCTTCCGTGCCCAAGCGCAACGCCCAGCCGTTCACAGGCTTTTCCGATGCAGATAATTTTCCTTTGGGAAGCCTCAAGATTCCCCAGGGGTCAGAAGACCGAAAAGACGCGCGGCCCCTGCCCATCATCAACGCCAGCTTGAACGTGGTTCACGGAAAGGAACTAGCGCTGCAGTCGCGAAAGGCGCGGGCATTCGCTTTCACGCCGCTTTACGGCGGCTTCACGCGTCAGGCGCCAGGCACGAGAGATTTCGAGTCCTTCTATGCGCCAACGGAGAAGCTAGCCTCCAAGCTTCCCGGGTTCAAGGATGGCGTCACCATGGGGACGGCCATAGCTATCTCCGGCGCGGCGGCGAGCCCCAACATGGGCTCCTATTCCGAGCCGGCACTAGCTTTTCTGATGACGCTTTTCGACGTGCGGCTGGGCTGGTGGGTCGGTAATCCCGGAGGTACGTGCTGGGCGCAGGGCAGTCCGCGTGTGGGGTTTTACTGGCTGCTGCGAGAGCTGCTGGGCTCGACGACGGACGACAGCGAATTTGTTTATCTCTCCGACGGTGGGCATTTTGAAAACCTGGGGGTATACGAACTGGTGCGAAGAAGGTGCAAGTTGATCGTCGTGAGCGATGCTTCCTGCGATTCCGATTATGCCTTTGGCGACCTGCACAATGCCATCGAGCACTGCCGGACCGATTTCGGCGTGGAGATGGTGATCGAAAAATTGCACGAACTGGTTCCGAAGGCAGATCCGGAAGACGCGCAGGCAAAACGCGCTCAGGTCCATTTCGCAAGAGGCAGAATCCGCTACAACCCGGAGTCGAGCGAGGAAGACGGGACGATCATTTACCTGAAGCCGATGCTGCTGGAAAGCGACCCGGCGGATGTTCTAGCGTACGCCAAGACGAACAAGAGTTTCCCGCACGACACCACAGCAAACCAGTGGTTCGACGAAGCGCACTTCGAGAACTACCGCGCGCTGGGTCAAGCCGTGGGAGCAGCCGCCAGCAAGGCCATTGAGGACGACATTAACCGGCTGCTGAAATGAGCGATGGCTTGGACCAGAAGGGTCGCCGTCGCGAAGGTCAGTAGATACGTGAGTTGATCCACGCAAACAGATCCGCCTGGATGTCTATCCAAAGATTTGCCATGCTTGATCCCCGCCGCGCACTTCTCCAGCAAGGGCACGTGCATCTGCATCTGTTCAGCCTAAAGTCTCACGGGCGTATTTATATGATATGCCAACGGTTAAGGGATGACCGAGGGGCGTCTGTGGGTTTCTGCGCCCGCTAACGGGACTGAGCCGTTTCGCCAGCGGACACCAGCCGCGCCAAAATCCAAGGGCTGTCAGGCCGAATCGCAAGAACAATCGGGAAAACATCCTAGGAAGCGCTGAAAATCGGGCCAAGCGCGATAGAATACAAATGCCGCAGAGCGTAGATTGCAATGGCTTTGTAATTTTTTGCCTCCCGTATGCGTAAGCTAAGTCGTGGCTCTCTCTGCGGCAGAAAGAGAATGGATGGTAGCTCCAGCACGTAGTCCGATGCCGGACCTCGGGTCTTTGCGCATCGACGAAGGACAACGCAAAGGTGGCAAGACGGGTAAGATCCTGGGCTTCGCGTCCGCAGCCCTGGGTCTTGCTGTGTTGATCGCGGGGGCGGCGTTTGCGCTGCGAAGCCAGAAGCCGGTTGTGGAAGTGGCGCAGGCGCAAAAAGCTGAAGCCGGAGGACGGGCAGCGCTCTTGAATGCCAGCGGTTACGTGACGCCGCGGCGGCGCGCGACGATCGCCGCGAAAATTACCGGGCGCGTCACCGGCGTGTTCTTCGACGAAGGAACGCACGTCCGCGAAGGGCAATTGCTGTCGACGCTGGACGATTCGGATGCCAAGCGCGCGCTGGATTCGGCCAGGGCCGACCGCGATTCCGCGCAGGCGGCCATCGCGGATTTCCAGGTACAGCTCCGAAACGCCGAGATTGTCCTGGGCCGCGCGGAGAAGCTGCAAAAGGCCGGCGTGCAGACCCAGGAAGCGCTGGACAATGCCAGTACGGCGGCGGACAGCCTCAAGGCAAAGATTGACCTGGCCAAGAGGCAGGTGGTTGGAGCGGAGGCACGCATCAGCGTGGCGCAACAGGCTGTTGACAATTGCACGATTCGCGCGCCGTTTGAAGGCACCGTGGTTTCGAAAGATGCGCAAGTCGGAGAGATGGTTTCTCCTATCTCCGCGGGCGGCGGATTTACGCGCACGGGCATCGCCACGATTGTGGACATGAATTCGAATGAGATCGAAGTAGACGTAAACGAGACCTACATTGCCCGCGTCGAGCCTGGGCAGCCGGTTACCGCGATCCTCGATGCTTACCCGGATTGGGAGATTCCCAGCCGTGTACGCACCATCATCCCCTCCGCGGACCGGCAAAAGGCCACGGTGAAGGTGCGCATTTCATTTGTGAAGCTGGACCCCAGAATACTGCCGGACATGGGGATCAAAGTAACTTTTCTCGGCAGGGAAGTGGAGACAAAGAAGGGCGAGCTGGCGCCTTCGGCCCTGGTTCCGAAGGACGCCGTCCGCGAGGAAAACGGGAAAAAGATTGTATTCCTGCTGAAGAACGATCACGTCGAGCGCCGCGCCGTGACGACCGGAGGAATGCGCGGGGATGTTGCCGAAATTCTTGCTGGACTTGCAGCAGGTGACACCGTGGTAGTGAAGGGGCCGGAAAATCTCCGGGATGGACAGGCAGTCGAAATCAAGAAATAGGAGCACTCAAAAATGGTTCGTGTGGACGGCAAGGGAAATGGAAACAGCCTAGTGCAGGCGCGCGGTCTGGACAAAACCTACCGGCGCGGCGGGGAAGAAATCCAGGTGCTGCAACGGCTGAATCTGGATGTGGACAAAGGCGACTTCGTCGCGTTCATGGGGCCGAGCGGTTCCGGCAAAACAACGCTGCTGAATCTGCTGGGCGGGCTTGACGTGCCGACGCATGGCAGCATCACCGTTGCGGGCGACGAAATTACGCACATGTCCGGCAGCAAGCTTACGGAATGGCGCGCGCGGCACGTGGGCTTCATCTTCCAGATGTACAACCTGATTCCCGTGCTGACGGCGTTTCAGAACGTGGAGCTGCCGCTGCTGCTGACCAAGCTTTCGAAATCGGATCGGCGCAAGCACGTAGAAACGGCACTCGCCGTGGTCGGCTTGGCAGACCGGATGAAACACTATCCGCGGCAGCTCTCCGGCGGGCAGGAGCAACGTGTGGCCATTGCGCGTGCGATCGTGGCCGACCCGAACTTCCTGCTGTGCGACGAGCCCACCGGCGACCTGGACCGCAAGAGCGCGGATGAAATCATGGACCTGATACAGCGGCTGGTAAAAGAGTACGGGAAAACGGTGTTGATGGTGACGCACGACCCGGTGGTGGCGCGCCGTGCGGATCTTACGCTTCATCTGGAAAAAGGCCTGCTCGTTGAGGCCGGCGAGCGGCAGGAAGTTGCTGCGGGAGGGGTGGCATGAAATTCCGCGGGTTGATCTTCGCCAATCTCTTTCGCAAGAAACTTCGCCTGGTCCTGACTATCGGCTCATTTGCGGTCGCGCTCTTTCTTTTTGCATTCCTTGCCGTCGTCAAGAGCGCCTTCAGCCGGGGCACCGAAGTGGCCGGCGCGGATCGCCTGGTAGTCATCAATCGCATCGGCCTCATTCAGACGCTCCCGATTTCCTATCGCGACAAAATCCTTACCATTCCGGGTGTAAAAGCCATTACCCACAACCACTGGTTTGGCGGCGTCTACCAGGACGAAAAAAACTTCTTCGTGCAATTTGTTATTGACCCCGAAAATATGCGCCAGGTCATGGCCGAATTCGTGGTCCCCGATGATCAGTGGGCTAACTTCCTGAAGGACCGCCAGGGCGCCATTGTCGGCGCAAGGACGGCCAAGCGCTTCGGCTGGAAAATCGGCGACCACATTCCTATCAAGAATGCCCTCTACGGTCCCACGAAAACCTGGGAGTTTAATATCGATGGCATTTATCACAATCAGCGGCCCGGTGGCGACGAAGCTCAATTTTGGCTCCAGTACAAATACTTCGACGAGAACGTCCCCCCGGTCATGAAGGCCACCGCCGGCTGGTACGTCCTCAAACTCAACAGCCCCGAAGACGCCGTCCGCGTCGCCAAAGCCATTGACAGTATGTTTGCCAACTCCTCTCAGGAGACCAAGACGGAAACCGAGTCGGCCTTCGCCGCGGGTTTCGTCAAGCAGTTCGGCAACATCGAGTTCCTTATCCTCACCATCGGCACGGTCGTCTTTTTTACCCTGCTTCTCGTCACTGGCAACACCATGGCCATTTCCGTTCGCGAGCGTATCGGCGAGCTTGCCGTTCTCAAGGCCATCGGGTTCAGCGATCGCTCGATTCTCTTTATGGTTCTCGGGGAGTCACTTGCCATCTCGCTTTTCGGAGGCGTTTTGGGTCTTGTTTTTGCCGGCCTGGTTATTCCCATCATCGGCGGTACTTTAGTCGGCTTCCTGCCCACCCTTATCCTATCTTCTTCGGTTATCTTTCTAGGGCTCGCTACTGCACTGCTCGTGGGCGCCATCAGCGGCCTTCTGCCGGGAATCGGCGCAATGCGCATGCGCGTCGTGAATGCGCTTGGGAGGGTCTGAACATGGCCATTCCCGTCGTCTACAACTTCCGCAGCGTAAGAGCCCGCTGGACCTCTGCTATCGTCGCTGTCCTGGGCATCGCGGGCACCGTCGGCGTATTCATCGCCATGCTCTCACTCGCCCGCGGCTTCAGAGCAACCCTTGTCTCCTCCGGCTCAGAGGACAACGCTCTCGTCATGCGCGCAGGCGCCACCTCGGAAATGACCGGCGGCGTCTACCTCGAGACCGTAAAGATCCTCAGGGACCTGCCAGGTGTTGCTCGTGCCGCCGATGGTCCTCTCATCACACCCGAGGTCGTTCTCGTGGCTCCGATTCCGCTGCGGTCCACGGGCACCGATGCCAACGTCCAGGTTCGCGGCGTTTCCGCGAACGTCTTGGCCATCCGCAACAACATTAAGATCGTCCAGGGCCGCATGTTTCAGCCGGGTCTTTCCGAGCTGGTCGTCGGCAAGAACGCTAACACCACCTATTCCGGCTTAACCCTCGGAAACACAATCAAGTTGGGTATTGAAAGTTGGCAAGTCGTCGGCGTCTTCGATGCCGGGGGCAGCGCCTTCGATTCAGAAATTTGGGCCGACGCTCATCTTCTCAGCGCGGCCTTCCCGCCGCGCTCTGACAATTTCTTCCAGTCTGTGACCGTCCACCTCACCTCTCCTGACGCCTTGCAACAATTCAAGGATGCGGTGACTGCCGACCCGCGCCTGAACGTCGACGTTACTCGCGAAATTGACTACTACGCCAAGCAATCCACGCGAATGACCACGCTCATCTATCGTCTCGGAGGCGTCGTTGCCATCATTATGGCCATGGGCGCCGTTTTTGGCGCGCTCAACACCATGTATTCCGCGGTAGCCGAGCGCGGCCGCGAAATTGCGACGATGCGCGCCCTGGGCTTTGGTGCCGCTGCCGTTGTTTTCTCGTTCCTGATCGAGGCATTTCTCATTTCTTTCGTGGGGGGCGCCATCGGTTGCGTCGCGGTCCTGCCGCTGAACGGACTCACCACTGGCGCGATGAACTGGCAGACCTTTTCGCACTTGGCGT
>WNFB01004738.1_pt1 | contig 12112 bp, 8 predicted proteins | sample 5400501 | NCBI WGS metagenome assembly WNFB01 (sample SAMN13153341, study PRJNA577476) | soil metagenome | isolation source: 200 cm saprolite under Douglas fir tree site 2 hole 1 | place: USA:California | collected 2015-04-18 | reverse complement strand
TGCTCCCTGAAATTCTTCGCGTACAACAGCGCTCTGGCCGAGTGAAAGGAAGAGTAGTACGCCTGTACTGTTGCCCACTTGTACTTGCCTTGATCTAGGGAGTCTTTCGCCTCCTGCAGGTCGGACCGGCCGCCTTCAAGCTCCTTCTGGACCATGCCGGCAGATGTGCGGGAAGGGGTGATCTTCTGTTCGCGAAGCAGCCGTTGTAGAACCGAGTCTACTCTCGGGGCCATAGAACTCTACCTTGGAGTATGCTCTCGAACAGAGGCCGGTCCTCCCTCTCAATTCTCGTTAAGCCTCCCGGGGGGACTATTATGGGGGAGAGGGTCCTGTGTATTCTCTTCTCGGAGGTTCGAAGGATCTCTCTGACCCTGGCAGGGTTTCTCGTTACTATGAAGAGGTCGATGTCGCTTTCCTTGGCGTCTGTTCCCTTTGCGGAGCTGCCGAACAGTACAACCCTGTCAGCCTCCTTCTTGAGCGCTTCGACTAGGTCGTTTAGACGGTGGACTGTGAATAGTACTTTGAACTGCCTCGCGACCGGGTTAGAGAGGTTGAAACTGTACAGCTTCAGCCCGCCCCTCTCTTCCAGAGTAACCAGACCACTGCCCTTGAGGGCTCTGAGAGTGATACTGGCTGAGCCCGTACTCACCCCCGCCTTCTCCGCCACTTCCCTAACGTGGTACGCCGCGTCCGGGTCCTGACCTAGAAAGTCGAGTAGCCTGAGCATGACCTCGGTATAGTTCATCAATATGAACAGATGTTCAGTGTATTGAACGCTTATAAGTTTGGCTGAACGTAATAGGCTTGACCGGAGCGAATGTAATTCATAAACGGTATTCTAACCTAGGCGAGCGCCTCCGCTGACGACAGAGTTTAAGTTCGAGAAGAGCTGTCGTCTAGAGTAAGGAAGCTTTTCCACAAGGACGACTCCAACGTAGTGGATCCGGACAGGTCCGGGTTTTCCGGAATCTCTAAGATCGTGGTTCCACTACCGGAGGAGACGCCTGGATGGAAAAGCCGACGATAAGGAGGAGAAAATATGGAAACCAAGAATAAGGCGCCGGTAACTCAACAAGAGCTGCTGACCAATATCCGCCGCCTAACAAGCATCGTCCTGGACCGGCTGGAGGAAGGGTCCAAGGAAGGAACCCTCGACCAGGCCCAGATGAGACTCCTGGGCAGTATTGCCATGAGGAGCCTCTGGCTCTGGCAGGACTCGCTGAAAGAGGGCCGGAGGCGGTCTAGAGCGGCTGCGAAAGGCCGCCTGGAAGATGAAGAATCAGTGATCGAGGACCTGGATGAGCTCGAGCGGAAAGCTGTCGAGAACTAGAGATGGACGAGTCGGAAGAGGACAAAGTCCGGGCTGAAGTGATAGCCCAGCTCAAGGAGAGCCTGGCACGTTCGAGGGAGATGATGCTCAAGGAGAAACTCGACCCTCGGGACAGGGAGAGATGGACCCAGATACACACCAATACGGCGCAGATCTTGAACCAGGTCTTGCGGGACAGGCAGAACAGGGACTGGGAGAAGCGGCTGCGGGAAATGGAAGAGGCTAGGCGCCTTTCAGCTAGCGGGAGTTCCTAGGGTAAATGTCCGGGTCCGTCAAGGGAAGGATCGACAGGGAGTACGAGAGCTTTGTCAAGAGCAGAGGGCAGTCTGAGGCGTCGAAACAGCCCCTGGTTGGTGACGACGTTGTTGAGTTTTGTGATAAGACTCTCAACTTCAAGCCCACCGCTTACCAAGAGAAGCTTCTGCTAGACCAGAGCTGGTTCATAGTTGCCCGATGGTCCCGGCAGAGCGGGAAATCACACACTATCGCCGCCCTGATTCTGTTCTCGGCGCTTCACGATTCGGATTGTAGGATTGCGATTCTGGCTCCGAGCCAACGACAGAGTAAGAAGATGGTTTCCCGAGTTACAAGGTTCCTCCACAAGCTTCCCGACTGGTATGTCAAGGGGAAGATGGGGAGGATAAAACTGGAATTCGTCAACGGGTCCTCTATTGAAGCTCTACCGAACAACCCGGAAACGATCAGAGGTGAAACCCTCAACATAGTCGTGGTTGACGAGTTCTGCTTCGTTGCCAACGATGTTGAGCTGTATGACGCGATTGTCTACTCTCTCGCCACGACGAATGGTAGGTTCATAGGGGCTAGCACCCCAGGGTCCCGGGACAGCGTCTTCTACAAAATGTGCACTGGGGAGGCTGGGTACGGGGACGTGTCCCGGCACCATGTGAGCTACCGTGAGGCCCTTGAGCCGAACGGCCCCTTGAAGAAAGAGATCGTGGAGCAGATTCACCAGCAGACCTGGTCAGACCCGTCCCGATGGGAGAGGGAGATGGAGGCGGAGTTCGTCGAGGACGAAGAAGCCTGGCTGCCCCTGTCGCTGATCAAGAAGTGCACGTCGGTGGACTTTGCCACGGTTTCCGAGGCTGCGGTTCTCAACGAGAAGCTTCCGCCAGCGGAGAACTACTTTGTCGGTGTAGACCTCGGCCTCAAACGGGACCATTCAGTGGTAGCGGTGGTGGAGAAGAGGGGCCAGGACCTATACCTGGTCCATTTGAAGCATTTCAGACTGGGAACAGAGTACGGCCAAGTCTTGGGCTATCTGACCAAGCTGAACAAAGGGTCCCAAGCGGTTAGGTGGACCTACGTAGACCAGACAGGGGTGGGAGAGGTGTTCATGGAAGAGGCACGGAAGACCGGGTTGAAGAGGGCGAAGGGGATCATGATGACGCTGGGGTCGAAGCAGGATATCATGGGGTACTTGAAACACGTAATGGAGAACGCTCGATTGTGGCTGCCTTATGATTCGGAGCTCACGAAGGAGATGAACGTGGAAAGATATGAGCTGTTGAAGACTGGGAAGACCCAGTTCTACCACCCTGACGGGACGCGTGATGACAGGTTGTGGGCCCTGGCCCTGGCAGTCTATGCTTCAAGACCCGAGATCCCAACCTACAAGCCAGCAATAGCCTTCGGACACATCATCAAACCCTTCTGGCCGGCTCCAAGAGTATCTGCTCCAGCAAAGCCTGGAATGCCTGGGGTGGTCACTCGCACCGAGCGATGCCTCACATGCTGGAGTGCGAAAGGCCCGGAGGAAAAATGCCCCCTCGGACACGAGGGATGAAGGACCCTTTGGTTCTTTCTGGGTGAGGGGCTCAGGGTTGGCGGTAGCATTTGGTGGAGAAAAAGGGCCCGGACCTATCACTAGTCCACTTGAAACAGTTCAAGCTGTGAACGGGTCCTGAATCGTTCTTAATTTTATCCAAGGACGATGCGTGGCTTTGAAGCTACACGTCAAGCGGGTCTCGGGACTCGAGAACAGAGGAGCCGGGGTACCATTGATTTCCGTGAAAGTAGTGCTGTCCCAATTGCAAGCGTGAATCGCCCAGAACAAGCTGTGATTCGCAATCTGTCGGCGATTACTTACGCTCACGTTAAGGGCCCGTGTGATTGGCCGCAAAAGCAGGATACTGAAAATCGCCGACTCGCCCATATCACGCCCTGTCCGCCCCAACTCGCCCATTTTCTCCGCCAGACAAGAAACCTGTAAAAAACCGGGGGGTACGGCAACGGCGTTTTGAGACGTGAGAGAGACGAATCGGGACAACCGCCTTCGGCTGCTAAGCATTCCACAAAAAATTGATTAACGGGCCAAAGATCCTACGACAACCTGGTCGATGAGACATAGACACTAGGACCCGTGGTTTGGTGAGGACTGCTAGTGTTGATGTTGGGCTAGCAGGCGCAGCAGTCGGAGCTGTCATGGCGTTTAAACGTGTAAGGTGTCCCTGCGACGGCACACTCCTACCCTTCCTCGGCGACACGAAACCCCTCGGCACACGCTACTGCAAAACCTGCCAGCACAACCACTAAACCCCCAGTTTCAGTCAGTGCCGGCCGCACTTTTCTCGTCACTCGGAGGTCTGTAGTATTTTTTTCAGCATCCTCCGCTACCCGTACGTCAATGCATGCTAGCCGTAGTTTACTGATGCTCCTCCGAAGATGCTCAGGTCCCTACTTCCCCTGTACAGACTGTAAATCCCTCGAAGACGAAAACAGTCCAAGATCCGATGCCAACTACCACAACCACAAGCAACGGAATCAACAGCTTCCTATCGACAATACGTGGAACTAGAAAAGTCCAGTCTACCAACCACCCTATTCTCCCCATGCAGCAATTATCCCTCCAAGTCCACATTAAGATGCTAGACCCTCCTCTTCTCAACTCTCTCAGATTCACCGCTCTCTCACTCATACCCTAGACCCGCCTTTACCAGCCGTCTCATGCAAGACTACGAAGAGACGGAGTTCTGCAAGAACTGCGACCGCAAAACACCCTCACGGGGAGAACGCGAGATGATCAAGATTCCCGGCGCCTTCCTCAAGGTCAGAACCTACTGAGGAGTGCGGCCAGCTCATCGGAGAAACCACTTTCAAGTAGATTCTCGAAAGGGTTGACCATATCGTTAGATTCCGATAGAGGATCGCTAACGGTTACGAGAGAGTACAAGACCTTCTCGGGATTCTTGCGTCATCAACGACGCAGACACAACCTCAGAGTTGCAGCATTACTAAGCAGAACCCCCCCGAAGCAGGGGTTCGATTTTTCCGAGCTTTCCCACAAGACCGCAATCAAAACATACGAGAATGCTCTTCCTACAGTTTTTCCAAATCGCTTAAATACCCATCGGCCGACGCATTTCGGCTAACCTTGCGGCAAAGCCTCCGCATTGGTCCTCTGTGCGTTTTCTTCATAGTCTTCCTTGTTTTGTCTCCACTCGTGGTGACAGAATTAATCGGAACCGTAGCGGGAGATTCCAATCAACAGAGCGTTTGTATCGCGTTCCCCTGGTCCCCCAGCATCGACGGTTATTACCAAAAGGGTTGTTCCGGTCACGACGAACCAACTCTGTCTTTTTTCTCGAACTGGGCGGGTTCGGGAGCCAACGCCCTTTTCCATGTCGTACTCCCCCGTAGCACGGCGGCCTTTGCGCAAGGACTCTTTTACTCAACATTCTGGTTCGGGGGAATAGTCTTCGACGCCAACAGCAGAAACAACCAAGCTTTCCTCGAATTCCAATTCTACCCTGCTGCCCCTTCGCACGTTGGGCCGGGCAGCGGGGCGCAAGATTGTCTCGGAAACGGCAACTTCAGCCCCAACTTCAACACCCTGGCTAACAACCAGTGGTTCGCATGTGCGGTAGTCTGGGCTCTTAACCCTGCTACGAACACAGTGAATGCCGCCATTGGGCTCCCTCTGGATTCCAACGGTGGAGGCGACAACATCTTGGTTATGAACAGTGGAGACGCTATTCAAATCGCCCTCACTGGGGTGGCTCAGGGCCCGCAAGGATGGAACATTGCCGTCAGCGACTTGACGGCAAATACCAATGGAAACATACTCTTACAGAACAACAACATTGTATTACCACCGTTCTACGCGGTCGCGGCTCCAGGCAACGGTATTGCTTGGGGAGCCGATACAGTTGGAGCAATCTCCTTCGCTTACGAGATTGGCTCCAGCCTCAGCCTCACAGCCAGCTGCGGATTAGATGCTGGACTCCCTGGAGACAATGCCTGTTATAGCTATTGGCCAGGGAGGTGGGCACAGACCGGGCAGAACCAGCTATCCCTACCGAGTATGGGAGCTGCGGGAAACGCCGTCCTCCCGACCCAGATATCATTCACCTCGAGTGTGGGAGGAGTGTTGTGGGTTAACAACCACTGTGGCCAGGCCACCCAGAACGTCAACACGAACTGCTGGTACCCGTATTACCAGTACCAAGCCGCTACCGCATCCTTCACCTTCGGCACCACCGGGGTCCCAGGAACAACCAACGATTACGGCAACATCAACCAGTTCCCCGTTGGCATGGTCGCCGGCCAGTTTGCCGCCAACTTCCAAAACACCAACAATGCCCAGAACGCTCTCAGCTTAGGTGGAACGCCTGCGCCAAGCCCCGACAGAGACACGTACATCGACTATAACAATCAGAACTCAAACTATGGCGGCTCAGACCCGATCCTCGTAGGAAGCTCCTCCAGCAATCCGGTATCCGCTACCCAGATAGTCTTGATGCACTTCACTCTCCCACAACTACCAGCTGGAGCAATCTTCCAAAGCGCCACGCTGACACTCTACAACTATGCTGAGAGCGGCTCGGGCTGCTGCACGATAGCTGTTGGTGCTCTCACGAAGGACTGGATCGAGAACTCCGTAACGTGGAACAGTTATGGAGGAGCACCGGCTCTCTACGGCAACCAGGTCGTCGCCACATCAAGCGTCCCATGTTGCGACAGCCCGGACAGCGTTGACGTCACATTCTTCGTAAATCTTTGGATGGCGGGAACGACACCGAACTACGGGTTCGGGATTCTGCCCAACTCACCTTCGGAGACCATCCAGTTCCAATCGAGAGAGACACCACTCCCTCAGGCCGCTATGCCACAGCTCGCCATAACTTACAAGTTTCTAGCGTCTCCACCAACCGTACCTACCACACTGCACGTAGGAGAAACATCGACAGCTACGGTGAGCATGACGAATCTTGGATTAACTACATGGTTTCCAGCCGCGGGCACCTGCGCTGGCTGCCCGGTTTATCGTCTCGGCTCACAAAATCCCCAGGACAATACGATTTGGGGACTGAACAGAGTCAACATAGCCCCTACAGCAACCGTCCCTCCCGGGAATACGTACAATTTCACTTTCAGCATCACCGCTCCGACTACTCCCGGAACCTACAATTTCCAGTGGAGGATGGTCGCGGAAGCAAACCAATTCCAACTCTGGTTCGGTGACGCCACGATAAACGTCCAGATCAATGTAATAACGCCAGGGCCGGACTTCAACATGGTTGCCAGCCCCACATCCCTGAGTCTACCCCGGGGCGCATCAGTGACATCTAATGTGGACATGACAAGCCTCTACGGCTTTCAGGGTACCATTAACCTGCAGGCGTCCGTGTCCCCTCAAGTAGCAAATGGCCCAACGGTGTCTTTCACTGGTACCAGCACCGTGGGTTCAGCCGCAGCCTCGACAGTAATTGGCACCAGTGGACAAGCCTCGAATCCTTCGTATGCATTCGTGCAGGATGGCCAGTCGGCTGTGTTGACTGTTCCAAACACAAGCAGCCCTGCATCAGCAACCTACGGCTTCTCTGTACCAAGCCTTCCGAGTAATGCCGCAATCACCAAGGTAAGAGTTGTCGCCCTGCACGAGGACTGCGGGTCCCCTTATGAGAATGGAGGTGGGGGCTCAATCACCATTCCGGGAGTAGCTTCGACGAGTGGTAGTTTCGGCTTCAAATTCTGCAGCTTCGGTTGGGGAGCGGTAGATATCACGACAATGATCGGGAGTTGGACGGCGAACCAGGTAGGCCAGGTCCAGGTCACCTATTCTACCTCAGTCTCGCAGAACTACCAGCAGGCAGGCTACTCGGACGTCGACGTGATATACCTTGAAGTCACCTACACGACGCCGACGATCACCTTGTCAAAAGACGCGACGGGGACCTCTATTCTTACAGTTGCGGCCTCTGCAGCTACACCCGCAAACTCTTACAGCGTTATGATGACGGGAACAAGCGGCTCAATCTCCCACTCTGTGACGATCCCTGTATACGTATCCGTGTTTACCTTGTCACAGGGAAACACCTTCAGCCACAATGTTCCCATCGGAAGGTCTGTAAGCTACAGTCTTACTATTACTCCCCAAGGCAGCTACAGCGGCAGCGTCTCCCTGTCACTCCTGACCCTAGCAAGCTACACGATGATACCGACCTGCGTTACAACAGAGTGGTCCCAGAACCCTATCACCCTTTCAGCTACCACGACAGTGAGCTTGACTCTCACTGCCCCGACGGGGTGCTCGTCCAGCCTTGGCGATTACGGTTTTAACGTAGTAGCCTCGGACTCATCCATCCCCTATTCAACGAGCTTGCCCGCCTACCTAGACATTTCCGACTACTCTGTATTCGCCATGCCCACTACTTTGATGTTGCCAGATGGAAGGCCTGCCCAAACATTAACGGCGACAATTCTGGGGTACAACGGATACCCCGGAGACTTCTCTACCCTCAACGGTGGTACGACTACGACCGCCAACATGTATCTGTTCATTTCGCAGCCGATTGGCTGCGTGACTACCTCCACGGGCCAAAACATCGACACGTCCCAGCTCGCCACGCCGGGAAGCAGCGACCGGTCCATTGACAATCACATGATGGCAACCTTCACCATGAGTTCCAGTCCCACCTGTTACACGACGACGTACGCAAATGGGGGGACCCTATACGCTCAGGATAACGGGGGTCAGTGGCGATACTCGTCCTTCACACTAACGACATCCGACTTCTCGATGGGCGCTCAATACACTACCTTCGGTATAGCCGATAGGACCACTGTCACCGACAATATCAACTATTACAGCAACAACAACTTCCCGACGAGTACCTTAACCCAAAACATGGGCTTCCCCTCCAATTACTGCTGTCTCAGCTTCGGATGGTCTACCAACATCAACCTACCGTCCGGAGGCTCTGCAATAAATCCGCTCTCTATAACTGCGTCTGGAAAGGCAGTCGTCGACAATGCAATGTTCACCTTGTCGGGCAGTGATGGCTACATTACTCGGTCCACCTCTCTCCAGATCAGCGTGAACGACTACAATGTGACCCCTTCAAGCAACCCGTACGTGTACATCGGGGGCAGCAGCGGCGTCTATTTGCAAGTCTTCCCCTACTTTGGCATACCTTTGACAAACGTCACCATCGTTGCGACTCCAAACGGCGTACCAAGTTGTTTGACCGTTGGAACCCCGAATCCGAAATACTTCAACATCGGTAACGTCGTTCCTTGGTCATACCCATTCGTGCCGATCTCGGCCTCTACCTCATGCACACAGGGAAACGTCCAGGTCTCAGTGACCATCTCAGGAGCGACAAACAACAAATACAACAAGGCCGTCACATTCACATTGCAAATACTGCCCCAGCCCACCGGCGGTGGTGGAGGCGGTGGCAGTGTCGCTTCCGGAACTCTCATCACAATGGCGGATGGCCGTGAAGTTCCGGTCCAGCAAGTGCAAGTTGGCGATTTCGTGTCTGTCTACAACGTCTTCACCGGCCAAGACGCTACGGCTACCGTAACTCAGATTAGGGTCGTCACTGTTTACTCTCAGCTTACAATATTCACCGCATCAGGGCTGCCATTCCGTACCGATGCTAACCCGTTCTTTAGATTGCATGTCATGGTGAACGGACAGATAGTCTTCAAACCAGTCACAGAGATACAACCCGGAGACATGCTGTACAACTTCAACGAAAGGGCGTGGGTCCAAGTGACCCGAGTCGAGGTCATGTACGGGGCCCCGCACACAGTCTACGACCTGACGGTAGTCCTCTGACGGACTTCATAGCCAACGGTTACGCTGACTGTCCAAAAGCCTGCCCGATGTAACTTCCTACCCACGAACATGGCCTATGGGAGGCCGTCATTCTCTCCACCGAGTTCTCTGTAGGAACTGCAGACGTGAAAAACCCTCCCAGCAGAACACGAGAAGATGAAAGTCCTAGGCGTTTTCCTTAAAGGTCAAAATCTACTGCAAGGAATGCGGCCAGCTCGCTAGAGAAGTCGCCTTCAGGTAAGAATCCGCACCTTCGGAACTGTAACCTTGCGGTCCTCCTTCGCGTGGATCGCCCAGAATCAGCCCGACTTCCTAGGTCGAGAATTGTAGTAGCTCATGTCACATACACTACTATGGTAGCCATAGATGATGAGGCATAGTAGTATTGGTTTTCGTAGACAGGGTTCGCGTAAAAGTCACCATAGAATCTTAGACCGTAGACAGATGTAATGTCCAGCTCGGCATAGTACGCTCCAGGAGTCACGGCCGGAGAGACTTGAATCGTCACCATGGTCGAATTCGAACCATCCACCTTCAGGGCCACGCTCCGGGGGTTGAATGACAGGCAGAAGGGTCCGCAGGCGAAAGAAGCGTTCCCACGCTGCACCAGGCCCGCGCTGAACGACAGATTTCCGGGGAACTGGGGGAGCGCCCGCTCCTGGGAGAAGACCTTGGACCAGTCCCCTGCTGGAATTATGGGTATCCCTGGGATTCTCGGGAGAGACAGGGCTAACGGATTGAGGATCGACTTGGCTGTAAGGGAGAGCCCAAGTCTTTAATTTCCAGGCAGGGCTCTACCCGATTCGAGATGTGACATGACCCTCTCGAATCTTGGGTTGATCATGCTTCTCTTAGCCTTGGCAACATCCGGAACACCATTTCATCAGTTAGCCCCCCTGCCCGCTGACACTGGAAAACCGCTGGCATCGCTCACAAATCCGCTCTCCACAACCAACACACGCAGCGTCTTTACCGGTTACGTCAAGAACACTCTGATTCTCAGCAACGGCTCCCTCGTCAACGGAAACATTGAGCCTCTAAACGGCCGAGTAATACACGTTCCCACAGCAGTCGTCTACGACTCACACATCGACCGAATCTTCGTAACCAATGGCCACTCTCTTGTGACAGGCACGGGCGCAAACACAATATCTGTGTTGGACGGCAGTACTAACCAACTCCTCAGTGAGATACCTGTTAATGACCCTCGAGGTATCGCGTACGACTCTTCGAATAATTATCTGTACGTTGCCAGCGCGTCCGGCATTTCGATCATAAGTGACGCCACTAGTACCGTCATCAGTAATGTGACCCTGGGGAAGGGTGCATCCGGCGTAGCCTACAACCCCTACAGCAACAAGGTCTACGTGTCCGACTGCCTTTCAAGCTCCGTCTCAATAATCGACGGGTCGACCGACGCCCTGGTTGCAAACGTAACCGTGGGCGCGTACCCCACAGGTATTGCTTACGATTCCCACAACAACGTGTACGTCAATTCCGCTCTGTCTGGCGTCGTATCTATCATTGATGGGTCCACGAACGCAGTCGACGTAAATGTGACTGTAAATTCTTCTCCATCCACTCCGCGTTGTTGTCCAGGACAATGCCGACCCTTCCAACAATCCAGCTTCCAGGACATTGCCTACAACCCTTCCAACAACGACCTTTACGTCGCCGAGGATGGGTCAGGCAACTCCAACGGACCCGTTTACATCCTTGACACCATAACACGCACGGTTGCGGGCAAATTGGCTTTGAGCCAGGGAGCAGTAGGCGTAGCCTATGACCCTGATAACAATCGAGTCTACGTTACGAGTGGGCTCGGTCTTCCCGGCAATAACGTCGCCGTAGTGGACGGTGGGACACATACGGTGTTGAGCAACGTGACCGTCGGCTATGGTCCCAACGGTCTCGCATACAACCCCCGCGACCACGACATATACGTGGCGAATTCCAGGTCAGACTCAGTATCAGTTCTTGACGATAGTACGAATTCCGTCGTACACACCAGCCTCCTACAAGCCTACCCGGCCGGGGTCGCATATGACCCTCAGAACAAGGTGTTGTACGTGGCCAACGAAGGCTCTTACGACGCGACTTCGTGGAAAGACAGTTGGTCCACCCACATTTTCGCAGTCAACACGACAACAGGCTCAGTAACCCTGGTAGACACCGACCAGGTCGGGCCAAGCCAGCTAGCCTACGACCCGCACAACAATGAACTCTATGCTACAACACTACAAGGCTCCGCTGTTTCAGTGGTGAACGCATCTTCCGGTTCAGTAATCAAGAGCATTCCAATTCATTATGGTGAATACGGCATAGCATATGACTCCCAAGACCATAGAATCTACGTAGCCAACAACAACCAGTTCACCCCCACACTCTCTGTTATCGATGATGCATCCAACACCATAATTGCGACCGTCCCGGAGGGAAGGAATCCCCTGAATCTGGCCTACGACCCGACAAACAATGATATCTACGTAACTCACTATTCCCCCGAACTAGAATCTCTCGAGAACTTTGTCACCGTCGTCAGCGCTTCAACCAACACCGTCGTCGCCAACATAACCGTTGGACCACGTGCGACACGCATATTGTACGATCCGACAAACAACGACATTTACGTCGGACACACCGGCGTGAATGGGGGAGAGGTGTCGATAATCAGCGGGTCTACGAACACTTTAATC
>WNFB01004736.1_pt1 | contig 12115 bp, 6 predicted proteins | sample 5400501 | NCBI WGS metagenome assembly WNFB01 (sample SAMN13153341, study PRJNA577476) | soil metagenome | isolation source: 200 cm saprolite under Douglas fir tree site 2 hole 1 | place: USA:California | collected 2015-04-18 | reverse complement strand
GGCGGCGGTCGGAAGGCGCAGGGCGCCGGTGACGAGACGGTCGGACTGCCAACCGTACTGGCGATTGTTCGCATCGTGGATGCCGCGCACGAAGAGGGAGGCGCCCGCGAGCAGGACCATGGCGAGAGCGAACTGGCCGACGATGAGGGCGTGGCGGAAGCGTTGATGGCCGCGATCTCCGGTGGTGCCGCGCCCCCCGCTCTTGAGGGTCTTGTTCAGATCGAGGCGGAGGGCGAAGAGCGCGGGGGCAACGCCGAAGAAGACGGTCGTAAAGAGACAGGCGCCGAATGCCCAGCCGAGCACGCGCCAGTCAAGGGTGAACACGAGGCGTTCGGCCGGCCCGGCGAAGGCCGACGCGCTCATGTAATGCCTCATCCAGTCGTTGGTCCACGTCGCGAAGTAAACGGCAAGGACGCCGCCGGCTAGGGCCAGCAGCAGGGACTCGACGAAGAGGGGGCGCAGCAGCCGGGCGCGCGAGGCGCCGAGGGCGCCGCGCACGGCCAACTCGCGAGCTCGGGCCATCGTGCGCGCGAGCAGCAGGTTCGCCAGGTTGGAGCAGGCGATGAGCAGCACGAACGCGGAGAGACCGATCAACATCCCAAAGATGCCCGGGCCGTTGTCGGGCGCCACGGCGACGTTGAGCGGGAGGGTGCGCCAGGTGCTCCCGGCGTGGACGGCGGGGAACTCGGCAACGAGGCGGCGGCCGAAGTTGGCGATGAAGCCTTCCGCTTGCTCGCGGGTGAGGGTACGGGAGCGACGGCCGACGAGGCGGAGCCAGGTGGCGCTGCGGTCGGTCATTTCCTTTTCGGTGAGACCGAGGGGGCGGAAGACGTCATAAGGACCCAGATGGCGCCAGTCGTTCAAGGTGTCGGGCAGCACGCCGACGATCTCGTGCATCTCGCCGTCGACCCGAACCGTGCGGCCGATGATGTGGGCGTCGCCCCCGAAGCGATTCTGCCAGAACCGGTGGCTGATCATGAGGACGCGGTGGTTGCCAAGGACGGTTTCGTCGGGACGGAAGCCGCGGCCCAGTTCAGGAGGGACGCCGAGCGTGGGAAACAGATTGTCTGAGATGCGCAGGCCGTCGGCCATCTCCGCGGGCTGGCCGGGCTCGGAGAGATTCATGTCCGAGAAGACGTACGTGGCAATCTCGCCGTAGCCGGTCATCTGGGACTTCAGATCGAGGTAGTCGGCCGGCGAGACCCCGCCCCGGGAGTTCTGGGGAATGGCGCGATAGATGCGGTCCAGTTGACTGCTGTCGGGATAGGGGAGCGGCCGCAGGAGCACCTCGTTGGGTATGCTGAACGCCGACGTGAAGGCACCGATACCGACTCCGAGCGTGATGACGGCAATGAGGACGAAGCCGGGAGAGCGGCGCAGCGACCTGATGGCGAAGCGGAGGTCGTTCACGGCACCGCCTATTCTGTCCGCAGTGCTTCAGTGGGATTGATTCTCGAGGCGTATCTCGCGGGAATGTAGCCCGCGATCTGGGCGATTGCGATGAGCAGCACGGTGGCGCCGATCAAGACGGAAACACTGTTCATGTGCATGCCGGGGAAGGCCGCCGCCAAGAGTCGGGCTATGCCGAAGGCGCCAAGCAGGCCGAGGGCAGAGCCGATGAGCGCGAGCTTCGTTCCCGAAGCGAGCACGAGGCGGGTGATGTCTCGGGCCCGGGCTCCCAACGCGAGGCGGATGCCGAATTCGCCGGTGCGCTGGGCCACCGTGCGGGCGATGACGCCGTAGACGCCCAGGGAGGCCAGGCCGAGCCCGAGCACGGCCAGCGCGGAAAGGACGCTGCCGAGGACGCCGTCCTGGTAGTTGGCCCAGGCGATCGTGGTTACGGCAGGTTGCAGCTTGCGCACCGGCAGGTCCGGGTCGAGCGCCGCCACCGCGGTGCGGATGCTGTCGACGAGAGTGGACGGCGCGATACCGGCGGTGCGCACGGCGAGTTCGTTGAAGGGCCGGGGCTCCTGGGCGATGGGTTGGTAGAGCTGATAGGGCACCGTGATCCGATTGGAGTAGACCGATTCGACGTCGCCGACGACGCCCACGATCTCTCCCCATTCGGGCGTCTGCCCGCCAGCCTGGGTGATGCGCCGACCGAGAGGACTCTCGCCCGCGAAGAGGCCACGGGCCATAGCCTGGTTGATGATGAAAACCCTTGGGGACGTGAGGGTGTCGCCTTGGTTGAAGGTGCGTCCGCTCAGCAGGCGGGTGCCGACGCTTTCGAAATAGTGGGGACTGACGCCGTTGATGATGACGGCGGGCTCATGCCCGGGTTCCGGAGTCTCGCGACCGGCGACCAGGTATTTGCGTGTCTCGGACAGACCGAAGAAAGGCATCGAGTAGGAGAGGCTGGCGGAGACGACGCCGGGCAGCGCTTCGAGACGTTCCAGGGCGCGACGCTGGAAGTCGGTGATCTGTGTGTCGCCGGGGTACGTGCTGGCCGGAAGGACCAGGGTGCCCGTGACGAGGTGGTCGGACTGCCAACCGTGCCGGCGGTTGTTGATCTCGTCGATTCCGCGCACGAACAGTGCCGCGCCCGCCAGCAGGACCATGGCGAAGGTGAACTGGCCGACGATGAGGAGGTCGCGGAAGCGTCGATGGCCCCGATCGCCGGTGGTGCCGCGCGATCCGCTCTTGAGCGTGTTGTTCAGATCGAGCCGGTGGACGAAGTGCGCGGGGGCAACGCCGAACGCGAGGGCCGTGAAGAGGCAGGCGCCGAACATCCAGCCGAGCACGTGCCAGTCGAGGGCGAAATCGACGCCGACCCCATTGCCCCCGGGCGCTGCGCTGACGACCGCGAACCAGTCGAACGTCCAGAGCGCCACGAAGACGGCACAGATGCCGCCGGCGAAGGCCAGGAGCAGCGACTCGACGACCAACGGGCGCAATACCTGGGAGCGAGAAGCGCCGAGGGCGGAGCGCACGGCGAACTCGCGGGCGCGGCCCATCGTGCGGGCGAGGAGGAGGTTCGCCAGGTTGGAACAGGCGATGAGCACCACGAAGCCGGACAGACCGACCAGCATGCCGAGGATCGGTTGGGCATCCTTGGGTATGAAGCTCTCGTCGATCGGGACGGTGCGCCAGGTGCTTTCGGCGTTGGCGGCGGGGAAGTCACGAGCGAGGCGGCGACCGAAACTGGCGATGAAGGCTTCGGCTTGGGCGCGCGCGACGGTGGCGGAGCGACGCCCGACGAGGCGGAGCCTGGTGGAGTTACGGTCGCGGGTTTCCTTTTCGCTCAGACCGAGGGGACGGAAGACGTCGACCCAACTCAGGTGGCGCCAGTCGCTGAACGTGGCGGGCAGCACGCCGACGATCTCGTACGGCTCGCTGTCGACGCGAACCGTGCGGCCGATGATGTGACCGTCACCCCCGAAGCGATTCTGCCAGTAGCGGTGGCTGATGATGAGGACGCGGTGGTTGCCCAGGATCTCTTCGTCGGGACGGAAGCTGCGGCCGAGTTGAGGTGTGGTGCCGAGAGTGGAAAAAAGATTCGCGGAGACGCGGAGGCCTTCGGCCATCTCGGCCGGTTTACCGGGTTCGGAGAGGCTCATGTCCGAGCTGGCATAGGCGGCGATCTCGCCGTAGCCGCTCATCTCGGGCTTCAGATCGAGGTAGTCGGCCGGCGAGAAGCCACCGCGAGAATCCTGGCGGGTGGCGCGATAGATGCGGTCCAGTCGATCGTGGTCGGCATAGGGCGCCGGGCACAGCATGTACCCATTGAGTATGCTGAACATCGAAGTGTTGGCACCGATGCCGAGTCCGAGCGTGATGATGGCAATGAGGGTGAAGCCGGGAGAGCGACGCAGCGACTTGATGGCGAAGCGGACGTCACCGAGGCTGGCGATGTTTCGCTGCCGTGTCCACCAGCCGGAAAGCTCGTTCATGGCATTTCAGCTCCGCCCGCCTGAATGCAGACATCGCGCCAGACTCTGCCGCTGGGCCACATCGCGCTGCATGGCAAGGCTTTGTGCCCAGGCCTGGGCTCTCCATGACAGCAGCCGCCTGTCCGCTCCTGACACCCAACGGTCCCAGAATCGGGACTTGCCCCGCTCCGCCCCGCTCAGTGGCTTGGCCGGCCGTGGCCGAGATACCGAAGCCGGCTCAGGTCTGCATGGAAGAAGACGCGCTGGATCTTGCCGTCGGCCACGGCCAGCAGGACGGCCGCGAATGGGCGCTCGTCCCTGTAGAAGACCAGCGCCGGCTGCCCGTTGAGCTCCCGCTGTTCGACGTCGAGCACCGCGCGACGCGACGTCGCCACCACGAACGCGGCGATGCGCTGCGCGCCCTCCAACGGCCGCCGAAGGTTGCGCAAGCCCCTGAAGACACGGCCCTCGGGCCCGCCGTCCGTGATCAGGACGGCATCCGGCGCGAGCAGATCCACCAGGCCTGCGACGTCGCCTGCGGAAGCTGCGCGGAAGAAGGCGTCCAGCAACTGCTGGTGCTCCTCCCGCGATGCGCTGATCAGCCGCCGCCCGGCCGCGACCTTTTGACGCGCGCGCTCGAGCAGCTTCCGGCATGCGGCCGCGCTGCGCGAAACGAGCGTCGCGATCTCCTCGTGGCTGAAGTCGAACACGTCGTGGAGCAGAAGTGTGGCGCGCTCGGCGGGAGTGAGCCGCTCCAGCACCACGAGAATGGCCATGGAGAGCTGCTCCAGCTCCTCCAGACGGGCCATTCCTCCTTCCTCGAGGTCGACCGGCTCGGGCAGACGATCGCTGCGGCTCTCCTCGCGCCGCGCCCGCGCCGAGGTGAGCTCGTTCAGACACAGGCGTGTCACGACCGTCACCAGGAATGCCTTCGGTGAGTCGACCTCGACATCACGCTGGTGCCAGCGCAGCCACGCCTCTTGGACCATGTCCTGCGCGCGCCCCACGTCTCCCAGCATGCGGTACGCGAGCGCCAGCATCGCGGGCCGGTGGGACTCGAAGACCGCGAGATCCTCCGTCGCCCGCTGACCCAACATCAAAGCGGCTTGGTCTCCATGTGGATCGTGACCATTGCGATGGTGCCACACATCGACCATGAGGTGATGGGTGCAGATCCTCAGCTCGCCAGACCGACGATCTCGTGCACGTGCGTATGGTGCTCCGCGGCATCCAGCATGAAGGCCGCCACCGCGCGGAACGACATCGAGAACCCGTCGACGGGGACCGCGTCGCGCCTAGTGCGATACGCTTCGTCGGGCCTCTCGATCAAGCGTGGGGACCGCGCGATCGTCCAATCGAGGGACGTGGCGGACACGATCTCCTCGGCGGTGCCGAGGTCGCGCATCACGTGCGTGAGCAGCCAGCGGAAGAACGCGAAGCGCAGCCCTTTCTCGGGGAACAGGACCGCGGCCGAGACCAGTACGAGTCGCCTCACGCCGGTCCTCGTCATCGCCGCGACGGTGCTGGCCGCACACTCCTGAACCAGCGTGTGCGGGCGGAACGCCCGAGGCGGGCGAACGCCGAGAGCCGAGAGCACGACGTCGTGCCCGGGCAGCGCGCTCGCCAGCTCGTCCGCGCTGTGCGGATCGCCGCGCTGCACGTGCAGCCGGGGATGCCGGCGCGTGATCTTCGCCGGCGAGCGGACGAAAGCGGTGACCTCATGGGCCCGAGCGAGGGCGAGGTCGACGAGCTGTGTTCCAGTCTTGCCGTTGGCGCCGAGGATGAAGAGCCGCATGGTCCTGCCTCCTACCCTGGTGACCGGATAGGCCCGCCGCGTGTGACGGGAAAAGGCGTCAGCGCGGCTGGCCCGGGTGAGGGGGCCTCACGGCGGCGTAGCGCTCTTGTCGTTCGGCGCCATCGCACACATCCCCGAACGCTGACCCAAGTGCCCGGTCCTGGGACGGTTGGGTTTCAGGAGCGCGACAGGCGGCTGCGGTCGTGGAGAGCCCAGGCGTGGGCCAAAGCCTTGCCATGCAGCCCCGCCTCCCGGCGAGCTGGGAGTTACCCCATGAACACGCGACTCGTCCGGCATGACTCGTCCGGCATCTTGACGTGGGTCGCGGTCCGGCGTAGCCTGTGCGCACCAATCCAGGGGACAATGCCGTGTATCCAGCGCCGCGGGCGGCAGCGCCGCGTCCTCCTGCAGGCTGGCACGCCGCCCGTTCCGTCGACAGCTTCAGCCTCCTCGCGCGGTCTGGCGCGGCCCCCAAGCGCCCCCGCAGCCCCGCCGAGCACCGGCGGGACATAGGAAATTACCATCGTTTATCGCCGGAGGTTCCGATGTCCCGAGAAGCACGCAGATGGACGGTCTTGCTGCCGTGTCTGTTGTTGGCTGCCTTGGTTGTGATCTTTGCCTTCCCCCAAAGAGGCAGCACACAGGTCCTCTATGGATCGATCCTCGGCGATGTCAAAGACGTCTCAGGCGCTTCCATCCGCGGCGCTTCGGTCGTCGTCGTCAACAAGAGTACCGGCTTGGCGCGCCAGGGAGTTACCGACGGGGCGGGTCGTTTCAACTTCCCCGACCTGCCCGCGGCTGTCTACAGTCTCAAAGCCAGCCAGCAGGGCTTCAAGACCTTCGAGCGGACCGAGGTCACGGTAAACATCAACAGCGTCACTCGCGTTGACATCACTCTCGCGATCGGCTCCATGGGCGACAGCGTCACCGTCAGCGCCGAGCCGCCGAAGCTGCAGACGGAGACCGCCGAGGTCCACGTAAACTTGATGGGCGCGGAGCTGACGAACCTCCCGGTGCCGCTGGGTCGGAACTATCAGCAGGTGTACCGGATGCTGCCCGGCTTTGCGCCCCCCAGCAACTCGCACTCGATCCCCACCAACCCGGCGCGGTCGCTTGAGTTCACGGTCAACGGGACGAGCGACGATCAGAACAACACCCGCATCGACGGCGTCAGCACCACCCACATCCAGCTGCCGCACGTGGTCTCCTACATCCCGACTCTCGAGTCCATCCAGGAGGTCAACGTCGTCACCAACAGCATGGACGCGGAACAGGGCCTCGCCGGCGGGGCGGCCGTCAACGTGCAGACCCGGAGTGGATCGAACGTCATCCACGGATCGGCGTTCGAGTATCACACCGACCAGAACCTGAAGGCGTGGCCGATGAGGTTTGGCGACGTCGCCCTGAACACCGGCGACAAGCCGCAGACCCGCTACGACCAATTCGGCGGCACCATCGGAGGCCCGATCAAGAAGAACAAGGCCTTCTTCTTCGTCAGCTACGAGTCCACCCGAGACCACCGAACCGTCGACAGGACGGTGTCGGTGCCGACGCGGGCGATGCTGAAGGGCGACCTCTCCTTGTCTCCAACCCCAATCTACGATCCTCTGTCGGGCAATCCCGACGGCTCGGGCCGCACCCAATTCCGGGTGTTGCCGGGTGACCCGAACTACGCGCTCTGTAACACAGCCACGAATCCGGGCTGCCTCAACATCATTCCTGCGGCGCGGATGGACCCGATCGCAATGAAGATCGCGAGCTTGATCCCGGCCAACAACATCGCCAGGGAACGGAACAACTATTTCGTCTCCGGTCCGTTCGCATTCGATCGCCACCAGGTCGATTCGAGGTTCGACTACAACGTGAATTCCAAGTTGACCCTGGCCGGAACGTTCGGAGTCCTGCACTATCGGACGAACGTGCCGACGGTGTTCGGCGAAGAGGCCGTGGGCCGACCCATCGGTGGAAGCAGCAACCCAGGTCACGGCCACGGCAACACGTACCGGCTCACGGTCATGGGGACCTACATCTTCAGCCCCAACTTCCTCATGGACGCGCACTATGGGTGGGCGCGGCAAGGCACCGCCTCGGAGCAGCCCGGCCTCGGCAAGAACGTCGGGTTGGAGGTGCTGGGAATTCCTGGGACGAACGGCCCGCGTCGATTCGAGAGCGGCTGGCCGACGTTCGAATTCGGACCAGATTCCGCGGACTTCGCTAGGGTGGGGCTCAACGAAAACTTCATGCCGTACTACCGGCGCGACCCGCAGTCGCAGTACGTGGTGAATTTCAACCTGATAAAGAGGAGGCACAACATCCGGTTCGGCGGCGACTTCTACCAGATGGCGCTGAACCAGGCGCAGGCCGAGTTCATCACCGGCGGCTTCGGCGCCCAGGGAGGATTCGGCTTCGACCGGAGCATCACGCTGCGCTGCGAAGTCGTCGATCCCGTGACCGGGAACTGCGAAGAGATCTCCCCCAGCTCCAGGTACAACAGCATTGCCGCCTTCGTGATCGGTCAGGCCAGCCGCGCCGGCAGGACGCTCCAGGTCCCGGACGAATATCACGTACGGGCCCGGCTGTTCAGCGCCTATGCTCGGGATCGCTGGGCCGCGACCGACAGGTTCACCATCGATTACGGCGTTCGCTGGGAGTACTTCCCGATTCCGACTCGTCCCGATCGCGGGATCGAGCGCTTCGACGTGGACACCGGAAAGGTGCTGCTCTGCGGCGTCGGGTCGGTCCCCAAGAACTGCGGCTTCGAGACGGGCAAGGCGGGCTTCGCCCCCCGTGTGGGGCTCGCCTATCGCCTGGGCGACAAGTCCGTTCTCCGCGCCGGCTACGGCCTGACGAGAGATCCTTACGAAGCAATGGAGCTGATTCGAGCCAATTACCCGATCCTGATACAAGTGAAGCGCGAATCACCCGACGGTTTGACCCCTGCTGCTTCCCTGTCTCAAGGGGTACCGCCTCTGCAGGTGCCCGCCGAGAACAACGGCATCCTGGACATCCCAAGCGATTATGCGTGGGGAGGGTACCCGAAGAAGTTGGACCGGGGATACATACAATCCTGGAATCTCACCTTCCAGCGGGAGCTCCCCTGGAGCTTCACCGGCCAAATCGGCTACGTGGCAACGCGCTCGATTCGCCAGCTCGGGCTCGTTGACATCAACGCCGGCCAGGTCATCGGCGCCGGCGATGAAGGCAAGCCTCTTCTGGCCCGGTTCGGCCGGACTGCCTCCACCGTGCTGCTTCAGCCCGTCGGCAACGGCCGGTACGACTCCCTGCAGGTGCAACTGCAGCGGCGCTTCACCGCCGGTCTCAGCCTGAACGTGAGTTACACCTGGGGGAAGGCCATCAGCCCCAACGAGAACAGCTCATTCACTCCGAATGTGCAGGCCGTGGCCTACATGAGCCGCAATCGCGCCCTCACCAGTACGGATCGCACTCACAACCTGGGGATCACCAACGTGTGGGAAATCCCGCTCGGGAAAGGCAGGCGCTGGCTGAACGACGGCGGCGTGCTCTCGCGTATCCTTGGTGGCTGGCAGGTCAACAACATGATCAGCGCCATGAGCGGCGTCCCGTTCACCATTCTTGCCGACGACACTTCGCTGAACCTCCCGGGAAGCATCCAGACGGCGGACCAGGTGAAACCCGTGCAGAAGCTCGGCGGGGTAGGGAGAGGAACGCCCTACTATGATCCGGCCGCGTTTGCCGATGTCACCGCGGCGCGGTTCGGCAACACCGGCTACAACATGCTTCGCGGGCCGGGTCTCTTCAACTGGGACTTCGGACTGACGCGTGAATTCCCGTTGAGCAAAGGCGTAAAGCTGCAGCTCCGCCTGGAAGCGTTCAACTTCACGAACACGCCCCATCTCGCGCTGCCGGACAATTCCGTCGGAGATGGGGAGGACTTCATGACGATTACCAGCGTGCAGGATCTCAGCCGCGAGGGCATCGATGAACGGCAGCTCCGCGTGGGTCTTCGCGTCGTCTTCTAGCTGGGTATCTGGACACGGATTCTTCCCGAATCTGATTCCGTGAGACTCCGTGTCCAGGGGTGCCGAAGCTTCCTCTGGATTCGGCGTCGCCACCCACAGTACGTGCCTGCCCAGCAGCGACCCCGCAGCGCGTCTGCAATACGAGCGTAAGCTAAGGAGGAACCGGTGAATCGGCACATTTCGCTACGTGCCCTGGCGGTTATCGTTCTGCTGCTCGCGGGTATGGCTGCCGCAGAAACGCCAAACCGCGTCACCATTCTGTACGACGCTTTCGGCAAGTCTCCCTCGCTGACCATGGATTTCGGATTCGCAGCCCTGGTGGAGTATGGGGGCAAGCGCATCCTGTTCGACACCGGGAACAATGCCACGATCTTCGAACACAATGTGCAGGCGCTGGGAGTCGACCTGCGGAACGTCGATTTTGTGGTCATCTCGCACCGCCACGCCGATCACACGAGCGGCATCACCTACCTGTTGACGGTCAATCCCAAGGTGCAGATCTATGTTCCTGACGAACCCTGGGGACTGTTTGCGCGCGGAGTGAAGAGCGACATCTACCGCAAAGACCCGTCGTTGCCCGCCGACATGCGCTACTACGGCGGCCATCCGCCGGAGATCCTGGAAGGCGGCACGCCTTGGCCGGGCGGCAATTTCATCCCCGTCAGCCAAAGGGCTGAAGTGGCGCCCGGAATGTTTATCCTCCCTGGCGTCTCCACGTTTCCCGGCACGCTGGAGCTGAAGGAGCTATCGCTGGCCATCAAGAGTCCACAGGGAGTGATCCTGATTGTTGGTTGCTCGCATCCCGGCGTGGAGCACATCGTGCAGGAGGCGACCGCCATCGATCCTCACATCAATATCCTGTTCGGCGGGTTGCACCAGGGCCAGAAACCCGACCCCGAGGTGGAGCGCATTGCCGCCGTGCTGCATGACCAGTACAAGCTGGAACGCGTGGCGCCTGGACATTGCACCGGCGAGCCGGAGTTCGCCGCCCTGAAAAGAGCGTTTGGCGACCACTACGTGTACGCGGGCTTGGGATCAGTGGTTGACCTGCCGGGCGCTACAGTCGCTCGGACAGCCAGCAGAGGACAGTAGGCTTGCCGCAGACTACTGTTGCGGGCTGTTAGTCGTCGAGGTGCTTGCAGGGGGCTTTCGCTGTCGAGCACGGGCGGGGTTCTCGCTCGACATGCGGGGCGCGAGGTGCCTCCGCGTGCCGACTGCGCACGCCTGACGAGGAGTCCCGTCGGGCTCGAAGGCCAAGGACTCAACATCGTGGAGCGGCGGCCCCTGCACTCCTCGCACAGTGAGCGCTCTCGGGCAGCCCGAAGAACGAGAGCTCGCTTCGGCCTGTTCAGAAGGTTGCTGGAAGTTTCGAGAAGTCCAAAGACGGGCGGAGGAGTCATCGAGGCGCTGTTCCGAAGACGACGAGGCCGTCGCATGGCTCGTGTATGCTGACGTGAGCGCCCGCGTGGGCCGCCTCCTGGGGGGCAGTGTCCGGCGCCGTCCACTCCGGGCGCCAGCGAAAGGAATAATGCGAAAGCTGAAGCTGCAAATGCAGGTCACGGTCGACGGCTACGTAGCGGGGCCGGAGGGCCAACTCGACTGGATGACGTTCGACATGGATGCAGGCCTCCTGGCCTTCATCAACCACCTGACCGACACCAGCGACACCATCCTGCTCGGCCGCAAGATGACCGACGGCTTCATCAAGTATTGGGAGCACGTGGTCACCCAAAGGGACGGCCCCGAACATGCCTTCGCGCAGAAGATGGTAGGCCTCCCCAAAGTGGTGTTCAGCAAGACGCTCCAGCACGTCGAAGGGAAGAACGTCCGAGTGGAGAACGGGAACCTGGTCGACGCGGTGAAGCAACTGAAGAGCCGGCCGGGGAAGGACATCATCGTCTACGGCGGGGCCACGTTCGTGTCCGCCCTGATCGAGCACCGCCTGATCGACGAGATGAACCTCTTCGTCAATCCGGTAGCGATCGGGAGTGGGATGCGGGTCTTCAAAGGGAAGACACCCCTGAAGCTGGCGGCCTCCACGGCCTACCCGTCCGGCATCGTCGTGAACAGCTACCTGCCGAAGTAGCCCGCTTCGTTGGCACAGCCGAAGTGAACCAAGGACTTCGAGGCAGGATGGCGTCTGGCGCCTAGTCGCGTTTCAGAACACCAGGGTTCGGCCGATCGGCGGCAGCGCGTTTGCGACTCTGCTGTGGCTTTCGACCGACTACCTGTGGAAGTGGTGCCTGCCAATGCATTCGAGCGAGCGTCGGTGATTTCGGGGGCGGACTCGGAGAGCACCTTCTGGGAGGCTCGGCCACATCCGGCGCTGCGCCCGTTCGTGGACCGCTTCTGGGCACGGACCGTTGCCGATGATGCGGCGCCGCTCCGAATCCTCCCCGACGGATGCATTGATCTGCTCGTGCATGCCGGCGATCCCTCGAAGTCCTTCG
>WNFB01004733.1_pt1 | contig 12116 bp, 14 predicted proteins | sample 5400501 | NCBI WGS metagenome assembly WNFB01 (sample SAMN13153341, study PRJNA577476) | soil metagenome | isolation source: 200 cm saprolite under Douglas fir tree site 2 hole 1 | place: USA:California | collected 2015-04-18 | reverse complement strand
ATGGGTGACCGGTTCTGGAATCACAAAGAACCAGATTGAGTTCTGTGTGATCGAGATGGGCCATGGACCAGGCGTATTCACCATGCCGACTGACTGTTCTTTTGGTAAATGTCCTCCGATGTGAGCAGGTTTGGCCCTCCGACATAAGCACTTGCCCTCCAATGTGAGCGACTTCAACCAATTTACTTGAGCAAACCGCTTCACATCTGGGATATCATCAGAAAAAGTTGTAAATACCCCGAATACTGTTGGCAGTCGCCGCATCCTTGTCGTCTGGATAGGCTCTGTCATTGGTGAGACGCATCCGTTACGTCACTGTGACGACAGGAGACAAGCCAGCAACGACGATGGCCAACACGTGATGGGCCATTCCCTCTTTCGAGATGCTTTGGTCTCCACGGCACCATTGCGCTGCGGGACCGAAGATCGCCCAACTGATGACCTGCGCTGTGGTTTCTACTCCTTCCTCTCGCAAAGGAACCTCTGATGGGGCCTGCTTGAGCCATCTCAAGAGGAGTTCATAGAGTTCCTGCTGGATTGCTATCTCGAAGAACGGCTCAAACTGCCGATTGGATGGTCTGGCATACCGACGCGTGAGTGCCATAAAGTCGAACACGGCCAGAATCAGCCGGTGCAAGGTCTCTCTCTGCAAGGTGGAGGAGGCAGGAAGCTGGTGTTTTTGATAATGATGACCCTGCCCGCTTTGCTACTCTCCATTCTGCCCACTAACGATAGGGCCATGGCAAAATGCTAACAAACATTCTACCCACTGTTACTATCACCCAGACCACTCCCACCTGTATTCTCATGAGTAGTTGAGATGGAGATACGAGATCAGTTATGTAGATCGCCGATAAGCGTGGATTGCGAGCGAAGCTCAACCCTTGTGGGGATAATCCCCCCCTAGTGTTCGATTAAATACCTGTTTTTGAGATACATACAGCAACCCCTTGATCCTCAGACTTGTGCTGCCCCTGCCTCCGTGTTGCATCTCAAGTATACTCGCTTACGTTTATCGGCGCAAACTTGCGGCTTTCCTTGCCAAGGATTCTATGGTTTTGAATTTCTTAGCACGGATAAGTTCGGTTGGCGCTGGCCAAATTCCTCCTACACATCGAATGCCAGGAGTACTTAGCCACACAGCCGCATTGCTTCCGTTGATTCCTCCGGTAGGACAGAAACTTACCTCTTGATAAGGACCAAGTAGTTCCTTAAAGTAGTCAATCCCAAGAGCTACACTTGGGAAAAACTTCAGAAAGGTAAAACCCTTTAAGAAAAGCCCATGTATCTCAGTCGGTGTGATTGCTCCGGGTAACCAGGGTAATGATTGAACCATAGCTGCTGAAACCAACTCCGATGGTGCTCCTGGCGAAACAACAAAATGGGCTCCTACTTCTTTAGCTTGACTGAATTGCTCAGGATAAAGAATAGTACCTGCACCTACACGAGCTTCTCGGACGGAAGTTGCAATGCGCTCTATTGCTTCAAGTGCTGCATCAGTACGCAGCAATACCTCTATTACTGGCAAACCACCAGCTACAAGCGCCTCTGCTAAAGGAACAGCATCTTCCGTATCATCAATTGTCACGATAGGGATTACAAGTGTATCCCCAATAATGTCGTCCCACTTCTCAGACTTGGATTTGTCAAGGAACATTCTGTTCTCCTTCTTCTCTACTGCCATCTTGGGTATTACCTAAATAAAGGGAGAAATTTATCTAAACCTCTCACCAGAGGATGTGATCCATCAGGCTTTCGCTGCCCCTATTTTGTCTTGGGGATGTTTCCGCTGGACATAGCCTCGATTTTTATGCTCATCGAACATACTAAGTATTGACCTGTAATAGGTATCAGTAAATAACCCAGGTGCTTCAAAGTAAATTGCGGGACGATCGTAATAGTCCTTTGGAAACATTGGATAGAGATGCACAAAGCCAAAAGTACCATTAGGCACGAAAGCGTCAGATGGTAATCCCTGCTTTTTCTTTGGCACCGAAAGAAATGCAAAAAAGAAATGTGGTAAGGTGCTTTCATAGAGTTCCCAAGAACCCGCACTCGTTTTCGATCCTAGTCGAATATTGCTTTCCGATTGGCTCACCATTAGCTTTAGCCTCTCTACAGCATTACCCCATTCCATCTCCACTGTTTGCTCTCGTACTTGCCAATCTGGCTCATAACCAAATAACATCAGAGCTTGAGCCTTGATTGCGGGAGAAGTTTTCAAAATGTCTGATGGATGATAAACCCACTTGATATCAATTTTTTTGTTCTCAACTGCATCAATGAAATAACTTTTCCAGTCAAGAAGACCTAGTGGACTGGTTGAAACTATGTACCAGGTTGCTACTTCGGAGTCTTTAAGCTGCTGTTCAAGGCGATCACCAAAGGGCTGATGGAATTTTATAAAGTTAGTCCAATTTGATGTAATGCCAGCGATACCTAGTTGAAATGCAACGTTTGTTAATGCAACAGACTCAATAGCTTTCTCTATTCTAGGCATATGTGTACTGTTGATGGATTGGATACCCTTCTCAATTCTGTTGAGACTGGAGAGACGCTCTATAAGAGCAGTGAGGCCTAGAAATCCAAGTATAGTTACAACAACTGCCTGGAATTGCATCCCCAACCTGAGACCGAAAAACGCGAAAAATACAGCCCCAAATGGGACAAGAACTTTGAGTAATTCTAGCAAGCCACCTACTATAGTTGCTACGGAAAGCCCTAATAGCCATCGGTTCATTTCTGTCCCTTTCTGTGGTCAGGTAGTAAAGTCATCTTTTTGTGAAGATCAAGATTGCAATGCGCCCAAAGTGCGGGGAAAAGTTAGCCTGCGTCTGTTTGCATCAATCGCTGCCGGAAGCGATAGGACTCTCCAACAAACTCCAGAAGTAGTAAGTGTAACATCCTTGCTCTTTCCTTTCATTGGAGCGGACAATTATCTACCTCAAACAGTATCATAGAGCACTTCAGGTGGCAAGGGTCTCGTTAGCAAAAGTATATTTTTGGGTGAAAAACAGTGGGCTGGCCAGTATCAATTTATCACTCAGTGGGCAGGATGTTGATTAGCAGTTTTGGGGTAGGTGGTCGCGTGTCTTCCCAAATGATCACGCATCGCCTTCGCGCATTGAAAAACCCTTTCTCCACCAAGCCCTTCACCCGCGTCAATCATCATTTCCTGCCAACCACGTCCCAATCCGTTTTTCCTGTTGTAGACCAACGCTTGCCCTTCACCTCGGTCTGGATTTTGCGTGGCTCGTGCGGTGGGAATCGGAGGGTGCCCTTGACTGGGGAGAGCGAACGCGTTCTCGAACAGTCAGGACATTCCACCACAGTGACGCCACTGTCCGTAAATCGTTTGAGATCGATGGAGATCGCCGTTCGAGAAAACGTGCATTTGGGTGATGTACTCGTTTGCACCGGTTCTTTCGCCGTTTCCACCGTTTTCGTCGGGTTCTGCTGCTCATTTTCCTGGACTGTTTGCCGCTCCGGCTCGTTCCCGTTCGCACGATCTTTCGTCTCTGCGTCCTGATCTTCGACCGGAACGTCAGGGCCTGCTCCATCAATGATCCGAAGCGTATCATGACGCAGCACGAGCAGTTCTGCGGCGGACTTGAGCCGCTCGGCCCGCACATTCGTTTCTCCAGCCTCATACGTCCATTCCAGGACGGTCGTTACCAGCTTCATCAGGTTATCCATCGTGACGCGGCCTGAGTGGGTCGGGTCGAGGACCGGATGCGTGAGCCAGGAGTAGATCGTGCCTGCCCATTGGTGCAAGTTGAGCTGCGGAAAGAGTTGTTGGAACACCGTTTCCAGGGTGGCCAGGATGTCGCGGACTTCTTCGCTGGTATGGCCTGCAATCCGGCAGAACGGTTGGAGTTTGTCCAGACGGCGGCGGAATTGCAGCCAGGTCGGATCAGGCAGATCGAGCGTTTCTTTCAAGGGAATTGTGGCTCCGCGCCCCGCCGCCACCAGACACAACCCAAGCGGATAGCCATACTGTAAGTGCCCCTGGTCCGTCACTTCCTTGATGAGCATCAGGTGCTCAAGCGAGAGGTCATGCGCATCATCCACAATCAGGCATTGTGTCCCATACTGGTGCAGATGTCCCATGAGTTTGGGCTTGCGCGTGCTCCAATGTCCTCGCAGCGGAAGACCTAAGGCCGTAAAAAACTGGTCACCTAACGCCTGCTCATCGTCGTTGTTCTTTGGAGCCACAACAGCGAGAACGATACGGGAGCCGGTCGTTTTGCCTGAGCCCGGATCGGCGACGATCACATGCCAGCTCCGCTTGTACCAGGCGGAACGCAGCATGGCCTGGAATCTTCGTGCAAAGGCCGTCTCAATAAAGAGTTCTGAGCGAAAGAGGGGATGGGTCATGGGTGGGGTTCCTCTCGCATGGTGCGAACGGGTAAGACACGTACAGGACGATCAGGATCGACATCCGGGACAGCATCCGGCAGTGTTGGCACTGCCCGTTTCTTGGCCTCGATCCTCGCTAAGTGCTCGGTGACTTCTGCTGGATGAATGTCTTGGCGTTGGCGATCCCATTGACGGCCTTGCTCACTTGCGCGAATCTCTGCGCTTCGGCGACGGCGAGCAGCTCCTGCTTCGTTCTGAATGCGAGCGCGGACTGGCAGCCCTTGTTCACGGGCGATCTTCGCTTGCTCCTCGTCGTGTTTGCGCATGGCTCTGGCTTCCCACTCACTCACACGACCGCCCATGAGTTGGGGGCAGTAGGCTTCGCCAACATATTCGCCGCCGACGAAGATGTAGAGCACTCCCACATCGCGACGGTCGTAATACACCTCGAACTCGCGGCCCTGGAGGCGTGAGAGCAGGCCGGGACACACATACCAGCGTCCCTGAAATGAAAGCCTGTTGCCGTTTTGCACGCGATACCCATGATGGGGCGTCTTGCGATTTTGCGCCTTCATAAGTAGCAGTTTCAGATCATCTGGCGAGCCTAGATATTGTGGCACCCCAGATGCCGTCACAGCCTGTTCCCACAGCACACAGGGGCGTTGCCGTCGAAGGTCATCGAAGGTTTGTTGATAATCATCAACGATGGCTTGATAGAAACAGCGCTCTAGCTCTTCCAGGGTCATCCCTCCCGCTTGTGCCGCTGTTTCAGCATTGTGGACGCCGTACGACGAGTTGGGGAGTCTCTTTTCAAAACGTTCCGTCATCCACCTGAAGAGCGATTCGACCGTTCCTTTTGCGGATGGCGCGTACGGTGGGGCTTGTTCGGTGATGATGCCAAGCCGATCTACCAGGACAGACCGGGCGCGCTCGGAGGTGAAGATCTTCCCTCGGTCATGGAAGATAATCGCTGGCTTTCCAAAACAAGGCCAGGAATGCTCGCACCCGTTGATTCCAACCAGGTGATCTTTCCTTTCCAGGCTCTGCTTGACCAGGCGCATATAATCCTCTTCCTTGAGTGGCCCCAAAGCCAGAACCGCGCCGAGGATGGCCGCCGTTTTGACACAGATGAGCACTGCCGCATGCACACGGCTGGCAACCGTCTCACCAGAGGGAGTAACGACGTACAGGTCCATTGTGTGCTCATCGACCTGGGTGAGGAGGGCAGGAGCCGGAATGGAGAGCACAAAGGACTCGGCAGACTCACGGGAACGTGGAACTGATTTGGCCCCTTCGCGCATCGCCACCAGTTCCGGCTCCATCTTCAAGTGCTGCACGGCTGTACGCACTTGTTTGTAGGAGGGAAGCTTGACGGTTGTTCCGGTTTCTGATCTCAAGCGCGCTGCCACCTGTTGCATTTCGGTATGCTCCCGGATCGCGGTCATGGACAACCGTGTGGGGAGCAAAAACAGCCGACGGATACACTCGGCGAAGGCCGGGTGAAGTTGCGTCACCCCACGATAGCTGCCATGAGGCACACAGGCAATCTGACCGAGTTGCCTCGTCCGTCTCACCAGTCGCCCCAGCGTCGAACGGGGGATGCTCTCCTGGATCGAGACACTGTTTTGGGTGGCCCCGGCCAGCACCAGTTCCACGGCTCGCAGATTCCGGTGAAATTGTTCTCGTTGTGACTCTGGCAATGTGGAGGCATCAAATGTTGGCCCCGGAACAAGCCGGGGAGATTCAGACGAGATGATTGCCACCTTTTGTACCGGTGGAGGCGCGAGCGTGTCTGGCAGGGGTGAGGGCACAAGCGCCGGAGCATCAGGAGGAAGCAGGCCTAGAGGAAGATGACGAGAGAGCGTGAACTGCTCCAGATCGACCAGCAGATGTCCCTGCGCTGCGCTATCTCCCACCACTTTCCAGATCGCTGCTTCCACCAAATCGACGGGAAACTGATGTGAAAGTCTGGCTGCCACCTCTGCCACCTCTGCCATTTCTCCCCAAGGCCAGACCTCCGGCAAGACAGCGGCAATGTCGCCAAAGGCGGGAAACGTTTTGCGTCTGGCGTGCAAGAAGACCAGGTTGTAGTGGCGACGTTTGGAAAGATGTCGTTCCGTGCCAATCCAGAAGGTGCCTTGTTGCAGGCGTGCAAGCCTTCGTGCCGCTTCCGCTTTGGCGAGGTTGCGATCTCCCCGTTTGTCATCCTCCATGCCCGCCTCGGCGATGAACGGTTTTCCGTTTGTCAAAGTGCCCACCGCATCGGGCAGATAATGATGGGGCTTATCCTCAAACGTGTAGCCGATGGTGAATGGCGCGTGTTTTGGGATGGGCAGTCGATAGGTGGTGGCAAACTGCGGGCCGATGTCGCCACGTGTATAGCTCGCAACTAATGGATGATATTCAAGCCAGAGCAGTAAGCGTTCTTCGAGCTGGCTACAGAACGGCTGCCGGATGGTGGTGCCCGTTTTGAGGCTCGGAATCCATCCAGAAATGGAGCGGCCTGCTATTTTGAACAGATCAATGCCTTCGATTGCTGGTGCGACCATCAGCATTTCTCCTGTAAAAGCAGCAAAGGGAGCGTGCCAACGGGAAGTATCGTCTCTCGACGCGCGCACGTCATTTACACGTTTCAGAAGCAGTATACCAGATGTGGAGCGATTTTCCCAGGAACTTTTGTACCAGTGCTCATATTGAAGGGCAAGTGCTTACGTTGGAGGGCCAAACCTGCTCACTTGGTCGGGCATTTACCAAGAGGCCAATCACAAATTGCATCGTAGGCAGGAACGAGGATCAATAGAAGTAATTTCTCCAGGACTGATTCGGGTTGCCTCCGATGCAATCCCAAATCTGCAATTGTACACATCTCCTTTCAGATGTTTAGGTTCATCGCTCATGGTGAGGTTCCCGTGAAGCGGAGTGAGGCAAGCAGGACGAGTCCTTTACACTATCTGCACCCAACCATTCTCTGACTTTGGAAACGTGCTCGGGACATCCGCAAAGAACCAGAGCTGGCCCTGGATTCTCGGCTGCAATTCAAGAAGAGTATGCACAGTCCGTACGAAAAAATCTCCAATTTGTGGGTTGGGAGGAAACGGAGCTATTCTTTGACCGGGAGGGATTTTAGCTGGAACGATTCGCATCTGGGCACTACTCGTTCCCTCCTGGGGATCTGTAGGAAAGGATTCGAATATTCCACCATGGCCGTGAGTACTATGACCGACGATACCTGCTTGAAATTCTGATCTGAATACTCCTCCAGGACCGTTTAAACTATCACCTATGACCCCCACAGCAAATTGACTTTGCCCAAAGACACCAGATGTGGTTGTGCTCACTGGATCAGGAGGTGAGCCATGGCTATCTCCATCGGCAATGCCCTTCACGCCATTCCCCCCACCCACGCCATTCCCTGCATCACGGTTACTACTAGAGCCTTGGACGCCCACCGGTCCTGTGCCATCAACACCCACCGCATTCACCGCATTTCCTGTGCCACTGACACCCACCGGTCCTGTGCCACTGACACCCACCACATCTCCTACGCCGAAGACTCCCGTACCTGGGTCAGGCACTTCTAAGAACTTATCCGAAAACCGCACAATTTCCATTGGACTAAGCGGCCAGGAGAAGAGCACGAGCCTGGAAGCGCGCCGCCTGCTGAAAGCAGATCAGCGCATTGGCCAAGCAGAGAAAGGCCAGATAGCTCCTGGGGAGCTTGTCCCAGCGAATGATGAGGCGCCGATTGCGATTGAGCCAGGCGTGCAGCCGTTCCACCACGAAGCTTCGTGGACGCTTGCCTGGCTGCCGCTCGGCCGCTTGGGCCAGTTGCTCGGCAGTCGCCGGATGGCCGTGATTGCGGTTCCACCAATTGGGGCGCACATGCTCGCTATAGCCGCGCGCTTGCACCTCGCCCAGCGTGCTTTCGTCGTCATAGCCGGCGTCCAGGCTCAGATGCTGCGGGTGTGCCTCATCGGGCTGTGGACGGGCGATGACGATGGCATCCAGGGTGGCAGCAGCCACGGTCATATCGGTGCGATTGGCGGCCTCCAGCACCACCGCCAGCGGCAGCCCATGCCCTTCACGAAAGCCCGAGAGCGCTTGGTGCCCCGTTTGCGGCGCTCCACTGGATTGGCGCCGGTGGCGCCGCCGCCGAAAGGGGCTTTGATCTGCGTCCCATCCAGGCTCTGCCACGTCCAATCCAGCCCCTCCACCTCGTCAAACTCCTCTAAGCCTGCCACCCACAAGCGTTCAAACACCCCTTGGCTCTCCCACAGCCGAAAGCGATCATACGCCGTCGAGGGGGCGGCCAGCTCGCGCGGCAAGGCATTCCATTGGATCCCCGTTCTCAGTACATACACAATCGCCTCGAACATCTGCCGATCATCGTTGGCGGGTCGTCCTCCTTTGGGATGGGCAGGCCGCGCTGGAATCAAGGGGCGCACGCGCTCCCACACTTCATCACTGACTTGCCACGGTTTGGTTCTGCTCATCGCTCTCGTCTTCCTCCTCTGCTCCTTTGAACTTCTGTTCTGCTCTCCTCCATTCTACCACATTCCCGCCGGTTTTCGGATAAGTTCAACAGAGGGATGCTGCTTCAACCAGGCTGCGACGCTCTCCACAGAGCGGTCAGGCAGCAGATCAATAGGCCGACTCTGCACGAGGCTCACAGATCAGCGTCCCGTAACGCAGTCGGCGTTTGTGGGCCCAATCATCCACACCAATCACGCGCGGGGAAGATTGCGCCGACTGTTTCCAGAGACGAACCAAACGCAAGATGGTATCGCGACTTCCGCTGATGCCGAGCTCGCTTCCGGCGTCGGCTCCGGCCTGGCCGCCGACTCTGAGTCCAAGCTGAGAGAGGGCTTCTTGCAGTCGGTTGGTGCGCTGGGCGTAAGGACGACAGAGCTCTGGGAGTCGTTCAGCGAAAATCTTTTGCGCGCACGTGCTCTTTTTACAGAAAAAACGACGGACATGCATGATGAGACGGATGGGACGCCCGATGGAGGGGAGATCTCGTAGTGTGCGTGTATAGCGACTTTGGATGTGCGAAGATTGAGTCCCACAGGAGGGGCAGCGAGCCATTGGAGACGTGGTACGCAAGGTCAGGGTGATCTCAAAAGCTACCTCTACTTCTTCAACTTGGACATCAGGAAGGTCGGGAAAAATGATCATAGAATGTCTTTGAGTCCTCAAAAATGGAAAGGGAAAAAGAAAAAATGTTCAATTTCTTAGTATACCACATCCTTGATCAGCGAGGTTGCGTAAGAACCAGGAATTAAGTCAAACGACAATCCCTGGTTTGGTCAGTCGTTTGAGAAAGCGGTGGTCTTGCTCCACCACGTTATTGAGATATTTGACCAGGCCTCTCGTTCTACACACTCGGGAAGCATTCCGGTGGCTTTGAGATCGGCAATGGCTTTGGGATAGGCAGCGTTCTTATCAACATTGATCACGCGCGGGGTCGACAGGCTTTCTGGCAGATCAGCCGAAACCGCGGGCTCTTCCACCTGCTCCTGGATCCTAGGAGTAAGAGAAACGGAACTGGCTGTGGAGTGCAGCGCTTTGAGGAAGAAGCGCTTGGCGGCCTCGGCATCCCGCGTCGGGCTCAAGAGAAACTCGAGCGTGTTCCCGAAGGCATCCACTGCCCGGTAGAGGTACATCCAGGTTTTTTTGACCTTCACGTAGGTCTCATCCACCCTCCAGGAATCGTTGCATGCTTTCAGGTGCGGCCTGCATCGTTTCTCCAGATCTGGAGCATAGCGCTGGACCCAGCGGCAGATGGTGGTGTGGTCGACGTGCAAACCCCGCTCTAGCATCATCTCTTCCAGATCTCGGTAGCGGAGCCGAATACCGCAGGTACCAGCGCACGCAAAGCAAAATGATGTCGGCTTCGAAATGACGCCATTTGAACGGGGTGGACTTGTCCATGAAGCAAGTTCCTCTCACGCAGCAGAATTGACCCAAGTTTACAGCATCACCCTTATGTTTGCAACACAACCGCTGTAACTCCCTCCACTTCGATAGATTTGGTACTGGCATAAGTGTCGGTGCTTCCGTTGGAAGTGGTATACCCATAATTTGACCGTTATTCGTTGATTTTATTTCAGAGTACTTTCAATTTCTGCCTTACGTTTCTGTAGAGCATCCATTCTTTTCATGATATCGTTCATCTCTTTCTTGATCGCGTCTAATTCAGCCTTGTTCTTAACAGTCATCAAGTACTCATTTCCAAGCTGATCTGAGATGTACTTTTCAAGTTGGCTTCTCAACACCCGTAGATAAGGATTTCCCCAAATTGATCCCTCGCGATATTCAAGATGTCCTGAATTAATACCTTTGATAATGAAATCCCTGCTGATGCCGTATTCTTTCTGTGCGGTTACATCACTCAGGGTCGCTCCTTTTTTATTCCATTCTCCGTACTCTGCCATATCTTTTATTCACCTCGAATAGTCCTGTGTGATAATGTGCTTATTTATACTATGCCAATTTTGTGCTTTGTCAAGCTTTATCAATCGAGGAAACTGTTCAGACTTGACCTAAAGAAGTTTTCATGGTCAAGGTAGCCAGACATTGGTGGAAAGGATTGAGGTGCTGTGCCATCCAAGTACCAAAGAGACTAGCGAGTCCCATGCGGGTCTGGGAGCCTTTGGGGCTGCGAGTTCCCCCACTGGTCTTCCGGGCAACGACCAGTGGACGCACACTGCGCTCCGCCAGATTGTTATGGGCTGGAACCCCAGGCACCGCGACAAAGACAAACAGTTCGGGGAGAAACTTCTCCACACGCTTGCAGAGGGTCTGCATAGGAGTAGAGGAGTGCACATAAGGGGCACAGATCTGCCACAGGTGCTGTTCGAAGGCATGCTGTTGTGCCACGCGAGCCAGGCTCTGTTTGCGTGGTGAAGTGGTCGGATCAGGACCATTCTCAACCCAGGCGACGGCCTCATCATAGATGGCTTTCACCGCCTTGGCCCATCGCAAGAGTTGCTCATCGTGCGGATGCTGCTCTTTGAGGTCATGTCCATCGCGTAAGAAATGAACCCGGGCATCCGTTGATGCAACCCCTGATGGATGTTGTACCCCGCGTAAAAGTCACTGCCCAGGACTCCGCCGAAGTCCTCGCCAATTAGCTCTTTGACCACTTCCCCTCCACGAGAATGATGGTACTCGTAGTAGCGAATAGTGGGAGTACTGACGGCCCAGATGTAGCCATTGATGCCATCTTCGCGCCAGCCCGTCTCATCGGCTTGGATAGCCGGGCTGGCGCGAATCTCCCTTTTGAGCGCATCGAGGTGGGGCTGCATGTGTTCTTTGAGCCGATGCAACAGTTCCACAATCTCTCCGACGCTGAGCGTGACCCCGTGCATCGTGAGCAGTTAGGCCTGGATCTGTCGAATGGGCAGACGCATCACCGTGCGCAAGGTAGCGATCAGGCTCGCCAGTCGCACTCCGATCCGTCCTTGGCCTACCACCTGCTCGTGGAAATCCACCGGGGCTTCATGCCATTTTTGACAGCCTGCACACCAGCCTTTGTAGATCCGATGTTCCGTCACCTCGATTGGTGGGGGCTCTGGCACATCAATGACCTCGCGCATGCGGGCCAAACTGATGCCACCTAGCAGCTTGTCGGAGAGAACGGAGCAGCGGTCAGGCCAGCCGCTCGGTCAGCGCGTGCGTCCTTGACGGCACGGGCGGAAGCGACTCAATGGAGCATAGTCGCCGACAGAAAACGGTCGGTGATCGTGACCGAGCAG
>WNFB01007106.1_pt1 | contig 12119 bp, 12 predicted proteins | sample 5400501 | NCBI WGS metagenome assembly WNFB01 (sample SAMN13153341, study PRJNA577476) | soil metagenome | isolation source: 200 cm saprolite under Douglas fir tree site 2 hole 1 | place: USA:California | collected 2015-04-18 | reverse complement strand
CCGCGCCCGCCGCGGAGCGAGTGCTTCACCACCGCGCAGGATAAGCGTAGGGAAACCTCGTGGTGCTCGTGCCAACTCGGTGGGATCGCGCTTCTTGGAATTCTGTGTGGCCTGTTCGATGCGAGAAGCCAGGCCGTCTACGACAAGCTGCTCGGGCACGCTTGTATTTCGAACGACCGTTGCTCTTCCGAGAGCTGATTAGCTGATTCAGCCTGATCGACTGATTCCGGGTGTTAGTGGTCTGCCCGCCGATTCTCGATGCTGTGAATTCGCGAGATCGCTCCGAGACTCGTAGTCGGAACCCGCTCGAGGTGATCAATTGACTCGCTGGAGCGGCCAATCAGAGGTTCGAATCCTCTCTCCCCAGCAGACGCGAATGAAATCGACTCGCGCGGCGGCGCGAGACTTCAGTCGAATCTCAGGATGTCGGCGGCGACGCGGGAGCGCGGGCAGGAGTAGGAATCAGCCCAAGCTGGATCATGAACTCCAGCCGGTCGAAGTACTCGCGGTATGACGTCAGTTTCCCGTTCTTGTCTCGCGTTGCGATGACCACACCCGCGTGGCTGAATCGCTTGCCCGTGGCAGGCACCTCGCGACCTGGGAGTCGCAGGGGACCGGTATGGGTCCCAGCGGAGTTGAACTCAAGAGCGATCTTGTCACCCTCCGCGACGAGACTCTGGATCGTCAGCACGTAGTCCGGGAATGCGACCAGGAACAGGCGAACAAAGTCTGCGATCGCTTCCCGGCCTTTGATCGGCGGGCGGCCAGGCATGACGACTTCGGCGTCCTCGGTGAACACCTTGTCAACAGTCAGGTCGCCCGTGTACAGCGCCTCTATCTGACGCTGGAATTCAGCCCTCAGATCGGTCATCCGTCTCCTTTACGGTGCTCGGCTTGCCGGCGCGTCTTGGACCACGAGCTGCGCCGCACGCGGGCCGAGCATAGCGACGCCCACGCCATGAACTCGGTACGTCCTCAGGCTCGATCGTTACTGATCGCGTGCTAACCGCCGCGTTTCCGTGTGCAGTCCGTTACAGCTTTGACAAATCCGGCCCTAACGGTCAGTTCGGCCGCGCACGGCGCTTGCGCTTACCGGCCAGCGAGTCGTCCGACTCGCAGTCAGAGAGCGAGCGCAACGCTTGACACGACACTTAGCAACAACGGCAAAGATGGTTGCGTCTGCCTTCGCGATCGCCGCGTTGGTGCTCGCAGCCTTGGTGTGGGCGAGTCCGGGCACAGTCACGGCCTTCACGACGACGGCGCCGACCATGGCAGTGTTGTCGGATGACGATGGCCACTGCCAGGACGGCAACGGCCAGGATGGCAACGGCCAGGATGTCGACGGCAGCAACCAGAACTCCGGCTCGCACTGCGTGCCACCCGCCCCGCCCTCGACGGTGACCGCGATCTCGATCAACACGACGACCGGACCGTGCGCTAACAACATTGGCGGTTGCGGCGCCGCGGTCTACACCGCCGGCGGCTTCTCCGGCACCGTCTCATACGCCTACCCGGGCAGGCTTTCACAGCTCGCGGACTTCCTGTGCGTGCACACGCCCGCGTCGGTCGCTTTCGTTTCGCTCGCTGGTGCGTACACGCTGACCGTGCGCAGCAGCGAAGGGGCCGTGCTCGCCACCTCCTCGTACAGCGTGACTGGCAATGTGGATTGCAGAGGAGACGCGAATCCGGTAACCGGATCCGTGGGGTCGTTCACCGTTCCGGCCGACGGACGGGTCAGCTATTCGGTGGTGGTCTCTGGCCTCACCGCCTCGAATTGCCCGACCTCGCTCAGCGCCGACAACTCGATCCGCGACCAGGTCTTCGATCTCGCAAGCGAGGCGCACGTCGCCTCCCCAGCGGTCGCTCCCTGCGGCGCGCCGCCGCTCGTTCCCGAGGCTCCGCTTAGCGCGCTCCTCGTCGCCACGGCGGGCCTCGCGTCGCTCTTCTTCGTGGCGCGACGTTTGGGTCTCGACCCGATCGGCCACGTCTCCCGCGGCCAGGCTCCTCGCGGGCTCTGAGACATGACGAGGTCGGCGATGTCGCCGACGGCGCTGCCCCCGAATACGAGCACCCTCCTTCGACCCATTGCAGCCGTCGCCTTCATCTCGCTCGCCTATCACTATTCGCTGACGACACTCGTCCGCGGTCTGGGGTTGCAGACGCCACTGGCGTATCTGGCGCTCGTGCCGCTCATCGCTATCGCCCTGGCCTGGGTCGCGGTGCGCCGCGCGCCGGAGCCGCGACCGATCCACGACCGTCAGCTCGATTACATCGTCGGATTGGGTCTGATCGCGGTCGCCTCGAGTATCGGCGTGCTGATGCCCGACGTGCTGGCCACGCGATTCTGGCTGTACCGGCTGGATCTGGTGACCCTGCCGATCTTCGCAGCCGGGATCGTGACGATCCTCTTCGGGCTGCGGATGCTCTGGACGGTCCGCTTCCCGATCGCGTTCCTGTTCCTCGCCTGGCCCGCGCCCTATCTGCCGCTGGTCGGGGACGGCATGCGCGCGTTCGTCGACGCGACATCGGCCGCGCTGATCGCCCTGTCGTCGGCGATGCCTTTCGTGGAGGCGGTCCCCGGCGACGAGGCCATCTTCTTCATCCATCACGGCCAGGAAGTGTTCCCGCTGAGCGTGAGCTCCGCGTGCTCCGGGGTGAACGGCCTCGTCGGCTTCATCTTGATCGGGGGAGCGCTCGCGTACGTCGTGGATGGTCGGCTCGAGCGCCGGCTGCTCTGGCTGGCGACTGGGCTCGTGACGATCTGGCTGCTCAACGTGGTGCGGATCGTCGCCATCTTTCTCGTGGCCGGGCTGTTCGGACAGTACGCCGCGATCGAGGTGCTCCATCCGGTCGCCGGCCTGATCGTCTTCAACGTGGGCGTCCTCGCGATGATCGTCGCCGTGCCGCTCTTCGGTCTTCATTTCGTGCCCTTCGTGACGCGCGCACCCGCGCCGCTCCGGTTCGACGCGCCGCCACGCCGCCTGCGCCCGGCGCTCATCATCACGGTGGCGGTGGTCCTGATCCTCGCGGGCGTGAACCGCGGCTACGCCCGATATGAGCCGCTCGCGGGTGACCTCGGCGAGGCCCGGCTGGTGGCGTTCGACGCGCGCGCGGTGGTCGTCCCGCATTGGGAGCACGCCCTCGTCGCACGTTATACAGAGGGCAGAGAATTCTTCGGGCCCTCCTCCACCTGGGAGCGCGTTCTCTTCGCCTCGACGCCGACGGCGGACCTGCGCAGCAGCGCCCCGATCTACGTCGACGCGATCGATACGCCCGACGCGAACGCGCTCGCGGTGTACGGGATCGCGGAGTGCTACCGGTTCCACGGCTTCACGATCGAGTCGGTCGGCAGCGTCGATGTCGGCAGCGGAGTCAAGGCTCAGGTGGTCGACTACGCGAACCCGCGAGACACCGTGGATTGGACCGCTCTCTGGTGGGAGTGGCCGGTCCGCGCAGATGGTCAGGTCATCTATCAGCGTGTCGTCATCTTCGTGGCCAATGGCCCCGGGGCGACGTACGACGGCGTCCCATCGGACCTCCCAGGCGGCGATGCGCCCCGGTTCGCCGCGACGAACCGATTCCTCACCGCGCTCGCGCGCGCGCTCGTCGCGGCTCACGTCGAAAGGAGCCGTTCATGACCCTGGCGCGGGCGCGTGTCGTGGCTCCAGAGGACGCGCTGTGGAGCACGCACCTCGCTTGGATGCGCGACGCGCTCTGGAACACGCACCTCGCCTGGCTGCGCGAGTCCACCGGCCAGCGCATCCGGGCTGGCCGGGGATCGGCGCGAAGATCGCTCAGCCCGATCCAGCGCTACCTGCTGATCGGATCGGGCGCGACGCTCTTGACCGGCGGCGTCCTTGCACCGCTGCCGATGGCGATCGCGTTGATCGCGCTGCTGACCGCGGTGTATCTGGTGGCGCTGGCATTCCGGCTGATCGTCTTCTGGCGCGGCGTCTGCGCACCATCCGTTCTCTTCGTGAGCGATGTGGCCGCGCGAGCACTCCCGGCCGCCTCGTTGCCGGTCTACACGGTCCTCGTCGCGGCCTACAAGGAGCCCGAGGTCATCGATCGCCTCATCTCTTCCCTCGCGGCTCTCGAATACCCGGCGGACCGCCTCGACGTGAAGATCCTGCTCGAGGCGGACGATGCCCCCACCCTCGCGGCAGCGCGCGCCGCGCTTCCGCCGGCGCACATGCAGATCGTTGCGGTGCCCGTGTCCGAACCCAGGACGAAGCCCAAGGCCCTCAACTACGGAGTGCGCAACGCGCGCGGAAAGTTTCTCACGATCTATGACGCCGAAGACCGTCCCGAGCCGCTGCAGCTTCGCCGCGCGGTGTCCGCGTTCCGCCAGATCCCGGATGAGGTCGGGTGCATCCAGGCGAAGCTCTCGTACCACAACGTGAGCCAGAACGTGATCACGAGGTGGTTCACCGGGGAGTACGCGGTGTGGTTCGAAAATCTCCTTCCCGGTCTCGCCTCGCTCGATCTGCCCCTGCCGCTTGGCGGGACCTCGAACCACTTCCGCATGGACGCGTTGGAGCGCGTCGGCGGATGGGACGCATACAACGTGACGGAGGATGCGGATCTTGGCATTCGCCTGTACCGGGCGGGCTACTCGGTCAAAGTGCTCGAGTCGACCACGCTGGAAGAGGCGAACAGCGACTTCATCAACTGGGAGAAGCAGCGCTCGCGCTGGTACAAGGGCTACCTTCAGACCTGGCTCGTTCACATGCGGGAGCCACGGCGCCTCTGGTCCGACCTTGGGGCGAGAGGATTCTTCTTCTTCAATCTGTTCATCGGCGGCACGCCGCTGCTCACGCTGCTCAATCCGGTCTTCTGGGCGCTGTCGTGGCTCTGGCTTCTTGGTCGGTGGTCCGTGATCGCGCAGCTCTTCCCGCCCTGGCTGTACTACGCAGCCGTGCTCTCGCTCGTACTGGGCAATCTCTCGGTGCTCTATATGGGGGTGGTGAGCGCCCGGGCCACTGGCCGGCCAGCACTCGTGCCGGTCATGCTGCTCGCACCGGTCTACTGGGGAATGATGTCGCTGGCGGCGATCAAGGCTTTCGTACAGCTGCTGTACGCCCCCACCTTCTGGGAGAAGACCACGCATGGCCTCGATCGTCCCGCTGCGGTCTAGCCGGACCATGCGCGTCCGGATCGCGGAATCGATGGCGATCTTCACGGTCTTCTCAGTCCTCTATCTCGCCCTGGCGGTATTGCTCGTCTTCGGCCTGCAGCTGGTGCTGGGAGATGCGTGGACGAGGGTGGGCAATGCCAGCCACGCGCTGTTGAGCCGCGACCCACACCTCGCGGCGATTGGCTTCGTGTGGAACCCCCTTCCCTCACTGCTCACGTTCCCCCTCCTGCTGTTCGCGCAACTGTGGCCAAGCCTGCTGCGTGAAGGTTTCGCGGCGAACATCGTGTCGGCCGTGGCCATGGCCTTCGCGCTCGTCCAGATCGACGGCCTGCTCGTCGATTGGGGCATCGTCCGATGGGGCCGGCTCGCGCTGATCGGCGCCGTAGCACTGAACCCGCTCATCGCCTTCTATGGCGCGAACGGCATGAGCGAGGCGCTCTTTCTCGCCGCGGTCTTGTACACGGTGCGGCATCTCGCCTGCTGGCTCGACGGCCGCGAAGTCGGCCAGCTGGTGCGCGTGGGCATCGGCGTCGCGACGGCATATCTGATCCGCTACGAGGCCGGCGCTGCCGCCATCGCGGTGATCGCGATCGTGGCCGTCGCATCGTGGTCGAGGGCGCGGTCTGGCGAGCGCGGCGCAGCGGCCCAGGCCGACGCGATCATCGTGGGCATGCCGTTCGCCACCGTGTTCGCGCTCTGGGCGGCCGCGAGCTGGGTCTTTGTCGGGAGCCCGTTCGAGACCTTTACCTCTGTCTACGGAAACTCCTCGCAGATCGCGCTCATGTCGCAATGGATCTCGCTGAAGACCGGCCAGGGCACGAGCGCGGCACCAGCCTTCCTGGCGACTCAAGTACTTGCGCTCGGTCCTGCGCTGCTCATCCTCCCGTTCGTGGCTATCGCGTTGATCAGGGCGAAGGTGCCCACGCCGGCCCTCGCCGCCGCGCCGCTGGGCGCGGTCCTGGCCTTCGCCGCATGGGCATTTCTTTCCGGACGCTCGTTCGGCTGGCTACGGTTCGAGATCATGGCGATCCCCCTCGCCATGATCGTCGCGGTCGGTGCGGGTGCCCTGGCGATGCGCGCCTTCTCAGGCCGCACGAGCTCGCTCGCCATTGGCAGTCTGGTGATCGTTCTTGCGTGGAGTGGCATCCCGACCACGACGTGGGTCATGCTCGATCCCTTACTCGCGCAGGAAGAGTCACGACAGCTTGCTCCGTACGTCGCCGCGGCCGCGGGCGCGCCGTTCCTGCGCCCACCTGATTCGCAGATCTACGTGCTGGGTGGCGAGCTCGCGGAGCTCGTCGACGGTCTCCACGCACCGCGTGGCAGCGTGCTGGTCGACGCCGCCACGAGCTATCCGCTCGTGCTGCGCTCGCAGCGACCGCAGCAATTCGTCATTCCCTCCGACCGCGACTTTCGAGCTGCGCTCGCGAATCCTGGGCTCTTCGGCCTGCGGTATTTCGTTGTCGCGCTCGATCAAGGGATCGGAATAGTCGACGCGATCAATCGCGCGCACACCGGGGCGTACGAGAACGGCGGTGGGGTCGGGCGGCTCGTGGGCGAAGTTTCGGCGCCGGGCCTCGGCTGGCGGGTCTACGAGGTCGTCGAGCCCGAGTAGCGGCCTCGACTAGTACGCGGCCAGCAATGCCAGGGCAGGGTCAAGCGGCCCAATGTCGTATCCGGTATTCGATCCCTCATCGCGCCACGACCACATCAGGATCCCCACGGCGCCGGCGGCGAACTCGGCCGCAAACTTCCGGTCAAACGCGGTCGCCCGCGCGACCAGCGTTCCCGTACCGGAAGAGCGCAGGCCGGTCTCTCCGACAAAGAGCGGCTTACCGATGGCGGCGCACTGGTCCAGTCGGACCTGAAGCCCGTTCCACTGGTCACCGGGCATGGCCGCCTGCGGCAGGTCATAGTCGTGGTAGGAGCACAGGTCGATCGCGGGGAGGGCGTGGAGCGCACGGTATGCATCTTCCTGCGCGCCGCATTGTCCGGAGCCGATCGTCCCGACGGCGACAAGGTGATTCGGATCGACGGCCTTGATGAGCGAACTGATGTCGGCCGCCCACCTGCGCAGAGTTTTCGCCGCACCGCACGGGCCAGTCGCATCCACCTTGTTCTCCGGCTCGTTCATGAGCTCCCACGCCATCACGGTTGGGTCATTCCGGTAACGCGCGGCGATCTCGGCGACCCACGAGCGATAGTCGACGGTACCGGAGCGAACGATCGTGCGGTACCCCGAGGCATACCAAGAATCGGTCTTGTACACGCCGGCCGGCTGCTCTTCGCAGTCCCCCCACTGGTTGGCCAGTGTCGCGATCACGCGGACGCCGCGCGCTTTCGCCACCGCAAGCGTGTGATCAAAGGCAGACCAGTCGCGGACGCCATTCGTCGTAGCGAGCGACTGGAAAAACCATGCACGAAAGACTTCTTGGCCGGCGCCGATCGACCCGAGCGCCGCGTCGAGCCGTCCATCGGCGTTTCCAAGCGAATACCAACAGTTGTCACGACTATTCGCGTTGTAGATGTTCAGACCCGTGAAGCGGTACGGCGCGCCGCCGAGTGTGAGCGTCGCACCACTGCGCGCGACGAATTGCGTCCCGGGCCCGATGCGCGCGGCCGGCGGCACCGCGGCTGCGGGCATTTTGGCGACGACCTGAAACTCCGCCGGCTTCAAGCTCGCGATACCGGCAGGCATCACGAAGAGAGCGGCGATGAATACAGACAACGCGCGGCCATGCCGATGAGGTTGGTGAGGGATGCGCAGTCAGGCCTCCCGGTGCGGATCCGCAGATCCCGCCTCAGCGAGATGATTCGTGACGGAACGTCAACAGCGGTAACAGACTGGTAACAGGTCTTGTGTTGATCTTCGTCCCCGCGGTCGTGCTTGCGTGGCTGGCTGCTGGACGATCGATCAGGCCGCGCGCGACCGCGAGCACGCTCGCATCAGAGCACTACCAGCGACGGAGTACGCGTCGACGAAGCACGACGTACTCCGTGATGCACGCTCCATCGTCAGGCGTTCCACCGGGCGCTTGAGTCGCTGTGCCGCCGAGGAGCGCAACGCAGTCGCGAGTCGCCATCGTGACTGCCGGGGTGATCAGCTGACTCTGGATCAGCCAGTCAGAGGTTCAAATCCTCTCTTCCCAGCAGACATTGGGTTTTCGCGACGCCTGATCGGCTGACTCGGGCCGTGCACGACTGATTCAGATGACAGCTAACACTCGCTCTCGCAAGGAACTCGCGGTCCGGATTCGCTTAGCCCGGCCCGATCGACCACGAGCCATCGGACATGACCTCCCAGTAACAGGGTCCGCGGCCGAACATGACGATCGTGCTCAACTGAAATGGGCCAACACGGTTCAGGACAAGTTGATCGCCGCTCACACAGTGGGCATAGACGACGTAGGTGCGCTGTCCGCTGTTGGAGAATTTCCACGGGCCCCGTGCTGGGGGGCTGAACTGACCGCTCACCGCATCGCCGTGGCCGGCGAACTCGCCGGAGGCGGCGCAGCACGTCATCGCTGTGATGGTCACGGTCCAGGCGCCGTCGGCTTCGATGTTCAGCTGGACCGGCGAACCCTCGAAGAGCGGGCGAGATCCGTCGTACGGCCCGATCGTGTTGATCAGCAGATCGCCCTGGCCGCCCACGAAGGACTCGACTCGGAACGCGCTTCGTCCGTCATGTGTGAAACGCGCGATGCTGATCGGAGCCGGCAGCGTGAACGACTGAATCGCGGTCTGGCCTGTCCCACGAATCACGAGCGGCGTCGGGGGTGGCTGACGAGTCTGTGATCCGCCGATCGTGGCCAGCGTCGGGGCCACGGAGCCCGTGGGCGCTGAGGATGAGCACTGGGTGAGCGCGAAGACCACGAAGAGGACACGGAGAATCAGCATGGGCGGATCGCGCCGCGAGGTCCAGCCCGCCGTCGTTCCACGGCCACGAACGCTAAGGCACGCGGTCTTTGGGCTCCCGCCTGCTCGTTCGAGTCGATCAGTACCGGCGTCCCGGGGCGTATGCGTAGCGCGATACCTTCGTCAGCTCGTCGAAGCCGCGACCTAGCGCATCATCCCGGGACCCATCATCCCGGGCATGCCGTTCATCATCGGGATGCAGTTGGCGGCCATCGTGCTCCACATGAAGATCCACGGCAGCACGACAATGAGCGCGAGCACGAAGAAGCCGACAAGAAGCACTTTGGGCCACGCCGGCCAGACCTCCGCTTGCGTCGTGGCCATCGCTGTCACCTCCTACAAACCTCATCAGTCCGGTGGGATCGGTGTCGGCGTTCCAGGACCGCGGGCACTCCACTTCTCGTCGACGGCACGCCGGATCGCACGAAGAGACTGGCCTTGGGCCTTCAGCTCGATCACGTCACGCGTGATCCCGGTGCATATGTCTCAGCCAAAGCTCATGGTGTCCAGGCGGATCCGACCGTCCGGGAGCACCTCGCGGACGTAGCAGTCGAAGTTCGAGCGGTGGCCCCCGGCGACACAGCCGCAGTAGCACGGAAACCACTTCAGCGTGGCCTCGTTCGCGGCCGCGTATCGGTACATCGCCTGCGTCTCGGGAGGAAGCGTGAGGAATTCGGCAGGCCACTCGTTCTTCGCTGGGTCGGCGTAGAGCTGAACCAGAGCATCGCCTGGACGCTCGAACCGCGGCGCGCACGCGCTGGCCAGCGCGCCAGCGGCAACGAGAAGCATCTTGCGGCGCGACAGGACGACGCCCATAGCCCAATTGTCCACCCGCTGGCACAAGCGATGGGCTCGTGGAGCGGCGCGCGGCTGATTCGGTGTGTTAGTGGGCCTGCTTTTCTTGAAGTCGCGGATGCGTTCGAATCCTCTCACCCCAGGAGTTCGATCCGACGCTCGTTGGAGGCGAAATGCCGAAGAAGCTGACGATGCCGAAGAAGCCGAAGCGCCCCAAGCCCAAGCCGCATGGACCGGATCCTGCGCCGGACCAGCGCAAGAAGACGAAGAAGAAGTGAAGAGCGCCATCTAAGCGGGAGCCTTCGTACAGATGGGCAAGCTGATCTACTCGATGAACGTCTCGCTCGACGGTTTCGTCGAGACAACGGGCCACAGCCTCGAGTGGGGCCTCATCGATGAGGAGCTGCACACCTGGTTCAACGAGGAAGAGCGCAACATGGATGCGGAGCTCTACGGCCGGCGCATGTACGAGACGATGTCGGCGTACTGGCCGACAGCCGAATCCGATCCCGCCGCGACTCCCGCCACGCTCGACTTCGCGCGGATCTGGAAAGCCAAACCGAAGGTCGTGTTCTCGACCACGCTGCGAGCCGTGAAGTGGAACAGCCGCCTCGTACGCGGCGACGTCACCCAGCAGCTCGCGAAGCTGCGAGCAGAGTTTCCCGGCGATCTGAGTGTCGGCGGACCGACGCTTGCCTCCGAATTCGTGCGGCGCAACTTGATCGACGAGTACCACGTGGTGGTCCACCCGGTGGTGCTCGGCGCGGGAACGCCGTTCTTCCCAGCCGACAGCCGCGTCGATCTTGAACTATTGGAGACGCGAACGTTCGCGTCCGGCGTCGTCTACCTCGGGTATCGACCGCGATCAGCCGCCGCCTGAGGCCGCCGCGATCAGCGCCGGGCGGTGATCTGGCCCGTGTTGAAGCCGAGCCAGTGCATACGCCCGAGGTGGCGTGCGTGCTCGACCTTCATGCAGCGATCCATGACGACCTTGAGACCCGCGCGCTCTGCGATCGCGCCGCCCTCCGGACTGATCACGCCGTACTGGCACCAGAGCGTGCCCGCGCCGATCTTCGCCGCCTCGCGGGCGATGTCCGGCACCGCGTCAGGCGCACGGAACACGTCCACGACGTCGACCGGGAACGGGATCGCCGCGAGGTCGGGGTAGCTCGTCTCACCGAGGATCGTCTTCTCGCGTGGATTGACCGGAACGATGTGGTATCCGTGCCGCCGCAGATAGAAGCCGACGAAGTGTGACGCGCGCAGCTCGTTCGGCGAGAGGCCAACGATCGCGATGGTTCGCGAGGTGTTGAGGATCCGCAGGATCTCCAGCGGCTCCTGCCACCGCTCGGGCACCTCGGGAAGCGCGAGCGCCGCCGCCGCTCGTGGCGTCGCCATCAGGCATGCACCGGGGTGGGGATCGACCGCGCCGCCTTCAGCGCCGTGTCGAGATCCTCGATGAGGTCGGCCACGCTCTCGAGCCCGACGGAGAGCCGGATCGTGCCGGCGCTGATGCCCGCCGCCGTGAGCTCGTCGTCGGAGAGCTGGCGGTGCGTGGTCGTCGCGGGATGGATGATCAGGCTCTTCGCGTCGCCAACGTTGGCGAGATGGCTCCACAGGTTGACGCTCTCGATGAGCTTCCGGCCGGCGGGCCGGCCACCGGTGAGGTCGAACGAGAAGATCGCGCCCGCACCAAGCGGCAGGTACTTCTTCGCAAGAGCGTGGTAGCGGCTCGACGCGAGACCCGCGTACCGCACGTTCGTCACACCGGGCTGCGTCTCAAGGGAGCGCGCAACGGCGAGCGCGTTCTCGACGTGCCGCGCCATCCGAAGTGGGAGCGTCTCGAGGCCGAGCAGGAACAGGAACGCGTTGAACGGGCTGAGCGCGGCACCGAGGTCGCGGAGCGACTCCGCGCGCAGCTTCATCAGGTAGCCGTAGGTGCCGAAGGTCTCGTGGAACGCCAGCCCGTGGTACGCCGGCGATGGATCGGCCACCACCGGGAAGCGCCCGTTCGACCAGTCGAAGCTGCCCGCCTCCACCGCGACGCCGCCGATGCTCGTCCCGTGGCCGCCGATGAATTTCGTGGCCGAGTGCGTGACGATATCTGCGCCCCACTCGATCGGCCGGCAGAGGTAGGGCGTCGCGAAGGTGGAGTCGATCATCAGGGGCGCGCCGCGCTCGTGCGCGATCTTCGCGACGGCCTCTATGTCCAGCACGTTGCCGCCGGGGTTCCCGATCGTCTCGCCATAGAGAAGCTTTGTGTTCGGCCGCA
>WNFB01004730.1_pt1 | contig 12119 bp, 9 predicted proteins | sample 5400501 | NCBI WGS metagenome assembly WNFB01 (sample SAMN13153341, study PRJNA577476) | soil metagenome | isolation source: 200 cm saprolite under Douglas fir tree site 2 hole 1 | place: USA:California | collected 2015-04-18 | reverse complement strand
GCACGTTCGATGAAGCTATCTTCACTGTAAAAGGTGGATTGAGTGTCGCCGGGAGCACCAACCAGGCGAGTGATCAAACCGACGCCAGCTCGAACGAGACGCTCACGGGGAGTTCACTCACCGCCCAATAGGATGAGTGTATCCTCAGCGGTACCACTTCTAACTTGACTGAAGGCCCTTGCATGAAACAGTTGCAAGGGCCTCAGCCTTTTGCTTTGCGTCGCTTTGCACGTTTCAGACGCGGCCCATAAATACGCTCTGCCATCGCCTCCACCGTCTCCATCACCTCTTTCAGCACAGGTTTTTGCTGAAAAAATATCACCTCGCTCGCTGCATCATCAAACGCATCCTCCGTAATCTTCAACCCCTTGTAAACGAGCAGGAGCAGATGAGCACAATTAGCCGCGCGAACCTTCTCTATCTTTCGTCGCAGGTACTGTGGATGCCAAAAGCCGACCAGCTCGATCATAATTTTGCGGTTCTCATCTTGCTCGTCAACGAGAAGGAAGTCTGGGATCATCACTGTATCGCCGAGCAAGAGGACTTCGCTTTCACGAGTGAGGCGCCAATGCCCGCGTTTCCCGCCCACCTTTTGCTCGAATTCGCTGGCAAAGTCCGCCTCAAGACGACTATCGAACAGGCCACTCTGCTTAAAATGCGTCTGTAAGGATGAGGTGTGGTCCAGCCGGTAGCTTGCTATCACCCCTGTTTGAGGTGGATGTACTGCCGCGACCATGCGCCAGCGCTCGCACAGCAGCAACGCGGGCAAGAACGCCGCAAATTGCCGGCCATAGCGGGTGGTTGCCTGGACGAAGGGCGAAATTGGGCCGTCGAGGTCGATGACATAGCCATCCCGTTGTGACTGCGCCCAGAACATCAGCTTAAAGAGTTTCAGATACTTCCACAGGTCTTTATAACCGGCATGCACCTCAATCCGCACATGGCTGGCCCAGTAGAGCACGCCGCGTGCCAGTTCCAGGTTATAACGGGCAAGCAGGCCTTCGGGTGTCCACTGCGGCCCTGCATCGCTGAGGATATAGGTGGCAGGTCGGTCCGCAAAAAGCGTTGCTTCCACCTGTTCGGAGGAGATAGTGAGTTCATCCGCCACGTTCCTCAGCACCTCGTAGCGCGTACGCGGCTGAAATAATTGGGGCGTTGGGAACACCGGACCATAGGCGAAGAGCCGCTCACGCAACTGAACTGGAGGAAGGGCAGTCGGCAGGTGCGTAAAAGTTGCTGCATCCGTGAGCACTTTCGCCAAGCCACGCACCACAAAATAGTCTATACGCTCGCCTACATAGGTCTCCAGCGCTCTGTCCCAGGCCCCTTGTGACTGGCCTACTTGCCTCTGCAATAAGGCGACCAGGTCTGTTGCAGTTTGCAGCCAGGATGGGTCGTGTTCATCAAGCATGTTGATGGACAGCTCTGCTCCACGCAGACGCAATCTTGGTCTGACGAGGTCAGCCGTGAGCACTAGTCGGCCTCCTGTCCAGTACGCCGCCGTTGCGCCTTGCCTTCTTCGATGGTCTTGCGCGCAATAATTTCAAAGAGCACCGCTTGCCGGTTCTCGACCTTGCGCAACACCCGCCCCAGACGCTGGATATATTCGCGTGCCCCAGATGTGCCGCCCAGCACAATGGCAACCTTGGCCTCCGGCACATCTACGCCCTCGTTAAGCACTCGAGATGTGACGATCACACGGTAGTGACCTTCTTGAAACCCATCGAGGATATGCTTGCGTTCGGCTGCATGGGTTTCATGGGTGATAGCCGGAACGAGATGGCGACAGGCAACGTCGTACACGATCGCATTGTGTTCGGTGAAGACCAGCACACGTTCGGTGGAGTATTCACGCAGCAGCGCATCGAGTGCCGTGAATTTCCCCTCACAACTGCCAAGCAACTGCAATAGACGTTGACGGGCAAGCAAGGCACGGCGTGCCTGCGTATCAATGGCAGAGAGGCGCATCAATTCCATCAGCCAGTCTGGACCATGACTGCGTTGTAACTGCCGCGAACGCACGAATCCCATGTAGATCGCGTAGCCGGCATCATAGCGAGCGCGCTCTTCAGCCGAGAGATCAATACGTAAGCGCTGCGTGCGATAGTGCGCGAGTTGTTGTCCGACGAGTTCCTCAATACGTTTGGTGTACACGATTGGCCCGATCAGGTCGTCTACGCGCCAGCGCCCATTTGCCTGTTCGTGCTCTTCAGGGTAGGTAGCCGTCAGTCCTAAGCGAAAGGGGGCAGGAGCCATGAGGGCAGCTTCCCCCCAGCTTGGCGCGGGCAGGTGATGCACTTCGTCAAAAATGATGAGCTTGAAGGCGTTGCCAGACTCCGCCATCAAGTCTCCTGCCGAGTGATAGGTGGTGACGGTAAGAGGCAAGACCTTCTTCTCACCACCGTAATAGACGCCCACATCGCATGCGAACGCGTTGACCAATCGTGCATACCACTGGTGCAGCAGGTCTATGGTGGGTGCGACCACGACAGTCGAGCGGTTCACACGATTGATGGCCTGGATGGCGACAAAGGTTTTGCCTGCCCCCGTAGGGAGCACGATGCTTCCGCGCCGCCCGGCACGATCCCAGGCTGCCAGGGCAGCTACCTGGTAGTCGTGCGGCTCACGCATCTCCTGCAGCTTCAGGTTGAGTGGCTGCCAGCGTGGCACGCTGTCGTGAACGTCCTGCTCCTGCAAGTAGGGTTGGAGCGTGCCATAGTGGTAGCCTTCGCAGCGCCACCGTTCCTTGATGAGCTTAAAAGGTGCGGGTGGCTGCTCTTGTGTGCTCACGTCGCGTAGGACGAGGGTGCCGCCTTGAAAGATGACGTATTTGCCCATGTGTATATGATAGCAGGGTTTGGCCTGCTACACAATAAACTTTACAAGCAAATTTGAAAAAATGTTCTTTTGACATAGGGCAGCGGGTCTTCGCGGAGATGGAAAGAGGCCTAATGTTCATCCACCGGTAGAAGGAGATGAAGATGCTGTTCGACCCATTGGGCAAATACTGGTACGGCAAACCGATAGATATTTTGTTCGTAGGTCACGATATCGCGAATCTGCAACTTTTCTAAAGCATGCATAGTTCTCTGCTTGCTGAGACCACTTCGCTGCACGACATAGCCAGCATCGACACCCTTTAGAGAAAGTAGTGGTGGTAAGCATGCGCGCTGGTCAGGGTCACAACGGTTCCATAAATCCCAGAAATAGCCCGGCCATGCCTCAAACACCTCTTTTATGGCGCTCGATACATCCTGGAGGGTAGCTTGCTCTCGCGAATTATCGTTGAGCAGCTCAATGATTTGCTTACACACTGCTTGAACAAGAAACGGTTGACCGCGTGTGAGACGCATAATTTCTTGTGCGACCTCTGCGGTGAAGACCTGTGGAACGGGGTGCATGATCAAATCAAGCGCATCTCGATCGCGTAAAAAACTGACCTTGATTCTCTCAACATTGACAAAGTAGCCTGCCCAACTGCGACCCATATCGCCGACCATCTTCGCCCCGCTAAAGAGCAACGCCAGGGTTGAACGGTTTTGAATAATGCTACGGAACCAATCGAAGAGTAGTTTGAGGTTGAGATTTTCTCTCTCCTCTGCATCTTCAAGTTTCTCGAACTCATCGAATTCAAGAATGATTACACATTCTGCCCGTTGGAGGGTCTGCTCTACCTCTACAAACCACTGTTCAAACAGATCGTACACGATAACCTCGCTTTGTTGTTGCGCCGCATTGAGCTGACCGCGCTCCAGTTTGTGTACGAACATTCCTCTCTCTTCGAGTTGCTTCTCTATGCCTGCAGCTATAGCAGCAAAGAATGCAGCGGTGCTGGCAAGTATGCCAGTCGTCTGCAGATCACAGAAAACAGGCAGGAAATGCGGACCTAGAAGAACGGGCAGTTGCTTGAGAATACTGCTCTTGCCCATACGCCTCTCACCTGTGAGAAGAAAGGTGGGGCGAGGTTTTTTTTGTAACGCCTGTGCTAATTTCTGTACTACATCAACTCTACCGACGAATAAGGGATTACCTAATTCCAATGGGTTACCGGGAGCATAGGGATTGTCTATGTACAAGCTTGCTGATATACTGCCTAATGTTTCTTTTCCCTGTTCTGCCAGCATACTCCACTGATTGACTACGGAACGGAGATGCTGGTTGAGTTCAATACTTCTAAAGGCTGTATTGGCATGGATCTGCTTTAAGCAACGAATCATGCGCTCGAGGGCCTCTTGTCGATCTTTTTTGTTTGTCTGTACAAGATAACTGGCGGCCTCCCTGCTCGCATCATTGAGGTGACGAAACACTTTTTTTGCACTTGAGCTTAACGTCCAGACCTGTCGTGGGATGAGTACTGCAAGCCGCTGGTGAGCCAGGCCAATGTCACGCAAAATAGTGCGCTGCTCTAAATCGCGTAGGGCCAGTTCGTATACTGTCGCTTGCGCAGCCCGGCGTTGTTGCGGCCTCTGCTGTAGAATGAAATTGATCTCGTTAAGCGTGTCATCCACGTTTTGTTCTGAGGCCAGCAGCAACAAGCTTTTAAGATACGGCAACGGGAGAAACACACACTCGTCCCAGTGTAGCGATGAATTACGCAGGCAATACAAGGCTGGTTGGAGCTTGCTCCGACTGACGAGGTATGCCTGGATGGTGGAATAGGCACTGAATGGATACAACGGCAGTCGATAGTAGCTCAGCAGGTAAAAAAGCAGGAATGGTACCACTACAATGAACTCTCCCATAATCCCTGCGATAATCCCATTTATAAGTGTATCCTGGGTTCCTCCCACATTACCGGTTGGAATGCCGACAGCCACCCCAAAGGCTGCTGCTACTACCATAGCAATTCTGGTGACAATAGATAGGGTTGGTCCCGCCATGAATGGGGATACCTGCCCCCCAGGCAGGGTGCCTACAGTTGATAATCCTACATGAATGGGGATACCTGCCCCCCAGGCAGGGTGCCTACAGTTGATAATCCTACTGGCAATCAATCCAAGTAGGGCAGCGATCAAACAACCTGATAATCCTCCCACAGTCAGTCCAGCAATGCTGCTCCCAATATTGTTTTCGTCTTGAAACACCGGATAAAGCTTGCCAAGGACAAAACCTGCCCAATAGCCCCCAATCGTGCCTGTAAAAAAGCCAACAATGAGTCCTACGCTGATACCTATAGTACTGGCACGGATGATCCTCGCGGACCCTTCCTGCTTAAGAGCATGGGAGCTGTTGAAGGTGATCCCTACTATCAGCCCAATCGCAACGCCAAAAATGATACCCAGGAACGTATCATCGCCAGTATGCACAATAATGCCATTGGCCAAGCTCAATGCTAAGGCTAAAGCAATCCCGAGCCGGGTGCTGAACAGCCCTCCGACAAGGCCAGCGATCAAACAACTTAAAGCCGCGGCCCACGTGGCATCAAACAAGAACCACGCAACCATTGGGTTCAGTGGCATCAGAACTCCATAGTTCGAGTAGAGATCAGGGCGCAGAGCGTAGATAATGATACGTATAACAAGTGCAGGAGTGTAAGCATAGAGAAATAGCAGAGGCATTAATCTCAGCATTACGACAAGACGCTGAGACAGCAGCTTCGACTCAAAGTCTTGCTTGAACTTCAGGGGTTGAAAGAAGCAGCACTGCAGCCAGAGATAGGGGGTAGAGATAAGAAATCGCCGCATTCCTTTGGATCTCCCTTCGTCTAGTACACCACTGCTGCGTAGATCTCTTGAAATCGCTCTGCAAAGCTTCGCTCGTAATCCGGCTCTCTCCTGGCCCGATGCAAATCTTCTGAAAGTATTTTTCCTGTCAGTTGCAGACGAAGTGGCAGCCATGCTTGCTCATCCTCGCTCTCCCGACCATATTTCCAAAGATAGTCGCGCTCCTGCGGCGTAAAGCCCGCGGCATTGCTTTTCTCCCGAATAAACTGTTCTGCATCGGTATAGGTGAATGGTTTGAGCAATAGCCGCTCAAATATGTTGAAAAAAGGACTTCCCTGAGCATTTTTACTAACAACGAGATGGAGTGGATTTTTGCTGGCAATTACTAGAACGAGATCCAATGTAGTGGTCATGGCTCGTAACCCCTCATAAAAATCCAGGGAAAACTCTTGTCTGTCACTGATGCGCTCAAATTCATCAATACAAAGGACAGGAACCAGTTTCTTCGCTACAAGCTCTTGTAGGCCTCGTTCGAGACTGGCCAGTCCTGCGTTTCCTTCAGAAACAGGAAGTCCAAGTTTACTTAATGCCTGGGCTGCAAACCCTGCCACAGTTCTACATTGTGACGACATCCCATCAAGGTAACCAATACGGAAGCGTGCACCCAGCCGCCCCGGCGCTATAAGACGCAGATAATGCATGAGCCAGGTTTTGCCAATTCTGCGCGGACCCGTAATGGATGTTGAGGCCTTGCGTGCAGTACGGGTAATGAGGGTTTCTCTTTCTCGTCTTCGCCCATACATTTCTGCTGCCCTTGAAAGGGGTTCATTAAATAGAAAAACAGGGACAGCCAGATCAGAAATATCCACCTCTTCACAATTCTGGATCAGGCCCAGTTCGCGTGGACTCTTACCATAAAGTGCACATAATTTTTGGCGATAATGACGACTCGGAAAGGTGATGCCATTCTCCCAGCGACTGATGTTGACGCTATTGGGGCAACCTATCTCTTCTGCAACCTCTGCTTGCGTCAAACCTTGCCGTTCGCGAGCTGTCCTCAATAGCTCATTCGGCTTTCCCACGACGGAAGTACCCCTTTGATGAAAGCATGCAAAGAATGCAAAGAATGCTTTTAATAACTGAACTGTGAGCGAGACGTTTGTTTGGTTCGTCTCAAGCTGATATACGAACCAAACCGTCAAAAATGATAAGCGGGATGATAACAATGGTATTTTAACATCCCATCCTTCAAATGTACACTTGTTACAACGCATATTCAGGATTTTTGGGCAGGATTTTTGGAATTTTTTCGATTTTTATTCAAGCCTCCCTCTCCAAGTTTGGAAGCGAGTGTGAAAGCAGGAGGACTCCGCACTGGAATGAAGTGCCGTAAGAAAGCGAAGGCAGAACCATACCGGCTGTCCACGAGTCCGGGACCACTAGCAGGCTTTTATTTTTCCTGTGGTCCTCTGGCAGCGCTTGGCTTTTTTATTGGCGGATTGCAAGGTTTCGTACTTGCTATTATCGGTAATGCAGTCTTGTGGTTCCTGATAACCTGGCGTCGAGATAAAAAATTGATTCGTCTAACGCCATCTCTCGACTGCATTTTCTACACGTTATCCCATTCAAAAAATGTTAAAAGAAAATGATACATGTAAGGAGGGATTCCTAGAATGTCACTCTGTCCGAAATGCCAAAACTCTGTACGAAAGGGAGCAAAATTTTGTCGCTGGAGTGAGGAAGAGCGCAAGCGGGTGGGAGTATTCGTGGACTATGAGAACTTCACGAATATTGTTTGGCTTTGTCGCAGTGGAATGAGCGTAAAAGAAATGGGCGAGGTACTGAGCGATTATGCAGAGCTTTATGGAGACGTTGTTTGCCGTTGGATCTGTGTTCATCCGCATAACGTACCGCATTGGTACCGTGTTCACAAGCCCGACTTGACACAGGTAGGCTTCAGCATAAAATATCCCGATGGGGTAGGGGTATTAACGGGGGAACTTAATCGCTCACACCCTCAGCAGGTGGACCATGCGTTGATCCAACTGATAGATGAGGAAAGTCGACTTTCTCAGCCTGAAATCTACGTTATTGTTAGTGGGGACGTTGACTACTATACGCGTATCGAAGAGTTGATCAATCAGGGTCATAGCGTACATCTCTGGGCGTCAAAGAGTGACAGACATCTGGCAGGGAAATATTACGAACTCGAGAAGAACTATCGCCCAGGTCTGTGTGCAGAAGCAGGTCAAGGAAATTTCATTATTGATGATCTGGATATGATCTTTCGTTCACAGGAGGTCTGCCCTTTTAGAAGGCTCATCAAATGTGATAAAGGGCTACCCGGGCTCGCAGCTTCTTAGGTTGAAAGTCAAAGGGTTCAAGAGTTCAGAATTTACCTTCTCAGCTGCTAGAGTTTATATCACAAATGAAGCTTGACTGTGATACAATCTATCAAAATGAGGAGAAGTAATGCGAACAAACCACGTAAAAGAAAAACTCAAACGAGGCAAGCCAGCACTGGGTGCATGGTTGAGTCTTCCCAGTATTTCATCGGCCCGACTGATGGCGCGACTGGGCTTCGATTGGCTTGTGGTGGACATGGAACATAGCGCACAGAATGCTGCGCTCATGGCCGATATGGTTGGCACCATCGTCGACGCCGGAAACTGCGCCCCCATTGTACGCGTTCCTGCCAATAGCGTCGAGTGGTTCAAATGGGCGTTGGATGCTGGCGCATGGGGCGTGCTTGTCCCTATGGTCAATACGCGCGAAGAAGCCCAACGTGCGGTAGAATACGCGAAATATCCTCCTCTTGGTACGCGTAGTCTTGGCGGCGCATTCGCCCCATATGCGTTCGGCATCACCGACTGGCCCACGTATGCGCGCATAGCCAACGACGAAACCCTCGTTATTATCCAGATTGAGAGTGCACCGGCACTACAGAATCTTGATGAAATCCTCTCAATCCCAGGCATAGATGTGGTATTCGTGGGGCCAAACGATCTGCACGCGCAACTTGGCCTCCGACCAAGCACTGAGGGTGCTGAACCTAAGTTTATGGAAGCGCTGGAGCACGTCAAAGCGGCAGCAAGGAAGTACCAGGTCGCACTCGGTATCTTTAGTCGTGACGGGGAAGCTGCGGCTGAGCGTGTGCGCCAGGGCTTCCAGATGATCAGTGTGACCACTGATATCAGTAGCATGGCTGCTGCGGCAAGCCAGAATCTGCGGATGGCGTGGGGAGAAAAAGACAAGGGGGTACCTCAACAGGAAGAGATAGCTTGAAATATTCTTGAAAAGGATGAAGGGCGCAGGCAGAAAAGGATGAAGGGCGCAGGCAAGCTGACGCCCCTACCAGGAAGCCATAAAGATGCTGTTAATGCACGCGCGTTGGCGTGATGCGAATGGGCTGACTATACTCTGCCGCCATTTGCTCCGGGGTAAAGCCGATCTGCTTTATGGCTTCACCGTACTTCTCGAGATAGGCGTGGTTCGTTGTATCCACCTCGCCTGGCGCAAGCAGCCTGGCTATGCCTTCAATAGTAATCGGATCTTCACCTTTGCGCGTGTCGTCTACTGCCAGAAGCACATTTGAGTTGTGTTGCAGATTGCGTATGTGCTGGGTATGAGGTTGGCTAAAAATCAAGAACGATTCGCCGTCCCAGAGGAACCAGACCGCTACCGCATGTGGGCGTCCGTCGGGGCGGACTGTGTTTAGCCAGACAATGATATCGTTGCGCAGACGCCGGTCAATATGCGCGTCTCGCTCTTTTGTCAAATCCAGTATGGATGCCATTCTTTGTTTCCTTTCATACCTGGTACCCGCAAGGGGATACCTGTCCCCCAGACAGGGTTCCAGTACATTCTCCTCAGCGTGGTGAAATACTGACACTCCCCCGCATGAATGACGGGGCTTTCAAGCGATCTTAGTTGTAAACGTAATGCCGGCTTCTTATCTCCGTAATTTCTTTAACGTTTCTTCCATTCCTTTTCATCCCTTACAGACGCCGATTTTCGAGTGAGAACCTGGCGGGGGCAAGCCCCGCCACTACACTCATGGTCAACGGCTGGCTTCGGACTGGCGTAGTGGCGGGGGCAAGCCCCCGCCAGGCTAACCCATACGCGCAAAAAAATGAAACGCACCCAACTTGCACCTCTTTGGAAGCATTTGCTAGAATCAAAAACGTAGGTTAGGATATTATGCGTTAATCGGGAGGAATATACTTGTGTTAAAGCGCAAACTCGGTCGTACAGATCTCTCTGTTACTCCCCTCTGCTTCGGAGGGAACGTGTTTGGGTGGACGGTCGACGAAAAAAGCGCGTTTGGTGTACTGGACGCGTACGTAGATGGCGGAGGGAACTTTATTGACACGGCTGATACTTACTCTGTAGGTGGGTCCGAGAGCATTCTTGGGCAATGGATGAGGACACGCAACAACCGGGATCGCATCATTCTCGCGACGAAAGTAGGGAGCCAAATGGGCACAGATCCCCATGCGCAGGGCCTCTCTCGGCAGTACATCCTGCAAGAAGTGGAGGCGTCTTTGAAACGCCTCCAGACCGATTACATCGACCTCTATCAATCGCATCGTGATGACCCCAATACGCCACTCGATGAGACCCTGGCCGCCTTTCATGACCTCGTGCAGCAGGGCAAAGTGCGCTACATAGGCACCTCCAACTACAGCGCTGCCCGCCTTCGAGAAGCGCTCCAGGTCAGTGATCAGCACGGCTACGTCCGCTACGAATGCTTGCAGCCAGCATATAACCTGGTCAACCGTGCAGACTACGAGCGTGAACTTGAACCTCTTTGCCTTGAACAAGGGCTCGGCGTCATTTCCTACTCATCGCTGGCAAGCGGTTTTCTTACGGGGAAGTACCGCCCAGGCCAGAATCTGCCTTCCAGCCCGCGTGCAAAAAGGATACAGGAGCGTTACATGAACGAGAAAGGCTTCAAGATCTTAGAGCAGCTTGACCGTGTAGCAGAAGCTCACCATGCAACGGTAGCGCAGGTGGCACTCGCCTGGGTTATGGCCAGGCCAGGTATTACCTCGGCCATTGCCAGCGCTACCTCTGTAGGGCAGGTGCGCGAGCTCCTCGGCTCGGTCGACCTCAAGCTCAATGATGAAGAAGGGCGGACGCGATAAATCGGGTCCCTACACGCCCCTACGGACAGGGGTCAGCGCGTGGAATAGAGGTTGAAAAGACGAAGGGCGCAGGCGACCCACGATGAATCGGGGTCCTACAACGCCCCTACTGCACGAAGGAGGAAAAGCATGACAATTGCTACCCAACTCTTTGGCCGGAGCGGTCATATGAGCACACGCACTATTTTCGGAGCCGCATCGCTCAGTCATGTCACACAGCAGGAGGCCGACCGCACGTTGGAGATCTTGCTTCAATACGGGGTCAATCACCTTGACCTGGCGTCGAGCTATGGCGATGCTGAGTTGCGCGTCGCTCCCTGGCTGGCCCGCTATCGCTCGCAGTTCTACGTGGCGACGAAGGCTGATTCTCGAACAGCGCAAGAGGCAAAAGAGGAACTGCATCGCTCTCTAGAACGCATGCACATCGATTACGTAGACCTGTGGCAGTTGCATAGCCTGGCGGATCCTATTGAATGGGATACAGCATTGAGCCCCGGAGGTGCTATCGATGCTGCCATCGAGGCCAGGAAGCAGGGATTGATACGAGCAATCGGCGTTACCGGGCACGGCCTACAGATTGCGGCCACCCATCGCCGCAGTCTCGAACGCTTCGACTTTGATACGGTGCTGCTTCCTTACAACTATATCACGATGCAGAACTCCTACTATGCCGAAAACTTCAATGCCTTGCTCTCGACCTGCCAGCAGCGCAATGTCGCTGTACAGACGATCAAATCCATTGCTTACCAACCCTGGATGGGTCGGCAGCACACACGCGACACATGGTACGAGCCATTGGAGGATCAGCAGGATATCGATCTAGCGGTACACTGGGTTCTCAAACGACCAGGTATTTTCCTGAACACGGTTGGCGATATCCACCTGCTGCCCAAAGTACTGAATGCCGCCAGCCGTTTCGTGGAAGGTTCACCGGTTCCGACGGACGAGCAGATGCAGGCACTGGTTGCGCGGCTCGGTATGGTGCCTTTATTTGTATAACCAAGGAGATACAGCACCCAGGGCGGGGACAAACCCCGCCCCATAGGCGTCAAGATAAGGAACACCGAAATGGGATCGATGGCCGCGCCCCGCGTCGCTCCCAGGGCGGGGGCAAGCCCCGCCCCTACCATACACGACCTTCGGTGATCGATCTGTATATGGTAGGGGCGACCCTTGCGGTCAATACTGTTCAAATAAGAAGAACGACAAAATCCAGAAACTGATCCATAGGATCGAAAGGAGGCACAGCAGGCTCGTTGCGAGACTTGCGCTTGTACTTTCGGTAGAGCTTTTTGAGCACGCGTTGGTT
>WNFB01004727.1_pt1 | contig 12121 bp, 9 predicted proteins | sample 5400501 | NCBI WGS metagenome assembly WNFB01 (sample SAMN13153341, study PRJNA577476) | soil metagenome | isolation source: 200 cm saprolite under Douglas fir tree site 2 hole 1 | place: USA:California | collected 2015-04-18 | reverse complement strand
TGGCCGCCAAAAGCGTTGAGGCGATCGTCGATGGTCATCTCGTTCCCGACGCGGATGCGGCGCCAGGCGAACACCTTCACCCCGCTACGCATGGCGTTCGGCTCGCAGGAGTGATTCAGACACGCGCTTGGACCGACGAGCACGGCACTGCGGGCAGAGTCGAGTTCGCAGAGATGCCGGCGCTCCTCGCGGGTGAGCGAGACCATCCGCGCGTTGCGCACGGCGCGGCCGTGCCGCCGCCGGAAGATGAACGCGCCGGGTGCGAACGCGGAACAAGCGATGACGCCCGTACCTTTGCGGCCCCCGTCGCGCACGATCACGCCGCGAAATTACATCGATTCGGGCGCGCTGACCCCCATGAGACGCAGCGTCTGGCGCAGCGTGAGCTGGATCGCCTGAACGAGACGCAGCCGCGCCTTTGAGAGCGGGACGTTGGCCTCGTCGACGACGCGGTGGTCGCGATAGAAGCCGTGGAACGCGCCGGCCAGCTCGAGCGCGTAGACCGTGAGCAGGTGCACGCCGCGGTGCTCCTCGATCTCGCTGAGCAGCTCGGGAAATTTCTGCACGAGACGGATCATCTCGCGCTCGCCCGGCGCGGTGAGCAGCTGCAGGTCGGCGCCGTCCGGTGTGATGCCGCGCTCGGCGGCGGTGCGGAAGATGCTCGCGATGCGCGCATGTGCGTACTGCACGTAATAGACGGGGTTGTCGTTCGACTGCTGGACCGCGAGCTCGAAGTCGAAATCGAGCGGTGAGTCGGCGCTGCGCTGCAGCAGGAAGAACCGCGTGACGTCCGCGCCGACCGCGTCGAGCACATCCTCGAGCAGCAGGTACTCGCCGGTGCGGCGGCCCATCCGCGTGAGCACGCCCTCCTTGAGGAAGCGCACGTACTGGTAGAGCACCACCTCGAGGCGCGACGGATCGATCCCGAGCGCCGGCATCGCGATCTTCATCTGCTGCAGGTGGTACTGCGTGTTCGCGCCCCACACGTTCAGCTTGAGGTCGACGCCCCGCTCCTCGAGGCAGAGACGGTGGTACGCGATGTCCGTCGCGAGGTATTTCGGATCGCCGGCCCTGTCGACGAGCACCCACCCCTCATCGGTCTGGTCGCGCCGCAGCGCGGCGGCCTCGGGCGTCTCGAAAAAGATCACGCCGTCGCGCTCGACGATGACGCCGCGCTTGCGCAGCGCGTCGATCGTCTTGTCGAGATACCCGTCGTCGATGAATTTCGACTGCTTGAACCAGGTGTCGTAGCGGATCCCGAACTTGCCGGTGATGACGCGCTGAGCGTCGGCCACCACCCAGTCGATGGCCATCGGCGCGAAGGCCTTTCCCTGCTCGTCGAGCGAGAGGTCACGGTAGCGCGCGCCGTGGCGCTCCTTTATCTGCGCGGCGATGTCCTTCACGTAGTCGGCCTGATAGCCGTCCGCGGGCATCTCGATCTCTTCGCCGAAGAGCTGGCGGTAGCGCACGGCGACCGAGATGCCGAAGCGCTTCACCTGCGTGCTGACGTCTTCGATGTAGTACTCGCGCGTCACGTTCGCGCCGGCGAACGCGAGCACGTTCGCGAGAGCGTCCCCCAGCGGACCGCCGCGGGCATTGCCGACCGTGACCGGACCGGTGGGATTCGCGGAGACGAACTCCACTTGAATCGCGCGACCCTTCAGGCGCTCGGAGCGGCCGTAGTCCTCGCCCGTCTTCACGATCGCGTCGACCTGCGCTCGCAGCCAGGCGTCATCCAGGCGCACGTTCACGAACCCGCCACCGGCGATCTCGGCCGAGGCGATCGGCCCCTTCTTCTGGACCCTCTCGACGATCGCGGTGGCGATGTCGCGCGGCGGCTTGCGCAGCGCCTTCGCGAGACGCATCGCGATGCTGGTGGCGTAGTCACCGTGCCCCGTGTCTTTGGGCACCTCGACGTCGATCGGCAGCGCGCCGGTGCCCTCCCAGCCCTTCTCCTTCGCCGCGCGCGCGAGGGCGTCGGACAAAGCGGCGGCCACGAGGTCACGCGCTGGGGTCATCACGGATCGAGTCTGCGTTAATCCGAACGCGTTGGCACGGTCCCGCTGTTTGGCCACGGGGCCGGAACGACGTCACCCAGCGGATCGCGTCCTCTGAAGAGCGTCAGGACGAGCACGGCGCCGGCCGCGTAGAAGAGGACGAGAGCGATCAGGTTCACGGTGAAGCCCTCGGGCCCGAGCGCGCCGCGGATCGCGCCAGAGGCGGACGAGGCGATCGCGGCCGCGATGCTCCAGGCCAGCGCGAGCGTCGCGTTCACCGCGGCGCGCTCCGCCGGCACGAAGCTCGAGAGGGTGTAGGCCGACCACGTGGCCTGCGCGCCGTACATCAGCGCGGCGCGCGCGGCGAACAGCAGCACGGCGACGACGACGTTGCCGGTGAGCGCCGCGGCGAGCGCGAAGGGCAGCGAGAGCAGCTCGACGGTGACGACGCCGCGCACCGGCCCAAGACGCGACGCGACGATGCGGCCGTGCACGAGCGCGCCGAGACTGCCGGCGACAGCGATGGTCCCGAGCGCCGCGCCGATCGCGCCGAAGCTGAGGCCGTAGCGGTCGGCGAAGAACAGGTTGATGAACGGGAGGAAGCTCCCCGCCCCGAAGCCGAAGAGGATCTCGATGGCCGCGAAACGCGGGAGCAGCCGGCCGGCGTGCGCGGTCGTCGCGCGCGGGACGGCGACGTCGCGGATGAAGAGCACCGGGATGGCCGACGCGGCGCCGACCACGCCGCCGAGCGCGACGAGGGCGCGGAGCGTGAGCGCCTCGTTCTCGCCCGCACCGAGCAGGCGCGCCACCGGTGCGGCGAGCAGTCCCGCGAGGATGCTGGCGAAGAACGCGGCCATCGTGCCGAGCGCGATCTGCTGACCGAAACGCTGCGAGCGCGATCCTGCGTCGGTCGCGTCGGCGAGCAGCGCGATGCCCGAGGAGCTCGAAATGATCCCGCCGAGCCCGACGAGCGCGGCGCTGATCACCAGGATCGGGAACGCGTTCTGCGTAAGGAGCCCGACGATGCCGGTGCCGACGATGACCCCGCCGCCGATGATCACCAGCCGCCGCGAACGGCCCGGCGCGACGACCCGCGCGGCCACGACGCCGGCCGCGACGCCGAGCGCCTGCGCGCCGACGAGCGCGCCCAGCGCGAGCCCGTCGAAGCCCAGCGCGCGATAGAGGAAGTTCAGATAGAAGGTGGTGACGCCGAGGCCGAAGGAGCCGAGCGTCGCGGCAGCGATGTAGAGATAGGCGTCGCGCCGATCAAGACGCATCAGCGGCCGGTCGCTCTCCACGGCGCGTGCTACCTAGGCCTGCCGGCCCAGCGTCACCTCGACGACTTGCGTCTGACCGTCACGGATGAGCGTGAGCCGGACCTTGTCGCCCGGACGCGTCTTGACCATCAGCGCGTTGAGCGGGTGCGTCTGATCGATGAGCTGGTCGTTCATCTTGGTGATGATGTCACCGACGCGGATCCCCGCGGCCTCCGCCGGCGAGCCGCGCACGACCGCGCTGACCGTGATGCCGGCGGGCGTGTTGAGCCCGGCGGCGACCGCCTGCCGCGGCGTGAGGGGCTGATAGCTGATGCCGATGAAGCCGCGGGTGATCTGACCGTTCTTGATGAGCTCGTTCGAGATGTCGCGGATGGTGTTGCTCGAGATCGCGAAGCCCAGGCCCTGCGCCTGCGTATCGGTGGTCGGGTCGAGCTGCACGAGCGTGTTCATCCCGACGACCTGCCGCGCGGCGATCCAGATGAGCGGACCACCGGAGTTGCCGGGGTTGATCGCCGCGTCGGTCTGCACGAGGTCCTCGAGCACGACCTGCGATGTCTCCTGCACACGGCGGCCCTTGGCCGAGATGACGCCCTGGGTGACGGTGTTCTGGAACTCCCCCAGCGGGCTGCCGATGGCTATGACCGTGGCCCCCACTGGTGCCCTGTCACTGTCCGCGAGCGGCGCGGCCACGAGGCCCTGCGCGGGGACCTTGAGCACGGCGATGTCGGTCTGCGGATCGCGGCCGACGAGCGTCGCCTTCACCGTGCGGTTGTCCGAGAAGATCACGTCGAACGCGGACCCCGTACCCGTGCCGCGGACATTCTCGACCACGTGGTTGTTCGTCGCGACGTAGCCCTGCTGCGCGTCGATGACGAAGCCCGAGCCGCTCGACTGCGCCTGGCCATTCGCGGCGCGGTTCACCACCGTGACCACCGCGGGGAGCAGGTCGCGGACGACGTCGACGATGGTGTCGGATCCCGCAGGCACGTTGACCGGTGCGGCGGTCGGGAGCGTGGTCGGCGCGGGCGAGAGGGCGACGAGGTCACCTGGCGCTCGCTCCGCGATGACCGTCGCGGTCGCGCCGCCCGCGATGCCGCCGAGGATCACGCCGGCGAGGAGCAACGCGGCGCCGCTCGGCCCGGTGGAGCGCGGCGCGGGAGCGGGTGTGGGAGCCGGGTATTGGATGGCCATGTACCCGAGGGGTTACCTCCGGGGGCGTGCTGCGGTTTCGGCGCCGGCCGCGGCCTTGCGGCGGCGTGCGGTCGGACGCGTGACCTCCGGCTCGACCATCTGGCCGATGGCCGTGCCGCGGATCTCCAGATCGACGTGCCCGTCCGGTTCGATCTCGACGGTCCAGGTCATGGCGACCTCGAGCTGCTCGTAGATGCGCTCGAAGCCGTTCTCGGAATTCGATACGGCGTAGATCGGTTTGGTGCTCACGAGCGCCGGCGGATCGATGGCCAGCGTGAGATCGAAGTGCTTCGTGCCGCTGTGCACGGCGACCTCGGCCGCGTTGCGTACCTCGATCGGCTTCCCCGCGGTCGTCTTGCGCGTTCCGATGGTGATGGTGTCGCCGGCATCGCTCTCCGACATGAGGCCGACGTTCGACGCGCTGGTGAACGTGATCTCGATCGTCTCCTCGCCGTCGTTGCGCAGGCGATAGCGGACGCCCGCGGCCACGCCCTCGTCGGCGATGCGGATGTCCTTGCGCAGCCCGAAGCCGGGCACCGACGCGAGCGCCTTGGCCGGCGGCTCGAGCGTGAGCGAGACGGTGCGCGCCTCGCGCTGCGGCGAGAGCGTGTAGTTCACGGCGTGCAGGTCGACCGGCTCCTCGCGTCCGACCCGGAACGAGTCCTGGAAGAACGCGCGGCGCGCTGAGTCGTATTCGAGCAGCTTGCTGAGGCCGCGTTCCTTCGCGCGGACCGCGTCGTGGATCGACTTGGTCTCCTTCTCCGCGGCCTTGCCGACGAGGATCTTGCCGGCCTTCTCGGCGCGGCGGAGCTCCTCGTGCTCGGCCTCGGGACGGCGCGCGAGCGTGTCGATGAGGTTGGTGGCCGAGGGATACAGGTCCCACTCGATGATCGCGCCGCCCTGCACGTGCACGAACACCGCGCCGACGTTGCCGCGGAAGATGTACTCGTCGTATCCGTCGACGTCGTAGTCGCGCTGCTCGCCGGCGGCCACGCGCCGCTCGGCGAGGATGCGCTCGGCCTTGAGGAGCGACGCGTACGCGTCGGAGCGCAGATGCGGGAAGTAGATGCCGCCGAACACGCCGTGCCAGTACACGTCGTTGCCCTGCGCGCGCCACAGATTCTGCTGCGCCTGGCGGACCTCCTGCGAGGCGTCCAGGATGCTGCGGCGCGCGAGCTCCTCCGACACGATGAGCATCCGCTTGTGCAGCGCGTTCGACTCCGGGTATTTCGCGAAGAAGTTGCGCCACAGCGGCGGAGCGATCAGCGCCTCGAGCTCCTCACCCAGCTTGTTGCGCGCCTGCTGGAAGCGGCGCGCGGCGGGCGCGTCGAAGGCCCACTGCGACATCTCCGGGTACGCGCCGCCGGGGATGTAGATGCGGCGCGCGGGCTTCTGGAAGATCCAGGCGTCCTCGAGGGTCGCGGTCTGGATGAAGTCGGCCTGCGCGATCGCGGTGAAGAACTGCTCGAGCCAGCCGTCCTTGTGGACACGCTGGTGGGTGCCCGGCCACGCGCCGAACTTCTCACCGTCGTCGGCGTACACGACGAGCTTCGCCCCCTCGGCGTGCCGCTCGCGCAGCTCCTTCAGGGAGGCGCTGACGTCGCGGAACGGGATGAGGTAGCGCAGCTTCACGCTGCCGGGGAGGACCACGAGCGGCAGGCCCTGGTCCTCGGTGATGTACGTCTCGCCGAGCTCTTCCTTCTTCAGACCGGCGCGCAGGAAGTGCTCGTCGTCGAGGACCGTGTACGCGACGCCGGCCTCGGCCATGAGCGCGGGCACGTGCGGCTCCCAGACGCGCTCGGTGAGCCATGCGCCGAGCGGGCGCTGTCCGAAGATCGCGTGGACCCGATCGCTGAGCGCGCGGATCTGACCGACGGCGTCGCGTCGCGGGATGCCCACGAGGATGGGCTCGTAGTAGCCACCCGAGAGGAGCTCGATCTGCCCGCGGCGCACGAGGTCGGAGAGGTCGCCGATGACGTCCGGACGGTTGCGCTCGAGCCAGTCGAGCAGCGGACCAGAGAAATGCAAGCTCGCTTTGACTTCCGGGTGCCGGTAAAGAGCAGCGACCAGCGGCGCATAAGCGCGCTCTGTCACTTCGGAGAAGACTGACGGGAAGTTCCCGGCCGGCTGGTGCTGGTGAAAAACCAGCGCCAATCGCAGACGATCGGCCACTTTTGACCATTTTACCAAAGATGGGCGCGGAGCACGAATTCCGTACGCATTCAGTACGTCTGGGTGCCGCGAATGTCGGCGAACTCGACACATTGGGGCCTGATGCGCGTTACTCAGAACAGATGACGCCTCGAAAGCCCGCTCTGACCGTGCTCTTCCTGCTCACTCTGCTGGTATCAGGCGCCTGCGCGGACGAGACCGTGCGCGTCACGCCGAGCCCGAGCGCTGCCCCGACCACCGCGGCGCCCATAGCGACGCCGACCCGCACGCCGACCCCCGCCCCGAGCACGCCGGCGCCTTCGCCGTCGGCGACGGCGACGCCCACCACCGGCCCGGGAAGCACGCCGAACGCGGCCTGCGCGCCGCTCAGCGGTGGGTCGGCCGCGAACCGCGCGATCCTCACGGACGTGCGCATCGCGCACAACGCGGGCTTCGATCGGCTGGTGTTCGAGTTCGCGCCGAGCAGCGGGCCGGGCGCATACGGCGTGCCGCCCTACCGCATCGAGGTCGCGAGCACCTTTACCGCGACGAGCGGGCAGCAGGTCCGCGTCGATGGGAACGCGTTCTTCGCGGTCAACTTCCAGAACGCCGACGCGCACGACCCCAACACCGGGAAGGTCGCGCTGCCGCCGTCAAAGTTCGACCAGAAGCCCGGCACGCCGCTGATCCGGGAGGTCAGGCTGGTCGAGGACTTCGAGGCCACGGTGCGCTGGGCCGTCGGGCTCGACAAGCTCGCCTGCCCCAACGTGCTCACGCTCGCCGGGCCCGTCCGCGTGGTCCTGGACTTCCCGACATCGCCTTGAATCCGCCATAATTCAGGCTCCGCAGCAGCTTCGAAGGGGAGTACCACGTGGCCGACACACAGAAGATCGCTATCAGCCCGCGCGCCGTCACCGGCAAGCGCGTCAGCCGCCTGCGCCGTGAGGGCGTCCTGCCGGGTGTCGTGTTCGGCCTGCACAAGGACTCCACCCCCGTCCAGACCGATATGAAGGAGTTCGAGCGGGGCTACCGCCGCTGGGGAAACACCACTCTCGTGAACCTCGAGGGCCTGGCCGGCGGCGAGCAGCCGGCCCTGATCCACGACGTCACGCGCAGCACTCTCTCCGGCCAGCTCCTGCACGTCGACTTCCTCCGCGTGTCGCTCACCGAGAAGGTGCACGCCGAGGTCCCGGTGCACTTCGTCGGCGAGTCCCCGGCGGTGAAGGGCGGCGGCGTCCTGGTCCACGCCAAGAGCGAGATCAACGTCGAGGCCCTCCCGCAGGACATCCCGCACAACATCGAGGTCGACCTCTCGTCACTTCTGGAGATCGACGACTCCATCTACGTGCGCGACCTCAAGGTCGACACGAGCAAGGTCGAGATCCTGGACGACGGCGACGAGCTCGTTGTCCGCGTGGTCCCGGTCCGCGTCGAAGAGGAGCCCACGCCCGCCGCCGCCGCGGTGCCGGCCGAGGGCGAGGTCGCCGAAGGCGCCGCGCCCGCGGAGGGCGAGGCCGCGGCTGGTGCGGCTCCGGCCGCAGGCGCAAAGGGCGCCGCTCCCGCCGCCGGCGCGAAGGGCGTTGCCCCCGCCGCCGGCGCAAAGCCTGGTGCCGCTCCCGCCGCGGGCGCGAAGCCGGCCGCCGGTGGAAAGGCCGCTGCTCCCGCGAAGGGCGAGCAAAAGAAGGGATAGGGCCCCCGACCACCCGCTAGTGTCCCGCGCGTGACGATCTCCGCGGAGGCATCTGGGGTGATCGTCCGCGCGGCCGGCGACAGGGCGAAGGTCGAGCGTCTGGTCATCGACCCGCCCGGTCCGGGTGAGGTCCTCGTGCGGATCCTCGCGGCCGGGGTATGCCACACCGACCTGCACGCACGACAAGGGAATTTCGGCGATGCGTTCCCGTACCTGCTCGGCCACGAGGCCACCGCGGTCGTCGAGGCGCTCGGCCCGGGCGTGGACGCCCCGGCACGCGGAAGCAATGTGGTGCTCACGTGGCGAGCCCCCTGTGGACGGTGCCGATTCTGTACGACGGGACGCCCGGAGTGGTGCGCGCAGCCGGTCAAGGCCGAGCCGCGTCTGCGGACCGAAGACGGTCAGACGCTGGGCCGCGTCCTGGGCTTGGGTTCGCTCGCGACTCACATCGTCGTCGCGGCCAGCCAGGCGATACCGGTATCCGCCGACCTCGCTCCGGAAGCGACCGCGCTCCTCGGCTGCGCGGTCGGCACCGGCGTCGGCGCCGTCGTGAACGTCGCGCGCGTCGCGCGCGGAAGCACCGTCGCGGTATTCGGCTGCGGCGCGATCGGGATGAGCGTCATCCTCGGTGCGCGTCTCGCGGGGGCCGCCAAGATCGTCGCGGTCGACCGTGTCGCGCGGAAGCTGGACTGGGCGCAGGAGCTCGGTGCGACGGACGCCGTCGATGCGAGCTCCACGGACGCGGCCGTGCGCGTGCGCGAGATCACGAAGACGGGTGTCGACTACGCCTTCGAGTGCGTCGGGTTACCGCAGACGGTGCAGCAGGCGATGGCCGCGTGCGACAACGGCGGTACCTGCGTCGTCATCGGCGTACCCGCCCCGAACGCGGAGATGCCGTTCTCGCTCGCGCGCTTCTTCTACACGCGTGGCCATCTGCGGGCCACGGGTTTCGGTGACTGCCTTCCGTCCCGGGACATCCCGCGCTTCGCGGACCTGTTTCGCCGCGGAGATCTGCCCATCGATCGCCTGGTGACCGCCCGCATCGGACTTGAAGATGTCGACAGCGCGTTCAGCGCGATGGAGCGCGGCGAGGTGCTCCGGTCAGTCGTGATGCTGCCGCACTGACGACGCCGGTCAGACCCGGACGCCCTCACTGACGGCGAAGTCCGCAGGTGACGCGTCGGGGAACGGATTGTCCGCGCGCTCGAGGCTGCGCAGCTCCACCTCATCACCATCTGAGTGCTCAAGGCTGTTGGCGGTGCCGTGCTGAGCCAGATCGACGCAGCGGCGGAAGCGCAGCGCGTGGCTGCGGAATCTCTCGACCGCGTAGTCGGCGGCCTGCCCGGTGGTCACGAGGAACGGCCAGTCGCTGGACTGCGCGAGCAAGAGCTCGCGCGCGGCCTGCTTCGCTGAACGATCGCGCAATGCACCGCCCACCTCGATGCGGCGCAGTGTCGCCATTTCCTCGGCCATGCGTGCGAGCTCGGTCCACATCCACGCGGTCTTCTCGTTGGCCCAGGTCGAATGGTCGTTGTTCTTCCCCCACGAGCCCTCCTGCAGCTCGGCGCGCTCCGTCGGTGGCTCCTGCCGCAGGTACTCATCGACGGTGACCGCCCGCGGCCCGCCCGCCGCGAGCTCGCGCAGCACGCGCCCCAGCCAATCGATGCCCTCGAACCACCAATGACCAAATAGCTCCGCGTCGAACGTCACGGTCAGCAGCGCGGAGCTCTTCTTGTCGCGGCGCTCCGCGAGCGTGTCACGCACCAGCGTCACGAAGTGATCGGCGTGCGCCCGCACGCGCTCGGCGGCGCCGCCGGGTGAATAGGTCGCCTTCCCGCCGAGTCCGACCTGCGTATCGGTGACGCGCCAGTAGCGCAGGCCGGTCTTGTCGTCCTTGCGATGGAACTCGCGGTACGAGGGATCGCCGGGGTAGCCCATCATCGCGGACCACACCTGGCCCGACACCTTGTCGTGCCGCGTAACCGCGGCGACCTTCGATCGGTGCACGAGATACGGGCGCAGCATGTCGACGCTGTCCGGGTCAACAAGCCGCGCTTCGATCCCCGCGCCGGAGCGGCGTGCCTCAAAGCGATGCCCCGCCTCCACCAGCCGCTTGCCTCCGAGCAGCGCCGGGTCGGTGAAGAAGTGCGTGAGCCCGAACGACTCGAGCATCTCCTCGAGACCCGGCGCGTACGCGCACTCGGGCAGCCAGATGCCGCGCGGCTCGATGCCGGTGCGGCGGCGCGTGGTCCGCGTGCCGACCGCGAGCTGCGCGCGGACCGACGCCGCATCGAGGAGCGGGAGGTAGCCGTGGGTCGCGCCCGAGGTGAGGATCTCGATCTGACCGGTGCGCGCGAGATCGGCGAACGCGCCGACGATGTCCCGATTGAAGCGCTGCGTGTAGGCCTGACGGTGCGCGCGGAAGAGCGAGAGGTAGAACATCGCGATCGCCCCGCGCTCGTGGTCGCCGTTCCCGCCGAAGCGTTTCACATCCTGATCGGCGCGCTTGATCTGGTCGTCGCAGTACTCCAGGAAGCGCGCGTCGATGTCGGGATCGCCGAGCTGCTCCAGCAGCGTCGGGGTCAGCCCGATGGTGATGCGATAGGGCACCCCCGCGTCGCGCAGGTCGTGGAGCAGGCCGAGGAGCGGCAGGTACGTCCCGAGGATCGCCTCGTGCACCCACTCCTCGCCATGCGGCCAGCGGCCAGCGCCCCGCGCGTACGGAAGGTGCGAGTGCAGGACGAGCGCGAATGCCTCGCTCACCCCCGAATGATGGCCCCTTGGCGGAAGGCCGTCGCGGCGCTGGTCAGCTCGCCGCGCTGGCCTCCGCCTCGACCATGCCGCCACCGGCCGCCGCGACCGGAATGGCCGCACGGCGCATGACGTAGCCGACCGCGGGCACCGAGGTGATAGTCGCCTGGCCTGTACCAAGCCGCTCCAGCTTGCCCCGCAGGTGGCTGATGTGCGAGCGGAGCGCGTTGGCGTCCCCGCCCTCGCTGCCCCAGACGTAGGTGTAGATCCGGCTCGCCGGCACGACGTGCCCGGCGTTCGTCGCGAGAACGTAGAGGATGCGGAACTCGGTCGGCGTGAGCCGAACGATCGACCCGCCCAGGGTGACCTCGTAGGTCTCGGGGTCGAGGCACAGATCGTCGAGCTGGAACCGTGGCTCGGCCGCCTCGCGCGGCGCACCCGCGACGCGTCGCAAGATCGCCCGGATGCGCGCGGTCAGCTCGTTGAACTCGAAGGGCTTCGGTATGAAGTCATCGCTCCCCAAGTTGAAGCACCGCAGGAGATCCTGCGCCTCCTTTCGGCCGGTCATCACCAGGATCGGCGTCTCGGCCTCCGCGCGGATCCGCCTGATGACCTCGAAGCCGTCGAGCTGTGGCAGGCCGAGATCGAGCACCACGATGTCGGGCCGATCGGCCTTGAGGCGCCGCAGCGCCTGCGCGCCGTCGGTCGCCTCCACCACAACGAACCGTTCGCGTCGAAGCACGTACGCCGTGAGATCGAGGATGTCCGCGTCATCCTCCACAAGCAGGATCTTGATCACCGCAATCTCCCCCGCGTTCCCGCCAAAATTGTTCTCTCGAAGTGGTCAGACGTGTTGGAATCTCAGAGACTCATCCGACACCCAGGCTTAATAGGAACGCATTCCGGTCGTGCGAGTCCGTTAAACATCACGCTTCAAACCCATTACAAGCGGGGTTCTGTCGCGACAAAGTCGTTACACCGAACCCCCGCTCGCTCGCATCTCGAACGACACGCGCGCTGCTCGTCCCGAGAAATGTTCAGCCGTGCTGGAGTCGGAGCCCCAC
>WNFB01004725.1_pt1 | contig 12124 bp, 11 predicted proteins | sample 5400501 | NCBI WGS metagenome assembly WNFB01 (sample SAMN13153341, study PRJNA577476) | soil metagenome | isolation source: 200 cm saprolite under Douglas fir tree site 2 hole 1 | place: USA:California | collected 2015-04-18 | reverse complement strand
CCTGCATGCTGGCAAAGCGATTCGAGAGCGGCCTGCGCTCGGCAGGATTTCAGGTGCTGAATGAAGTGGTGATCAATCAGGTGTTGGTGTCGTTTGGCGACGACGCAACCACGCGCGAAATCATACGCCGCATCCAGGAGGACGGCACGTGCTGGTGCGGCGCCACGGAGTGGCAGGGAAAGACGGCAATGCGAATCAGTGTGTCGTCGTGGGCGACCACCGAAGAGGACGTGGATCGCAGTCTGGCGGCGATGGTGCGAATCGCGCGAGAATGCGGCGCAAGCTGAGCGCGGGCTGCCCCAGCGGAAAAGCGCTCAACGGCTATGACTGTGCGCCATCGCGGAGGGCTTCATATCCTCATGAGTTTGCAACACGCCCAGATAGGTATGCGACAGGCGATCGTGCCAGGTAAGAGCGTCTTCATCCCACCAGGCCCAAAAGAATCCGAGGAAAAATGTTCCAGCGGAAAGAATGTAGCCTGCGCTGCGCAGCAACATTTGCCGCGGTGTCGGCGGATCGCCTGTAAAGCTAGTGACTTGCAGGCCGCGGAACATCATGCCCGGCGTTGTGCCGCCGAAAACGGTGAAGAGGGCGAAATATTGCAAGTAGACGATGGCGAATGTCACGCCATAGACCGCGGCGCTGAGCTTGCTGAGCGTGAATTGCCCTCCTAGAGAGCCAAATAGCGCGAGGAAGCCACCGTAGGCGAAGAGCAGGCATGCGATGTCAATAGCGGCGGCGAAACGCCGTTCTTCGAGCGAGGCCACAGGATACGCTCCGCAGGTTTCTGTTAGCTCTTCTTGGTGGGGCTTCGCCGGGCTATCGGTTCGCGATGCGGGCGGAATGGTGACGTCGATTTCCATGCGGCCGTCTGATTTTTCGCGGCTTTGCGCGTTGCGGCCGATGGCAATGGTGAATGAAAAATCGCCGGCGGCGACATTGGGAGCTTCATCGAGAGCCAACGCGTGCGTGCTGGTGGTCACAGCGCTGTGCTCAAACGGAAGCCGCGATTGTGTTGTGTTTGTGGGGCGCCGACGCTTGCGCGCGCGATATGCCTCCATGCGCATGCTGAGTTCACCGCGCCACGTAGTAGCTTGATCCGTTTGAAAGGCGATTACTGGGATATCGGCCACAGCGTCCGGGTTACTGTTCGCCGACACGGCCGTTTGACCAGACGTATTCCGAGGGGGAGAGGCAGAGAAATCCTCACAAGCAAACGTGCTTGAGGGAAATGAAGAATCACAGAAATTGCAGGCGCGCATGCTTGACAGCAGTACTGCGCCACACTGCGAACATGTTTTTGTCACCGGTGCGTTTTGCGCTGCGGACGCTCCCACTCCGGTGAGGAGTGAAACACGACAAGGATAGCACGAGGGAAGGGAAAGCAAAGTCAGGGCTTTGAGACGAATGTTTCGTATCAGGCAGCAAGATCAACAGAGGGTAGATGCAAGACTTTGAGGCTAAGCGTCAATCTGCTGCGCCAGCATGTCGCGGCTGAACGCAATACGCCTGTCGAGGGTCACGGCGGCAAAGTAGGCACACTGGCCGCGCTCCATGTCGGTCCATGTCACTAGAGCAGGGATGATACGCGCCAGGGTGGAGCGCACCAGGCTTAGCAGGCGGAAGTATGTGTTGATGGCGCGTATTCGGCCGCGTTCCTCTGGACGCTCGGGGCAAAGGTCCAAGAGTTGGATGACGCGCGCAAAGTCTTCGCCAGAAGCGGTGTTCGGGATGCCGGCGACGTCGCGGACCTCGGCCGAAAGTGGCTGCCTAATTGACGCCGCGATAAGCGAGCGGCAGTAAGAAATGAAAAACTGCAGCAGGGCGGCGGCGGAGAGAAGAAAAATAAGGGTAGCCATTAGCGTGGCACCACCGCGAGCCGAGCCGGCGCCATACGCGCGTCCGGCGCCAACCGCCAGAATGCGTACGCCCATGCCAGGGGCAACAGGCAGCCAAACACCGGCACGATGTACGTAAAGAATTGGAGATTGGGGAACATATTTTCAAGGGCGAAGGTTGCGGCGAACGCGCTGAAATATACGCCCAGCGAGAGAACCAACTGGATCAACTGCGTGCGCGACTCGCGAAGTTTCAGGATGGCGCCCCACAAAACGTAGGTCAGCACAAGCCCCACGAAATAGAGATTCTGCGAAAGCTCGTAAACAAAGCCGGTAAGCATCTTGCGGGACGATTGTTCAACTACTCCGTAGGAAAACAGCGCCGTTCCCGCGAGAAGAATAATCGCAGCCAGGCGCACATACTTCTCGACCTTCATCTCATCGAAGACGTGCAGGTAAAGGGTGATCAGCGCCAGGTAGAGGCAAATCGTCAGCAGGGCATCCGAGTAGTAGTAAAAGTATTTGTACTGGCTCGAGATTAGCCCATATTGGTGGTGCACATAGAAACGGCCTACGCTGACCAAAAACGAGAAAAGCATGTAGAGATTCAAGAAGAGGTAACGCTGGAAGGAGTGCTTCGCGAGAGCGCAAACTACCACGGAAACTTCCAGGCCCGCGCCCAGAAACCAAATCACGTATCCGATAGAGCCAGGCACGCTTTCCTTTCAGTGCCCGACCCCGCGCTTATCTACTGCTGCGCGAGTTTCTTATCGAGCACTAGGTGGCGGAACGGGTGCTGATCCATTCCGGAACGCAGGCGGCGGAACTGGCGCCGATCCATTCCGGTATGAAGGCGGAGGCACCGGCGCTGAACCGTTCCACCCAGACGGCGGTGGAACCGGCGCCGAACCATTGGCCATCATAACGGCGCCATCGTTGTGCGCCAGTACGACGGTCTTCAGACCCATCGCTCCTGCCAGGACTAACATGGCGAGGAGAAGTGACGTGAGCTTACGTGACATTGAGTGCCTCCAAGGTAGAGAAACCCTGGGAGTACTCTATATCTAATTACACCAATGTCAAGCAGCTCGCAAGACGAGCCTGTTCCGAAAAAGTACACGTCTCCCCCATTTAGCTCTTCGCCAGGCTTTCGCCCGCGCCGGAGCCTCCTGGGGAGGTCGTGCAGAGGCATCGTAGGTTTTAGGACTTGTCCGGTCAACGGTACGGTAGTACTAGCCATATGCCTACCCCAGTCGAGAACCCAATTCTAGATTCGATGGACCGGGAGAAGATTGCCTGACAATTTGGCGGTCAACATCCAAATTTGGACACTGCTGCCACTTGCAGGCCCCCTCCCCCTGTTTTTTATAAGTGCTCATTCTAAAGGAAGTTAAAGTCGCTTGTTTTGATACACTTTTGCAAGTGTTGATTCTAAAGATCTTGTATTGCACCAAGATTGTGCAAAATGCGGTGTGTTTTTGCAAGAGTGGCAAAGAAGGACTTAGGCCGACTGGCAGGCCCATAAAGCAAAAACGCCAACAGGGATGCTGGCGGTTCGGGATACGAGACGCAATGTTACCCAGCACCTACTATACGCGAGGAGTAACCGGTTGTCAAGGAAAAAAGCGGAAGCAATTTAATGACGTCTGGCGGTCTGTTCAGGGTTCTGTACCACCAAAGTATTTCAAATTAGGACAGCACCGCGTCCCGCGATGCGCTTGACACCTTTGCTTGCTACTTCGTAGCATGGAAAATTGCCTTTGGGCCGGCGTAGCTCAGTGGAAGAGCGAGGGTCTCATAATCCCTAGGCCGTGGGTTCGATTCCCCCCGCCGGCACCATCCAGCCCGCGCCGCTCCCTTGCCAGCACGCCAAGTCTTAGCAGCAAGCTGATCGCACAACCCTGAGTGCTCTCGACAACGGGTAACCGCTGCCCCTTGTTAGTTTCAATTGACACTGGAAAGGCCTTTGGGCAGCATGCGCTGCCAGTGGCCGAATTCTGCATCGCATCCCGCGAATTTCCCGCTGCTGTCTTCGTCAACCCACGCGCGGGTGGTGGCCGTGCTCGAAGATGCCTGACTCCCATCAAGCGGATATTCGCCGAGCACTCAATCCCCGTCGACTTCATTTTTACGGAGAGCACGGAGGCCCTGGAATCGCATGCGCGCAGCGCAATCCAGGCGGGCCGACGCGCGCTGCTCGCGATGGGCGGCGACGGGACACTACAGGCGCTGGTGAATGCCGCGCACGGCCGCAAGGTCGTGCTCGGGATTTTGCCCACGGGTGGCGGCAATGACTTCGCTGCTGCGCTGGGCCTGCCGAAGAATCCTATCGCCGCCGCAGCGGACATTCTTTCGGCTAAGCCGCGCTGGGTGGATGTGCTTTGTGCGCGTACCGCGGACGGTAGCCGGCGTTTGTACGTGGGCGGCGGTGGAGTGGGGCTAGATGCGGACGCCGCAAGCTACTCCGGCGCATACGTGCAGCTCCCCGGGCGATTGCGTTATATCGCCGCGGCGTTGCGAGCCCTTCGCGAATTCAAGTCTCTGCGGATCAGAGCGGAATTCCCAGGCAGCGAACTGCCGCCAATGGAGGCGCAGGCGCTGCTCGCGGGAGCGCTCAACACGCCGAGCTACGGAGCGGGGTTGCGTCTCGCGCCGGACGCACGAATTGACGATGGGCTGCTCACGACTTTGTTTGTGCGGAACTTAAGTGCGGCGCAGGTGCTCGCTGTCGTGCCCCGACTACTCGCTCGCGGCGATCTCCCGGATTCGTATGTAACTCGTGTCAGCGCCTCGCGCGTGTGCTTGACCACCGATCGCGAGTGCCTCTTCCATGGGGACGGCGAAATCCTGGGACCCGCACCCGTGGAAATTGAGGTGCTGCCCAAAGCAGTGCAGGTGCTCGCGCCTGCGGCACTCTAGATCCGGTCAACGTATCCGATGCTTCGCTCGTTACTGTTTTGGCAGAGCGAAAGCAACGTAAACGCCCCCAGATGCCGATTTCGGATCCTTGCCGCCTCCAGCCGCAATTACAACGTACTGCCGCCCATTCACCTCGTACGTAGCCGGAGTGGCGTTGCCCGCAAACGGAAGAGTCGTCTCCCAGAGCAGTTCGCCGGTGGATTTATCGAACGCGCGGAATTTTTTGTCGAAACTGGTGGCGCCAATAAAGAGCAGTCCGCCTGCGGTCACGATTGGACCGCCATAATTTTCCGTTCCCGTATCTTTCAGCCCTTGGGCGACAAGCTCCGGAAATTCGCCGAGATTAATCCGCCAAGTGTACTCGCCGGTGCTCAGATTGATTGCGTTGAGCGTGCCCCAGGGTGGAGCAATGGCCGGATAGCCATCGGGATCCAAAAATCTGCGGTAGCCCAAGAATCGGTATTTCATTCCCAAGAGTTCGGGCCCGACACTGCCGAGCTCCTTGCTCTCGCCGTTACTCAGAAAATCGACGAGCGCGGTCAACTGCTCCCCGGAAAGATTCGCAAACCCCGGCATTCTGCCCTTTCCAGATTTGATCGTAGCGGTGATTTGGTCGGGTGATAGCCGCCCCGCAATGCCGATCAGCGAAGGAATGGCAGGCGGGGCGCCGGCCATCTTGTCGCCGTGGCAGACGCCGCACTGGCTCATATAAGCCGCTTTCGCACCGCTGGAGTCGGTGTTTTCCGCGAGCCCAGCCATCCACGCCATCTCATTGGAATTAATGTAAATCGTCGATGTTTCCGGATCGATGGCCGGACCTCCCCATTCCGCACCACCGTCGAACCCCGGAAAAATGACCGTGTCCTTTCCCACGCTGAACGGAACAAATTGTCCTTCGCTGCGGGAGTTTCGGAATTGCTCGACGGCCCATTGGTGACCTTCGGGCGTCCGGTTGGTCAACATGTCTTCGGTGAGAAGCTGGCGCGCGTAGGGCGCGGGCTTGGTCGGAAGAGGCTGCTCGGAAGCCGCAACTTCGCCAGGGATCGTACTTGCTGGATATTTGTGATACTCGATGGGGAAGAGTGGTTTGCCGGTGGCGCGCTCGAACAGATACACAAAACCCTGCTTGGTAGTCTGCGCCACGGCGTCAACGTCTTTTCCGTCGCGCTTGAGGGTGAATAGTACGGGTGCGGAGGGAAAATCGCGGTCCCAGATATCGTGCCTAACGCCCTGGAAATGCCAAATTCTTTCGCCGGTTTCTGCGTTCAGCGCGATGAGGCTGTTCGCGAACAAATCGTCACCGATGCGATCCGCGCCATAAAAATCAAAGGCGGCTGATCCGGTCGGGACGAATACGATGCCGCGTTGTTGATCGACGGCCATCCCAGCCCAATTATTCGCCGCACCAGTGGTTTTCCACGCGCCCGCGGGCCAAGTGTCGCGGCCAAATTCGCCATCGTGCGGAATGGTGTGAAACGCCCAACGGAGTTTGCCGGAGCGCACATCGTAGGCGCGCACATCACCGGGCGGAGCCGGCAGAGTTTCGGGATTGCGTCCTCCCACGATGATCAAGTCCTTGTAGACGACGCCCGGGCTGGTCAGCGCGATCGATTGCTTCTCAGCGTCGCGTCCCAAATCTCGGCGAAGTTCGATTCGTCCATTTTGGCCAAAGGCAGGAATGGGCTTGCCGGTAGCGGCGTCCAGCGCGTAAACGAAATTCATGACTCCGGCGAGGATTCGTTTATCTTTTCCGCTGGACCAATAAGCTAGACCGCGGTCAGGCTGCGTGCCGTTGATCCCAGAGTCGAATTTCCAAAGTAATTTCCCGGTCGTGGCATCCAGGGCAAAGATCTTTTGTGTTGGGGTGATTCCGTAAAGCACATCGTCGACGATGAGCGGGCTGGTCTGCAAACCGCCCTGCTCGCCGGTGTCGAACATCCATGCCGCTGTCAGCTTCTTCACGTTGCTTCGGTTGATCTGCGCCAAGTGTGAGTAGTGCATGTTTTCCGGCCCGCCACCCCACGCCGGCCAATCATTGCGCACACCTGCGTCTTTGTTTTGGGAGCGTGCTGCCGTGGAACACAGAAGTGCGCAGGCAACAAGAAAGCATGGAAAGGATTTCATCGCGAGCATCATACCCCACGAGCGTCATCGGGCTGGTGCCTCAGAGGCAAGCTAGGCGTGTCGACGCGCGCCCCCGGTTTGGTCTAGCATAGCCTGCCGTCCAAGCGATGCTGAGCAACCCGATGGCAAACCGGGCCACGATATTCACTTAAAGCGTTTTCGGAGGGAAGCATGGAAGAGCAGCTCAGCCTGGAATTTCTGCGCGTGGTCGAAAACGGGGCCATCGCTGCCGCGCGCACCATGGGATTCGGCGACCGCCACAAGGCTGACGAAGTGGCCGTAGAAGCCATGCGCAAGACGATGGATGCGGTGCCGATGGACGGCACCATCGTCATCGGCGAAGGGGAACGCGACGAAGCCCCCATGCTTTACATCGGGGAAAAGGTTGGCCTCGCCACCCACGCGCCCAAAGCGTTGTTCCCGGAAGTGGACATTGCCGTCGATCCACTCGAGGGCACCAATCTCTGTGCCACGGGAGCCGCCGGCGCCATCGCCGTCCTCGCGGCCAGCGAAAAGGGCGGCTTGCTGCACGCGCCCGATATTTACATGGAAAAAATCGTGGTGGGGCCGTCGTGCAAGGGCGCGGTCGAACTCGATGCTCCGGTGGCCGACAATCTGAAATCCATCGCCAAGCGCCTCGACCGCGACGTCGAGGATCTGGTCATCATCGTCCTCGACCGTCCGCGCCACGAAAAGATGATCGCCGATATCCGCAAGGCCGGCGCGCGCATCCGCTTGATTGGCGATGGCGATTTGTCCGCGGGAATCTCCGCGGCCGTGGTGGGCACCAGCATTCACGCGGTGATGGGCACCGGCGGCGCGCCGGAAGGCGTGCTGACCGCGGCTGCGCTGCGCTGCTTGAACGGTCAGATCCTCGCGCGGTTGGTGCCTATGAAAGCGCAAGACAACGAGCGGCTGGCTAAGATGGGCGTGAAGGATCCTAAACGCATTTACGACACGGAAGATTTGGCGCCGGGAAAGAAAATGATTTTCGCCTGCTGCGGCGTCACGGACGGGAATTTGCTCAAAGGCGTGCGCTTCTTCGGCGAGGGGGTGCGCACCACCTCTATGATTTTGACTTTGGACGACCGCCAGGTGCGCTTTATCGATTCCGTGCACCTTGAGAAGCGGCCCGATGTGAAGGTGCGATTCTACTAGCGCTGGATTCGCAACCTTATTGCTTGCCCGTTAGGGCGAGAAAAACGCGGTCATCTATGGCGATGGCGCGACCAAATATCGTCGAGCTCTTCGCATCCGGAATTGCTACGCGCTCACCGCTCCCGCTCAGCGCCGGCCCCGCAGGCTTGCCTTCCGTCGCGGGAGAATCGCCGGGCTGCATCGAAATGCGAGCCGTCTTCGGCGTGCAGTTGCTCACCGCAAGGCAAGTGTCTCGCACGAAAACTTGACGGAACCCGCTGTTGGTGGTCCCTGCAGAGCTATTCGTCGAAGTCGCCGATTTGTTGTTCGCGTGACTCGGTGTCACGGCAACAAAGGCCACGAACCTTCCCGACGCGCTGACCGAAGGCAGAATCGCCTCCGTTCCGACAAGCGCGCCCTGCGAATCGGTCGAGACAAGCTGCGTCGAAGGTGCGCACGATGCCTCTGCGCCCAAACAAGTATCGCGCAAATAAATCTGACGTCCCCCCGGAGCTTCTGCCAGCAAATTCGTAGCCGCGGAACTAAACGCGATGTAGCGTCCGTCGGCGCTCATCGAAGGCGACCGGCTGTCATCGTTGCCTTCAACTCCATCCGTCGCCGCGGAAACCAGCAGCGTCCGACCCCGGCACGCTTCCGTGGCTCCCTGGCACGTGTCTCGAACAAAAATCTGTGCGTGCTCATTTTGCGTCGCAGTATAAGCAACAAATCGCGCGTCCGCGCTCACCGCAGGAGTTTCTTCCGCCGCGCTTTGCACCGCCGCCGCAGGGCGCGAGCTACCAGCGGGGCAAGAAGTGGCCGCGATCGTGAACGGCAAACTCGTTTGGCTCGTGCCGCCTCCTCCGCTCCCGGTTCCCGACTGCGGTGCCGGCGGATTGAAAACGCTGACGTTCGCCGTCCCAGCGTTAGCTATGAGCGTGTTGCTCACCGTTGCCTGAATCTGCGTCGCGGTGGTCGTGCCAACCGTCAGCATCGTCTGCGTTCCACCGGCGCCCCACAAGACCTGCGAGCCTCCTGACGGATCCGAGGTCGGAAGAAAATTGTTGCCTGTAACCATCAACGAGAACGCCGCGCCACCCGATACAGTACAACTCGGAGATAGGAAAGACACGGCCGGCAGCGGATTTCCCGCTGGATTGATGATGAATGCGAGTGAATTTGAGAGTCCATTGGTCCCCGCACCGGAGAAAGGGCTCAGCGTATTGACAAACACGGTCCCCGGCTTGGCCACCAGTGATGCGGTCACTGTACCGGTTATTCCCGTAACGTTGCCGTTGCTGTCGGTCCGTATCTGAGTCGCAATGGTCTGCCCGTTCCACTGCACAACAGTCTTGGCAACAAACCCGCCGCCAACCACGGTCAGCGTGAACTGGGGGCTTCCTGCCGTAATGTTGGCGGGGGAAAGCGAAGTGATGGACGCTCCCGTCGGCACCTGGAACGTGTTCCCATAGTCATTGCAACCTATCGCGGCGAAAATCGCCGACAGGGCGACAGCCAGTGCTGTCCAGGACCGCTTCATGAAAACTCCTTCATCGTCATGTGTGACCGCGAGGGCTGGCCTCGCTTCGTGGTCCCCACGAACCACCACCCGGGCATTCCGCTAAAAGCCGCGTTTGCCACACTGCTGTCGGGGTATGATGCAGAATTCGCGCTGCGCGTTGATCCGCGGCGCCTATCTCAAATATGCCCCGGCATTCCGCCGTGGCGCGCGCCTCAGCACGCAAAAGAAACCTCGCGCAACCCTACATGATTACCATTGCCGGCGGGACGACGTCAATGCACCAAATGCTCCCGCGACAGTCGTTTCAATCGCCACCTAAGGCTGCCAGCGATGCCTCCACAAGTTCCTGGACGTGGCGGCGGCACTCCGGATCGTTGAGTGCCGCGTCGCGCGCCGCCTGATAGCTGTCGCGAGCCAGCTTTTTACGGCCAAGCTTGGCGAAGAGATCGCCCTGCGCCAACTGAAAAAGCGCATTCGATGGATACTTCTTCACCAGCGGGTCAATTACTTCCAGCGCCCGCCCATACTGATGATCGTAGTTATGAAGATTGATCGCCAAATAAAAGCGCGCCTCCGGTGGCACCAGTACACCCTCTTCAATCGCGTGCTGAAGCTGGCGGATGCCTTCTTTCTTGTTTCCTCCTGGAATGCCCATAAAAAATCGCAAAACGCGCGCCGCGGCCGACAACGTATCGATATAGTAGTTGTACAGCCCGAGGCCAAGGTCTGCGTCAGCTAGGTCCGCGTTCATCGCGATCGCCCGCAGTAGGTGTTCGCGCGCGCGCACACCCGCTCGCGCCGTGTTGCGCCCTTCCCCGCGCAGTCCATGTAGCCGCGCAGCCAGCGCATAGCCCATGCCTGCGTAAAATTCCATCTCTGCGGTGTCGTGCTGCGCGATCTTGTCTTCCGCGAGCGAAGAAGCCCTTGCCGCCAATTCCAAATAGCGCCGGTCGGCTGCCAACTTCGCGCGGTGCCGCGGATAAGTCATCCCGTATTTGAATTCCGCCGAAGTGCACCAGATTTTCCACCACAGCGCTTCTGCTTCCAGCAGGTATCCGATGGGATGTTCAGGCCGCTCTAGTTGCAGGCGCAACGCTGCCTCGCGACCGCCCTCGAGATCACCGGAGTAAATCTGGTCGGCTGCAGCCAATGCCTCAGGTGTTACGCGCAGTTTGTCCGCGCGCACCGGCGCGCAGAGGAATGCCGCGCTGCACAGGGAAATTGCCCAAACCCAGGAAATGATTCGAAATCGCTGCAAGACGCGACCATCCGGCTGTTACGTTTCAAATTCTGCGCCGGATGAGTCTAAGCTGTTCCAGGAGCGTCGCAAAACGAGATGGCTTCTGCAAAAACGTCGAATTCGCCGGAAGTTGTGCTTCCGGCAGTCCTTCCGCATAGCCCGACATGTACACGATCTGCACTTCCGGGTGCACCTTGGCTACGCGCCGCGCCAATTCCGGCCCGCGCAGTCCGGGCATGACGACGTCCGTCAGCAAGATGTCAAGCTGACCGCGGTGCTGCCGCGCTATCTCCAGCGCCTGCGTTGAGCTTTCCGCTTCCAGCACTTTGTAACCGCTGGTCCGCAAAATTTCCACGATCGCGTGGCGCAGCGCCGATTCATCATCGGCAATCAATATCGTCGCATCGATTCCTGAGTCCGCCGTGGTTACCGCCGGAGAATCGTGCATCGGTACCGCTACTTGGGTCTCCGTTGCTGGAAAATAAATCTCGAATCGTGTTCCCTGTCCCGGCGTGGACCGCACGTGAATATGCCCCCCGCTCTGCTTAACAATTCCATATACCGTAGCCAGTCCCAATCCCGTTCCCTTGCCATCAAGTTTTGTCGTAAAGAACGGCTCGAAAATTCGGGAGCGAGTCTGCTCGTCCATCCCTGTTCCCGTATCCTCGACTTCCAGTACCACCCAGGTCTTACTTTCCGCACTGTCGCTGTCCTCGGGTGAGCCCTGGACATTCCGCGTGGAAACCGTCAAGCGCCCGCCCTCCGGCATGGCGTCCCGCGAGTTCACCGCCAGGTTCATGATCACCTGCTCGATTTGAGCGGGGTCCGACAAGAGCCACGAATTCGCCGCTTCATGCCGGAACGTCAATTCAATGTCGCTGCCCAGCAAACGCGGCAGCATGAACTCCGAGGCTGTCAGCGCCGCGTGCAAGTCCATCGCCCGAATCTCCAACACTTGTTTGCGGCTGAATGCTAGCAATTGCTTGGTGATGGCCACTGCCTTTTCGGTTGTGCGCTGAATTTGATCCAGGTACACACGCGCTCCAGACTCGTTCGGCAGCGATCGCTCCAGCAATTCGGAGCACCCGCCCATAACCATCAACAAATTGTTGAAGTCATGCGCCACGCCGCCAGCCAGCCGCCCCAGCACTTCCATCTTTTGCGCCTGGCGCACTTGCGCCTCCAGTCTTGCCTGCTGCGTCTCCAACGCGGCGTGCTTCAGGCTCTGCCGGTAGTTGTCGTAAAGCACTCCCGTCGCTTGCGACATCGTCTCCAGGTAGCGTACTTCCTGTCCCGTGTAACCGCCCGGGCGATTCGCAACGCCGATCAGTCCCACGGCTTGCTGCC